>Ga0081540_1002260_pt1 | contig 15841 bp, 13 predicted proteins | sample TabmetS2T1R1_FD_71024 | JGI IMG/M metagenome (GOLD analysis project Ga0081540, IMG submission 71024) | Tabebuia heterophylla rhizosphere microbial communities from the University of Puerto Rico - S2T1R1 | ecosystem: Host-associated > Plants > Roots > Rhizosphere ... | reverse complement strand
GACGCTGCATCGTGTTCGCGGACCTCGAGTACTTTCTCGAATGCGCTGATCGCACCGGCGAAGTTCCGGGCGCGCCATGCCGCAAGCCCGGCTTCATACGAAGCCACCCAGGCGGGAATGCCGATATCATCGGCCATGCCAAGCAATTCGTAGATCTGCAGTCCGCCCGCGCGGCCATAGACCGCGAGCCGGTCGAGTTCGCGAACTACAATACTGTCGCCGGCAAGCCGCCGCGTTTCGGGGCCGATGATGATCGTGGAGCCGTATGCCTTGTTGGTGCTCTCCAGCCGGCTCGCGATATTCACGGCATCGCCGATCACGGTGTAGTTCAGCCGCACTTCCGATCCGATATTGCCGACCAGCATCTCGCCGGAATTGATGCCGATGCGGATCCTGACGGGCTGGCCGTGGTCGTCGACGAGGCCGGCCTCTTCCACCGCGCGGCGGCATGCCAGGGCCGCGCGGCAGCAATCGACGGCGTGATCCGGATTGGGCGCCGGCGCGCCCCAGAACGCCATCACGGCATCGCCGATGAACTTGTCGATGGTGCCATTGTGGTTTTGAATTTGCGCCGAGACGCTGTCGAAATAGCGCGACAGCAGCGGAATGATGCGGTCGCCGAGCCGCTCCGACATGCCGGTGAAGCCGGCGAGATCGATGAACATCACGCTCATCGGCCGCACCGCGCCACCGAGGCGCGCGCCGTTGCCATCACTGATCAGCCGCTTCACGAGATCAGCCGGAATGTATTTGCGGAACGCGGCAAGCCCCTGCGCCATGTCGCCGATCGCACCGGAAAGATTCCCGATTTCGGCGAGCCGCGACGGGTGCCGCTGCACCTTGTCGAGGTCGAAACGCTCGACATGCCTGATCTCGTTGACCACCTTGATCAGGGGTGCAGCGATCAGGCGCTGGGCCAGCCATGCCGACAACAGCCCGGCAAAGATGATCAGGACCGCCAGGCCGATCAGCAGATTGCGGATCGTCATCTGCACCGGTCCGAGAAATTCCGATTCCGGCACCACCGTCACCAGCGACCAGCCCGGAAACGAGATCGGCGTCAGCACCGCCTGATAGGCCTTGCCGTCCCGCGTCACCTTGGTGTTGAACGGCTGCCCTTCTCCAGGCTCATAGGCGCTGGCGCTCTGGATCGCCTCGACCGCGATGGGAAACAGCGGGTGATCGGTTTTCAGCGCCACCGCCTCGTTGGCGTTCGGATCGGGCGCGGCAACCACCTTGCCGTTCCGCTCGAGGATGAAGGCGCCAGCCGATTTTCCGACCGTAAGCTGTGACAGGAAATTCGAGACTCTGGTCAGCTCGATGATGATGGCGATGACGCCAGCCTGCTTCTTGTCGATCTCGACCGGTGCCGAAAAGGCCGCAGCCAGCCGTTCACCACGCGGAAGTGCCGTGAGCGTCGACCAGTATTCATCATTGGTCTGTTGGGCGACCTTAAACCATTGCTGTTCCGTCACGGAATAGTCGGTCTCTTCGAACCAGCTAGCCTTGAGCTTGAGATCGTTACCGACGAATTCGTAGCGATTGATGCGCAGGTTGCGGTCGGGCGAGATCTCCAGCATTTCGATGACGCCATCGCCGGCCTTGTGCCCGGCAAAGAACGACCCATCCGGCCATCCGAACGCTACCCAGGAGATGGTCGGCTGCGACAGCAATTGCGACCGGAAGACGACTTCGCGTTTCCGGGCGTCGCGCGGCTCGAACACTTTCTCAGCCAGCAGCGTCCGCACCGCCATCATCGACGAGCGCGCTTCCGTCGTGACCGACTGCAACTCGTCGCCGACAGCCGATACGATCTGATCGTTGATGGTATTGGCGAGCGTCTGGCTGACCTGATGGGCGGTGCGCCACCACAGCAAATGCACGCCGGCGGCGCTGACGGCGATGGACGTCAGCACGAGGGCGGAAATGGCGGTGCGGATGCCGAGGCGCATGCAAGGGTCCCAAATCGCCGGTTGGTAACCTGCGATACGGGACGATACCAGCCAATGTTTCGTCCGCGAGGCCATTTCGGCGCCCCGGACACGTCTCTGTGACCGCAGTTGAGCCGTATTGGCGACGAAACTTTTCGATTGGCTGTTCCGTACAAGCCAAGACGGCGCTATGCCTTGCGGCAATCCTCGAAGGTCATGCAATGCACGATGTTTCCATCCCGGCGGCCCTGATTGCCGGTCTCGTCAGCTTCCTGTCCCCCTGCGTGCTGCCGCTGGTGCCGCCCTATCTGATCTACCTCACCGGCGCGACCATCGAGCATGTTGCCAATGCAGAAACGGCGCAGGCCTCCAGGCGCGCGGTTATGACGTCGGCGCTGATGTTCGTGCTCGGCTTTTCCACCGTCTTCGTGGCGCTTGGCGCCAGCGCTTCGCTGATCGGCGGCCTGATCCGCGCCTGGTCGGCCGAGCTCTCGATCGTGGCCGGCATCGTGATCATCATCATGGGCCTGCATTTCCTCGGCCTGACCCGGATCGGACTGTTGATGCGGGAGGGGCGGATGCAGATGCCGAAGCCGGTCGGGCTGTGGGGCGCCTATGCGATGGGGCTTGCCTTCGCGTTCGGCTGGACGCCCTGCATCGGCCCCATCCTGGCCGCGATCCTGTCGATTGCGGCGGCGGAGGCCACCGTCACCAAGGGTGCCGGTCTGCTCGCGGTCTATTCCGCCGGGCTCGGAATCCCGTTCCTGCTGGCCGCCTTCATGATCGAGCAGTTCTCCTCGCTGTTCGCGCGGATGAAGCGGCACCTCGGCAAGGTCGAGCATGCCATGGGCGTCCTGATGGTGATTACCGGCATCGGCTTCCTCACCGGCGCCGTCTCCAATGTCAGCATCTGGCTCCTGGAGACTTTCCCGGCCCTGCAAAATTTCGGCTGAGGCCCCGTAACAAGCGGGTCGCCTCTTGCGAAATTGCTATCGGAGCCGGATTGCCGCCGCGGCATTTTTCGAGCGCGCCGGATTGAGGGGACCGCGGGCCGGTCTCGCGTCAATACAAATACTTAAGGGGGTTCGCATGAATTTCATCGTCAATCTTCTCATTTTGTTGCCGGCGCAGATCGCCTCGTATTTTTCCTGGGCCGGCCCGCTGATCATGCGGCTGATCGTCGGCTACACCTTCATGCTGACCGGCTGGGGCAAGCTCAACAATCTGGCGCAGGTCACTGAGAACTTTATCGGTTGGGGTATTCCGTTTCCCAAAATCCTCACCCCCTTTGTGTCGGGCGTCGAATTTTTCGGCGGCGCGATGCTGATCCTCGGCCTGTTCACGCGAATCCCCGCCGCGATGCTGGCGGTGGTGATGGTCGTCGCCATCAGGTCGGCGAAATGGGGCGACGTCGATTCTCTGGAGACGCTGCTCGGCTTCGAAGAGGCGACCTACTTCGCCGGCTTCATGTGGCTCGCCATCGCAGGTCCCGGCGCCGCCTCGCTGGACCGGCTGCTGGTGAATGCCAGCGGTCACCGCGAAGCGTCGACCTGATGCTCACAATCCCGTGACATCGGCGAAAGGCTGAGCCCGGATCTCGCTGCGTGCGTAGCTCGGAAAAACGCCACCGCTTTCGGGAGCCACCATGAAACTCGTCCGCATCGCCACTTTCGTCTTCGCTACGCTCACGGCGTCGCCGTCGCTTGCGTCGGACGGCCCCAAATGGAGCGAATGGGGCGACGACCTGTTCGCCCGCGCGCAATCCGAAAAGCGCTTCGTCATCCTCGATCTCGAGGCGGTGTGGTGCCACTGGTGCCACGTCATGGAGAAGACGACCTATGCCGATCCCAAGGTCAGGGAATTGCTGTCGGAAAAATATCTGCCGGTGCGTGTCGACCAGGACGCGAACCCCGACCTGTCGAGCCGCTACGGCGACTGGGGCTGGCCGGCGACCATCGTGTTCGGCCCTGATGGCAGCGAGATCGCCAAGATCAGGGGTTATATCGAGCCGGAACGGATGCAGGCGCTGCTCAAGGCCATCATCGACGATCCCTCGCCGGGCCCGTCGGTCGCCGAAGCCTTTGAGGTAAAGCCGTCGACCTCCGCCTTCCTCGACAAGGAACAGCGCGCGGCGCTGACCAAGAATTTCGACGAATCCTATGACGAAAAGCTCGGCGGCTGGGGCGAGAACCAGAAATACATCGACGCTGACAGCATGGACCTTGCGATCACCCGCGCCGAGGCCGGCGACGCGGTCGCGGTCAAGCGCGCCCGGCAGACGCTGGATGCCGCGATCGCGCTGATCGATCCGGTCTGGGGCGGCGTCTATCAATATTCGGAAAGCGGCTCCTGGACGCGTCAGCATTTCGAAAAGATCATGTCGTTCCAGGCGCAATATCTCAGGCAATACAGCCAGGCCTATGCGCTGTGGAAGGATCCGAAATATCTTGCCGCCGCGCGCAGCATCGAACGCTATCTCGCCGAGTTTCTGACGAGCCCGGAGGGTGCGTTCTATGTCAGCCAGGATGCCGATCTCGACCACGATACCGACGGGCACAAATACTACACGCTGCCAGACGGCGAGCGCCGCAAGCTCGGCATGCCGCGCATCGACAAGAACCTGTATGCGCGCGAGAACGGCTGGGCGATATCGGGGCTTTCGGCCTACTACAACGTCACCAACGATCCCAAGGTGCTTGAGATTGCGGAGCGCGCCGCAAAGTGGGCGATCGACAACCGCGCGCTGCCGGAAGGCGGCTTCCGTCACGGCGACAAGGATCGCGGCGGCCCGTTCCTCGGCGACACGCTGGCGATGGGCCAGGCCTTCCTGGATCTCTATGCCGCCACCGGAAATCGCGACTGGCTTACCTCCGCCGCGAAGGCCGGCGATTTCGTCGCGACCTTCCGCGATGAGGCCGGCGGCTTCATCACCTCGAAGACCGCAGAAGGCAAGACCGGCGTATTGGCAAAGCCCGCCAAGCTGATCGACGATCAGGTGCAGGTCGCAAGGTTCATGAACCTGCTCAACCGTTACTTCGGCAATGAAGGCTATCGCGAGCAGGCTGCGCACGCGATGCGCTATCTCGCCAGCGCCTCAGCTGGGATGATGCGTCCCCTGCCCGGCGTCCTGCTCGCCGACGAGGAACTCGCGGTCGAGCCCACCCATATGACAATCGTGGGACACAAGGACGACAACCGCGCGAAGACCTTGCATGCGCTGGCCCGCGCTCTGCCGGCCCGCTACAAGCGCCTGGAATGGCTTGATATGCGCGAGGGCAAGCTGCCCAATCCCGACGTCGAATATCCCGACCTCGGCGAGCCCGCAGCTTTCGCCTGCAGCAACCGCATCTGTTCGTTTCCGTCCTTCAATGCCGAGGAGTTGCGGGCCACGGTCGCGCAGATGGCCAAGCTTAAGCCTGTGCGCGGCTAGCTAGCTGAATAGAAATTCTTGTGCAATGCAACTGTCACCGGCATCCGGGCTAATCCGTTGAAGCGCCGCGCTTTCCGTGCGCCGCGCGCTCGCGCAAGCCACCGCGGCGCGCAACGAAATACTATCAAGCCGCCGGTGTTAGACATGGACGGGATGTCCAACCGCAAAAAAAGAAAATTTTCTTTGAAACTCTGTAACCAAATCGCCTGATGCCCCGTAGCTGGCTCTGGATGAACATTCGGTCACGAAAGACCTGCCGTTTCCGGCAAGCCCCGCGACCGGATTTTCATCCGTCACATCGCTTGCGTTGTGGGGGTCCGTGATCAAACGATCAGCGGATGCTTGCGGCGTGTTGTCTTCAAACAATGATCGAGGAGATCGTCATGAAGTTGAATTCCAAATCCGGTGCGACGCTCGCCGCTGCCGCCGCCACCCTGTTCCTGGCCGGCTCGGTGGTGTCGACGGTGTCGACGCCTGCGAACGCCGCCCAGGGCAAGTGCATGGCCGGCAACGCCTGCAAGGGCCAGAGCGCCTGCAAGGGCGGGGCTAACGCGTGCAAGGGACAGAACTCCTGCAAAGGCACCGGCTTCTCGATGACTTCCGAGAAGGCTTGCGCCGCCATGGGTGCCAAGTTCGTCAAGGGTTGATCGGCGGAGCAGGTGCGCAAGGGGGCCCGGCGCTGCCGGGCCCTCATTGTTTCGGCCCGGCGGCTAAAATAAAGTCGGCCTCGGGTGTAACCAAGTCGAGACCAGCCGCGTAACTCTTTCCGGGTGCCGTTTGTCGGCTGGAACTGTCGCTGCTTGCGGGCGATGCACCCTCACACTTCTTTTGGAGGATGACCATGAAGATGACTTCCAAGTCCGGCGCGACCCTCGCCGCCGCTGCTGCCACCCTGTTCCTGGCCGGCGCCACCGTGTCGACCGTGGCCTACGCCGCCGGCGAAGGCAAGTGCGTCGGCGCCAACGCCTGCAAGGGCCAGAGCGCCTGCAAGGGCGGAGCGAATGCCTGCAAGGGCCAGAACGCCTGCAAGGGTCAGGGCTTCTCGGCCATGACCAAGGAAAAGTGCGACGCCGCCAAGGGCAAGTTCATGCCGTCCTAGGTCGCGGCTCAAACGAGGCCCGGTGTAGGCCGGGCCTCGTTTCCATGATAGTTTCGTGACGTAGTTCGGGACACGCCGCCGGGTTTGGCGGCGGAGTGGAGACGAGATGAACGTCGCCAGCAGATTGCCAGACGGCTCGGCCGCCCCGCTTGCAGACCGGCCGGCGACAACGGCCAAGCCGCGCTTCCTCGGCTTTGGGCTCGGCCTGCGCCACCAGCATTATGACGAAATCCTCAGCGGCAATCCGCCGATCGACTGGTTCGAGGTGATCAGCGAGAATTACATGCTGCCCGGCGGCCAGCCGCTGCGCACGCTCGACCGCATTTGCGAACGTTATCCCGTGGTGATGCATGGCGTGTCGATGTCGATCGCTTCCACCGCACCGCCGAATTTCGACTATCTGCAAGCCCTGAAAGACCTCGCCCGGCGCGTCGAGCCGAAATGGGTCTCGGACCATCTGTGCTGGACCGGCGTGCACGGCAAGAACCTGCACGATCTCCTGCCGATCCCCTACACCGAAGAAGCGCTCGATCACGTCATCAGCCGCGTCCAACTGGTGCAGGATTTTCTGGGCCGCGCCATCGTGCTCGAAAACGTCTCGACCTACGTCCAGTTCAACAACTCCGAAATGACGGAATGGGAATTCCTGTCCGAGCTGTCGCGCCGCTCCGGTTGCTGGCTGCTGTTCGACGTCAACAACGTCTATGTCAGCGCCTTCAACCACGGCTACGATCCGATGACCTTCCTCAACGGCATTCCGGCGGATCGCGTGGTGCAGTTCCACATGGCCGGCCACAGCCACATGGGCACCCACATCATCGACACGCATGATCATCCGGTATGCGAGGATGTCTGGGATCTCTACGCTTCGGCGTTGAAGCGCTTCGGCCGGGTCTCGACCATGATCGAGCGCGACGACAACATTCCGCCGCTCGATGAACTCCTGGTCGAGGTTGCCAGGACCCGCGAGATGGCCGAGAAAATCCTGCCGGCAGGCAAACGAGCGTGATGAGCGACTTCGCCCGACAGCAGGCCGAGTTTCAGCGCGGCATCCTAGATGGCGACGATACCGTGCTGACTGAAATCCTCGATAGCCCGCGCGAAAAGCGTGACGTGCTGTTCGGGGTCTATCGCCATGCCTACGGCTCGCGGCTGGTGGAAGCCATGCGCAACGACCATGAGCTGCTGCAGCTCTATCTCGGCGACGAGATGTTCGACGAGATGGGGCACGCTTACGTCAAGGCGCGCCCGTCCGCGCATCCGAACCTGCGCTGGTTCTCGCAAGGCCTGCCGGAGTTCCTGAAATCGACGGCGCCTTACGCCGAGCACCCCGTGCTGTCCGATCTCGCCGCGCTCGAAAAGGCGCTCAACGACGCCTTCGACGCCGCGGAAGGCAAGGTCGTCGAGTTGGCTGACATGGCGGGCTTTGCGCCCGAAGCGTGGTCCGGCCTCAGGTTCCGGCCGCATCCCAGCGCGTTCAGGCTCGATCTCGCGACCAACGCGTCCGCGATCTGGCTTGCGCTCAAGAACGATGAGACGCCGCCTGACGCTGTCGAACTGGGGCAACCCGCGCATCTGCTGATCTGGCGTCAGGACGTCACGCCGATGTTTCGCGAACTCCCGGTGGAGGAAGCGATGATGTGGGATGAGGCCGCAAGCGGCATTCCCTTCGGCGTGCTCTGCGAAATGTTAGCTACCTATGACGATCCCGACAGCGCGGCAGGCCGCGGCGCGGGCTATCTGCACGGCTGGATCACGGCGGGGCTTTTGACGGAAGTCTCCGTCGGCTCATAAAGAGGGGCGCTCGGCGAATGGGAATAGACACCGATCGCCATTTCATCGAGCGCATGCATTGGGACGAAGTCGCGCGGCGCATCGGTAACGGCGCGGTGGCGATATTGCCGATCGGCGCAGCCGCCAAGCAGCACGGTTTCCACCTCCCTCTCAACACCGACCGCATTCAGGCCGAATGGCTCGCAGGCAAGATGGTGGAGAAGATCGACGCGCTGATCTGGCCGACGCTGACCTACGGCCATTACCCGGCTTTCACCGAATATGCCGGCAGCAGCAGCCTGTCGATTTCGACCTTCGAGGCGCTCGTGCGCGAGATTGCCGGCCAGATACTCAGTGGCGGATGCCGAAAGCTGCTCGTTCTCAACACCGGGATCAGCACGCTGGCGCCGGTCGATCGCGCGCTGGCGCGCCTTGATGGCGCGCGGATCAAGCATGTGTGGATCCATGAGGGTCCGCGCTATCCCCGCGTGGCCAGGCAGTTGGCCGAGCAACGCCATGGCAGCCATGCCGACGAACTGGAAACGTCGCTGATGCTGGCGCTGGCGCCGCATCTGGTGGATATGACCCGCGCCGAAGCCAGCCCCGCTTTGGTACAGGAGACGCCGGGGGCGTTGACGCCGTCGGATCCGAATTCGCCGAACTACAGCCGCTCCGGCAGCTATGGCGATCCGACACGGGCGACCGCGGCCAAAGGCGAAGCCCTGCTCGCCGCCATGCTTGATGATCTGCATGAACAGGTCGCAGCGTTCATCGCGCAAGGCACCGAGGAGCATCGGACGGTCGCGGTGCAAGGCGTGTTGCGATGAAAACGACCAAAACCTTTCGCGCGATCGTTGTCGCTGCGGTCCTCGCCGCACTGCTGGCAAGCGCCATATCGTTCCGCGCCGACGCGCAATCGGAATACATGCGCGGCGACCGCATGCCCTACGACGCCTTCGACCGGCTGCCCAAGACCGATCTCGAAATAGGCGGCAGCACCATCCATATCGCCTTCGCGCCGGGCGAGATCACATTACCGAAGGAAAAACTGCTCGACTGGATCGGGATGTCGGCCCGGGCCATTACGACCTATTACGGGCGGTTTCCCGTCAGCTCGCTGCGGCTGCTGCTGGTGCCCGTCGATGGGGCGCGCATCCGCGGCGGCACGACCTGGGGCTATCGCGGCGCCGCCATCCGCATTCCCTTCGGCCGCGATTCCACCGAGGACGTCCTGCGCCTCGACTGGGTGATGGTGCACGAGATGGTGCACACCGCCCTGCCCGATATGCCCGATCGCTACGGCTGGCTGTCGGAGGGACTGGCCGTCTATGTCGAGCCGGTCGCGCGGGTGCAGGCCGGTGACCTCACCGCGCGGGAAATCTGGCAGGCGATGATGCGCGACATGCCGAAGGGGCTGCCGCAGCCCGGCGACCAGGGCCTCGACAACACCGGCACCTGGGGACGGAAATACTGGGGCGGCGCGATGTTCTGCCTGCTCGCCGATATCGAAATCCGCAAGCGCACCAATAACCGCCTCGGCTTGCAGGATGCGATGCGCGGCGTGCTCGCCGCCGGCGGCAATCATGAGCAGGACTGGTCGATCGAGCGCATTCTTGGCACCGCCGACAAGGCCGTCGGCGTCGACGTGCTGACCCGGCTTCACGACGAGATGGGGCCGAAGCCGGTGACGCCGGACCTCGCCGCGCTATGGCGCGACCTCGGATTGAAGCGGGTTGGCGAAGATATTGAATTCGACGACAGCGCGCCGCTTGCGGCGATCCGCAAGGCGATCACCGCGCCGCGTGGATAAAAGGCCCACGGAGAACTCGAAGATCCGGCAGCCAGTCGCTGCCGGACCCTTTGCGCCACGGATCAGAACCGATAGCTGGCGCCGACGCGCACGAGATGCATCTCGTTGCGGAATTCTGTTCGCGTGCGATCCTTGCCGGACAGCGTGACGCTGCCATAATCGGCGTAGAGATATTCACCGCGCCCGACAAAATGCCTGGTGAAGGCATACTCGATGCCGGCGCCCGCGATCAGCCCGGCCTTGACCTGCTCGTCCCAGATCATCTCCCGCACGGTGTCGCACCCCTTCTGCACCGTGTAGCGATAGCCGTTGCCGATGCTGGCCACGCCGACACCAATGGCGCCGTACGCCAGCAGGCGGTCGAACGCGTAGCCGGCGCGCAGGCGAGCCCCGCCGAACGCGCCGAAGCTCGACAGCAAGGCGCTGTCGCCAAAGATCAGTTCGTCCCGCGACGAAGAGGACTTGCCCCACTCGAACTCGCCGCCGATCACAAAGCGGTTGGCAAACTGGTAGTTGTAGCCGCCATAGACGCCGGCCGCGAAGCCGCTCGCCTGCCCCTCCGCGTGGCGGCACGCACCGTTTCGGCAGTAATCGGCCGCCCAGGCCGCATAGCCGCCGCCGCCATAGATACCCGCATAAAAGCCAGTCCAGTTATAGGAGGGCGATGGCAGGTCCGGAACACGAAGATCGGCAGCCTTAGCCGCCGGACCTGCCAGTAAAAAGCCGCAAGCGGCAACAATCCCCCAGGAAACAAAACGCATCAACGCACCTCTTCACGCACGCACACGCAACACATGTTGCGGAACCAAGCTGAAGAGGGAACTTCGGGCGCGACGATGTTTAAGTCGGGCGGCGCTGTGTTGAAACGAGGCTATGTTTGGAACGAAATTGGGATCGTCGCCACAATGTACAACCTGTGAGTGAAGAAGGCCGTTGCGGGCGTTTGCCCGCCACTTCCGGTTTCACCGTGAAGGTGGCGGACCGCAGGCGCGCTGCTACTTTTTTGACATGGCCGCTGGTGCGGGCAGCAGGACGAGCGCCGCGACGAATCCCGCCGCTGATGCCATTGCCGCGGCCGAGAACAGCCAGATGTAGCTGATCGCCGATCCCTGGCTATGAAGCACCGCGCCGAGAACTGCGATGCCGACCGCGAAGCCGGCTTGGCGCATGACGACTGTCACGGCCGATGCCAGGCCAGCAAGATCCGGCGGCACAAGCGACACGGCCGCGCCGGACAGTTGCGGGTGAGCCAAGGCGACACCGACCCCGATCGCGACAATCCCGCCGAAAGTTGGAATTAGCGGCGGCGCCGAACCATCCGAGATCAGCGCGATCACAACGATGGCATTGCCGGATGCCAAAATCGCGAGCGCCAAGGCGAAGTAAAGCCGCCATCCCAGGCGACCGACAAGCCGGCCGCCCAATGGCGGCAGGAACAGCATCGGCAGCGTTGCCGTCAACAGCGCGATGCCGGCCACTTCCGAGGACCAGTCATAAGCAGCAGCAAAGAAGAGTGGCAAGTAGACGAGGACCGCCCAGTAGCCGATCGACACGGCGCACAGGAGGATCGCAATTCCGATCATGGCCCGCTGAGCGAATATGCCGGGATCGAGGATCGGGACGTCGCGGCATCTCTGCTGCATGCCGAATACAGCCAGAAACACCGCACTTAGCGCGAGCCCCGCCACCATATGTGACGTCGACGTGCGGCCATGCAACAGTGCCTCGACAAGCGCAGTAAGCGCGGAGGTAAACAATACGACGCCCAGGAGGTCGAGCGGCCGGCGCACCGCCTCGCGCGCTTCCGCGACCAGCCGCGGTACGCCCCACGCGACCAAGGCGCAGGCCGGCAAGTTGATGAGGAAAATCCAGCGCCAGCCGATCCACGATGAGACAAGTCCGCCAATCGTCGGACCAAATGCCATGGCGGCGCCGGACATGACGCCAAGCAGGGCAAACGCGTCTGTGCGCGCCCGTGGCTGCATATAGACACTGGCGGTCAGCGCGAAGCCGCCGGTCACGATGAATCCAGCCCCGATCCCCTGCAGTGCGCGAGCTCCCAATAGCGTCGGTCCGTCCCATGCCATCCCGCACGCCAAAGACGCGAGAGCAAAGATGCCATTGCCGACAAGCATCGCCCGCCGTCGCCCATACCGATCCGCCAACGCCCCCGCAAACAACAAGCAGGCTGTGAAGGCCAAACTGTAGGCATCCATCACCCAGGCATACCCGGCAACGTCGAACCCGAGTTCACGCGCGAGGGTCGGCAACGCGATGACCACCGCCGTCACATCAAAGTTGGTGAGGAAAGCCGCCAACCCCAAGAGCAGGGCCGGCATCATGGATTGTGCAGGCCGACCGGAGTCGTTGTCGGACCTACTCGTTGGCTGAGTCATCGTGCGAGTTCTGATTTGCTTAGCGGCTGGAGCCTTTTCCGTTCCGATGGAATCGGAACAGGCTCCAGATTTTCATTTTGACGCGTTTTCTTGACGCGAACCGGTTTCCACTTCGCTGGAAAACGCTTTACTCGTGTCTTGGATTGCCGCTTTTGGCCAACGCCAATTGTTCACATCGCCATGAATATCCTTCATAGTACCGGCATGCGTGCCCTTCCCCCTTTTGATGGCCTGATTGCGTTCGACGCGGCGCTGCGCCATCGCAGCATGACGCTCGCGGCCGGTGAGCTGGGGCTCACACAGAGCGCGATCAGCCATCGACTGAAGAAACTCGAGGGCTTTGTCGGCGCGCGGTTGCTTGATCGTACAGGGGGCGGTCTGTTGCCGACCGCAGCCGGCGTTACCTTGGCCGAGGGACTCGGGCGGATACTTGACGAGATGGCAGAGCTACGCGCCCGCTCGCGTGCGTCGGTGCGGCCGCTGACACTCAAGATCGGACTGGGCTCCGCCCTTGCGAACTACTGGCTGGCGCCGCGTCTGACGGCGTTTGCGTCCGCATATCCCGATATTGCGATCGAACTCTGCATCATCGAAAGCGATGTTCAGGCGCGCGCCCTCGATCTCGACGTGCAGATCCGATGGCTTCCCAAAGCTGGCGCGCGCGCCACGTCGACCCAGCGACTGCTGTTCGACGAAATGGTTTTCCCGGTTGCGATCCCGTCTCTGCTGCCGCGTGGGCGGCCATTGCGGGAGCCGCACACGCTCGGCACTTTACCAGTGCTGCACAAGGGCCTCGCTGGCCGGAACGACGGCGCGGAATGGTCGTGGCCGGTGTGGTTCGAACGGCTGGGCATCACGGCTCCCGTTCAGGCCGGGCTTCGCTTCGATAATCTCGGTACGGCAATCGCTGCCGCCTTTCAGGGCAGCGGCGTCGTTCTAGCCAGGTCTTTGCTCGTTCATGATGCACTCGCGGAAAAGCGGCTGTGCCGCGTCGTGTCGTCAAATTGGGATATGACGTCCAGCAAGACGCACGTCATTCGCTGGCCCGCCGCCCTGGCGAATGACAGGCGTGTCGCACTGTTTGTTGACTGGGTTGTCAAGGAAGCGGAAAGAACATCCCTTCAATGAAGGTGCGTCGCCGCTGACATCAGCTCCGCGTTAACGAGTCCACCCGCTACCCCACCGGCACGATCTTGCCGGGATTGAAGCGGTCGCACTGGGCAACCCAGCATATGCTATTTGCGAGTCATCGAGAATAGTTGGCCAAGATCGATCCATCGCACTTGGCTATTGTCATCTCAAGCAGCCCGCCTCCCCTCTCGCCTGGTTGTCGTTGTCGCCGGACCTGAAGCACGGACCAGCGGTCACCGTCGTCAAGAACCTCGATGAAGTGGGAGGGCGAAATCTCGTCTCTCCGTCCTTTCGCAACTGCCAAATAGATTTCCCTGGCAACGTCCGATGTCGGGACCATTGGTCCTGCAATCATTCCGGGCACGCTCTTGCACTCCATTGCCGCGGGTTGAGCGACGGTCGCCATCGTCTGATAGAGCACAGCGAGCATGCCGATGAATATTCTGTGTTTCGGCATTTTTGTTTCACAGTCTCGATTGCCTGATCGAGTCGACGTGACCATCACAATGCGCCGACCCCGAGCAGTTTATCGCCACCGTCACTACCCCACCGGCACGATCTTCCCGGGATTGAAAATATTCTGCGGATCGAGCGCCTGCTTGAGCGCGCGCATGGCGTCGATCGCCTCGGGGCCAAGCTCGGCCTTGAGGTATTTCTGCTTGCCCTGCCCGATGCCGTGCTCGCCGGTGCAGGTGCCGCCCATGCGCCCGCTCGACCGGGCGATGCATGAAGTCCTCGCCGCGCGCCATTTCTTCCTTGTTGTCGACGTCGCAGACCAGCGAACAGTGGAAGTTGCCGTCGCCGACATGGCCGACGATCGGCGACAGCAGATTGAGCCGCTTGAGATCCTCCTCGGTCTCGGTGACGCAATCCGCCAGCCGCGAGATCGGCACGCAGACGTCGGTCGCCACCACGCCCGCGCCGGGACGCAGCGCCTTGACCGACCAATAGGCGTCATGCCGCGCCTGCCAGAGTTTGGTGCGATCCTCCGGCTTGGTGGTCCAGGTGAAATCGCCGCCGCCGCACTCCCTGGCGATCTCGCCGAAATTCTTCGACTGTTCGGCCACCTCGACCTCGCTGCCGTGGAATTCCAGCAGCAGCAGCGGCGTCTCCGGCAAGGTCAGCTTGGAATAGGCGTTGCAGGCGCGCACCTGCTCCGCATTGAGCAGTTCGATGCGCGCCAGCGGAATGCCGGTCTGGATGGCGAGGATGGTCGCCTGGCAGGCGCCGCGTACGGTCTCGAACGAGCAGGCCGCGGCCGCGATCGTCTCGGGAATACCGCGCAATTTGATGGTGAGCTCCGCGATGATGCCGAGCGTGCCCTCGGCGCCGACAAACAGATGCGTCAGGTCGTAGCCGGCTGCGGATTTTTTCGCCCGCGTGCCGGTCGTGATGATCTCGCCGTCGCCGCGCACCACTTTCAGCGCCAGCACGTTCTCGCGCATGGTGCCGTAGCGCACCGCATTGGTGCCGGAGGCCCGGGTCGAGGCCATGCCGCCGAGGGAAGCATCGGCACCGGGGTCGATCGGAAAGAACACGCCCTGGTCCCGCAACTGCTCGTTCAGCGTCTTGCGCGTGATGCCCGGCTGGATCACGCAGTCGAGATCCTCCGGGTGCACTTCGAGCAGCTTGTTCATGTCGCGCAGGTCGATGCAGATACCTCCTGCCGGCGCATTTACTTGGCCTTCGAGCGAGGTGCCGGTACCGAACGCGATCACGGGCACCCGGTTCGCCGCGCAGATCCGTACCACGTCCTGGATATCGGCAGTCTCCTGCGCCATGACCACGGCGTCCGGCGGCTGCGAGGTGAGCCATGTCGTGGTATGGGCGTGCTGGTCGCGCACCGCCTGCGAGGTGATGAGCCGATTGCCGAACCGTGCGGCGAGCGCCTCGATCGCGCTTGCTACGGCCTTCGGCTCCGGCCGCGTCGGATTATTCGTAATCGTCGTTGCCACGTAAACTTCCTCCCGGTCTTAAACGACCGTCGCAAAGGATGTATAGCGGGTCAATAGCTCAATGGAAGCTCGGAGGAACGGGAACGAAAATGACCAGCGCGATTGATGCCGACGACCCGCTGCCGCCTGCGCCGTTCCTTTCCTCGGTGATGCAGATCGAGCCGCAATGGATCGATTACAACGGCCATCTCAACATGGCCTATTACAACGTGATGATGGACCGCGCCATCGACCAGCTCTGGCTGCATCTCGGCATCGGCCCGGCCTATATGAAAGAGCGTCACGGCTCGACCTTCACCGCCGAAGCCCATGTGCG
>Ga0081540_1002259_pt1 | contig 15842 bp, 12 predicted proteins | sample TabmetS2T1R1_FD_71024 | JGI IMG/M metagenome (GOLD analysis project Ga0081540, IMG submission 71024) | Tabebuia heterophylla rhizosphere microbial communities from the University of Puerto Rico - S2T1R1 | ecosystem: Host-associated > Plants > Roots > Rhizosphere ... | reverse complement strand
GAGCTCGCCGCTGCGCCGCGTGCGCTCGGTGTGCAGCGCCTGGAGCTCGGCCAGCCGGGTGCCGGCCGCCGCCCGCCAGTCCGCCAGCACGCCGTGGCGGAGCTCGGCGGTGAGCCCCGGGTCGCCGGCCACATGCCTGGCATGGAGCAGGCCCAGCGCGGCGCGCAGGTCGCCGCGCGCCACCTCACGGCCCTCGCGCGGGGTGCGCACGGCGTGGTCGAGGCGGGTGCCCGAGTCCCAGACCGGGTACCAGATCCGGTCGGCCAGCCCGGAGATGTCCGGCCTCGCCGCGTGCAGGAGCAGCACGTCGAGATCGCTGCCGGGCAGCAGCTCGCGGCGGCCGTATCCGCCGACGGCCACCAGGGCCACGCCGGCCTCGTCGCCGAGCAGCGACGCCAGCCAGCGGTCGGTCTCGGCGGCACGCCGGGCGCGGTCAGCGCCGAAGGCGGCGGCCCGCCGTCCCGGCATGGCGCGGGGGCCCGGGCCTGGGCGGCCCGCCGTCAGAGCGCCCCCGGGCCGCGTTCACCGGTGCGCACCCGCGCGACCACGTCCACCGGGACGCACCAGACCTTGCCGTCCCCGATCCGGCCGGTCTGCGCCGCCTTGACCACGACGTCGATGAGGTCGTCGGCGTCCTCGTCGTCGCAGAGCACGTCCAGCCGGACCTTGGGCACCAGGTCCACCTCGTATTCCGCGCCGCGGTACACCTCGGTGTGGCCCCGCTGGCGGCCGTACCCGCTCGCCTCGCTGACCGTCATGCCGTGCACGCCGAAGGCCTGCAGCGCCGCCTTCACCTCGTCGAGCTTGAAGGGCTTGATCACGGCGGTGATGAGCTTCATCCGAGCCACCTCCCAGGGCACCCAGCCCGGCCCCTAGCCTCCCCCGGCGGCGTTTCCGCCGTGATCACGCGGCGTTTCCGGGCCGTGAACGCCCGCCCCGGATGTTACGTGCGTGTTTCGCTCGGCCGGCCCCGATCGCGGCGGCGCGCTCCCGGGTCACCGGCCGTGGCCGCGGCACGTCAGTCGCCCAGGATCGCGTCGACGAACGTCGCCGGGTCGAAGGGCGCGAGGTCGTCCGGGCCCTCCCCCAGGCCCACCAGCTTCACCGGCACCCCCAGCTCCCGCTGGACCGCGATCACGATGCCACCCTTGGCGGTGCCGTCCAGCTTGGTCAGGATGATCCCGGTGATGTTCACGGCCTCCGCGAACACGCGCGCCTGGCGCAGGCCGTTCTGGCCGGTGGTGGCGTCGAGAACGAGCAGGACCTCGTCCACCGTCGCCCGCTTCTCGACCACGCGCTTGATCTTCCCGAGCTCGTCCATCAGCCCGGCCTTGGTGTGCAGCCGCCCGGCGGTGTCCACGATGACCGTGTCCGTCCGTTCGCTGATCCCCTCCTGAACGGCCTCGAACGCCACGCTCGCCGGGTCCGCCCCCTCCCGGTCCGACCGCACGACCCGGGCACCCACCCGGTCCCCCCAGGTTTCCAGCTGGTCCACGGCGGCGGCGCGGAAGGTGTCGGCCGCCCCGAGCAGCACGGACTGTCCCTCCCCGATGAGGGCGCGGGCAAGCTTGCCACAGGCGCTGGTCTTGCCGGTCCCGTTGACCCCCACGACCAGCACCACCGCCGGCCGGTCGCCGTGCGGGCCGATCCGCAGGCTCCGGTCCTGGTCGGCGCCGATCGCCTGGATCAGGTCGGTGCGCAGCAGCCCTCGTACCGCGTCGCCGTGTGCGCCTTGCACCCTGACCTGGGTTCGCAGTTCATCGACAAGCTGCCGGGAAGGCGCCACACCGATGTCGGCGGCGATCAGCGTGTCCTCGATCTCCTCCCACGACTGATCGTCCAGGCCGTCGCGGGACAGCAGCCCGAGCAGCACCGAGCCGAACCCGCTCTGCGAACGCGCGAGCCTGCCCCGCAGCCGGGCCATGCGGCCAGCCAGCGGGGGCGGCGCCTCGGCGACGGGGGCCGGGCCGGGCAGCAGCGGCGGCACGCCGGGTGTCGCTTGCGTGGTGTCCGCCGCCTCGGCGGTCCCGGCCTCGCCCGGCGCGGGGGGCGCTGGCGGGGCTGCTGGCGGCGCGGCGCGTCCCGCCCGGCGCCGCGGGGGGCGCAGGAGAGCGACGCCACCGATGATCGCGATCACGACGACAAGGACAATGGCGATGATCAGGTATTCCATAACGGCCCCAGTCTGGCAGATGCGCGGGGCGCCACCGGCACGGCTCCGGGGCGTGCCCTAGGCGCGCTCGGGCTCCCGCAGGCGCTGGCTCACGACCGAGGACACGCCATCGCCCTGCATGGTGATCCCGTACAGCGCGTCGGCCGCCTCCATCGTCCGCTTCTGGTGCGTGACGATGATCAGCTGCGAGTTGTCCCGAAGCTCCTCGAAGATCTGCATGAGGCGCTGGAGGTTGGTGTCGTCCAGCGCGGCCTCGACCTCGTCCAGCACGTAGAACGGCGACGGGCGGGCCTTGAAGATCGCCACCAGGAAGGCGATCGCCGTCATCGAGCGCTCGCCACCGGACAGCAGCGACAGCCGTTTGACCTTCTTGCCCGGGGGCCGCGCCTCGAAGTCGATCCCGGTCGCGAGGATGTCGTCGGGCTCGGTCAGGATGAGCCTGCCCTGGCCGCCGGGGAAGAGCCGCCCGAAGATCTGCTCGAACTCCCTTGCGGTGTCCTCGAAGGCCGCCGCGAACACCTCCTGGACCCTGTCGTCCACCTCTTTGACGACGGTCAGCAGGTCACGGCGGGTCTTCTTGAGATCCTCGAGCTGGGCAGCGAGGTAGGCGTGCCGTTCCTCCAGGGCCGCGTACTCCTCGAGGGCCAGCGGGTTCACCTTGCCGAGCTGATTGAGCTGGCGCTGGGCCACAGCGGCGCGCCGTTCCTGCTCGGCCCGGATGTAGGCCAGCGCGGGACGCCGCGGGGCGCCTTCCGGGTCTTCGGGTTCCGCCGCTGCCGGGCGGCCCTTGGCCCCGTCCTTGCCGCCGGTCTCCTCGGCGGGCGGCGGGACCGGCACATCCGGGCCGTACTCGGCGACCAGCGCGGCGTCGTCCACGCCGAACTCCTCCACCGCGCGGGCGGCGATCTGCTCCAGGCGCATCCGGTGCTCGGCCCGGACGATCTCCGCGCCGTGAGCGCTGTCGACCACCCGGTCGAGTTCCTCCGCAAGCTCCCGGACCTGCGCGCGCACGGCCTTCAGGGCGTCCGACCGGCCTTCGCGTGCCTGCTCGGCCGCGCGCCGGTCCGCGGTGGCGACCGCGAGCGACTGCTCGAGGCGCGCCAGCGCCATCCCCGCGCCGTCGGCCACGGCACGGGCGACCCGCGCCTGCTGCCGCCGCCACCTGCTGCGCTCGGCGGCGGCCATGGCCGCCCGGCGCTCGCTGACCGCCGCGGCCACCAGCGTGTCCGCGCGCCCCGCGATGGCCCGGAGCCGTTCCTCGGCGGTCCTGACCTCCAGGCGGGCGTCGGTTTCGGCCTCCCTCGCGGCGCTGGCCCGCCCGGCCAGGATCTCGCGGTCCGGCTCCCCCGCGTGCTCGCTGACGGCCCCGTCCTGAGGGGCATCGGTGGCGCCGTGCGCCCCGTCAGCCCCACCGGTGACCCCGGCGGCATCACGGATCCCGCCCGCCCCCCCGGCCCCGGCAGGGGGGCCCTGAACGCCGCCAGCCGCAGCCCCGCCGGGCACCTGGCCCGTCCCGTGTCCGGGCGCTGGTGGGGTCTCGCCGGCCTCCTCGGCCGCCAGCCGCTCGCTCAGCTCGGTGAGGGACGCCTGGTCCTGCCCGGCCTTCTCGCGGGCCGCGGCGATCGCCGCCGCGAGCCGCCCGGCCTCGTCCTGTGCCGCCCGCGCCGCGCCCGCGAGCCGCCCCAGCTGCCCGGAAACCGCCGCCGCCGCCGCGTCCGCCTCCTGCATCAAGACGAGCGCCGCGGCTACCCCCCGCTGCGTCCGCTCCTCCTCCGCCAGCGCGGCCGCCAGCGCGGTGGCGGCCATTTCGCAGGCGCGATCGGCGGGGCCCAGGTCGGCGTCGGCGGCCTCCGCGGCCGCCCTCATCGCCAGCACGCTCGGCGGCCGGGCCGAACCGCCCTGCGCCCAGTGCGCCCCGAGCAGGTCGCCGTCGCGCGTGACGACGCGCAACTCCGGATGGGCGAGCAGGAGCTCGCGGGCGTGGTCGAGATCGTCGGCGACCGCCACCCCGCCCAGCAGCCGGGCGAGAGCGGCGTACAGCTCTCCCGGCGCCTTCACAAGGTCAAGGGCGGGCAGAACGCCCGGCGGAAAGACGGCGTCCGGACGGCTGGCCGGTGCCTGCCGGGCATCCGCTCCGACGATGACCAGCGCGGTGCTCCCGGCGTCCGCCGCCTTGAGCTGCCGCAAGATCGTCACCGCCGCGTCGAGGCCGGCCACCGCCACCGCGTCCGCCGCGCCGCCAAGCGCGGCCGTGACCGCCTCCTGCGCCCCATCGGCCACGGTCAGCAGGTCGGCGACCGTGCCCATGACCTCCCCCGCGAGCACGGGGTCCGCAAGCAGGACCTCCGACGCCTCCGCGCCCCGCTGGACGGCACGGACACCCTCCTCAAGCGCCTCCTTGCGCGCGACGAGGGCGGCCCGCTCCGCGCTGGCGCGCCGCTCGGCGGCCCTGAGCTCGGTGACGCGCGCCGTAACCTCGGCGAGCGCCGCGGTCGCCTGCTCGTGCGCGGTCGCCAGGCCGGCCCGGTCGTCGCGGCCGGCCGAGGCGTCCTGAAACTCCTCGTACTCCCGCCGAGCCAGCCTGGTGCGGGATTGCGCCTGGTCAAGGGCGTCTGCAAGGCGGCCTTCTTCTTCCCTGGCCGCGGCCACCTTGCTGCGCGCCGCGCCCACCTGCCCCCGCAGCCGGGCCAGCCGCTCCGCCCTGGCGGCGGCCGCGCGGGCCTGCGTGGCCAGGTGCCGCTCGGCGTCGGCGAGGCCAGCCTCCGCCGCTTTCCGCGCGCCAGTCTCCGCGGTGAGCTGCGCCCGGGCGGCTTCCAGCCGCTCACCGAGCTCGGCTTCCTGCTCGCGCATCACCGCGGCTTCGGCTTCGAGCTCGTCCGGGTCCCGGCCGGGGCGCGACGGCTCCGGTTCGGCCACGAGGTAGGAGTGACGCTCGTGCGCGACCCGGCCGACGCCCCGCAGGCGTTCGGCGAGCGAGGAGAGCGAGAACCACACCTCCTGCGCCTGCGCCAGCCGTGGCGCATGTTCCTGCTCGGCGGCATCGAGCGAGGACTCGTGAAGCCGCGCCTGCGCCAGGGCCCGTTCCAGTGCGCCGCGCCGCGCCAGCGCTGCGCTTTCATCGCTCTGCCCGCGCTCGAGGTCGCCGGCGACCGTGACGTAGTCGTCGGCGAGCAGGCGAAGCCGGGCGTCCCGCAGGTCGGCCTGGATGACGGCCGCGCGCCGGGCGAGTGCCGCCTGCCGTCCGAGCGGCCCGAGGCGGCGGCGCAGCTCACCGGTGAGGTCGACCAGCCGGGTCAGGTTGACCTGCATCGCCTCCAGCTTGCGCAGCGCCTTTTCCTTGCGCCTGCGGTGCTTGAGGACGCCGGCCGCCTCCTCGATCAGCGCGCGGCGCGCCTCGGGCCCGGCGTGCAGCACGTCGTCCACCTGGCCCTGCCCCACGATGACGTGCATCTCCCGGCCCAGGCCGGAGTCGGAGAGCAGTTCGGCGACGTCGAGCAGGCGGCAGTGGTTGCCGTTGATGGCGTACTCACTCTGGCCCGAGCGGAACAGCAGCCGGCTGATCGTGACCTCGGTGTAGTCGATCGGGAGCGCGCCATCGCTGTTGTCGATGGTGAGCGTGACCTCGGCCCGTCCCAGCGGCGGCCGCGACGAGGTTCCCGCGAAGACGACGTCCTCCATCTTGCCGCCGCGCAGGCTCTTGACTCCCTGCTCGCCCATGACCCAGGAGAACGCGTCGACGATGTTCGACTTGCCCGATCCGTTCGGGCCGACCACGCACGTGATGCCCGGCTCGAACCGCAGGGTCGTGGCCGAGGCGAAGGATTTGAACCCGCGCAGGGTGAGAGTCTTCAGGTACACCTGCGGGCTCTCCTCCTCGCCCGGCCGTTGGCCGCCCGGCACGCCGTCGCGGGAGCGCGCTGTGGTCCGATCCTTCCGCACCCTACCGCCACGAGGGGCTCTCCTTGTGGCTCCCGCGCCGTTAGGGCGGGACGAACCCCGGCCGGCGTCGCACCCCGGTCCGGACGAGCGGACAATCGTGGACATATCCCCGCGATCACGTCGCCGCAGACCGGCCGGGCCCCAACGTGATCATGACCTCGCTGCACATCTGCCTACACCAACCCCGTGATCACGTTTCGCGCCCGCTGGGCGCCCAAACATGATCATGACCTTGGTGCGCACCTGACCCCACCGAGGTCATGATCACGAGTTGGGGCCGGGACGCGGGAGCGGATCTGCGGTGGAGGGGGCGGCTATCGGAGGCAATGCAGAGGGACGCCGCCGTGCGGCGTCCCCGGTCGGTCGTGACGTGCGTGCGAGAGATGTGTCAGGTGAGCGCGGGTTCTCGCTGGCGGCCGGCACCGATGAGCTCGTGGTCGACACCGGCGGAAAGCACGTCGTTCGCTTCCTGAAGCCTGGCGAGCTCGGCCTCCAGGTCCTGCACGCGCCGCTGGAGGCGGCGCATTTCAGAGAGCATGCGGGGATCAGGCCCGCCGACGTGGCCGAGTATAGCCTTCGCCATTGTAGTGGGTCCTCCACACTGAGTGACCAGAGTGGGCGCACACGCGAAGACACGCATGAATGCGCGCAAGGTGACCCATCAAGGATCGCACTCCCGCGGGTATCCGGTCAAGTTGAACGATCTTGAAGGTCAAAGGCGGCCGGCGCGGCGGGTCCTGCGGTGGGTACGCGGCTGGCAGGCCGGGCAGCTGTAGGCGGACCTGTTCATGAACGGATCCCGCCGGATGGGCGTCCCGCAGCGCGGGCACGGCTCGCCCTCGCGGCCATAGACGGCGAGCGACCTGCCGAAGAACCCGCTTTCCCCGTTGACGTTCACGTACAGGCTGTCGAACGAGGTGCCGCCGGCGGTCAGCGCGTCGCCCAGGACCTCGCGCACGGCGGCCAGCAGCCGCTCGGCCTCGGCCCGGGTGAGCGCCGCGGCGGGCGTGGCCCAGTGCAGCTTCGCCCGCCAGAGGGCCTCGTCGGCGTAGATGTTGCCGATGCCGCTCACCAGCGACTGGTCGAGCAGTGCGATCTTGACGGCGACGCGGCGGGAGCGCAGCCGGCCGATGACGGCCGCCTCATCGAAAGCAGGGTCCATCGGGTCGGGGGCGATGTGAGCGATCATTGGCGGCAGGACCGCGCCGCCCGCTACGAACGCCATATGGCCGAACGTCCGCTGGTCGGTGAATCTCAGATCGGGCCCGGCGTCGGTGAACGTGAAGCGGATCCGGACGTGCGGCGAGACGGGGCGCTCCGGATCACCCAGCAGCAGCTGCCCGCTCATGCCGAGGTGGGCGAGCAGGGCATCCTCGGCAACCGACCGCTCGCCCAGCGTCCCATCCATCACGGGCAGCCACAGGTACTTCCCACGCCGGCCCGTGCCGGTGACGGTGAGCCCGGGGAGCGCGGCCGAGAAATCGCCGGGGCCGGCCACATGACGCCGCACCGCGCGGGGATGCAGCACCTCGGCAGAACCGATGGTCCGGCCGACGACGTGCTGTTCCAGGCCCCTGCGCACGACCTCGACCTCGGGTAGCTCGGGCACTAGGGTGATTCCCGGCCGGCACCGGTTCCCCGGTCTGCCGCACCGCCGGCTGCGGAGCCCGCGCCGTTGCCGCCGTCCGCTGCGGAGCCCACGCCGTTGCCGCCCGGCTGGCGACTCCCGCCGCGGGTGGTGCCATGATCACTAGCGTCCTCGTCCGCGCCACGGCCGCATGGAGGGGCGCCCGCGCCGTTGCCCTCGGGGACGGCGGCGCCCTGACCGGCGAAACGGTGATCGCCGCGTCCGGCGCTCCCGGGTCCCGCCGCGTCCGCGCCCGGGCTCACGGCGTCCGCGCCCGGGCTCACGGCGTCCGCATCCGATCCCGCGTCGTCGACCGCCGTGCCGGCTTCGCCGTTGTTGATCGCGTGCCACGCGGCCTCGGCCGCCTGCTGCTCGGCCTCCTTCTTGGAGTGGCCGGTCCCCGAGCCGTACACGCGGCCGCCCACGATCACGACCGCCTGGAAGGACTTCTGGTGATCCGGGCCGCTCTCCGCGACGCGGTACTCCGGCACGCCCAGGACGCCGGCGGCCGTCAGCTCTTGCAGCGAGGTCTTCCAGTCCAGGCCGGCCCCGAGCCGGGCCGAACGGGCGATCACCGGGTCGAACAGCCGGTGAACGAGCACGTTCGCCTCGTCCAGGCCCCGTTCGATGTAAACGGCGCCGATCACCGCCTCCAGGGTGTCGGCGAGGATCGAAGCCTTGTCGCGGCCGCCGGTGCCGGCCTCGCCCCGGCCGAGCCGGATGTAGTCACCAAGGTGCAGCTCGCGCGCGACGTTGGCCAGCGCGCGCATGTTCACCACCGCGGCGCGCAGCTTGGCCAGGTGCCCCTCGGGCAGATCGGGATATCCGCGGAACAGTGCGTCGGTTACCACCAGGCCGAGCACCGCGTCGCCGAGAAACTCCAACCGCTCATTGGTGGGCAGTCCGCCATTCTCATAGGCGAACGAGCGGTGCGTGAGCGCACGCTCAAGCAACGCCGGGCTAAGGCCGGCGTCAAGGGTCCGCAGCAGAGCATCGACTGGAGGCTGGTTGCCTCGTCCCTCGTGCTCAGCAGCGCCTTTCATGCTGTCCTCCTCCCCCAGGACCGTCTGGGGGTGCCCACCAGCCGCACGGCTCGCGCCGCACGGCGGGCGGATCCGCCCGTACCGCGCGTCAGGACGGTGTGATCACCTGACGGCGGTTATACGTACCGCAGGTCGGGCAGGCGGTGTGGGGCAGCTTCGGGTCGCGGCATTGCGGGCAGCGCACCAGCACGGGGGCCGTGGCTTTCCACTGCGCCCGCCGCGACCTGGTGTTGCTTCGCGACATCCTCCTCTTAGGGACGGCCACGTCCACTCTCCTCACACGTCTCCGGCACGGGCGGGCCGACCGGTTCTGCCTTCGTCATCCGTTGCCACAGCCCCGCCCATCGGGGATCTCTGGCACTCTCATGGCCATGTTCGGGGCCCGCCTGGGCGAGCGGTACTCCGCACTCGACACACAAGCCAGGGCAATCCTGGCGGCAAAGTGGCGCAAGCGGGAGCGCGAGCACCAACGCATCACGGAGCACCGGCTCAAGGTCAAGCAGGTCTCCATCCAGAGAGTACCCGTCCTCGTCCGCGTCACCGGCACCTTGTTCGTAACTGAACAGTTCCCGGCACCGGACCTCGATCGTGTCCGATACCGGCTCCAGGCACCGGGCGCACTCGCCGGCGACCGGCGCCACCGCCTTCACGGTGACGAGGACACCCTCGGTCACCGATTCCAGCGTGATGTCCAGCCGCAGGTCCGAGCCCTCCGGGATGCTGGCCAGGCCAGTCTGCAGGTCGGCGGGAGCTGGCACGGTCCGGGTCTCGGTGCGTGCCGACCCCGGGCGCCGGGGAAGGGCCCCTGTATCAAGCACCAGCGGCCCACGGGGGCCCCGATGGGCCGTGGACGTCCTTCGTGAAGATGGCATGGCAACAATGAGGTATCGAGCGGATTCAGGATGGTCAGCTTACCCAGTGGGCTGGCGGAACCCCAACTCACCCGCGGCCCCAGCCCGCTCAAGCATGGCTGGCCGGCGCCCCGGCGCCCGTGCCGCGGGCGCCCTCAGGACTGCGCGAGGCGCGCCAGCAACCGCCCGTGCACCGGCTCCGGCACCAGCGACGTCACGTCCCCGCCGTACTTGGCGATCTCCTTGACCAGGCTTGACCGCAGGAAGGAGTACAGCGGGTTGGCGGTCATGAACAGCGTTTCGACCTCGGCGAGACGGTAGTTCATCTGCGCCATCTCCAGCTCGTACTCGAAGTCACTGACCGCGCGCAGGCCCTTCACGATCGCCGGGACGTTACGTGCGCGGCAGTAATCGACCAGCAGCCCGGTGAACTTGTCCACGTCGACGTTGGGCAGGTCGGCTGTCACCTCCCGCAGCATCGTCAGCCGTTCCTCGACGGTGAACAGCCCTTCCTTGGCCAGGTTCGCGCCGACCACCACCAGGACCTCATCGTGGAGCCGAGCTGCCCGGCGGATGATGTCAAGGTGCCCGTTGGTCACGGGGTCGAACGAGCCTGGGCAGACGACACGGTGCACGCGGTCACGCCCTTCCCTTACGACGCTTCAGCTGCGGCGAGACCGTACCAGAAGGTCGCCTCGCCATACCGGCGGGATCTGTCCGGGATATACCCCTGCGGCCACGCCACCGCCCCGGCGCGGGTGCCGCGCTCGACCGCGACGAGCGCGGCGGGCTTCAGCCACCCCCCGCCGGCCAGCACCGCCAGCATCCGGGTGACCTCATCGCCGGATGCCGCGTAGGGGGGATCGGCCACCACCAGGTCAACGGCGGGCTCACCGCCCGGGCCACGGCGCAGGAACCGCTCCACCCGGTCGCAGACGACCTCACCGCCCGGCAGCGCGGCCGCCGCGATGTTGGCCCGGATAACCCGGGCCGCCCGCGCGTCCGACTCGACGAACACCACCCTGGCGGCGCCGCGGGAGAGCGCCTCCAGGCCGACCGCCCCCGAGCCGGCGAACAGGTCGAGGGCGCTCGCACCGTGCAGCGGGCCGTGGATCGCGGCCACGGTTGCGAACAGGCCCTCTCTGGCCCGGTCACTCGTCGGGCGGGTGACCGTTCCCTTCGGCACCGCCAGCCGCCGTCCCCGCGCGGCTCCCGCGATAATCCGCGTCACCGCGGGTCAGGCCTTTTCGAGGAACTCGGCCTGCTCCTCATCGAGCAGCGAACCGATCGCCGCCGCGAGCACGGGGTGGCCGGCCAGCTCAGGGTCGGCCTCGACCAGCGCGGTTGCCTCCTCCCGTGCCTGCCCGATCAGCGCCTCGTCGCTGAGCAGGGTGAGCAGCTTGAGGCTCCGCTTGCGGCCCGCCTGCGCCGCGCCGAGCACGTCGCCCTCCCGGCGCTGCTCCAGATCCAGCCGCGACAGCCGGAACCCGTCCAGGGTGCTGGCCACCGCGTCCAGCCTGTCCCGCGCCTTGGTCTCCTCGGCGGCCTCGGTGACGAGCAGGCACAGGCCGGGCTCGCTGCCGCGGCCGACGCGGCCACGCAGCTGGTGGAGCTGGGACACGCCGAACCTGTCCGCGTCCATGACGACCATCGCCGTGGCGTTGGGCACGTCCACGCCGACCTCGACCACCGTGGTTGCCACCAGCACATCGGCGCGCCCCTCGGCGAAGGCACGCATCGCCGCGTCCTTCTCCTCGGTCGGCAGCCGCCCGTGCAGCACCCGCAGGCGCAGGCCCGCCAGCGGGCCCTCGGCCAGCGCGGGCGCCAGGTCGAGCACGGCCAGCGGTGGCCTGCGCGGGCTCCAGTCCTCCTCGTCCTCCCCCGACACCGCCTCGGGATCGCTGGCGCCGGCGTGCGCGGGCCAATCCGTTTTGCCGCCGGGTCTTGGGGGGTCGTCGCCGCCGATCCGGGGGCACACGACATAGGCCTGGCGTCCCGCGCCGACCTCCTCCCGGACGCGCTCCCACGTGCGCGCCAGGTAGTGCGGCTTCGCTGCCGCCGGCACGACGTGGGTGGTGATCGGCGAGCGGCCGGCCGGCAGCTCGGTCAGCGTCGAGGTATCCAGGTCGCCGTAGACGGTCATCGCGACCGTGCGCGGGATCGGGGTCGCGGTCATCACCAGCACGTGCGGGGGCGCGCCCTGCGCCTTCTCCCGCAGCGCGTCCCGCTGCTCCACGCCGAACCGGTGCTGTTCGTCGATCACGACCATGCCCAGGTCGGCGAACTGCACATGCTCGGTGAGCAACGCATGGGTGCCGATCACGATCCCCGCCGCGCCGGATGCGGCGTCCAGCAGCGCCTCGCGACGCGCGGCGGCGCCCTGCGAGCCGGTCAGCAGCGCGACCCGGGTCGCCTGCTCCGCGCCGTCCAGCCGTCCTGCCTGCCCGAACGGGCCGAGCATGTCGGTGACCGACCGGTAGTGCTGCTGTGCGAGGACCTCGGTCGGGGCAAGCAGCGCGGCCTGCCCGCCTGCGTCGATCACCTGCAGCATGGCCCGCACGGCGATCACGGTCTTGCCGGAGCCGACCTCGCCCTGCAGCAGCCGGTGCATCGGGTGGGCGCGGGCCAGGTCGTCGGCGATCGTCGCCCCCGCGTCCTGCTGGCCCTTGGTAAGGCTGAACGGAAGCCGCGCGTCGAACGCGTCGAGCAGCCCGCCCGCCCGGCGCGGGCGGGCGGTGGCCGGCAGGGCCGCGGCAGCCTGGCGGCGCTGGGCCAGCACGGCCTGCAGCACGAAGGCCTCGTCCCACTTGAGCCGGGTCCGGGCGCGCTCGGCTTCGGCCGTGTCGGCCGGGCGGTGAACGCCGCGCAGGGCGGTCGCGAGCCCGTCCAGCCGGTGGCGCTTGCGCAGGGCCTCCGGGAGCGGGTCGTCCTCCTCGCCCAGGGTGTCGAGCACGACCCGCACGCACTTCTCGATGTCCCAGGAGGAGAACTCCCTGGTCGCCGGGTAGACCGGGATCAGCTCGGCGGCGTATTCCGCCGCCTTGCCGGCGTCGTCGGCGCCGAGCAGCTTGAACTCCGGGTGGGCGAGCTGCCGTTTCCCGGCGAACGTGGATACCTTCCCGGCGAACATGCCATGGCGGCCCGGGCTCAGCTGGCGTTCCCAGAACTCCACCTTGTTGAAGAAGGTGAGCGCCAGCTTCGCGCTGCCGTCGGTCACGGTCACCTCGAGCAGCCTGCCGCGCCGCGACTGCATCCGGCGGGATGTGACTTTCGCGACCTGGGCGAAGACCGTCACCTGCTCGCCGTCTTGCAGCGAGGCCAGGTCGGTCAGGTCGCCGCGGCGGACGTAGCGCCGCGGGTAGTGGCGCAGCAGATCGCCCGTCGTGCGCAAGCCGAACGCCTTCTCCGCCCTGGTGGCAGCCTTGCCTCCCACCACGTCACGCAGCGGTTCTTCCAGGCTCGCCATGGCCTCTCAGAATAGGCGGCCGGGCGGCCAAAACGACCGCGACGGGCGGCGTGCCACGCTCGCGGCGGGCTCCGGTTCGCGCCGAGGGCAGGGAGTCGGATATCCTTCCACGGCTGGCCCTGGCGGGCGCCCGGGCGGCATACAGCCTCCCCCAACCACACCAACGGAGCGAACCCGTGGCTGCTGTCTGCGACATCTGCGGCAAGGTGCCGGGCTTCGGCAACAGGGTCTCCCACTCGCACCGCCGCACCCCCCGCCGCTGGAAGCCCAACATTCAGGTGGTGCACGCCACGGTCAACGGGACACCCAAGCGGCTGCACGTGTGCACGTCCTGCATCAAGGCCGGGAAAATCACCCGCTGACGCCACCGCATTGCCAGCCCTGACTCGACGGTGTGCCGGCCGGGCCCGCCGGCGTCGCTGACCCGGAGAGCCTGGGCTCAGGCGTCACCGGCTCTGCCGGGCGTCCCCGGCTCGCTGGGGATCTCCAGCCCAGCCCGTTCCTGCGTAACGGATTCTCCAGCCCAGCCGGTTTCCGGCCTAACGGGTTCTGCGGCCCGGCCGGTTTCTCCTCAGCGGGTTCTCCAGCTCATCCGGTCCTCGCGCTGCTGGGGTTCAGCGACCTGGCCGACTCGGCAAACCTGGCCGTTGAAGGCACACGCTGAGGGGGGCCCAGACGGCCCAGAGACCGCGAGGACCACCCGGACGCTGTCGCCGCCACCGCGAGTGGGGCCGTCCGCGTTGTCCGGCGACACGAGCACCGCATGTTCACCACTGGGGGTCCACCGGCCGCCCCAGACGCCGATGATGTGAGCCGAGCTGTACGTGAGGCGCAGCTGCCAGCTGGCCGGAGCCTGCCCGCCTGGACTGGTGATCGTGATTTCCCCGATGAACCCGCTCGGCCATTGACGGATCGTCTGGTACTGCATGACCGGCTGCGGCCCGCCCGCGGCCGCCTCGCCCGGGCTGGGAGCGGCTGAGGTCGCGACAGCCGGGTCCCTCGGGGAGGGCGACGGCGTCACCAGCCGCCGTCCGGGGCTGGCGGTCGCCAGGCCCTTGTCGCCGGGAGTGCTGCCGCCGCAGCCCTTGACCTGGCAGGGTTGGCCACCCGCGGGCGGCGCGCCGCCATAGCTGATGACGGTCCTGGTCATCGGGTAAGCGAGCACGGCCGCGAGGACAATACCCAATCCGGCCGCGAAGGTCGGTGTCACCAGGACGCGGCGCACGGCCGGGCTGAAGGAGCTGGTTCTAGCCCGGCCGGCTTCGGACCGCTTGTGGCGGCGCGGCGCCTGGTGCCGGGGTGCGGTCCTCTTACGGTGTCGTGACATGAGGGGGAGTCGCTACCGTGCGTTCCGCTTGAGTAAGACTCTTTGAGTTAAGAAGCTCAATGTAATCCATCCCACTGTGGATGAGATAGATATGGGAATCTCAGATGAAGTGGTCCCAACCGGGCCGGCCCCCGAAGGGCCGTCCATTCACGGTGACTCCCTCTCCTTGCCTCACCTGCCCGATCACCAGCCAGTGCGCCGGGAGCGTGGCGCCGGGCGGGAAGGTGGCGGCCAGCGCATGATCCTCGCCGCCGGTCAGCATCCACTTCAGCGACCGGTCCGGCTCGCCGAGCCGTGCCGCGGCGGCGAGCAGGTCGCCGCCCGGCTCCAGGCGGGCCGTGTCGATGTCGATGAGCACGCCGCTGGCCCGCGCCACGTGGCCCACATCGGCCACGAGCCCATCGCTGATGTCGATCATCGAGGTGGCGCCGAGCACGGCCGCCTCCGGCCCGGCCGCATACAGCGGACGTGGCCACCGGTACGCCGCCACCAGCGCCGCCGGCTCGGCCAGGCCGGCGGCGAGGAGCCCAAGGCCGGCCGCCGCGTGTCCCAGCACGCCGGCTATGGCCAGCACGTCACCCGGCCGGGCGCCGGCCCGCGTCACCGGCTCGCGGCCCGCCAGGTCCTGCACCTGCGACGCGGTGACCCGCGCCGAGGCCAGCTCGATGAGCTCCGAGGCGACGCCGAGCACGGGGTTGGTCTGCCGGAGGGAGCGGTCGGCCAGTCGCACCCGGAGGTCCGGCGCACCCTCCTCGAGCCCGGCCTCGGCCGCGCCGAAGGTGGCGTGCACGAGCGGGGCGAAGGTCTCGATGTCCGGACACATGACGATCACGTCCCGCGGCTCGAGGGTCGGGTCGTCGGCCAGCGCGTGCAGCACCGCGTCCCGCACGACCTCCACCTGGCGCGCGCGGCCGTGGCAGGCGTGGACCTGGAGGCTTCGGTCGCCGGGCTCGAGGAGGGGCCGCCCGTCCGGGCGTTCCGGGAAGGGGAGGCCGGGCGGCGGCCGGTCCGCCCGGATCTCGGCCTGGAGGCGGCGCAGGAGCGTCGTCGGGGCCTCCGCGGGAGGGCCGACCGGCGGCGGACCCTCGTCGGCACCCAGGACCAGCTGCATCTCGCGCGCGTCCCGCCCCCACGAGGCCAGGAGCGGGTGGCGCGCCAGGCCCGTCGTTGGATCCTGCGCCCGCCGGGTCAGGCGCGGCGCGCCAGCCATGGCCGCCGCCACCTCGGTCCACAGCGCCGGCGAGGGGTGGAGGAGGAACAGGTGCACGTCCCGGCCGGCGGCGAGGACGGAGAGCACGTCGAGATAGCTGGCCGGCAGGCGGGTCAGGCCGAAGAGCGAGAACCGCTCGGGCAGGTCGGCCAGCTCGGGCTCCGCCCGCAGGCGGGCGCAGGCCTCCCCCCCCCCCCCCGCCGGGC
>Ga0081540_1002258_pt1 | contig 15851 bp, 14 predicted proteins | sample TabmetS2T1R1_FD_71024 | JGI IMG/M metagenome (GOLD analysis project Ga0081540, IMG submission 71024) | Tabebuia heterophylla rhizosphere microbial communities from the University of Puerto Rico - S2T1R1 | ecosystem: Host-associated > Plants > Roots > Rhizosphere ... | reverse complement strand
TTTCCTTCAAGCTTCTGCAAGCGCGCATCGTGGAGCCGCATTCGCTGGAAGGCGATCCCGGCTCGATCTATCTGTGGGTCGAGGCGCTCGACCAGGATAACCGGCCGAGCGGCGTCCCCAGAGCCTTCCGCATTCCCTACAACGACGCACTGGCCGAGAAGACCCATGCTGCACAAAACGAGATCGCGGCCGGGCGGCCGCAAGGCGGCCGCGCCGCGGATTTCGGCGGCGGCGACGGGACCATCATCGATGCCGTCAGAGAATACGTCACGCCCAAGGTCATATTGGAGACGACCGGCGGCGATTCCTCGACGGGAGAGTTCAAGCTTCCGCCCGGCGCTCAATTGGGCGCGGTCTTCACGCCGCTGCTGCCGCCGCGCATGCCGCCCAAGGACGAGCAATAGCCCTCTAGTGCCTTAGAATCTGGCTGAGGAACAGCTTGGTCCGCGCGTGCTGCGGGTTGGCGAAAAATTCCTGCGGCGTGTTGGACTCGATCACTTGCCCTGCGTCCATGAACACGACGCGGTTGGCGACCTCCCGCGCAAATCCCATTTCGTGGGTAACGACCAGCATGGTCATGCCTTCCCTGGCGAGATCAACCATGGTGTCGAGCACTTCCTTGACCATTTCCGGATCGAGCGCCGAGGTCGGCTCGTCGAACAGCATCACCTTTGGATTCATGGTCAGCGCCCGCGCAATCGCAACGCGCTGCTGCTGGCCGCCTGACATCTGGCCCGGATATTTGCTGGCCTGATGCGGGATCTTGACCCGCTCCAGGTATTTCATCGCGGTCGCCTCGGCATCCTTCTGCGGGATGTTGCGCACCCAGATCGGCGCCAGCGTGCAGTTTTCCAGCACGGTCAGATGCGGGAACAGGTTGAAGCTCTGGAACACCATGCCGACCTCACGGCGAACTTCGTCGACACGGCGCAGATTCGGCCCAAGCTCAATGCCCTCGACGGTGATCTCGCCTTCCTGGAATTCCTCCAGCGCGTTGATGCAGCGGATCAGAGTCGACTTGCCGGAGCCAGAGGGACCGCAGATCACGATGCGCTCGCTCTTGGCAACGTCGAGATTGATGTCGCGCAGCACGTGGAAATCGCCGTACCACTTGTTGAGCTTGTTGATGTTGACGATCGAGTTTTCTGCCATGGCGCTTTCTCAATTGCGGCGATGCGCGTTCAGCCTGTTCTCGACGAACAGCGAGTAACGCGACATGCCAAAACAGAAGACGAAGTAGATCAGTCCGGTAAAGGCAAACCCGGTGAACAGCGTGGTCGGCGTCGACCAGTTGGGATCGCTGAACGAGGCCTGCAACTGCCCGAGCAGGTCAAACAGCGCGACGATCGAGACCAGCGAGGTGTCCTTGAACAGCGCGATGAAGCTGTTGACGAGGCCTGGAATGACGTGGCGCAGCGCCTGCGGCATCACGATCAGTCCGGTGGTCTTCCAGAACGACAGCCCAAGCGCGCTTGCCGCCTCCGCCTGCCCGCGCGGGATCGCAGCCAGGCCGCCGCGGATCACCTCGGCCTGGTAGGCGCCGGCAAACAGCGCGATGCCGATCAGCGCGCGCACCAGGCCATCCACAGTGAAATTGCCGGGCAGGAACAGCGGCAGCATGTAGGTCGCGAAGAACAGCACGGTGATCAGCGGTACGCCGCGCCAGAACTCGATAAAGGCGACAGAGAAGACGCGGATCAGCGGAATGGTCGAGCGGCGCCCGAGCGCCAGCGCAATGCCGACCGGCATCGAGGTGACGATACCCGTCACCGACACCACCAGCGTCACCAGCAGGCCGCCCCACAGCCGCGTATCGACCACCGGCAAGCCGCCGCGGTCCAGCCCCATGATGGCAATGACGATGCCGATGCAGGCGAAGATGACAAGGCTCGTGATCAGCGGGCGCATGCCCGTGCGCAGACCGCCGCCGAGCCAGAACATCAGCCCCGAGACGATCGCAGCAGTTGCGACGAGGTCGACCCATACCGGACGGCCAGAGGACTGGATCAAGTCGCGCAGCCAGGCCAGCGGCCACAGCACCCACGAAATCACAGTGCTGACCAGTACCAGAAGCTTTCCGATCAGCCATAGCAACGGCCCGATCGCCGAAGATGCACTGAGCGCAACCAGCTTCTGGCCGCCCTCCCCGATGCTGTCGTTGAAGCCGGACAGGATGCTGGCGGTCCAGCTGACGCCAAATCCCTTCAAGCCGCCGCCATGCAGCAGGAAGAAGGCGACGACCGGGAACGCGATAAAGAACAGGGAGGCGTTGATGCCCTTGCCCGGCAGGCGCGGGATCAACATCGGGATCAGCAGCACCGCCGCGAGCAGGAAGGTCAGGTTGACCCGCCAGCGCTCGGCTTCGGGATAGAAGCCGTAGATGAACTGGCTGAATTTTGCGGTCACGAACGGCCAGCAGGCGCCGACGGGGCGGCCGACGGTTTCGGACAGACACGCGGTGCGGTCCTTGCCCGTCCACACCGCATCGAGCACCAGGAACTGGAACGCGGGAACAATCGTGAACCACAGCAGCAGCGCGCCGAGAATGGTGATCAGGATATTGGTCGGCGTGTTGAACAGCCGCGTGCGCAGGAATCCGATGAAGCCGGTGGTCTTCACCGGCGCAGGGCGCTCGGGCACCATATTGCGGCGGACAAAGAACGGAGCGTTCATCTCTGCATACTCCGGTCAAGCCGCCACCCGTAGAAACTCATGATCGCGCTGGTGACGAGCGAGATCAGCAGATAGACGCCCATGGTGATCGAAATGATCTCGATTGCCTGGCCGGTCTGGCTCAGCGTCGTGCCGGCGAACACCGAGAAGAGATCGGGATAGCCGATCGCAACCGCCAGCGAGGAGTTCTTGGTCAGGTTTAGGTACTGGTTGGTCAGCGGCGGCAGGATCACCCGCATCGCCTGAGGCACCACGATCATCCGAAGTGTCTGGCCACGGGAAAGTCCGAGCGAGGACCCCGCTTCCATCTGCCCCTTGTGCACGGACATGATGCCGGCGCGGACGATCTCGGCGATGAAGGCCGCGGTATAGGTCGACAGCGCCAGCGTCAGCGCCACGAATTCCGGAATGATGCGCGAGCCGCCGGAGAAGTTGAAGCCGCGGAGCGTCGGGAATTCCAGGGTGAACGGTACGCCAAAGATCAGCACCGCCAGCAGCGGCAGGCCGACGAGCACGCCCAGCACATAGGGCCAGATCGTGATTTTCTGTCCCTTCTCGAACAGCGCCTTGCGTGCGTAGTGCCTGAGCACGAAAGCCGCAACGATGGCAATCGCAGCCGCAATCAGGAACGGTTCGAGCCCGGGTGCAGCAATTCCTTTTGGGATCACCAGGCCGCGGTTGCTGAGGAAGAAGCTGTCCAAGAAAGAATAGCTCTGCCGCGGATTTGGCAGCGCCGATAGCACCGCCTTGTACCAGAACAGGATCTGGAACAAGGGCGGCAGGTTGCGGATCAGTTCCACATAGCCGCCCGCAATTCGCGATAACAGCCAGTTCGGCGACAATCGGCCGAGCGCGACCGCAAAGCCGAGGATGGTGGCAAAGAAGATGCCGACCACCGCGACGACCAGCGTGTTCAACAGACCGACGAAGAATACGCGGATGTAGCTGTCCGACCCCGAAAATGGAATCAGGGTCTGGTTGACGTCAAAGCCCGCATTGTTCTCCAGAAAGCCGAAGCCGGAGGTGATGCGCTGTGCCGCGAGATTGGCCTTCGCATTCGCAACGATCTCGTAGCCGAGCCAGATCAGGGCGGCAACGAACACGAGTTGGTAGACAACGCCGCTCCAGCCCGCGCGTCCTCCAAGCGAGCGCCGCAGTCTGAATACAAACTGCGACGGTGGTTCTCGTGCTTCGATGCTCATCGCCGCGCCCCCCGGCGTTATCGCTTAACGGATCGGCGGCGCGTACTGGATTCCGCCCTTGTTCCAGAGGTTGTTCAGGCCGCGGGCGATCGCGAGCTTGGAGCCGGCGCCGACATTGCGGTCAAAAGATTCGCCGTAATTGCCGACGTGCTTGACGATGCGCACCACCCAGTCCTTGGTGAGGCCGAGCTGTTCGCCGAGATTGCCTTCAGTGCCGAGCATGCGCTTGAGATCCGGCTTGTCGGATTTTGCCATTTCGTCGACGTTCTTTTGCGTAACTCCAGCCTCTTCAGCATTGAGCATCGCAAACAGCGTCCACTTGACGATGTCGAACCACTGATCGTCGCCATGGCGCACCATCGGGCCGAGCGGCTCCTTCGAGATGACTTCGGGCAGCACCTCGTGGTCATTGGGATTGGCGAGCTTGAGGCGTTGCGCGTAGAGTTGCGAGACGTCGGTGGTGAACACGTCGCAGCGGCCGGATTCGTAGGCCTTGACCGTCTCGTCGGCGCCGGCAAACGCGATCACCTCATACTTCATGTTGTTGCCCTTGAAGTAGTCGGCGAGGTTCTGTTCCGTCGTGGTGCCCGTCTGCACGCAGACCGAGGCGCTGTTGAGCTCGAGTGCCGACTTCACCTTCAGCGACTTCTTCACCAGGAATCCCTGGCCGTCATAATAGGTGACGCCGGTGAAATTGGCGCCGAGCGAGGTGTCGCGCGAAATGGTCCAGGTGGTGTTGCGCGACAGCACGTCGATTTCGCCGGATTGCAGCGCAGTGAAGCGGTCCTTGGCCGACAGCGGCACGAACTTGATCTTGCTAGGGTCGTTGAATATCGCCGCCGCGATCGCGCGGCAGATGTCCACGTCGAGGCCGGTCCAGTTGCCCTTGTCGTCCGGCGAGGAGAAGCCCGGCAGGCCCTGGCTGACGCCGCAGGACAGCATGCCGCGATCCTGGATGGTCTTGAGGGTCTGGGCGGTCGCGGTTTGCGCCGAAAGAGCGGCGGCAGCGGCAAGGGTGAGAACCAGGGATACGCGTTTCATGGGTAAGGCCTTTCGAGGGGTCGTCCGGGGAACACTGCCGCGGCATGTCCGAAACGGGCCCACCCCCGATGATCCCTGCTGCAAAATGCCTGCAGTTGCCGGCAATATTGGTCGAGCAATGGATCCGCGGTCGCGGCAGGCCCCTCAACTTGCAGCGACGTGGATAGTCGGCGCCATCACAGAACGACTGGCGAGCCGGGTCAAGGGGTTGACGGCCGACTTCTGTGTCCTGTTATTAGCCAGAAAGCCGCGGCGCTGCCGTCAGATCAGGCCCTGCGCGCTGCGGTTGCGACAAAAAGTCTTTGGTGCAAATGCATGAAATCCTCGGGGGCTGACGGAAAGCCGACACCGCAACAGGCCGAAACGCAGCTGGTCACCGCCGGGCGCGACCGGGAGGCGCAAAAGGGATTTGTCAATCCGGCGGTGTTCCATGGCTCGACTGTGCTGTATCCCACCGCCGAAGACCTGCACGCCCATCGCGCCGAATATACCTATGGCCGTCACGGCACTCCGACCACCCGCGCGCTGCAGGACGTCATGATGAAATTGGAAGGGCCGCAATGCGCCGGCGTCGGCATTGCGCCGTCCGGCCTTGCCGCGATCTCCACCACGCTGTTGTCGGTGACGAAGGCCGGCGATCACATCCTGGTCTGCGACAACGTCTATCGTCCGACGCGGAATTTCTGCAACGGCGTGCTCGCCCGCTATGGCGTCGAGACCACCTATTTCGATCCTATGCTCGGCGCCGGCATCGAAAAACTGTTCAAGCCGAACACGAAAGCCGTGCTGATCGAGGCGCCGGGCTCGCAGTCCTTCGAGATGCCCGACATCCCCGCGATCGCGGAAGTTGCGCATGCGCGCGGCGCGCTCGTCATCGACGACAACACCTGGGCGACGCCGCTGTTTCACCGCTCGCTCGACCTCGGCGTCGACATCAGCATGCAGGCTGCCACCAAATATATCGGCGGGCATTCCGACATCATGTTCGGCACCATCTCGGCCAACGCCAAGGCGTGGCCCATGGTCACGGAAACGATCCGCCTGCTCGGCGTCTGCGCCGGACCTGATGACGTCTATCTCGCGCTGCGCGGCACGCGCACGCTCGCAGTGCGGCTGGCGCAGCATCATCGCTCGGGCCTGGAAATGGCGCGCTGGCTCGCCGCGCGATCCGAAGTCGCCCGCGTGTTGCATCCCGGGCTGGAAAGCGATCCAGGGCACGCGATCTGGAAGCGCGACTTCACCGGCGCCTCCGGCCTGTTCAGCATCGTGCTGAAGCCGGTGTCGCAGAAGGCGGTCGACGCCCTGCTCAATGCGGTGACGCTGTTCGGCATGGGCTTTTCCTGGGGCGGCTACGAAAGCCTGATCATCCCGTTCGACTGCGATGCCTACCGCACGGCGACCAAATGGTCGCCGGGCGGGCCGACGCTGCGCCTGCATATCGGGCTCGAAAATGTCGATGACCTCAAGGCTGATCTCCACCGCGGTTTTGCCGCAATGAAGGCGGCGCAGTAGCTGCACGCATCGACATCAATGGTTAACCACCATGGCGCCATTGCGGCGCCTGCGCTTCGCGCGCTTGTCGCCGAGTGCAAAGTCCCGTGGAAATACGCGTCTACAGGGCATTTTGCTCGATCGCGCGCTGGTTGAATAACCATCCGTTCACCATGGCAATGAGTTCCCCCGCCCGCGTTCCGCCACGCAAGCGCCCATATACCTTTGCCGCTTAGTCCTCGGTGTCGGGATGGATGAGAGGCCGCTGTGGGGCTCGTTGGCTTCACGGCGTGAGAGCAGACAGTAACGCGTATGAAGACCGCACAGATCGCCGTCCTTTCCATCGCGCTGGGCGCCGGCGGCATCGCCGCCTATCTCGCGCGCGGCACCGACGACAAGGCGTCCGCGCCCGTCCAGCCCGTCGCGCAACTGCCTACCGTCGAAGTGCTCGTCGCCAAGAACGAAATTGGTCTCGGCCAGTCGCTGAGGGCCGAAGACCTGCAGTGGCAGACCTGGCCCGCTGCGGCCGCCAGCGGCAGTTTCATCAAGCGTGGCGAGCGTCCCGAAGCCACCAAACAGATGGCAGGCATGATCGCGCGCGCGCCCTTCATCGCCGGCGAGCCGATCCGCGAACCCAAGCTGGTCAGGGCTGATGGCTCCGGCTTCATGGCCGCGATCCTGCCGACCGGCATGCGCGCCGTCTCCACTGAAATCTCCGCGGAGACCGGCGCCGGCGGCTTCATCCTGCCGAACGACCGCGTCGACGTGATCCTGACCCGCCGCGACAAGAGCGGACCCGACATGATCAATTCCGAGATCATCCTCCCCAATGTGCGCGTGCTCGCGATCGACCAGGCGCCGAAGGAGAAGGAAGGCCAGAACGCGCTGGTTGGCCGGACCGTGACGCTGGAGCTGAAGCCCGAGCAGGCCGAGACGCTGGCGCGCTCGCGCCAGGCCGGCACGCTGTCACTGGCGCTCCGCTCCATTGCCGACGTCAACATGGCCGAAAATTCTGAAGAAGACGCCGCCCCGAAGCGGGGGGCCAGCATCAATATCGTGCGCTTCGGCGTGCAGAGCTCGACGACGACACAGAAGTGAAGTGACAAGTACACAGAAGTGACAAGTACAATGCGCAAGAAATGCGGTGACAACCCGGTGCGAAGCTCTCGTCTTCGCATGCTCTCGCTCTCGGCGGTCGCCGCACTGGCGCTGTATCCTGCCCTTTCGCCGACCATCGCGGCGGAAACGGATGCGAACCAGGCTCCTGCCATCCAAGCCCCGGCCACCCAAGCCCCGGCCACCCAAGCTCCTGCCAGCCCTTCCGCAGCCAGCACGGCTACTGGCGACCAGGCTCCGCTGGTCACCGGCGCGCTGCCGCCGGCCCGCTCCCGCTTCCTCGCGCTCGGCGTCGGCAAGTCGGTCGTGGTCGACCTGCCGCGCGAAGCCAAGGATGTGCTGGTCGCCGATCCGAAGATCGCCAACGCGGTGATCCGCTCGTCGCAGCGCGCCTACATCATCGGCGCCGCGGTCGGCCAGACCAACGTCGTGTTCTTCGACGCCGACGGCAATCAGATCACCTCCTATGACATCGCGATCAAGCGCGACCTCAACGGCATCCGCGCCGCAATGAGGAGCCTGCCGGGCGTGCAGATCGAGGGCGTCGGCGACGGCGTCATCCTGACCGGCTCGGTGTCGAGCCCGATCGAGGCGCAACAGGCCGGCGACATCGCGACCAAACTGGTTGGCAGCGCCGACAAGGTCGTCAACTCGATCGTCGTGCGCGGCCGCGATCAGGTGATGCTGAAAGTCCATGTCGCCGAAGTCCGCCGCGACATCATCAAGCAGATGGGCGTCGACCTCAGCGCCAGCATGAATTACGGCACGGCCGTGGTGAATTTCAACAACCAGAACCCGTTCACCGCCTTTGGCCGTTCGCTGGTCTCCCAGAACGGCTTTCAGGTCTCCGACGTTCTGAAGGGCTTGCCGCAAGTGCAGGCCACCATGCGCGCGATGGAAAGCGCCGGCGTGGTCCGCACGCTGGCTGAGCCGAACCTGACGGCGATCTCCGGCGAGTCCGCCACCTTCATCGCCGGCGGCGAATTCCCGATCCCCGCGGGCTACTCCTGCGATCCCGTTACCCACATCTGCACCACGCAGATCAACTACAAGAAATTCGGCATCTCCCTGAACTTCACGCCTGTCGTGATGACCGAGGGCCGCATCAGCCTCCACGTGATGACCGAAGTGTCGGAACTGTCCAACGACAACGCGATCACGCTGAACCAGAACGGCTCTTCGCTGACCGTTCCCTCGATCCGCACCCGCCGCGCCGACTCTACGCTGGAAATTCCCTCCGGCGGCTCGATGGCGATGGCCGGCCTGATCCAGCAGCAGACCAAGCAGGCGGTCAACGGCCTGCCCGGCCTTGATCAGCTGCCCATTCTCGGCGGCCTCTTCCGCAGCCAGGATTTCGTCAACAACGAGACCGAGCTGATGGTGCTGGTGACGCCCTATGTTGTCCGCGCAGTGGCGCAGAAGGACCTGTCGCGTCCCGATGACGGCTTTGCACCTGCCAACGATGCCCAGTCGACGCTGCTGGCGCGCATCAACCGGATTTACGGCGTAGCCGCTCGCGTCGAAACCGGCGCGGGTCATCCCGGCTATTTCGGCTTCATCATCGACTGACGGCGACCGGGGGCTGGGGAAGAGACAATGACATCAGCAACATCAAAATATCACGGGCTGCGTGCGACCTTCGCCCTCGCCGCCGTCGCCGTGGCGCTCGGCGGATGCTGGACATCGCCGGAAGTCGTCACCGCAAGCGTGCCGAACGACTATCGCCAGCGCCACCCGATCGCGGTGCAGGAAGGCAATCATTCCATCGTCGTGTTCGTGGGTGCCGGACGCGGTGGCCTGTCGGGGCCGCAGCGCGCCGACGTCATTGGCTTCGGCGAAAGCTGGGTGCGCGAAGCAACCGGCGGCGTGGTCGTTGACGTGCCCATCAACACGCCGAATGCACGCGCCGCCGCTTCCGCCGCGCGCGAGATCCGCAGCACCCTTTCCATGGCTGGCGTGCCCTCGAGCGCCATCCACCTGCACCGTTACTCGCCGGACGATCCCGAGCGGTTCGCGACGATCCGCCTGACCTATCCCAAGATCAAGGCGGACGCCGGCCCCTGCGGCATGTGGCCCACCGATCTTGGCCCGTCGATCGACAACCCCGGCTACAACGAGAACAAGCCCTACTACAATTTCGGCTGCGCCACGCAGCGCAACCTCGCTGCCATGGTCGACAACCCCGCCGACCTCGAGCAGCCGCGGCCGGAAAGCCCTGCCTACACGACGCGGCGCACGACATCGTTCGAGAAGTATCGCAAGGGCGTCCCGACCACCACACTCTATCCGGAATCCGAAAAGGCCAAACTGAGCGACACGGGTAAATGATGAGCCGCTCCAAGCAAGAACTAGAAGAAGCCGATCTCCCGCCGCCGCATGGCGACGATTACATCTCGGCGGCGCCGCGCGTGTCCGTGCAGGTGTTTTGCGTCACGGAGGCAACCGCCAGCACCTCGCGCGCGGCTGCCGAAGACCGCCGCCTCGCCAAGGCCCACCTCTCCGTCCATATGGGCGGCATCGAGGCTGCGATCGAGGCCTATCACAAGGCGCCGACGCCGAACGTCATCGTCCTGGAGACCGAGGGTCACAGCAACCTCCTCGCCGGCCTCGACGACCTCGCAGGCGTCTGCGATCCCGGCACCCGCGTCATCGTCATCGGCACAGCCAATGACATCACGCCCTATCGCGAGCTGGTCCGCCGCGGTGTCAACGACTACGTCATTGGCCCGGTCGAGGTGCTCGACGTCGTCCGTTCGATCTGCAGCCTGTTCTCGGCGTCCGAGGCCGTCACCGTCGGTCGCATGATCGCCGTGGTCGGCGCCAAGGGCGGCGTCGGTGCATCCACCGTCGCCCACAACATCGCCTGGCACATCGCCCGCGAAGTCGCGCTCGACTCCGTCGTGATCGACCTTGATCTTGCCTTCGGCACCGCCAGCCTCGACTACAACCAGGACCCGGTGCAGGGCATCGCCAACGCCGTGTTCTCACCCGACCGGCTCGACAGCTCCTTCATGGAGCGCCTGCTTGCGAAGTGCACCGACAATCTCAGCCTGCTGGCGGCGCCCGCGGCGCTGGACCAGGTCTATGATTTCGGGGCGGATGCCTTCGATTCCATCTTCGATACGCTGCGCATGACCACGCCCTGCATCGTGCTCGACGTACCGCATCAGTGGACCGCCTGGACACGGCGGGCCCTGGTCGGCGCCGACGACATTCTCATCGTCGCCGAGCCCGATCTCGCCAACATGCGCAACACCAAGAACATGATGAACATCCTGAAGTCGGCCCGGCCCAACGACCGTCCGCCGCTCTATTGCATCAACCAGACCGGCATGGCCAAGCGGCCGGAGATCGAGCTGCGCGCTTTTGCCAAGACAATCGAGAGCCAGCCAATCGCTACCATCCCGTTCGACTCCAGAATGTTTGGCGAAGCCGCCAATAACGGCCAGATGATTGCCGAGATTTCCGCCAATCACCGCGCCGCAAGGATGTTCCAGCAGATGGCGCGGCGCCTGACCGGCCGCAGCGAGCCGAAGAATAACGACTCCTTCCTCTCGCCCATCATCAAGAGGCTGCGGCGCGCCGCGTCCTGACGCGCCGTCAGCGGCCTCGGCCGCCTATCATCGACGGATCAATTGCTGCGCTTGGTCGAGGCGACGGGAAGCTTGTTGTCGGCGCTCGCCTTCTTGCGCGTCAGCATCTGCTTCAGCGCGGCAACGCTGACCGCCGCCTCATCCGGCGGCAGGTCGGCCTTCATGATCGCCTCGGCCTCGTTCATGCGGCCCTGCAGTCCGATCACCAGCGCGTAGTTGGCGCGCACGCGCATATCGGAGCCGGCGAGCTCATGAGCCCGCCGCAACATCTCCTCGGCCTTGGGTAGCTCCTTCGACAGCACGTAGGAAAGTCCGAGATTGCACAGCACGCTGGGCTCGTCGGGGACAATCTTCAGGGCGCTTGCGTAGTATTGCCGGGCCTCGTCGAAGCGGCCGAGCTGGTCGAGGGTCGCGCCCTGCGCCGACAGGATGGTCCAGTCGGGATCCTCGGGCTTGTGGGCCCGACCGAGCACGTCAAAGGCTTGCTGGAAGTTGCCATTGTCGGCGAGCGCACGGCCGTAACCCGCGAGCAGCGCTTGATTATTCGGACTGGACAACGAGGCCTGTTCGAGCACGGCCACAGCCTGCGCCTTCTGGCCGGTGGCGCGCAGCGCCTTGCCGTATTTGATCGCGGCCTCGCTGTCCTTGGGATTGGCCTTGAAGCGATCGCGATAGATATCGAGGTCGCGCCGGGGGTCGGAGCTTCTCGCTTCCGCCTTCTCGCCCAGCGAGCCCGTGATATCGGAAGGACCCGAGGTCTGGCAGCCCCAGAGACCCACCGCGAGGACCACGCACGTGGCGGCAGGCGCAAGGCGCCTGACAAGGTCGGATTGTCGGGGGAATTTTACGGGCATTGACGCGGACTCATCAGGCGACGGTCCGCGGATGCTCACAGCTTAAGCCTAATGTTGGGTTAAGTTCCCGGGTTGCACGGTTCCGGGACCCCGCCGATCAGGCCCGATCCATGAATTCCGCGCCGAACTCGCAGCCGATCCGCCAGCGCAGCTTGCATTGCCGCGGCCGTCCGGTGGCCAGGATGATGGTGAATTCGGGTGGGATTTCTGGATAGTCGGCGATCACCTTGAGACCGCCGTCGGAGATGTCGGTGATCATGCAGTCGCGCGGCAGGGCGCCGGTGCCAAACTGGATCTTGGCGACCCTGTTGCAGACAACACGTTCGCTTTTCCGCCGATTGACGAACATTTCCCGGTCCCCGTCTCGCTGGTGATGCACTCAAAGAGGCTAAATCTATAGCCGTCAGGTGTTGGAATTCGCCTAGCGGAACCGATTGCATTTATAGCGGTTTGTTTGCGGCGCCGTTTACGAAGTCGTAAGCGGCAAGGCCCCTGGCCTTCAGCGGTCCAGCGTTTCCGAGGCGCGGCCGCGATTTTTCACGATCAGCATGATGTTCCTAATGTAGATCAGCGTGGCCAGGCCTTGGCCAACGATGATGACGGGCTCGCGCTTGACGACGCCGTAGACCAGCGTCATCAGCCCGCCACCCATCGAGAAGAACCAGAACGCCATCGGCACCACGCTCTTGCCAGCACGCTCGCTGGAAATCCATTGCACGAGGAAGCGTGCAGTGAAGAACAGCTGCGCGACCAGGCCGAAGGCCAGCCAGAAGTCGAATTTGGCGACGAAGACATCGTAGAGATAGGCCGAGAGCGCCTGGCCGTATTGGATCAGCATCACCGCACCTCGCTCGCAACGGGCGTCGACTTCTTGCGGCGGATCAGCCACCACACGCCGGCAAGGTCCATGATTCCGATCCAGAGCCGATCGAAGAAGCCGTAGTTTGAGACGCCGGAATGGCGTGGACGGTCGATCACCTCGACATAGGCGATCTCATACCCCTCGCGCCGCACCAGTGCCGGCAGGAAGCGGTGCAGGCCGTCGAAATAGGGCATCGCCAGAAACACCTCGCGCGGAAATGCCTTCAGTCCGCAGCCGGTGTCGCGGGTGCCATCGTGCAGGATGGCGCTGCGCACCCTGTTGGCGACGCGCGACTGCAGCTTCTTGAAGCCGGTGTCCTTGCGCCCGACCCTTTGGCCCGCGGCAAGGCCTATTCGCCCGCGGCCTTTCTCCACCGCCGCAATGAGCTCCGGCAGGAAGGCCGGATTGTTCTGGCCGTCGCCGTCGAGCGTGGCCACGATCGCACCACGCGCTGCGCGCACGCCGCTGCGCACGGCGGCCGACTGGCCGGCTGATGCCGCGTGCTTGATCTGGCGGAGCTGCGTGTAGCGCTTCTTCAACTCGGCGAGCTTCTCGCCCGTTGCGTCGGTCGAGCCGTCGTTGACGTAGATAATCTCGTAGGCCCAGCGTCCGTCGAGCGCGCCCGCGATCTCCGTGATCAGCGGCGCAAGATTGTCCTGCTCGTTGCGCACGGGCACGACGATGGAGACGGCAACCGTTGCTGTTTCGGGAGGAGACAAATCCACGCTCTGGGTTGGTTGGGCCGCCGGGAACCGCGGCGGGCCCGGCGAGAGGCTTATTATGGACCCGGCGCGCCCCGGGCAACCCTTTTGAGGCGCCCCAGGGAGGGGCCGGGCAACGCCACAATGCTGCCGTCGCGCTCGATGGCAAAGCCGAGGCGGCGCGCCGCAAACCAGTAGCGCACAACCAAAGCTCCCAGCACGCCGATCAGGGCGCCCGCCACCACGTCGCTCGGGTGATGCGCCAGCAGCACCAGCCGAGTTGCGCAGATGATGAGCGCGTAGATGAGCATGACGAACCGCGTCTGCGGCCACAGCGCGGACACCGCAAACGCCAGTGCGAACGCCGTGTTGGCGTGGCCGGAAGGAAAACTGGCAAAAGCCTCACCACCGGCGAAGTGCGAGAAGTTGAAGGCATTGGCCTCGCCGCCGACGAACGGCCTGCCCCGCCCCACCGCCCATTTGATGACTTCGCCGACGAGAACCGGCGTGAGCACGGCGAAGAACAGAAACTGCAGGCGCGTGCCGAGCCCCAATAGCAGCGAGCGCGCCGTTCCCCGCATGGCGGCGGAAGCGATCAGCACGACCGCCATCAGGGCGAACAGCGCCCACAGAACATACTCCGACTTGCCGAAATCGGTGAGGATGCGCACCCACCAGAGGCTCGGCGTGCCGCGCGGCGGCATCATACGGATTTCGGCGGCATCGAGCACATACATCAATGCAATGATCGCCGCGCCAATGCCGACGATCAGCCACAGTGCGTGGCGCGCGGCCCGGCGGCCTGCCTCGGCGCGGCGCGAATGCGAGGGCGCGCGCACGAGCTGGGCGAATGACGCGAACAGCGTGGCGAAGAAGCGCCCGAAATAATACGGCGACAAGGCCCCCTGCGCCGGCATTATTCCGTTCCCTCGGAGCGGAAAATGGCAATCGAGATCGATTTGCCTTGCGAGAAATTGAAACCCTCGATCCTACTCAGCACGTTGTAGCGCAGCCCGATCGCCTCGGCGCGCGCCACGAAATTGCGCTCCGAGCGCGACTCCACCAGGGCAAAGCGGCAGGTGCCCTGGTTCAGGAAATCGGCAGCGCGCGAGCCGTCGGTCAGGAGCGTCGAGGTGTCGGTCATGAACACCAGGCTCGGCTCGTGGAATCCGGCCGAGGCAATCTTGGGCCCGACGCAGGTGACATTGCGTAGCGCGCGGGCGACTTCGGGACTCGGAAACAGCCGCGTCAACGCCGGCCCCACCGCGCCATAGGTGGCGAATGACAGAAACAGCGAGGCCACCACGGCATTGAGCACGGAGCGTTCGGCGTGGCTGTCTTCATAAAGCCACCAGGCGATCAGGCCGAAGATCAGCGACGCGGCCACGAAGGGCCAGGCGAAGAACACCGGCTGCCGGGTCAGCGTGATGGCGCCGACGATGGCGAGCATCGAGCCGCCGGCCGGCACCACGAACCACCAGGCCGTGCCGCGGATCACCCAGGCTGCGCGCGACAGCACCCGCCGCTCCAGCGCGCCGACCGCGAGGATCGCGATCGCGGGGTAGAGCGGCAGCACGTAATGCGGCAGCTTGGTCAGCACCAGCTCGAACACGATCCAGGACGGGATCAGCCAGGCGAGGAGATATTGCGCGCCCGGCTCGCGGCGCGCGCGCCATACCGCGGGCGCGGCAAGTCCGGCCAGCACCGCGCCCGGCCAGAACGTCACCCAGAACAGCAGGAGGTACAGGCCGGGCGGCGCGCCATGCGTCTCCTGGCCGACGAATTTTGCCAACATGTCGCCGCCGACAGAGTCGGTGAAGAAGGTCTCGCCGGCGCGCAGGAAGATCGCGGCGAACCATGGCAGCACCAGCACCAGCGTCCACATCAGACCCCAGACCGGACGCAGTCGCCACAGCCAGGCGACGTTGCGGTCGAGGATGCCGAGCATGAGAATGGCGAGCCCGACAAACATCAGGATCAGCGGCCCCTTGAGCAGGATGCCGCCGGCCAGCGCCGTCCAGAAGATCGCCGGTCCACTCCATGGCGGATGCGCCGGATCCTCGCCGCGTTGCCACGAGAGATAGACGCGCGCCATCGCGCCCATAGCAGCGATGACGGTGAGGAGCAGCATGGCGTCGGTCTTGGCCAGCCGCGCCTCGACGCTGAGCAGCACCGACGAGCACATGATCAGCGCCGCCAGGATCGCGCCGCGGCGCGTGACGAAGGCAAGCGCCGTCCAGTAGGTCAAAAGCACCGCGCCGGTCGCGCCGATCAGGGATGGAATGCGATAGATCCAGATGCGGGCCTGCGGCCGCGGC
>Ga0081540_1002257_pt1 | contig 15853 bp, 16 predicted proteins | sample TabmetS2T1R1_FD_71024 | JGI IMG/M metagenome (GOLD analysis project Ga0081540, IMG submission 71024) | Tabebuia heterophylla rhizosphere microbial communities from the University of Puerto Rico - S2T1R1 | ecosystem: Host-associated > Plants > Roots > Rhizosphere ... | reverse complement strand
CTCCTCGAGGAATGCCGCTGCGTCCTCGAAGGCCTGGGCGGCCACGTCGACCGGGGCGAGCGACGCCGGGGCCGCGGCGACGCCCTCGACCACCCGGCGCTGCAGCTCTCCGGACCCGTCGAAGAGCACCTCGCGCTTGTCGGCGAAGTAGCGGAAGAACGTCCGCTCGGTGACGCCGGCACGAACCGCGATGTCCGCCACCGTCGTCTGCTCGTAGCCGGCCTCGGCGTAGAGCTCCAGCGCCGCCTGCGCCAGGCGGCCACGCGCATCCGGCTCCCACCGTCCCATCCCGCGAGTCTATGCGATGGCAGCCACTGACATCACGTGCTAGGTTCGATGTCAGTACCTGACATCGAGGAGGGTTCGTCATGCGAGTGTTCGTCACCGGTGCATCCGGGTGGATCGGCTCGGCCGTGATCCCGGAGCTGCTCACCGCTGGTCACCAGGTCGTCGGGCTGGCCCGCTCGGACGGCGCGGCCGCCGCGGTCGCCGGCTCGACCGGCCGGGCGCTGGCCTTCGCCGGCGAACTGGCGACCACCCTCGGGATGCGCCCGTTCGAGATCGCCGACGAGGACCGCGCTGCCTACCACGCGGGCGCGGCGATGGCCTCGAACTTCCTCGTCGCGCTCGAGTCGGCGGCCCAGCGCATGGCGGGCGTCGACCGCGAGATGCTCGCGCCGCTCGTCCGCGCCGCGGTCGAGACCTGGGTCGTCGAGGGCGACGCCGCGCTCACCGGGCCGATCGCGCGCGGCGACGAGGAGACGATCGAGCGCCATCGCGAGGCCATCGCGCAGCGGGCGCCAGAGCTGCTCGACCTCTACGACGCGCTCGCGGCCGCGACGAGGCAGGTCGCGGCGAGGGCCGCCGCCACGGACCGAGCGCCGGTCGCATGAACACCGTCCGCACCGTCGCCGACCTGCGCGCCGCGCTGCGCACCGACCGCCTCGCCGAGCGGCGGATCGGCCTCGTGCCCACCATGGGCGCCCTGCACGAGGGCCACCTCAGCCTCATCCGCCACGCGCGCGCGACCTGCGACGTGGTCGTCGTCTCGCTCTTCGTCAACCCGGCCCAGTTCGACGACGACGGCGACCTCGCCGCTTACCCGCGCGACGAGGCGCGCGACGCCGCAGTGGCCGCCGAGGCGGGCGCCGACCTGCTCTTCGCCCCGCCGCCCGGCGAGGTCTATCCGCCGGGGTTCGCGACCACCGTCCACGTCGAGGGGCTCACGGCGACGCTCGAGGGCGAGCACCGCGGGGTCGGGCACTTCGACGGCGTCGCGACGGTGGTGACCAAGCTCCTGAACATGGTGGCGCCCGAGGTCGCGTTCTTCGGCCAGAAGGACGCCCAGCAGGCGCTGGTCATCGCCCGCTTCGTGCGCGACCTCGACATGCCGGTGCGCATCGAGGTCCGCCCGACCGTCCGCGAGCCCGACGGCCTGGCCCTCTCGAGCCGCAACGCCCACCTGCGCGGCGGCGACCGCGAGCGCGCGCTGGCCCTCCACGACGGCATCCGTGCCGCCGAGGACGCCCTGCATGGCGGCGAGCGCGATGCGAGCGCCCTGCGCGACGCCGCCCTGGCCGCGATGCACGGGCGCGGCGTCGAGCCCGACTACCTGGAGGTCGTGAGCATCGACGACCTCTCCCCCGTCGACCGCGTCGACGGCCAGGCGCTCCTCGCCGTGGCCGCCCGCGTCGGTCCGACCCGACTCATCGACAACACGATCCTCAGCGTCAACGGCAAGCGAGGAGGCCGACCACGAGCATGAGCGCCCATCCGAACATCCAGGCCCCGGCCGACGCATCGCGCCTGCCGATGACGCTCCCGCGGCTCTTCGAGAAGAAGCGCCTGGGCGAGCCGATCGTGATGGTGACCGCGTACGACTACCCGAGCGCGCGCGCCGCCGAGCAGGCGGGCGTCGACCTCGTCCTCGTCGGCGACTCCGCCGGGACGACGATCCTCGGCCACACGAGCACCACGCCGGTCGAGCTCGACGAGCTGCTCGTGCTCGCCCGTGCCGCGCGCCGCGGCCTGACCGGCCCGCTGCTCATCGGCGACCTCCCGTTCGGCTCCTATGAGATCTCCGACGAGCAGGCGGTCCGCAGCGCTCTTCGCTTCGTCAAGGAGGCCGGCTGCGACTGCGTCAAGCTCGAGGGCGGCGGCGAGGTCTCGCTCAGCCGCGCGCGGGCGATCATCGGCGCCGGCATCCCGGTCATGGGGCACGTCGGACTGACGCCGCAGACCTCGGTCTCGCTCGGCGGGTGGAAGGCCCAGGGCCGCACCGCCGCAGCCGCCGAGCGGATCGCGCGGGAGGCGCTCGCGCTGCAGGAGGCGGGCTGCTTCGCGATCGTCTTCGAGGCCATCCCCTCCGCGGTCGCGGCGGAGATCATGCCGCGCATGGAGATCCCGGTCATCGGGATCGGCGCCGGGCCGACGACCGACGGCCAGGTGCTCGTCTTCCACGACCTGCTGGGGATCCGCGAGGGCCTCGGGCCGCGCTTCGTCAAGCGCTACGCCAACCTCCAGCAGGAGATGAACGACGGCGTCGCCGCCTACGCGCAGGACGTCCGGCAGCGCCGCTACCCCGGCCCCGAGCACGGCTACTCGATCGACGAGTCAGAGCTCGAGCACTTCCGCGAGGCGCTTACCCGGATGTGAGCCGCACCCGCGTACGGTGTCGGGATGACCGACACCACGCGGACATGGCTCGTCACCGGCGCCACCAGCGGGTTCGGGCGCTCGATCGTCGACGCCGCGCTGGCGCACGGCGATGCGGTCGTCGCCACCTCGCGCCGGACGGACGGCCTGCAGGACATCGCCGACCACGAGCGCGCGCTCATCACGCGCCTGGACGTCACCGACCCGGCGCAGCGCCAGGCTGCCGTCGCCGCGGCCCTGGAGCGCTTCGGCCGCATCGACGTCCTCGTCAACAACGCCGGCCGCACTCAGGTCGGCGCGATCGAGGAGACGACCGAGGAGGAGATGCGCGACCTGTTCGAGCTGCACTTCTTCGCGCCGTTCGCGCTCACGCGGCTGGTGCTGCCGGCGATGCGCGCGCAGGGCGGCGGGGCGATCGTGCAGATGTCGAGCGTCGGCGGCCAGACGACGGCGCCGGGCTTCGGCGCGTACTGCGCGACGAAGTTCGCCCTCGAAGGGCTGACCGAGACGCTGCGCGACGAGGTCGCCGGGTACGGCATCCACACCGTGATCGTCGAGCCGGGCGCGTTCCGCACCGGGCTGTTCCGCCCGGGCGCGGCGTACGAGTCGGCCGAGATGCCCGAGTACGCCGAGACCGTCGGCCCGACGCGCGAGTACGTGCGCGGCAACGACGGCCGCCAGCCAGGCGACCCGGTCAAGGCGGCGCAGGCGATCATCACGGCGCTCGAGGCCGACGAGCCGCCGCTGCGGCTCGTGCTCGGCGAGGACGCGATCGGCAACATCCGCTCGCGTCTGCAGGGCCTCAACGCCGAGCTCGACGCCTGGGAGCCGGTCGGCGCGGCCACCGCGCTGGATTAGTCGAGCGGCAGCTCGGTGGTGGACTTGATCGTCCGGAACGCGACCTGCGAGTCGATCGTGTCGACGCCCTCGAGCGGGGCGAGGTGCTCCATGAACCATTCCCGATACTGATCGAGGTCGCGGGCGGCGACCCGCAGGACGTAGTCGGGCTCGCCGAGCATCGCGTGGCACTCCAGGACGCCGGGCACGGCGAGGACCTCGGCCTCGAAGCGCTCGATCGCCTGGCGCGACTGGTGCCGCAGGCGGATGCGCACGTAGACGACGAGGCCGCGATCGACCCGCTCGGGCGACAGCAGCGCTGCGTAGCCGGCGATGTAGCCCTCGGCCTCGAGCCGGCGGACGCGCCGCAGGCACGGCGCCGGCGAGAGCCCGACGCGATCGGCGAGCACGTTGTTGGGCAGCCGCCCGTCGCGCTGGAGCGCGGCGAGGATGGCGCGGTCGGTGTGATCGAGCAAGCTGGTTGCGCGCAGCTGGTCAGTCGCGGTGCAGGACGCAATCGTATCGCTCGGCCCGAGCATCATGATTGCGGGATGCTCACCCGCGCGCTCGCCATCGGCCTGGCCACCGGCGCCTACGGCCTCTCCTTCGGCGCGCTCGCCGTCGCCGCCGGGCTGTCGCTCGCGCAGGCGGTCGCCATGTCGGCCTTCGTGTTCACCGGGGCCACGCAGCTCAGCGTGGTCGGGGCGCTTGCCGCGGGCGGCGCCGCGGCCCCGGCGGTGGCGAGCGGGCTCGTGCTCGCGTCGCGCCACGTCGCCTACGGGGTCGCGGTCGCGCCGGTGCTCCCCGGCACCCTGCGCGCCCGCCTCCTCGCAGCGCACCTCGTCATCGACGAGTCGACCGCGATGGCCCGCGCGCAGCCCGACCCGCGTCGCGCGCGCGTTGCCTTCTGGGCCACCGGCGCCAGCGTGTTCGCGTTCTGGAACGCCGCGACGATCGCGGGAGCGCTCATCGGCAGCGCGATCGCCGATCCCGCCGCGCTCGGGCTCGATGCGGTCTTCCCCGCCGCCTTCGTGGCACTCCTCTCCCCGCGGCTCGCCACCGGTCCCGCGCGGCGAGCGGCGCTCGCCGGCGCGGCCATCGCCGTCGCGCTCGTGCCCGTCGCACCCGCGGGCGTCCCCGTGCTCGCCGCCATCGCCGCCACCCTGGTCGCCGCGCCGGCCGCGAGACGGCCGTGACCTGGCCTGCGATCCTCGCGCTCGCGGCCGGCGTGTACGCGATGAAGGCGATCGGACCGGTGGTCGTGCGCCGCCGCGAGCTCCCCGAGCGCTGGCGGGCCATGACCGGACTGGTCGCGGTGCCGATGCTCGCGGCGCTGATCGTCGTGCAGACCGTCACGGACGGCCCGCGCTTCGTGGCCGACGCGCGCCTTCCGGCCGTCGCCGTCGCCGCGGTGGCGGTGTGGCGCGGAGCGCCCTTCGCGGTGACCGTCGCGCTCGCCGCAGCGACCTCAGCGCTGCTTCACGCGCTCGTCTGAGCGGGCTCGATCTGGCGCACGACGCGCGCGGGCGCGCCGGCGGCGATCGACCACGGCGGCACGTCGGTCGTGACCACGGAGTTGGCGCCGATCACGCAGCGCTCGCCGATCGTCACGCCGCTGGTGACCACGACGTTCGCGCCGCACCACACGTTGTCGCCGATGCGCGTGGGGCCCTTGGTGGTGAAGCCCTGCCAGGTGATCGGACGGCCGGGGTCGTCGAAGCGGTGGTTGCCGTCGGTCACGAAGCAGCCGTTGGCCAGCATGCAGTGCGAGCCGATCTCGACGAGCTCGACGCTGGCCACCATCACCGCGATGTTGAGGAACGTCCCCTCGCCGATGCGCACCCGGGCCGCGTCGGGGGCGGTGATCCAGACGTTCGGCTCGAGCAGCGCGTTGGCACCGATCTCCAGGCGGCCCTCGCGCAGCGCCTCGAGGACGTTGCCGTGCACCGGCCAGCGCACGAAGGCCTCGCGCCGGGCGAACTCGTAGTGGATCCGCGCCCGGTTCCAGGGCAGCGAGTTGCGCTCGTACCAGCGCCATTTCTGCCACCACAGCCGGGCCTGCGCGGCGGTCATGAGGGCGCAGCATGGCAAATGCACCTTCGGTTGCAGGTTCACCGAACACCGCAAGAACCCGGCAGGGCCGCGGCGACGCGTGCTACGCAACGTCCATGCTCGTTCGCTGCATCACGGCCGCGGCGGTCGTTTGCGCCCTCGCCCCGGCGGGCGCCGGGGCCGCCGTCCACGTCGTCGCCCCCGGCGAGACCCTCTGGGGGATCGCCACGGCCAACCACCTCCCGGCCAGCGCCGTGGCGTCCGCCAACGGCCTCGGGCCCGAGGCGCGCGTCATCGCCGGCACGACGCTGACCATCCCGCTTGCGGGCTCGACCTCCACCGCGGCCGCGCCGGCCGCCCCGCGCGCCGCCGGCGGCTACGTCGTGCGGCCCGGCGACTCGCTGAGCGCGATCGCAGCCCGCCAGGGCGTCTCGCTCGCCGCGCTCGCCTCCGCCAACGGCCTGAAGCCGACGTCGTGGGTGCTGTCCGGCACCACGTTGCGCATGCCCGCCGTCGGCAGCGCGCCGGTCGCCGCGAGCCCCGCCGGCGCGCCGGCGCCGATGGGCGGCTACGAGGTCCGCCCGGGCGACACCCTCAGCGGCTTGGCCGCCGCCGCGCGCGTGAGCGCGGCGCAGATGGCCTACATGAACGGCCTCGACCCCGAGGACCCGCTCATCGCCGGGACGGTCATCAAGCTGCCCACCGGCGCCTCGATCCAGCCCAGCGCCCCCGCGCCGGCGCGGACGATCGTCCCCCAGGCCGCGCCGATGGCCACCGCCGGGCGGCTGAGCGCGATGCAGGTCGGCTCGCTGGCCGCCCAGCAGGGCGTGCCGTCGTCGCTGGCCTCGGCGATCGCCTGGCAGGAGAGCGGCTTCAACAACGCCATGGTCTCGACCGCCAACGCTCGCGGGATCATGCAGGTGATGCCGGGCACCTGGAGCTGGGTGCAGGCCAACCTGGCCGGCGCGAAGCTCGACCCGGCCTCGCCGAGCGACAACGTCAAGGCGGGCGCGCTGTACCTGGCGCACCTGCTGCGCGAGACCAACGGGGACCCGGCGCTGGCCGCGGCCGCCTACTACCAGGGCCTCAGCTCGGTCCGGCGCGTCGGGATGCTGCCCGAGACCCGGCAGTACGTGGCCAACGTGCTCGCGCTGCGCAGCCGCTTCGGCGGCTGACGCAACGCACGCCGCCGGTCGCGATTGGGCGATGAGGGAAGGGTCGGTGCCGTGGCGGTCGGGCCCGCCGTCCCGAACTGACCCGGATCACCTTCGGAAACCGACAGCGATCCGGCGCAGTTCGCCGCTCGCGCGTCGCTCGGCGGGTTGGCCTCCCTCATCGCCCATCGCGACCACCGCGGGCGACGGGGGCGGAACCCGCCGCGCGGACGGGCCGTGGCGTTCGACGCGATCTGGCCGGCCTGAGGCATCCTGCAGCGGTGTCCGCTTCGCTGCGCCCGCCGCGACACCGCGTCAGCCCCACCGCCGTCCGCTACTGGGCGACGCGCGCCCTGGCGGGCTGGGCGGTGCTCGTCGCCGGACAGGTCGTGTGGCTCGTGGCCACGACCGGGGATCGCGGCTTGCACGTGCTCCTGCTCGTGGCCACCGTGATCGTCGCCGTCGCGCACGCGATCGTCATGCCGCAGTGGCGCTACCGCGTGCACCGCTGGGAGGTCGCTCCCGAGGCGGTGTACACGCGCGCCGGCTGGCTGCACCAGGAGTCGCGGATCGCGCCGATCTCGCGCATCCAGACCGTCGACAGCGAGCGCGGGCCGCTCGAGCAGCTCTTCGGCCTGGCCAACGTCACGGTGACCACCGCGTCGGCCGCGGGGCCGCTGGAGATCCACGGACTCGATCGGACGACGGCGGAGCGGCTCGTCGACGAGCTCACCACCGCCGCGCAGGCCACCCGCGGCGACGCCACGTGACGGCGGTCGCCGCAGACGGCGGCTGGCGGCGCCTGAGCGCCCGCATGCTGCTGATCCATCCGATCCAGGAGATCCCGCGGGCGCTGCCGGCGCTCATCGGCGTCCTCGTGGCCGGCGGCGGCAGCGGGCAGCGAGGGCTGTGGGCGGCGCTGGCGGTCGCCATCCCGGTCGGCTTGGGCACGGTGCGCTGGTTCACGACCAAGTACCGGATCACCCCGGATCGCGTGGAGGTCGAGCGCGGTCTCTTCAACCGCCGCCTGCTCGCGGTCTCCCGCGATCGCCTGCGTACCGTCGATGTGAGCGCGCATGTCCTGCACCGAGCGCTGGGACTCACCCGCGTCACCATCGGCACCGGGCGCTCCGATCGCGAGGGCGGCGGCAGCGTCCGCCTCGACGGCCTGACCGCGGACGAGGCGCGCGACCTGCGCGAGGAGCTGCTGCACCGCGGAGCGGGCGCAGCGGCCGCGCCGGGCGATGCGGGCGCGGCGGCGGCGCCGGGCGATGCCGCTCCCGGGACGGTGCCTTCCCCCACCGGCGAGGCCGCGACCGCTGCGCCGGAGACCGAGCTCGCGCGCCTCGACCCGACCTGGATCCGCTTCGCGCCGTTCACGCTCTCCGGGCTCGTCGCCGTCGGCGCGGTGGCGGGCTTCCTCGCCAATGCGACCAACGAGGCCAACCTGCACCCGAGCGACTTCGGCCCGCTGCGGGCGATCGTCGACTGGCTCGAGGGCGCCCCGCTCGCCGCGGCGATCGTCGTCGTCGCCGTCGTCGCGATCGCGGTCGTGGCGATCGCGTCGACGGTCGGCTACGTGCTCGCCTTCTGGGATTTCCGATTGACCCGCAACCCGCGCGGAACGCTCCACGTCACCCGCGGCCTGCTCACCACCCGCGCGACGACGATCGAGGAGCGGCGGCTGCACGGGATCGAGATCTCCGAGCCGCTGCTGCTGCGCGCCGTCCGCGGAGCCCGCTGCCTGGCCATCGCCACCGGGTTGCGAGTCGGGCGCGGAGCCGAGCGAGGCGGCTCGCTGCTGCTGCCGGCGGCGCCGCGCGCCGAGGCGGAGCGCGTCGGGGCGTCGATCGTCGGCGAGCCCGCGCCGCTGGATTGCCCGCTCATCGAGCACGGCACGCGCGCCCGGGGCCGCCGCTTCACGCGCGCCGTCGGCGTGTGGGCGATGCTCGCCGCCGCGGTCGGGCTGCCGGCGGCGTTCACGTCATGGCCGGTCTGGCCGGCGCTGGTCGTCCTGGCGCTGCTTCCGGTCGCGCTCGCCCTGGCCGTCGATCGGTATCGCAGCCTCGGCCACGCGGTCTCGGGGGAGCGGCTGGTTGCGAGGAGCGGTTCGCTCGTGCGCCGCCGCCTCGCCCTCGGGGCGGAGGGGATCATCGGCTGGAACGTCGAGCGAACCTTCTTCCAGCGCCGCGCGGGCCTGGTCACCCTCGTCGCGACGACGGCGGCGGGCCACCAGCACTACGACGTGCAGGACGTCGAGCTCGGCGAGGCGCTCGCGGTCGCCGAACGACTGGTCCCAGGCCTGCTCGAGCCGTTCGTCGAGGAAGACCGGGCTACCGATCCACGGGCCGTTGCAGCCCATTCGCCGCCGGACGCGGCCGGCGCGAGGCGAGCAGCGCCACCGGCGGAAGGCCGGTGAGCGCGGCGCTCTCGCGGGTCAGGTGCGGCTGGTCGGAGAAGCCGGCCTCGAGCGCCGCGCGGCCGATGTCGGGCGCGGGCATCGCCTCGACGAGATCGAGGAAGCGCCGCAGCCGCATGATGCGCTGCAGCATCTTCGGCCCGTACCCGACGGCATCGTGGAAGCGGCGCCGCAGGTGGCGCTCGCCGACCGCGACCTCCCGGCCGGCGTCTGCCACCGGCACCCCGTGCGCGAGCAGCGCGGCCGCGCGTGCGACCACGGCGTCCGGCGGCTCGGCGTCGCGCAGGCGCCCGGCGACCGCCGCCGCCAGCAGCCCCAGCCGGCGCGCCGGCGACTCGAGGGCCATGCGCTCGGCCAGCTCGCGGCCCGCTGAGGCCCAGATCTCCTCGAGGGCGACCGACCGGTCCTGCAGCTCCGACGCCGGCAGCCCCAGGGCGGGCCCGGCTGCCCCTGGGCCGAAGCGCACGCCGATGAGTGTCGCGCCGGCGGGGATCCGGGCGAACGCGTGGGCGGTGGCGGGGCCCACCACCACGACCTGCCCGTTCCCCATCCAGACGATGTCGGCGCAGCCGTCGGGCAGCACGCGCTGCACGTGGCCCGATGCTCCGGCGGCCTGCGTCCAGACACAGCAGGCGTGCGAAGCCACCTGCGCGGGTGGTCGCAGCTCGGCGTAGACGGAAGTAGGCTCGGCGCCGCTCATGGCGCATGTCCGATGCTTCGCGAAATAAAGTGATGCACATGTCCCGAGCCGTGCGTACACGCGGCGTGCTCACGGGAGCCCTCGCGACCGCCGTCGCCGGCGGAGCGCTCGCGCTGCCCGCGAGCGCGCAGGACCCGGCTCCGGTGGTCACCCTCTCGGTGCGCAACGTGCTGCCCGGCGACCACGTGAGCATCACCGGCACGCTGGTCAACGGCGCCGCCGACGCCGGCCGCCAGGTCCAGCTCTACGAGCGCCGCGCGCCGTTCCCGGGCACCTGGGCCGTCCTGCAGGAGGGCGTCGCCCGCGCGGATGGCGGCTACGCGTTCGACGTCGCCCCGGTGCGCAAGGCGTACTACTCGGTGGTGGCTCCGGCCTCGGCCGCGGCCGGCCGCCAGGCCACCCCCGGCCTGCTCGTCACGGTGCGCCGCAAGGTCAGCATCAAGGTCAGCGACCGCACGCCCCGCAAGAACCAGCTCGTGCGCTTCTCGGGGTTCATCTCGCCGTCGTATCCGCTGGGCCCCGGCGCGGTCGCCACCCTGCAGCGCCGCGACAAGAGCGGCGCCTTCGCCAACGTCAAGGCGGCGCTGCTCAAGGCCGCCGGCCAGTTCACGAGCTATCGCGTGCGCGTCCGCGTCAGGAGCGCGGGCGTCTACCGGATCGCGGTCCCGTCGAGCACGTACTACGGCAGCGGAGCGAGCGTCGCGATCGTGGTGCGCGTCCACCGCTGAGCACCCCGCAGGGTCAGGCCGCCGCGACCGCTTTCTTGCGCCCGCCGCGTGCTCGGGCGCGGCGCGCCTTGGGCGCCGCGGGCTCGACGAGGCCCTGCAGGAACTCGCCGGTGTGCGACCCCGGCGTCCCTGCGACCTCCTCGGGCGTGCCGGCCGCCACGACCTCCCCGCCGTCCTCGCCGCCCTCCGGCCCCATGTCGATGATCCGGTCGGCGCTCTTGATCACGTCGAGGTTGTGCTCGATCACGACGACCGAGTTGCCCTGGTCCACCAGGCGCTGCAGCACGTCGAGCAGCCGCTCGACGTCGGCGAAGTGCAGGCCGGTCGTCGGCTCGTCGAGGATGTAGAGGGTCCGCCCGGTCGCGACCTTCGACAGCTCGGTCGCCAGCTTCACCCGCTGGGCCTCGCCGCCGGACAGCGTCGTCGCCGGCTGCCCGAGCCGGATGTAGCCCAAGCCGACGTCGTTGAGGGTCACCAACCGGCGGCGGATCTTCGGGATGTGCTCGAAGAACTCGAGCGCTTCCTCGACGGGCATGTCGAGCACGTCGGCGATCGTCTTGCCCTTGAAGCGGATGTCGAGCGTCTCGCGGTTGTAGCGCTTGCCGTGGCACTGCTCGCACGGCACGTAGACGTCGGGCAGGAAGTGCATCTCGATCTTGATCTGCCCGTCGCCGCGGCAGACCTCGCAGCGCCCGCCCTTGACGTTGAACGAGAAGCGCCCCGGCTTGTAGCCGCGCGCCCGCGCCTCCTGGGTCTTTGAGAAGAGGTCGCGGATGACGTCGAACAGGCCGGTGTAGGTCGCCGGGTTGGACCGCGGCGTGCGCCCGATCGGCGACTGGTCGACCTGGATGATCTTGTCGAGCTGGTCGAGCCCCAGCACCGCCGTGTGCGCGCCCGGCCGCGTGCGCGCCCGGTGCAGCCGGTTGGCCACCGCCTTGAAGAGGACCTCGTTGACCAGCGTCGACTTGCCCGACCCCGACACCCCGGTGATGCAGGTCAGGGCTCCCAGCGGGACGTTGACGTCGATCGACTTGAGGTTGTGCTGCTTGGCCCCGCGGATCTCGACGTACCCGCTCGGCGTGCGCCGCTCCTCGGGCACCGGGATCGACCGCGTGCCGGCCAGGAACTGGCCGGTCAGCGACTCCGCGACCTTCGCGACCTCGTCGGCCGTGCCCTCGGCGACGATCCGCCCTCCGTGCTCGCCGGCGCCCAGCCCGAGGTCGACGAGGTGGTCGGCCGCGCGCATGGTCTGCTCGTCGTGCTCGACGACCAGCACGGTGTTGCCAAGCTCGCGCAGTCGCTCGAGCGTCGCGATGAGCTTGGAGTTGTCGCGCTGGTGCAGGCCGATCGACGGCTCGTCGAGCACGTACAGCACCCCGACCAGCGCCGACCCGATCTGGGTCGCCAAACGGATCCGCTGCGCCTCGCCGCCCGACAGCGTCGCGGCCGCGCGGTCCATCGACAGGTATCCGATCCCGACGTTGTCCAGGAAGCGCAGCCGCTCCTCGATCTCGCGGATGATCAGCCGCGCGATGTGGCGCTCGGTCTCGGTCAGCTCGACCTCCGCCAGCCACTGCAGCGCGCGCTTGACGCTCAGCCCGGTGAACTCGTGGATCGCCACGCCGCCGACGAGCACCGCCCGCGACTCGGGCTTCAGCCTCGCGCCCTTGCACGCCGGGCACGGCACGAGCGACATGTACTCCTCGATCTTCTCGCGCGCGAGGTCGGAGTCGGTCTCGCGATAGCGGCGCTCGAGGTTGGGGATGATCCCCTCGTAGCGCGTCATGTACGAGCGCCGGCGCCCGTAGCGGTTGCGGTAGGAGACCTCGATGCGGTCGCCGTTGGTGCCGTTGAGGAAGAGGTCGCGCTGGTCGTCGTCGAGCGAGGACCACGGCGCCTCGAGGTCGATCTCGTAGCGCTCGGCGATCGCCTGCGTGATCTGCTCGTAGTAGTGCGAGCTGGAGCCCGCCCACGGCGCGATCGCGCCCTCGCCGATCGACAGCGACGGGTCGGGCACCACGAGCTCGGGGTCGATCTCCATCTGCGACCCCAGGCCGGTGCAGCGCGGGCACGCGCCGTGGGGCGAGTTGAACGAGAAGATCCGCGGCTCGAGCTCGGGGATCACCGGGCCGTGGTCGGGGCAGGCGAACTTCTCGCTGTAGAGCGTCAGGACGGGATCGCCCTCGCCCTCGCGCGGCACGGTCTCGATCTCGACCATCCCGTCGGCGAGCGCCACCGCGGTCTCGATCGAGTCGGCCAGGCGCTTGCGGACGTCGCCGCGCATCACCAGACGGTCGACCACGACCGAGATGTCGTGCTTGTACTTCTTGTCGAGGACGATCTCGTCCTCGAGCATCCGCAGCTCGCCATCGACCTTCGCGCGCTGGAAGCCCTCGGCGCGCAGCTCCTCGAGGGCCTTGCCGTACTCGCCCTTGCGCCCGCGGACGACCGGCGCGAGGACCATGAACCGCGTGCCCTCCTCGAGCTCCATCACCTGGTCGATGATCTGCTCGGCCGACTGCCCGGCGATCGGCTTGCCGCAGATGTGGCAGTGCGGGTGGCCGATGCGCGCCCACAGCAGGCGCAGGTAGTCGTAGATCTCGGTGACGGTGCCGACCGTCGACCGCGGGTTGCGCGAGGTGGTCTTCTGGTCGATCGAGATCGCGGGTGAAAGCCCCTCGATCGAGTCGACGTCGGGCTTGTCCATCTGCCCGAGGAACTGCCGCGCGTACGCGCTGAGCGACTCGACGTACCGCCGCTGTCCCTCCGCGTAGATCGTGTCGAAGGCAAGCGAGGACTTCCCCGATCCGGACAGTCCCGTGATGACCACGAGGCTGTCGCGAGGCAGGGTCAGCGACACGTCCTTGAGGTTGTGCTCGCGAGCGCCCGAGACGACGATCGCGTTGTTCGGCGGCATCTGGAACCAGTGTATCGAGCCGAACAGACGTTCGATCGCCCCGATCTCCGCACGTTGCGTGATAGCCTAAGCGGACTCTCTGATCCGCTTACCGCAAGGAGCGCCCTCCTCCATGCAAGAGACCCTGACCGCCCGTGCGCGCTGGATCGCGCTCGTCGTCGTGTGCTTCGGCCAGTTCATGGTGATCCTCGATGCGACCATCGTCAACGTGGCGCTCCCGTCGATCCAGACCGACCTCGACCTGTCGACGGAGCAGCTGCAGTGGATCGTCAACTCGTACACGCTGCTCTTCGGCGGCTTCCTGCTGCTCGGCGGGCGCGCCGCGGACCTCATCGGCCGCCGCGCGCTCTTCCTCGCCGGCCTGGCCCTCTTCAGCGGCGCCTCGCTGGCCAACGCCCTGGCCAACTCGGGCGAGGTGCTGATCATCTTCCGCGGCCTGCAGGGCCTGGGCGCCGCGCTGGTCTCCCCCGCAGCGCTCTCGATCATCACCACGACGTTCTCGGAGGGCGAGGAGCGCACGAAGGCGATGGGCATCTGGGGCGCGATCGCCGGCGCCGGCGGGGCTTTCGGCCTGTTGGTCGGCGGGATCCTCACCGACCTGCTCAGCTGGCCGTGGATCTTCCTGGTCAACATCCCGGTCGGGATCGGGACCGCGTTCGCGGCGTTGCGCTTCATCCCCGAGTCGCGCGCGGAGACGACCGAGCGGCGCTTCGACCTGGCGGGCGCGGTGACCGTGACCGCCGGCCTGCTCGTGCTCGTCTACGCGATCGTGCGGACCGAGGCGAAGGGCTGGGGCTCGCTGCACACCATCGGGCTGACGCTCCTGGCGATCGCGCTGCTGACGGCGTTCGTGCTCATCGAGCGCCGTTCGGTGGCGCCGCTCGTGCGCCTGGGGCTGCTGCGCGTCCGCACGCTGGCCAGCGCCAACAGCGTCATGTTCATCGTGGCCGGTGCCCTGTTCGGCATGTTCTTCTTCGCATCGCTGTACGTCCAGCGGATCCTCGGCTACTCGCCGCTTCAGGCCGGGCTGGCCTTCCTTCCGGTGACGTTCGGGATCATCATCGGGGCCACGCTGGCCTCGCAGGTCCTCATCCGCCGCGTCGGGGTCAAGCCGACCACGGTCGGCGGCATGACGCTCGCCGCGATCGGCCTGATCGTCCTGGCCGCGACGACGAAGGTCGACGGCTCCTACCTCGGCATCCTGCTCGGCCTGGTGCCGATGGCGATCGGCATGGGCTCGACGTTCGTGCCGCTCACGCTCGTCGCGACGACCGGCGTGGAGGCCGAGGACGCGGGCCTGGCCTCGGGCGTCTTCAACACCTCCCAGCAGGTGGGCGGCGCGCTCGGGCTCGCCGTGCTCACGACGCTCGCCACCGACCGCACGACCTCGTGGCTGAAGGATCTCGGCCATCCGCCGACGCCGCAGGACCAGGCGGCCGGGCTCGTCGAGGGCTTCCAGCTCGCCTTCACGGTCAGCGCTGGGCTCATGGTGGTCGGGGTCCTGCTCGTCGCGTTCCTGCTGCGCCGCCGCGACCTCCAGCGCATCGACACCTCCCAGCCGGTCATGGCGGCCGCCGCCTAGATGACCGAGGCCTCTCCCCGGCTGCGGTCCGATGCCGAGCGCAACCGCCGGCTCGTGCTCGAGGCGGCGGCCGAGGCGTTCGCCGATCAGGGGCTCGACGTCGGGATGGCGGAGATCGCGCGGCGAGCGGGCGTCGGCAACGCGACGGTCTTCCGGCGCTTCGCGTCCAAGGACGCGCTCATCGAGGCGATCGTCGACGCCAAGATCGCCGAGCTCATCGCGGAGGCGCAGCGCGCTGCGGCGATGGAGGATCCGTGGGACGCGCTCGTCGACCTCCTCGAGACGACGGCCGCGCTGCAGGCCCGCGACCACGGCTTCTTCCAGGCGACCGAGGAGTTCCTCCTCGGCCACCCCGAGCTGTTGCGCCGCCACCGGCCGATCATCGAGGCGGTCGATCCACTGCTCGCGCGCGCGCAGGAGGCGGGCGTCGTGCGCGGCGACGTGACCACGCTCGACCTGATGGGCCTCGTGAAGGGCTCGGTCGCCTGCCTCCCCCCGTCCCGCGACCTGCGCGCCGACGGCTGGCGCCGCTACCTCTCGATCGTGCTCGACGCGCTGCGTCCCGCCGCGGCGACCCCGCTGCCGGTCCCGCCCCTGACCTACGAGGAGATGGAAGCCGCGCTCCTGCGCGATGCGTGAGCGGGCGCAAGCGCCGGCGCGCGTGCGCAGAGCGGCCGCGCGTTGCTACCGGCCGAGGGTGCGCTTGAGCAGGTAGCCCGCGACGGCGGCGAGGATGGCCAGCACGAGGAAGAGCCCGAAGCTCGCCACCCCGGCGATCCACAGGACGAGCACGACCACGGCCGCGACGG
>Ga0081540_1002256_pt1 | contig 15855 bp, 10 predicted proteins | sample TabmetS2T1R1_FD_71024 | JGI IMG/M metagenome (GOLD analysis project Ga0081540, IMG submission 71024) | Tabebuia heterophylla rhizosphere microbial communities from the University of Puerto Rico - S2T1R1 | ecosystem: Host-associated > Plants > Roots > Rhizosphere ... | reverse complement strand
CGCTGGTGGTCTTTGTTCTCATCGGCGGGGTGGTGGCTGACCGTCTGCCGCGCCAGACGGTGATGGTCGTGTCTGACCTTGCTCGGGCAGCGTTGCACGGCGTCCTCGCCGTGCTCATTGCTACCGGCACCGTGCGCATCTGGCAGATGGTTGTGATTGGTTTGCTGTACGGCACGGCGGAAGCATTCTTCCGTCCGGCCTATAGCGGTCTGGTTCCGCAGACGGTTTCCTCCGACGAGGACATCCAGGGCGCGCAGGCCCTCGGCGGTCTCAGCGCCGAACTGGCTAACTTCGCTAGCCCCGCGCTGGCCACGGCCCTGGTGCTGGGTGTCGGCGGCGGCTGGGCCTTCGGGCTGGACGCGGCGACGTTTCTGTTCTCCGCGGCGCTGCTGGCGCGGGTACACGCCCGTCCCCGCGGCGAGCAGAAGGCCCGCGAATCGATGCTGACCGAGCTGCACGAGGGCTGGCGGGCCGTGCGGGATCGTCCCTGGGTGCTGGTCACCATCATCTGCTTCTCGGCCGCATTGCTGACCGCGCTCGCCCCGTTCTTCGTGCTCGGAGCGTCGGTCGCCACCCACGTCTACGGCACCGCGGCCGTATACGGGCTGGCCAACACGGCGTTCGGGGTCGGTACCATCACCGGCGCGCTGATCGGCTCACGCTGGCGACCCCGCTACCCGATGCGGGTCGGTGCGGCCGTGTCGGTGCTGTGGCCAGGCGCGCTGGCCGTATACGCCTCCGGGCCGCCGCTGCCGGTCCTCTACTCCCTGATGACGGTAGCCGGCGCGGGCATCGGACTGTTCGCAGTGCTGTGGGAAACCGCGCTGGCCCAACGAATTCCGCCCCATCTGCTCTCCCGGGTCACCGCCTGGGACTGGATGGGCTCGCTGGCACTCCTGCCCGCCGGCTACCTACTGTCCGGCTGGCTCAGTCAGATGATCAGCCCTGTGCGCCTACTCCAAATCGGCGGCGCGATCGGGTTCACCGCGCTGCTTCTCACACTGCTACCGTCCTCGACCCGCAACCTCACCCGGCTACCGGACACCAGCCACTCGCTGCCACACGAACCGGCCGAGACGCCGGGCGCGCTCGCCGCCCGACCCTGACCACAGCCGAGACAGTGACCGGTCGGGAGCAGTGGACAGTGACCCAGCGGATGTCTCCCCCGCCCACTCCCCTATCCATAGCAGCCCGCAATCGGGGGTCGGACGTCGCCAAGATCAACGACCTCACAACGGACCCGGCGCGCACTCGGTGATCGAGGCCGTCGGCACCCAGAGGCCAGGTCGGCACAATCCGAAAGGCCGCCCGCGCGCCAGTGAGGACTCGACACGAGATACACAGCGCCGGCACGGGGTTCATCTGCGAACCGACGCATGACCGGCCCGGGTCCGAAACCTCATGCGTGTCACTGCTTGCAGCCACGCCCACGGCGAGACGATCAGAACAGCAGGAAGCAGTATTGCTAGTGAAACCTGACCTAGCCGCAGATTGGCCCGGGCGACTCGGACACGAATGTGCCAATGTCGCCGGTACGAATCTCCATCCGCCGACGCCGTCCGGTGCGTCGACCTGTTCCGGTCTGCTCAACGTCAGCCAGATCCAGTGCGCCGGCGCCGGCGCCAGACGGGCCTGTTGGTGCCGCGCCGAGCGTGCCAGCGTTCACCGGCACAGCCCTACAAGTGCCGAGGCTGCTCGACGGACCAGTGCTCTGGGTCGCACGGTCTGCTGCGGCTGACGCAACGACGGCCGGGGCATCGCCCAGCGGCGACACTCAGAACGCGCAAGGCACGTCTACGGAGCGCCCGGTAGGTGAGAGTCTCGGTGTACCGGAGGCCGACGCGGCCGAGAAATGCGGGCTGGTGCAGGGGGCAACAAGCGGTCCCCCACCGCAAAGGCGGCCGCCACCACGCACAACACGATTACCACGAGCAGCGCATTGCGCAGCACCACCAAATAGCCACGCGTGGAAACATCGACAAAGGGATACGGATACCAATCCCAAATTGCGCCACGAACCAGGGTGTACACGCTCCAGCACAACGGAAACACCAGCGACAGCAGGACAGTTCGAACATCGACACGAGGACGCGGCCCCAACACCACCCAGCCGCCCACCACCATCACCGGGATGACGTAGTGCACCAGAGCGTTGACGAACGTCTCCGCAGGACCCCTCGGCTGATGAATCCTGGCTAGCACCGACGAATACACGACACCCGTAACCGTGATCCCAACCAGCGACGCCAACCTCGCCGCGCGCCACGCCCGGCCATCCCGATCCGGACGGACCGCGAGCTGGCCACAGACAACGCCGCACAACACATTGCTCAGAATCGTGAAGAAGCTGAACACCCGGATGATCCGGCCAACCAGTGAGCTGCCACGCAGCACGCCCGCCGTCGTCTCGTGCGGAGACCCGCTCACCCGGACAGCCACCACCAGCTGCACCGCCACCGCGGCGACGACCAATACCGCGACCGTGCCGTGCCAGATCCTGGCCATCACATCCGGCACCCTAGCCAGCGCACGGCCTCCAGGACGACATCGGCGAGCACCTAGGACCTCTCCTCGCTCCCGAGGGACAATCAGAATGAGCAGCGGTCCAGATCAGTGGCCTCGTCGCCGTCCATTCCCATAGCCTTACAAACGGTCGCCACCGCGGCGCACGCGCGCATAATCGCGTGTCGCCCGAAACCAAGATCGGCTTCGCGCCGTCCAGAATCGGCGTTATACGGGTCATCGTCTGCGCGGGTGGCACGGTTGGCGGTGTCTCTCGGAGGGTTCATTCGCCGAGGCGTCGAGGACGTGATCAGCCATTTGGAGCTGTTGACCGATCGATCACGGTGATCAACGCGGACGGGGCCATGTGCGGCTCGCCTTCGTCCATGGCTCCGGGCTGCCATCGAGGTGCCGAGCGCGGACACCGTTCCCATGAGGATCGCGGCGATCGTCTGCGGGTTCCTACCTGTCGATCCCATGTCTGGACCACCGTCACCTCGCGACACCGTGAGGCAGTCCAGACAGGTATGTCACATCACGAGGACGACCGGTGCCCACGGTCGCCGAGCCTCTCGGCTGGGTCGGCAACAGATGGCCTGCGATCGCTGGGTTGGCGCCCTAGCGATCGCAGTCTCACCCGTCCCACTAGGGCCGTACTGTCTCGCCTGTGCCGTTGGGTCTCGCACCCAGCGACCGAAACTCGACGCGCGAGGCGCGAAGTGGTTACACATCTGGCTACACCAACCTGGATTCCTCACACGGAACGTACAAAAGGGCCGCGAATCTGTCCGGATTCGGGCCCTTTTGCGGTAGTAGCGGGGGCAGGATTTGAACCTGCGACCTCTGGGTTATGAGCCCAGCGAGCTACCGAGCTGCTCCACCCCGCGTCGGCGCATCCGAGTCTAGCCGGGGCGGCACACGAGCGCCATCTGGCGCCGCCACCGGTGAGATCAGCTCGCGCTGTCCTGATCACCTCGTCGAGGACGGCGTTGGAGTGGCCGTCGCCGAGCCACGCAGGGCGAGGTACTCCTTGGTGAGCCGCTGCACGTCGGCTTGGGCCGCGCCGATCCGGGCCAGGTCTCCGCTCTTGTAGGCGTTCTGCAGCTCGGTGAACGCGGCGTCCAGCTGTTTGAGCACCGTGTCCGCACCGGCTGCCGGCGGCGCTGTCGACGACGGCGGCGACGTACTCGGTTTCGTAGGCGTTTGGGTCGGTGTCGGCGTCGAACTCGGCAGCGTGCTGCCGGAGGCTGCGCTTCGCAGCGGCGGCACCTGACCGACCGGAGCCAGGTGCGTTAACGCATCGGTCACACTCGATCCGTACCCGAGCTGATCACCGTATGCGACCAGAATCGCTTGCAGGAGGGGGAACCCTCCCCCGGCGCGAGCGACGTATAACGGCTCGACGTAAAGGAACGTATTGCCTACCGGCAGGGTCAGCAGGTTGCCATGGAGGACCTGCGAACCACCTTGATTAAGCAGGGAGATATCTCGGGAAATTGCCGGCTCAGAACTGAACCGGTTGAAGACCTGAGTGGGCCCCTGGATCGTCGAGTTGGTCGGCAACTTGAACACGGTCATCTTGCCGTAGTCCGAACCGGGATCGCTGTCGACCGTAATGTAGGCCGCCAGGTTGTCACGGTTGTTGACCTTCATCGGCGACGTGAGCTGGAACTCCGACGCCGTGCCATTCCCTTCCGGCTTGTCCGCGATGATGTAGTAGGGCGGCTGGTCACCGCTGGCCGCGGTCGGGTCGGTCGGCACGGTCCATTGGTCACGTACGTTGTAGAACGTCACCGGATCGTCGACGTGGTACTTGGCGATCAGTGCTCGCTGGACCTCGAACATGTCCTCCGGGTACCGGACATGATCCTTAACGACCTGCGGCATCTCGGACGCGGGCTGAATAAGGTTCGGGAAGGCCTTCATCCACGCCTTCAGCACCGGATCCTTGTCGTCCCAGTCGTAGAGGTGGATCGTGCCGTCGTAGGCGTCGACCGTTGCCTTGACCGAGTTGCGGATGTAGTTGATATCGCTGTTCGGCTGTGTGGCGGTTCTATTGGTCGTCGTCAACGAGTCAGTCGTGAGGCTGGATAGTGACTGGCGCTCTGAGTAGGGATAATTCGCCATCGTGGTGTAGCCGTCGACCATCCACACGATTCGATCGTTGACAACGATGGGATACGGGTCGCCGTCGACCTTGAGGAAGGGCGCGATCTTGAGGACTCGCTGCCGAGGATCCTTGTTGAAGATTATCTTCGCACCCTTCGCGCTGACCGCGTCGTTCAGCAGGAAGTTTGTCTGCTTGTAGTCGAGAGCGAGCGCGAGGCGGGTGAAGAAGTTGCCGAGCGGCACACCCCCCTTGCCTTCGTAGTGGCTTGTCTGGTCACTGCCGTCGTACTCGCGGCTCCCGCTGGCGCCGACAATGGAGTAATCCGTACTCAATTCACCGTAGTACACCTGAGGAGTCGTCAGCTTGAGGAAACCAGTGGGCGGGATGCCGCCCTCAGCAAAGTCATCCTTAGTATTGACGCTCTCGTTGGCCTTAGCCGCGACAAACCCATAGCCGTGGGTATATACGGTGTGCTGATTGATCCAGTTAGTTTGGTCGCCCCGCAGGTTATCTGCCTTGAGCTCACGGACGGCAATAACGTAGTCCCGGGTTACACGGTTGACGGTGTAACGGTCGATATCGAGCTTGTCCGGGAAACCGTACTGGTTCTTGATCTGCTGCTGCTGGGTGAACGTCGGCTCGATGATATTGGGGTCGAGGATCCGGATGTTCGAAATGGTGGTATTGGCCGCGCTGAGCGCAGCGCGGTCGGCGGCGCTGGCGTTCGCCCCATAGTTCGTGATGTACGTGACCCTGCCACCGTTAGTGTCGGTTTGGATCCCATAGGCATCGCGCGTCGCTTGAATATTGCGGGAGATGTAAGGCTTTTCCTTGTCACTGGCATTCGGCTTGACGCTGAACTGCTGCACAGCCGCTGGATAAATACCGCTAATGAGAATGCTGAGAACGAGCAGCACACCAAAGCCGATAGCCGGCAGCCGTGCGCTCTTGAGCCACATGCTGGCCAGTACCGCAACGGCAATGAGAACGGCGATCCAGAAGAGAATTGTCTTCGCCGGCAGAGACGCATTGACGTCGGTATACGAAGCGCCGGTGACCCGGCCGCGGTCGGAGTACACGAGCCCGTAGCGGTCCAGCCAATACGCAAGCGCCTTGAACACGATGAAGAGGAAGATCAAGATTGTGATGTGCCGGCGGGCAGAAAGCGTGATTTTCGGCCCCGGCGTCTGGAGGCGGATCGCTCCGTACAGGTAGTGCACAGCGATCGCAAACACCAAAGAGAAGAAAACCGCGCTGAAGCCGAACCCCAGTAACAGCCGGTAGACCGGATAGTCCCAGGCGAAGAACGAAATGTCGCGGCCGAACTGCGGATCCTTCACCCCAAAACTGCCGCCGAAACGCCACAACATCCAGGTACGCCAGTTACCCTGCGCGGCCAAGCCGGCACCCAGGAACGCGATGATCATGACCAGGATGAGCACGAGCCGCTTTCGGGGCTCGAGGGCCACGCGGTAACGCTCGAGGTTCTGCTGCTCGGATGACAGTGGACGGAACGGCGGTCGCAGCAGGTAGGCCACGACCATATTGCCGCCGATCATCAGGGCCATGAGCAGGCCGAAGACGACGAACAGCACCGCTCGGGTGCCGATGATCGCTGAGAAAACGCCGCGGAAACCAACCTCGCCGAACCACAGCCAGTCGACGTAGATGCCAACGAGCGAGTTGCTGACGATCAGCACCAGGATGAGGATGCCGACGACTGACAGGATGATCTTGGCACGCCGCGAGAGACTGAACGACGGGATGTTGGGCGGCCGCATGGCCACTGGGCGACTCCTCGGATCCTGATCCCGTTGCCCAGCGCATGGACGTGCGGGACGTGCTTGAACCGCAGGTGGCCGACGATGCCCGAAGACAGGCCGATACACCCGCACCGTCAAACGTACCGACCATTGAGCGGGTTCCGCCGACGGGCTCAGGCCTCGGCTAGGACAAGCGACGCGCGACCGCTGGGGTAGAACACGAAGTGTCCGCTAGCAGTGTGGAACCGGTTGCCCCTTCTCCAGAGCTCCCAGATCTCGCACAGCTTGGTGCAGATTGCTGACCTTCACGACGGACAGGCCACTCGGTATCGCGCCGGTGACGTCCTTGCAGTTGTCCGAGGGGGCCAGGAAGATCGTCGCTCCCGCCCGGCGGGCCGCGATCATCTTCAGCTGGATGCCGCCGATCGGCTCGACCGTGCCATCCGGGCGAATCTCCCCCGTGCCGGCGATGAAGCGGCCGTTCGTGAGGTTGGTCGGGCCGACCTTGTCGATAATTCCTAAAGCGAACATGAGCCCGGCCGACGGGCCCCCAATCTGGTCGGCCAAGCCGAGATCGACCTCGAACGGTGCGAAGCATCCGGGCGAGACCGTGATGCCGATCCGCCCACCGGTGCCGTTGTCCTCCGGTTTGCTGAGCTCAATCGAGAAGGTCTTGCTGACGCCGGCCCGCGAAACCGCCACCGTTACCGTCTGGCCGGGGTGCTTCGTCGCGAGGAGCTTGGCCAACGCGTCCTGATCTGCAATTGGCTGACCGTCAACGGAGATGATCTTGTCGAAAGGTTTGAGAATTCCCTCTGCGCCGGATTTGTCGAGAATGCCGACGACACCGAGTCCCCGCGGATATCCCAATTCACAAAATGCCGCGGCGGTAGCGGAACTCTGCGATTCGACGAACTGCTGGGTGTCGCGTTGGTTGACCTGCTCCTCGGTCTGCCCGGGCGGGAAGTACGCCGATCGCGGGACGACCACGCGATCGCTCTGGAGCCAGCCGAGCAAGGCTTCGACCGCGGTGACCCGATTAGGCCTGATCCCCACTGTCGTCAGGTTCAAATGTCCGCTGATCGGATTGGTCGAGCGTCCCTTGATCGTGATGATCTGGCGGCCCTGATCGTCGGTTGCGAGCGTGTTCAAAGTGGGCCCCGGACCGAGGACTACGTAGGGCACCGGCATGAATAGCGCCACGAAGAACAGGATGAGAAACAACACGCCGGCGACGATGAGGGCCCGGACGCGTCTACTCACCGGAGCACCATATATCGGCGATTTCGGCGTTCCCTGAGCGTCGAGCGCTCCGGTCGACGTTCGCCATGGGCGCAATGGCGAATGTAGCTTTCGCGGCACGATGGTCGGCGCCTGTTCGTCACCACTACCGTGACAGGTATGGGTGGCGGCAACCTTCCGTTCGGCTTCAGTCCGCAGGATCACGAGCCCGAACGTCCTGAGGACGTGACCGGCAAGATCCCGCTGTTCGCGGAGTTGCAAAAGCTGCTGTCGTGGTCTGGTGGCCCGGTCAACTGGGACCTGGCCCGGCAAATGGCGATTTCGGCGATCGCCGGCGACTACCGTCCGGTGAGCGTGGCCGAGACGGCTGAGGTACGAGATGCGATACGGCTCGCGGACCTTTGGCTGGATGCGGTCACGGACCTGCCAAGCGGGGTGCGCTCGACGGAGGCCTGGAACCGGGTCGAGTGGATCGAGAAAACGCTGCCGGTGTGGGCCGCGCTATGCGACCCGGTTGCGTCGCGCGTGGTGACCGCCATGACAACGGCGCTTCCGCCAGAGGCAATGGCCCAAGCGGGCCCGCTCGGCAATGTGATGCACCAGTTCGGCGGACTCATGTTCGGTGCGCAGGTAGGGCAAGGCATCGCCGGAATGGCCCGCGAGGTTGTGGGTAGTAGCGATATCGGATTGCCGCTCGGCCCGCAGGGCACGGCCGCACTGCTCCCACAGAATGTCGCAGCATTCGGCGACGGTCTGGCCCAACCGCCAGACGAGGTCCGCCTCTACCTCGCGTTGCGAGAAGCGGCTTACCAGCGCCTATTCGGCCACGTGCCGTGGCTGCGCCAACGACTGCTCGACGCGGTGGACAGTTACGCCCGCGGAATCCAGGTCGATCCATCAGCGATCGAGCAAGCAGTCGGCGAGATTGACCCGACGAATCCGGAAAGTTTGCAGAACCTGCTGTCCGGTGGCCTGTTCCAGCCGGAGGAGACTCCCGAGCAGCAAGCAGCCCTACGCCGCCTGGAGACGCTTCTAGCGTTGGTCGAGGGCTGGGTGGACACAGTCGTCGGCGCGGCCGCCAGCGAGCGGATGCCCGGCGCGCCTGCGCTGCGGGAAGCCATCCGGCGCCGCCGAGCTGCGGGTGGCCCGGCCGAGCAGACGTTCTCGACGCTGGTCGGCTTGGAACTGCGTCCCCGGCGGCTGCGGGAAGCGGCAGCGCTGTGGTGGGCGGTTACCGAGAAGCATGGTGCTAGCGCCCGGGATGGCATCTGGGCCCACCCGGACCTGCTGCCGAGCGCCGATGATCTCGACGACCCACTGGGTTTTGCCGAGACAGTGGGCGCCGACCCACTGGCTGAACTCGGTAGCGCGCCGACGGTTCCGCCGGCTCCGCCGGCAGCTGACGCCTCGCGCGATTCCGGCGAGGACGAGCCCGAACCGGACACCCCACCCGCCTAGCGCGACGACAGCTCCCCCGTGCTGGCCACGACGAGGGAGTCAACGTCGTCGCTCAGGTCCTCCTGAAACGGCAGCGCCGCGGCAGCGGACAACCCGTCGAGGTATCCACGGGCTCGCTCGGCCCGCGGATAGCGCGCTACGAGCGACCAAAAGGCCGCATCGTGACCGGGTATCCGCAAGTGGGCGAGCTCATGGACGAGAACGTAATCGAGCACCCAACCTGGCACTGAACGGAGCCGCTCCGATACGCGAATCGAGCCGTCCTCCGGCGTGCACGAAGCCCATCGAGTCCGCATGCTCGCCACCCACCGCACACTGGCCGGAGCTGCCCGGCCGTCGAGGTAACGGTCAGACAACGCACGGCAACGCGTCTCCAAGGCGGCGTCACTCCGACGGGCGCCCCGTCTACGGCCGACGGTCTCGGACGAGGTAAGCCGGCTGACCATCTCCGCGACCCATCGAGCCTCCTGTGCTCGGCTGAACCGGGCGGGGATAAGGACAACAATCCGATCGCCGTCGCGATATGCCGACACGGTTCGTCGTCGGCGGCCGCTGCGACGGACATCGATCGCCGGGTCGCCCGTCGAACTGGGCACGGCATTCGCATCAGGCACGTACTCACGCTAATGGTGTCCGCGGGCCGCGCCCTCGCGACGTGCCGGAGCCGGCGATTGCCATCTCCACAAGGCCAGGTCGGGTTATTCGCATCCTGTCCACAGCCTGATCCACAGGTGTGGACATCGACTTGAGGGTGACGCGCGGCGAGACTTTGCCTACCCCAAGAGCCAGAAACAACGACGCGAGCCTGTGGACAACCAGATCGATCGGCCGCTAAATCTGCCACGGTGTCGGCGTGACGTCGGGCGCACCGTTGGGTGAATACGTGCTGAACCCCGCTGCTCGCGTGCTGTGGCGCTCGCCGTCCTGCATTCAGCTGGAACTCGGGCGGCGGGCGGTCATGCTGGAGGGAATCGACGCCACTGCGATCCGCGTGCTCACCGGCCAGACACCGGGCAGCGAGCCACTCTCGCCGTCCATCGCAAAACCCTTCGAGTCGGCCGTCGGACCGCTGGCCGCGGCCGGGTTTCTGATCCGTCCGAGCCCTGACACGCCGTCGATCACCGTGCCGCGCCTTGCTGCCGACCTGGCCGCCCTGCACCTCAGGCACGGGCGCCGGGCCGAGCAGATCCTTGCTGCTCGCCGGACGTCTTTCGTCATGCTCCGTGGTACCGGGCGGACGCTGCCGGTCGTCGGTGCGCTGCTTGCCGCGGCCGGTGTCGGCCACGTCGCCGTTCAGGCTGACGGCGACGCCGCCCTGGAGCATGCCGCGCCGGGCGGTCTGTTGCCGGACGACGAGGGGTTCCGATACACGGCCGCAGCAGCGGGGGCGATTCGCCGGGCCGCTCCGGAATGCGATACCAGACCGGTGTCGGACGGTCGCGGGCCTGACTTTGTCGTGCTGTCCACCAGTGTGCCGCTCGACGGGAACATCAGGGACAGCTTGCACGCCCGCGGCGTGCCGCACCTCGTGGTGGCAGGCGGAGCGGACAGCGGCGTCGTCGGCCCACTCGTCCGTCCTGGTCGGACCAGCTGCCTGCGGTGCGCGGATCTGCACCGTGGCGACCGGGACCGCGCGTGGCCGGCCTTCGCAGTCCAGCTGGCCCAGCGTCCGCGCCGTCCGGCTCCCGACGACGTCATCCTCGCCACCGTTCTCGGCGCGCTCGCGGCGGCGCAAGCACTTGCGCACCTCGACGGTGACAATCCGGCCACTCTAGATGGCACGTTAGAGGTGCATCCGCCGCATTGGACGGTGCGTCGACGCGGCTGGGCGCCCCATCCCGCCTGTCGATGCGGCAGCCGGGTGGCTTCGTTGGGACCGCCCGGCACAATGACCACATGAGCACCGTTAGGGTGCCACAGCGAGCGGGCGAGGTCGCGGCGACGATGCGGAGCGGTCTTGTGGGGTGACAGATGCCAGGCGAACCACGGTGCGGGGCGTGTTTCGTGAGCACCGCAGTGTTGTCGAGGGGTCGATGCTCGGCGACGGAGCATCCCGAGCGCAGGCGGATCGCGTGACCGATATCCCGCAACGACGCGTGGCTCGGACCGCGAGACTGGCATCGTTGCCACTGGGTGTCGCCGGCCGAGCCACGATGGGACTGGGTAAGCGATTGGTCGGACACTCGGCCGAGGCGGTCGCGGCCGAACTGCAACAGAAGACTGCCGAGCAGCTGTTCGCTGTGCTCGGCGAGCTCAAAGGCGGCGCGATGAAGTTCGGCCAGGCGCTGTCGATCTTCGAAGCGGCGGTGCCCGAGGACCACGCTGCGCCCTACCGAGAAGCATTGACGCGTTTGCAAGAGGCGGCACCGCCCATGAGTGCCGATGTCATGCATCGGGTGCTGGCCGAGCAATTCGGTCGTAGCTGGCCAAGTAGGTTCCGCGAGTTCGACGACGAGCCGGCGGCAGCGGCCAGCATCGGTCAGGTTCATCGGGCTGTCTGGGCCGACGGCCGGCAAGTGGCCGTGAAGATCCAATATCCGGGGGCGGGGCCTGCGGTCATCGCTGACTTCACGCAGTTGGCTCGAGTCGGTCGGCTGTTCGCACGGTTGTCCCCCGGGATGGATGTGAAGCCGCTGCTCGCCGAACTGCGCGAACGGATCATGGAGGAGCTGGACTACACCCTGGAGGCTGACGCACAGCGCATGTTCGCCGCGGCTTACGACGACGACGAGGAGATCGCAATCCCGCGGGTAGTCGCGAGCGCACCAAAGGTGATCGTCAGTGAATGGATCGACGGGACGCCGCTCTCGCAGATCATCGCCCACGGCCGTCAGGCCGCCCGGAATCGGGCCGGCTACCTGCTGGCCCTACTGCATTACTCCGCTCCGGAGCGGGCCAAGTTGCTACACGCCGACCCGCACCCCGGCAACTTCCGCATCCTGTCTGACGGACGGCTCGGCGTCGTCGACTTCGGAGCCGTTGCCCGCCTGCCGGACGGTTCGCCTGAGCCGCTCGGGATCATGACCCGGCTGGCGTTGGAGGGCCGTACGGGCGAGCTTATGGCGGCGATGCGCGACTACGGCTTCATCAGGCCGGGAATCGAGGTCGACCCGCAACGGGTACTGGACTACCTGCGACCGATCCTGGACCCGCTTGCCGTCGAGGAATTCACCTTTACCCGCGAATGGATGCGCGCCCAAGCCGCCCGAATGGGCGATCCGCGCAGCGAGGAGGCGAAGGTAGGTCGGATGTTCAACCTGCCGCCGTCCTACGTGCTCATACACCGAGTGACGCTCGGATCACTTGCCGTGTTGTGCCAGCTCGGCGCGACCGCTCCCTTCCGGGCGCTGGCTGAGCGGTGGCAGAAGGGATTCGCAGAACCGGCCCGCTGATCGAGCGCCACGCGCCAGCCGGCGTGACCTTGGGCGCCCGTCACTCCCACCATTCCGCGTCGAGCTTGGCCTCTATGGATCTCACGTAACGGCGCGTGCAGTCAGCACAGATCCACTTGAGGTATTGCCCGTCCGCGCCCTCCACCAGATCGGCGCACCAGCCGAGCGGTGGGTCCCCGTCGACCTTTCCGTCGGCGGCGCGTCCGCACATCGCACAGACGGCAGCCATCCTCCATGAGTAGCGCGGCCACCGGAGGAAGTCCAGCGACTGCGTCGTCCTGCGCCGGAGGCTGGGTTGTCCTCCGGCGCAGGACTGGTCGTTCAGTCCGCGATGTCGTTGGCAACCGACGCCGCGGACTCGGCGGCGCGCTGGTAGCGAGCGTGCGCCATCCGCGCCATCCTCTCGCGGCGGCGCCAGCGGCGCGCCGAGGAGGCCTGGCGGACCATCCGCGAGTGTTCGGCGCTCTGTTGCGCCTCACGCATTCGCTCGCGAGCGAATGCTTCGTTCATGCTGATCATCTCAATGCTCCTGAAGTTGTCGTGTGTTGTGCTCGGTGCGGCGCTCACGCCGTCACCGGGCCGAGGGCTCTGCGGTCATCGTTCATGCGGCAATCTCCCGATCGGTCTTGCGCGGACGTCCCCGAGGACGCTTGCGCGCGATGATCTCGCCTCGTTCGAAAATCTGGCCGCCCCAGACACCCCACGGTTCGCGTCGCTCGATGGCACCGCGAAGGCAGGCGACCCGCACGGGGCACTGCGCGCAGTACTTCTTGGCTTGCTCGAGTTCGGCGGGCGTTTCGGCAAACCACAGGTCCGGATCCTGCACCCGGCAGGGCAGATCGTCCGGACTCAGACGGGAGATCGGATCGAGCGTCCCGAGCGCAAAGCTCTGCTCGCCCGAATCACTCCATTCGGTCGTGTAGCAAGTCAACACGTCGGGTCACCTCCTTCGACTGATCGGGTATCGGGTCGACGGTTGACGGTGGAAAACACTGAGGCCGCGGATCCCTTGTCGGGAGCCGCGGCCTCGAGAGGAGCCGGGTGCTGATCGGGTGATCAGCGGAGTACTACTTCTCGAGGCGGGCTTTCCTGGTTGTGGGCAAACCGGTCCGTACGACGCTGGATCGGCATGAGCACGACGTGCCCAGCGAGCGGCCAGACCTGTGGCGTAACCCCGCCACCAGGGACGACAGACGGCACGAACGGCAACGCGCGATCAAGCCCGGCGTACTTGGGGCGCGCGGCGGCGGCCGTCACGATGCTGGCGTTCACCATTGCGGCCACCTCCTTCTGCTCCAAGCTTGCGCAACATGCGCAGCGTTCTCCGTCTTTGACAAGCTAACTGCCTAAGGGGGTACGAGGCAATCGGATTAATTCCCTAGTTCAGGGGTTCGCGATTGGCAGAATCAGCCTGTATCAATCACTACATCGACGGTTTCCGGATCGGCACCAGCGAGCACCGCGAGCAATGGCTCACCGTACCGGTCCAATTTGGCTGGACCAATGCCGGAAACGCGCGCCAATTGCGATCGATCTGACGGTCGGGAATCCGAAATCGCTACCAGTGTCGCATCCGAGAAAACCACATATGCGGGCACGCTCAACGCCTCAGCCTGTCGCTTGCGCCAGACCCGTAGGCGTCCGAACAACTCCGCGTCGTCCGCCTGCGGCCGAGGTTTCCGTTTGGGGGACGCTGTGTTTGCGAGTGCAACCGGGCGAAGGCCGTCGAGGAACCGGCTCGGTCGGCGGCTACGGCGCTGCCCCGGGCTGCGCGCTAAGGCCCACGACAATCCGAGTCGCTCGCGGGCTCGGGTCATGCCGACATAGAGCAACCGGCGTTCCTCGGCGATCTGGTCCGCCGTATTGGCGCGCTGAATCGGGACGGTGCCGTCGGTGAGCCCGACCAGGAACACGGCGTCCCATTCCAGACCTTTCGCCGCGTGCAGCGACGCAAGGGTGACACCCTGCACCGTCGGAGCGTGCTGCGCGGTCGCGCGCTGATCGAGTTCAGCCACCAATTCAGGCAGGTGCGCGTGAGCATCCAGCGCCACCAGATCATCGGCCAAGCTCAAGAGCGCAGCCAAGGATTCCCACCGTTCCCGGGCGGCGCCGCCGGGTGGTGGATCGTCAGGATGCCAGCCGAGACTTGCGAGGACAACGCGCACCGCGTCGGGGAGCGCGGCATCGTCAGGCTCCGCGCGCGCAGCGCCCCGCAGCAGCAACCTTGCCTCGCGGATCTCGGGCCGGTCGAAGAACCGCTCGCCGCCCCGCAGGACGTATGGCACCCGGACCTCGGCCAACGCCTGCTCGTAAACCTCTGACTGGGCGTTGACTCGGAATAACACCGCGACCTCGGACGCTGGCGTTCCTGCGTCAATCAGGGCGCGGCAGCGCGTCGCGACGTCGGCGGCCTCAGCCGGCTCGTCGTCGAACTCGGCAAACCTTGGGGGCGGACCGTTCGGGCGCTGGCCCACCAATCGAAGCCGCGGTCCGCCACCACTCCCGCCGCCCGCCACGACGAGCCGGTTTGCCAGCTCCACCACCTGTGGCGTGGACCGGTAATCCCGGTGCAGCCGTACGACGACTGCGCCAGGGAACCGGCGGGTAAACGATAGGAGGTGCTCAGGTGTCGCCCCGGCAAACGAGTAGATCGTCTGGTTGGCATCACCGACGACGCAAAGGTCGTCCCGACCGCCTAACCACGCTTCGAGCAGCCGCTCTTGCACGGGCGAGACGTCCTGGTACTCGTCGACAACGAAATGCCGATATCGGGAACGGATCTCCTCGGCCACGTCTGCGTACTCCTCGATCGCGCCGGCCATGATTAGGAGCAGGTCGGCGAAGTCGAGCTGGCCGACCCGGCGCTTGGCCGCTTCGTATTCGGCGTAGACGGCGGCCACTGTTGCGGCCGTCGTGGGTGGCTCACGGCCGGCCGAGTTTGCCCGGGCCGGGTAGTCCTCAGGCCCCACAAGAACCGCCTTGGCCCACTCGATCTCCGCGGCGAGATCCCGCAGCTCGGCGCGGTCGGCTCGCAGCCGCGCCCGGGACGCGGCCGCGCCAACGAGTCGCAGTGGGTTGTCGACGACCTCGGGCATCGCCCCGCCGAGCACGCGGGGCGCAAAGTACGCAAGCTGTCGCAGCGCCGCGGAGTGGAAGGTGCGAGCCTGCACGCCATCAGCGCCGAGCCGGCGCAACCGGCTGCGCAGCTCACCCGCAGCCCGCGCCGTGAACGTCACGGCCAGCAGCTGACCGGCCGGAACAGTCCCGGACCGCACGGCATAAGCGATGCGGTGAGTAATGGCTCGCGTCTTGCCCGTACCTGCACCAGCCAAAATGCACACCGGGCCGCGAACGGCCAGCGCCGCCTCGCGCTGCTCGGGGTCCAAGC
>Ga0081540_1002255_pt1 | contig 15865 bp, 11 predicted proteins | sample TabmetS2T1R1_FD_71024 | JGI IMG/M metagenome (GOLD analysis project Ga0081540, IMG submission 71024) | Tabebuia heterophylla rhizosphere microbial communities from the University of Puerto Rico - S2T1R1 | ecosystem: Host-associated > Plants > Roots > Rhizosphere ... | reverse complement strand
TTGCGCCATCTTCGCCATCAGGTCGGCGGTCGCCGGCGCCACCACGATCAGATCGCATTCGCGCGCCAGCCGGATATGGCCGGCGTCGAATTCGCTCTCGGGGTCGAACAGGTCCGTATAGACACGCTCATGCGACAGCGCGCTGGCGGACAGCGGCGTGACGAATTGCTGCGCGGCCCTGGTCAGCACGCAGCGGACATTGACGTGCCGCTCCTTCAGCCGTCGGATCAGCTCCAGCGACTTGAAGGCTGCGATGCCGCCGCCGATGATCAGGGTGACGGTCGGCTCGCCGGAGGTGCTGATAGGCTGCGGGGAGGACTGCGCGGTCGATAGCGCGGTGCTTGCATCTGACGGAGGTATGGGGCGTCCCTCGATGAGTTCGCCGAGGATGACCCGGACCTCCTCTTCGACGGAGCGGCCATTGGTGGCCGATCGGAGCCGCAGATAGGTTTTAATGTTCTCGTCCAGTTTTCTGATGGTGAGGCTGGCCATCGACGGCCTCCGAGGGCAAATTTGCAATCAATGCTAGCAAATCAGTGCAGGCAGTGCAATCACATCTGCCGGATCGCGATCAGAATCCCGATAAAGGTTGCCGCGATGATCCAGAGCGCCACCGTGCGCCAGCGGCTCTTGCGGCCTTCGGCCCGGCCCAGCGCCACGATCGTCTCGGGTGACAGCGTCAGGCCTTCCCGGGTCATTTTCTCCAAGTTCTCGACCACCGCAACAGCCCGTGCGGCGATGGCCGGCACGCCCGCCATCACGCGGCCGAGTTCGCCGGCCCCGGTCATCGCGCCCTGAATCCGGCCGATCGGACCGAGGTTGCGTTCGATCCATTCGCGCACCACGGGATCGGCAACCTTCCAGATGTCGAGCTTCGGATCGAAGCCGCGCGCCACGCCCTCGACCACCACCATGGTCTTCTGCAGCAGGATCAGTTCGGGCCGGGTCTGCATGTCGAACAGGCCGGTGACCTCGAGCAGCAAGGTCAGCAGCTTCGCCATCGAGATTTCTTCGGCGGTGCGGTTGTGGATCGGCTCGCCGATGGCGCGGATCGCCTGCGCGAAATTCTCCACCGAATGGTGCCCCGGCACATAGCCGGCCTCGAAATGCACTTCGGCAACGCGGCGATAGTCGCGCGTGATGAAGCCCAAAAGGATCTCGGCGAGGAAGCGCCGCTCCTTCAGGCCGAGGCGGCCCATGATGCCGAAATCGACCGCCACCAGCCGGCCGGCATCGTCGAGGAACAGATTGCCGGGGTGCATGTCGGCATGGAAGAAGCCGTCGCGCAGCGCGTGGCGCAGAAAGCTCTGGATCACCTTGCGGCCGAGGTCGGGCAGGTCGACCTGCGCCGCTGCCAGGCGCTTGTGGTCGTTCAGCGCGATGCCGTCGATCCACTCCATCGTCAGCACGTTATGGGTGGTGCGGTCCCAGTCGACGACGGGTACGCGGAAATCCGGGTCGTCGCGGGTGTTCTCCGCCATCTCGGACAGGGCGGCCGCTTCCAGCCGCAAGTCCATTTCCATCGCCACCGAGCGCGACATCGTGTTGATGACTTCGATCAGCCGCAGCCGCCGCGCTTCCGCCGAATGCTGCTCGGCATTGTGCGCGACGAAGAAGAAATCGGAAAGGTCGCGGCGGAAACGCGCGGCCACATTGGGCCGGAGCACCTTGACCGCGACCGGGTGGCGCACACCGTTGAGCTCGACCTCGCCGCGATGCACCTGCGCGATCGAGGCGGCGGCCACCGGCGGGCCGAGGCTGACAAATGCCTGCGCCACCGTGCGCTCCAGCGATTGCGCGATCACGGTTTCGGCTTCAGCCTGCGAAAACGGCGGCAGCCGGTCCTGCAGGCTTTCGAGATCGCGCGCCATCGCGACGCCGACCACGTCGGGCCGGGTGGCCAGGAATTGCCCGAGTTTCAGATAGGCCGGGCCGAGCCGCGTCAGCGCACGCGACAAGCGCCGTCCGGATTTGGCGGTCGGCCGTTCGATCAGCCGCGCCATCTTCAGCGCAAGCTGCCCCGGCGGCGGCACGAGACTGGGGTCGACGACGCCGAACACGCCCTCCCGCGCGAACACGAACGCAGCGCGTACGAGCCGCGCGATGTGGGTTGCCGCAGAGATCACAAACGCCAGCCCGAATGCAGCGCCACGATGCCGCCGGAGAGGGTTTCCCACTTCACCCGCGAAAAGCCGGCAGAGCGGATCATCTCGGCAAATGCATTTGGCCTGGGGAATTTCCGGATCGATTCGACGAGATATTGGTAGGACTCGGCATCGCCGGTCACGGCGCGGCCAAGCGGCGGGATCACCTTGAACGAGAACTGGTCGTACAGCCAGTCCAGCCCGGGGACGTCGACGGTGGAGAATTCGAGGCAGAGGAACCGGCTGCCGGGCCGCAGCACGCGATAGGCCTCACGCAACGCAGCATCGATCCGCGGCACGTTGCGAATGCCGAACGCGATGGTGTAGGCGTCAAAGGACCGGTCCGGAAGCGCCAGCGTCTCGGCGTTGCCCTCGACGAAGGAGACCTGCTGATCGAGATGCTGCGCCAGGGCGCGGTTGCGGCCCACCTCGAGCATGTCGGTGTTGATGTCGCAGACGGTGGCGTGGAAGCCCAAACCCGCCGTCTTGGCGGCGCGGAAGGCGATATCGCCGGTGCCGCCGGCGACGTCGAGCAGGGCGAACGGCGCATCGCCCTTCGGCGGGTTGAGCGCCGTGATCATGATGTCCTTCCAGACCCGGTGCAGGCCTGCCGACATCAGATCGTTCATCAGGTCGTAACGGGAGGCCACGCTGTGAAACACGTCGTTCACCAGCGTCTGCTTGTCGCCCAGGGGCACGTCCCTGTAGCCGAAATGGGTGGTTTGCTCCGGCCGATCCATCAACTCTACTCCGCTACCCGGACCATAGCGCGCCGGGCGCAATGGCGCTATCACGTCACCTTCATAAGGTGAATGCCTCTATGCCTGAATTGCCCGAAGTTGAGACCGTCCGCCGCGGCCTGCAGCCGGCCATGGAGGGGTCGAAAATCCTCAAAGCCGAGGCCCGGCGCAAGGATCTGCGCTTCCCCTTTCAAAAAGATTTTATCGCGCGGCTGGAGGGCCAGACCGTGACCGGTCTCGGCCGCCGCGCCAAGTATCTGATGGCAGACCTTGGCTCCGGCGACGTGCTGCTGATGCATCTGGGCATGTCCGGCTCGTTCCGGGTGCTGGAAGACGAGGGCCACGCCACGCCGGGCCAATTCCACCATCCCCGCAGCGAGGACCGCGCGCATGATCATGTGGTGTTTCACATGTCGTCGGGCGCGGCCATCGTGTTCAACGATCCGCGCCGCTTCGGCTATATGAAGGTCATCGCCCGCAACGCGCTGGAGGACGAGCCGCTACTGAAGGGTCTCGGCCCCGAGCCGCTCGGCAACGAATTCGACGCCGCGATGCTGGCGGCCTCCTGCGCCAACAAGAAGACCAGCCTGAAGGCGGCGCTGCTCGACCAGCGCGTGGTCGCGGGGCTCGGCAATATATATGTCTGCGAGGCGCTATTCCGCGCGCATCTGTCGCCGCGCCGGCTGGCGGCGACGCTGGCGACCAAAAAGGGCGAGCCAACCGAGCACGCCAAACATCTGGTCGCAGCCATCCATTCGGTGCTCAACCAGGCCATCAAGGCCGGCGGCTCCTCGATCAGCGATCATCGCCTGACATCGGGCGAACTCGGCTACTTCCAGCACTCTTTTCAGGTCTACGACCGCGAGGGCGAGAAGTGCCACTCTGCCGGCTGCAGCGGCATCGTGCGCCGTTTCGTTCAGAACGGACGTTCCACCTTCTGGTGCCCGAAGTGCCAGAAGTGACCATAACGCCGACGCTGCAAACCGCGCGGCTGATCTTGCGGCCGCTCGCGCAGTCGGATGCGCCGGCGATCCAGCGCCATTTCAACAACTGGAACATCATCCAGCATCTCGCATCTGTTGTGCCCTGGCCGTATCCGGACGACGGTGCGGAGACTTTCGTCGCGAGAGAGCTGGAGAGAGTGGCCGCGGGGGAAGAAGTTTATAACTGGATGCTGGTGCTACGCGGCGGCGAGGGCGAGGCCATCGGGAATATCCGCTTTCGACCGAGGTCGGACGACGCCAAGGGCAACCGGGGCTTCTGGCTCGCCGAGCGCTATTGGAATCAGGGCCTGATGAGCGAGGCCGTCTCGGCGGTGAACGATTTTGCCTTCCGCACGCTCGGCATCGAGAGTTTCTACGTCTGCAATGCGGCGACCAATTTGGCGTCGCGCCGGGTCAAGCAAAAGACCGGCGCGGAATTTGTCGGCTTTGTCGAGCTTGTGCATCACAACGGCCAGACCAGAGCAGAGAGGTGGCGGATGACACGGCAGAATTGGCTGGGCCGGGAAAGCTAGAGCGTTTTCCAGCGAAGTGGATACCGGTTCGCGTAGGGAAAACGCGTCAAAACAAAAAGCTGGAGCCCGGCTCTGATTCAATCAGAACCGACAAGGCTCTAGCCGAGACGAGGCAATAAAGCTCCCGGTCTCCCCAGGGCTGATCCAAGACTCCGTCCCCAATGTCGATCCCTTTTGAAACGAGATAATCCCGAAGGGCCTCGATGTCCTTGACCGCTATTGTGACGACTGACCGATCAACCAATCACCAGGAAACGATGACAGGTGAAGAACGGCATCATCGCGACGAAGCACGAAGTAAGCTGGATCAACGCGTCTGGGATCGCTACGGTATTTGGACAGGATGCTAAAGACCAAGCCGTCGCAGTAGAAGTCCTCTATAGCCGCGACTGATTTGACACGTAGCAGTGCCGTGGCCGCCCCAAACATTCTCAAACTTTCCGACGGGTCGTCTCAGTTGGCGGTGTCTTGATCCGATATGATCCGTCGAACGAACGATTACCAAAGCAACCTGTTCATCGATCAGAAGCCGAATGCGAGCCGAGCAGTTCCAATATCGTGGTGATAGACTTCTCGCTGGCTCTGCGGCCTACTGGGTCGTTGCGCTTTTTTCGTCTGGAAACTGAAACCGCAGATGATGGTGTCCAGGCTCTCGCTGGGTCTCCGCAGCCGCCGCCCATAATGGGCCAGCCACTTCTCAACTGTCCTGATTGCGATTGGACCAAGTCCGTGGATGCGTGAAAGCTCATCCTTCGTGTGCAGCGAAACGACGTTCGGTAGCATCAAGACACGATCCGATTCCGAGCGGGCGACCAAATGCGCATATGGCGCGTTGGTCAACAAGCGGATAACCCGTTCGGGAAGTTCAGGGGCGTTCATCTCGCCAGAACGCCGCGAATTGGATTTGATCAGGCTCACCGCAACTCCTATTGATGACAAGCTCAATAGCGTCGACCGCTTTGGGAAGGCTAGTTGGAATCAACGGGAAAGCGGTTGTTGCATTTAGCGCTGAACCTGAAAAGCAACACCTCGATATTCAACGGCAATTTTATAGTTAATCTAAGTCCACTAAGGGCATCCCTGCATTAGCCTTCAGCTGCGTTATTGAACGGAGTCGCTTGGGGGCAAGCCATGAATAAAAAGAAGAATTTATTGCGAGCGTCATATCTCGGAGTGGTTAGCTACGTGGCCCTGTCATCAGGTGCGGCAAATCAATCGTTTGCACAATCTTCAAATCTCCCACCCGTCACGGTCACTGCACCCGACCGGCAAGCAGCACGTCCCACATCACCAGGACGGTCTGCTACATCTCGCAGGACCACCGCGCGCCGGGCGACGAACCGAAATGTCGCACCGACAGCCCCGCCTGTGGTCAATCCGAATGCAGTCGTCACCCGCGAGACCGCCTTTAGTCACGTGGACGGCTATGTCGCGACCCGAAGTGCGACAGGAACGAAGACCGACACGCCGCTATTGGAAACACCTACGTCGATTTCTGTCGTCACACGGAATCAGATCGAGGCGCAGGAAGCTCAGACCACCAAACAGGCCTTGCGCTACACGGCGGGAGTCGCTGGCGAAAACCGCGGTAATTTTGGTGGTTATGACATCATGTACAGCCGCGGCTTTATTCTCGATCAGTATCTGGACGGGATGCGTCTCCAGGGCGCGACAGCCCAGTTTCCACCTCAGCCAGAACTATATGGGATGGAGCGCGTCGAGTTGGTGCGCGGCCCAGCCTCGGTGCTGTTCGGGCAAGGTTCGCTTGGCGGCCTTGTAAACCTGGTCAGCAAACGTCCCTCCGAAATCCCCTTCAACGAAGTGATGCTGCAGGGCGGAAGTTACGACCGCATCCAGGGAGGGTTCGATTCGACGGGCAAGCTCGACAAGAACGGTGAGTTTCTCTACCGCATTACCGGCTTTGCCAAGGATGCCGACAATCAAGTCAACTTCGTCAAGGACCAGCGCTACTACATTGCGCCCTCACTGACGTGGCGGCCCGACAAGGAAACGAACTGGACGGTGATGGCCACCTACCAGAAGGATCCAAGCGTCGGATACTTTAACTTCGTGCCCTACAACGGCTCGCTTGGGCCAAATCCGCTCGGACGGATTCCGACCAGCTTCTATGCCGGAGAGCCCAACTTCAATCTCAACGAGCGCACCACCTACGCCATCACTTCGCTGTTCGAGCATGATTTCAGCGACGTGTTCAAGCTTCGGCAGAACACCCGCTATATGGAGACGACCGGCAAGCTGGATCAGGTTTTCCCGCTATTCCTTTCCAACAACTTCTTCGGCGACGGCAACTTCGACACGCTTTCCCGCTTTGCCCAGGGGACGCGCGAAAAGCTTGGCGCGTTCACCTCCGATACGCAGGGCGAGTTCAATTTCTCGACCGGCGTTGTCAAACACAAGGTGCTGGTCGGCTTCGACAACCAGACGACAACCTACAATCAGCAATTTGCCCAGAGTGCCCAGTTCTTCGGCTCGCCCTTCAGTGCGCCGGACATTTCGGTCTTCAATCCGGTCTATGGCACTGCTCCGATCTTGAACCCGCTCATCGATCCGACCTCGCTCATCAATGATCGCACCGATCAGACCCTGCAGCAGAACGGCATCTATGCGCAGGAGCAGATGAAGATTGGCGGCCTCAATATCGTGGGCGGCCTGCGTTACGATGTGGCGCAAAGCAACACCGACACCCGAGACCTCGTTGCTTTGGCAAATGACAGTGTGCGACAGACGGACCGCGCGACGACGGGCCGAATCGGCGCCATCTACGATTTCGACAACGGCATTGCGCCCTATGCCAACTATGCGACGTCATTCCAGCCCAACGTCGGCACGACCTCCGCGTTCGATCCCCTCAAGCCGACAACCGGCGAGCTTTTCGAGGTGGGCGTCAAGTATCAGCCGCCGGGCACAAAGATATTCGTTCAGGCCTCATTATTCGATCTTACCCAACAGAATGTATTGAGCGTCGACCCCGTCAATCCGACGTTCCGCACCCAGATCGGCGAAGTTAATTCAAAAGGGTTCGAGATTGAAGGCAAGGCGAGCTTAACGAACCGTATCGATATCATAGCGAGCTATACGCATCTCCAATCGACTGTTACCCAAAGTCTCGACCTTGATCTGGGCAAACGCCCGACCTGGATACCGAACAATATTGCAGCTGGCTGGGTCGATTACACGTTTCGTGAAGGTCCACTCAATGGGTTCGGTGCGGCACTCGGCGTTCGCTTCACCGGCCAGTCCTGGGGCGACAAGGAGAACATTCTGCTGGACATCCCATCTTACACTTTGATCGATGCCGCCCTGCATTACGATCTTGCCGGGTTCGATCCGCGATTGAAAGGCATGCGGCTCAGCGTTAACGCTACAAACCTTTTCGACAGGATTTACGTTTCCCAGTGCACCGTCCAGGCACTCGACAATGCCTGTGTTTATGGTTTGCGGCGCCAGGTTCTGGCCAGCTTGCGATACCGCTGGTGATGGTTCGGCCTGTCGGCGGTGGGCTAGAGATTTCGATTCAAGGTTCAGGCGTTTATACTAGTTCTAGATTGTAGCAGCGGACCAAAGTCTTTTCGCGACGAAGCGCTTTATTTGCAGGTCGATGTGAGTTTTGGATTGATTCCAGAGACCCGTCCGATTGGGACTTCTTGGATGGATTCCAGCGATCTATCCGATGATGCGCCGGAATAAATAAACTAATGCTCTCAAACGTGGTCGGTGGGGACCGGCCACTGTTTTGGGGCGCGCACGATGATTTTAAGAACGGGAGCCGTTTTATTTGGCGGTGCGAGCTGCCTCGTGCTCGCAACTTGCATTCTGCCAGCGGGCAGCTCAGCAGTAGCTCAAAGCGCATTGCCGCCGGTTACAGTCGATGCACCGAAGCCGCAAGCAGCGCGTCCAACGAGGCCCTCAAGGAGAGCTGCGCGATCGCAGAGCTCGACGCGACGGGCCGCCGCGCCGGCGCCGCAGCAGCAGACCGCGCAACCCGGCATTCGCGGCGGAGTCGGCGAACGCGGCATCGGTCCGGTCGTCGGTTATCTTGCCACCGACAGTGTGACCGGCACCAAAACCGATACGCCAATTCTCACCACACCGCAGTCGATCTCGGTCGTAACAAAGGATCAGATCGCCGATCAGGGCGCTCAAAATCTCGTCGAGGCATTGCGCTACACTCCCAGCGTTTCGCTCGATACGTTCGGCGCCACGACCATCTTCGACGCGGTCAAGCTTCGCGGCTTTGACGCGCCTCGCTATCTCGATGGCCTTCGGCTTCCGTTCGATCCCGGGACGCAATTCGCGGTTCCGAAGATCGAAACGTACGGTCTTGAACGGATTGAAGTGTTGAGAGGCCCGTCGGCCAGCCTATACGGACAGACCGATCCGGGCGGCATCATCAACATGGTCAGCAAGCGTCCCACCGCCACGCCGCAGCACGAAATCATCGGCACTTTTGGTTCGTTCAACCGCTTTCAGGGCGCCTTCGACTCGTCGGGTCCGATCGACAAATACGGTGAGTTTCTCTACCGCATCGTCGGTCTGGGCTATAGCACCGACGGGCAACAGGACTTCGTGCATCAGAACAAGATGTTCATCGCGCCGAGCCTGACCTGGCGGCCGACGACGGACACGTCGTTCACCATCTTGTCGCAATACCAGAACATCGACAACAAGGGATGGCAGCAATATGTGCCGGGCGACGCGGCGGGACTTCGGCCCAATCCGTTCGGCCGTATTCCCTATAGCCGCTACATCGGCGAGCCTAGCGCCGATGGCTACAAGCTGGAACAGTTTTCGGTCGGCTATGCGCTCGAGCACCGGTTTGATAACAATCTGCAGTTCCGCTCGAATTTTCGCTACTTCGATGTGAAGAATGATGTCGCCGGCGTTCGTTCCGAGGGCTTGCTTCCCGATTTCAGGACGGCGCTGCGGTCATTCAACTATGTGAACTCCGCCGCGCAGAACGTCGCGCTCGACAATCAACTGCAGGCCGATTTCGCGACCGGGCCGCTGCTTCACACGGTACTCGCTGGTTTCGATTATCAACGTCAGGACTCGACCTCGAACTACAAATTCGCATTCATCGCCCCGATCGATGTGTTTGCGCCGGTCTACGGCGCCCCCATTCCGCCAGCTAGTACGCTCGCCCCCTTCATCGATACGCAGACCACGGCGAAGCAGGCCGGTCTCTACCTGCAGGATCAGGTCAAGCTCGATCGCTGGACGCTTACGCTCACGGGGCGGCAGGATTGGGCGCAGGCGGATACGATCAGCAAGGCGTTCTTCCCGGCGGCGGGAACCTATCTGCAAAACGACAAGGCAACGACCGGTCGCGTTGGGTTGAATTATCTGTTCGATAACGGCATCTCGCCCTATGTGAACTATTCGACGTCGTTCGTGCCAACTTCGGGCACCGATCAGTTCGGCGCTCTCTTCAAGCCAACGACTGGCCAGGGCGCCGAGATCGGCGTCAAATTCAGGCCACTTGGCTCCAATTTGTTGCTGACTGCCGCGGTATTCGACACCACCCAGCAGAACGTGCTGACCGCCGACCCGACGAACCCGATCTTCAGTGTCCAGACCGGCGAAGTGCGTGTGCGCGGAATCGAGCTGGAGGCACGCGGCAACATTACGCGAGAGCTGGAGATCATTGGGGCCTACAGCAGGCTCGATCCCAAGGTGACAAAGAGCAATGATGGCTTCGTTGGCAATTATTTGGTCAACACGTCACTCGACCAGGCCGCTTTGTGGGCCAAGTATACCTGGTACGATGGTCCCGTCGCCGGCCTTGGAATTGGAGGTGGCGTTCGCTACGTAGGCCAGAATTATGGCGATGCGGCCAATACAATCCTGATTCCGGACTATACGCTGTTCGATGCCGCCGTTAGTTTTGACCTTAAATACTTGCGGCCCGATCTGAAGGGATGGAGCGCGCAGATCAACGCGACCAATCTGACCAATAAATATTACGTAGCATCCTGCTTGACGGGTCTGGCCTATTGCGGCCTTGGTTCGGCTCGAACGGTGCTCGGCACGGTCAAATACGCCTGGAACTAGGATGCGATGCTGACGGCGGGAACGAGATCGCTTCGAAGGTGGGGTTTCGTCCACAAATGGACGAGCCTGATCTGCACGCTTTTCATGCTGCTGTTGTGTATCACAGGCCTGCCGCTCATCTTCCATGAGGAGATCGACGAACTCCTGCACAGCCAGGTGAAGGCGGCCGAGGTTCCTCCTGGTACGCCCAACGCCGATCTCGACCGGCTGCTTGCCAATGCACTGGCGAATTCGTCGTTGAAGGTGCCTCATTTTCTGATTTGGGATCGGGACGATCCCAACGCGATGTTCGTGAGCGTCGGCGAGTCCATCGCCTCCGATCCCACGCAGAATCGGTTGGTCCGGATGGATGCTCATACTGGCGCCTATCTCGATGCGCCCGACGTCACCGGTCGCTTTACCTACATCATGCTGAAATTGCACACCGACATGTTTGCCGGTTTGCCGGGCAAGCTCTTCCTTGGATTGATGGGGATCCTGTTCTGCGTCGCCATCGTATCCGGCATCGTCGTCTACGCGCCGTCGATGCGAAAGCTGGACTTCGGCGCCTACCGTAGCCACCGCCCGCGCATCGTACGATGGCTGGACATTCACAATCTGGCGGGCATCCTGCTCATCATGTGGACGCTGGTGGTTGGATTTACCGGCGTGATCAATACCTGGGCCGATCTCGTCTTGAAGATGTGGCAATACGGGCAGTTGGCCGAGATGACGGCGCAATACCGCGACCGCTCGCCGCCCGCCAGGTTAACCTCGCTTCAGGCAGCCGTGGACGTTGCGGGACACGCTGTACCCGGAATGACGCCGAGCTTTGTCGCCTTTCCGGGGACGATCTTCAGCAGCAAGAGCCATTACACCGTCTTCCTGAAGGGCGACACGCCGGTCACCTCACGCCTTCTCAAGCCGGCCCTGATCGATGCGGAAACCGGCAAACTGACTGACAGCCGCGATATGCCCTGGTACGTCACCACCCTGTTCATTTCGCAGCCACTGCATTTCGGCGACTATGGCGGCATGCCGCTCAAAATCCTTTGGGCCATGCTCGACGTGCTGACGATCATCGTCCTGGGTACGGGCGTCTATCTCTGGCTGCGCAGACGCAAGGCAGGTCTCAGCGTCGATCGCGCCGTCGCGCAGGGCTCTGCGGTCAATGCTCCCCTGATGTCCTCTTGATGGTCCTGGCGTGAAAGGTCATCGAACGCTTGGGCAAATTTTTGCGGTCCCGACCTTCGTCGGCGTGCTGAGCGTCATTGGCCTTGTTGCGGCCCTCATCGGAGACGGTTGGTGGGACGTGTTGTCATGGCTCTCGTTGACGGTTCCGGTTTTGTTGTATGCTTACTTCCTCATGCGACGAAGGCGCGCTCGGCGAACGGAAGGCCTGTAATCTCGCGCCTTTAATCGAACGCACGCTTTCCGGGGCCGGGAGGCTGGATTGCTTGGCCGCATTGCTCCCCGCGTGGCGTCGCGCGGAACGGATGTCAGCTTCGGGCCGGGGCCCTGAGGAAGAGAGCACCGTCATTCGCGATGGACGGAAGCGCAGCCCATTGAGGAATGATCGCGGGTGTTTCCACGAATTCCTCGATGATCGGCTCGTCGCTGGCTGCCGCCTCATTGCCTAGCCTGGCCTCGATCCATTGCCAGAGGGCGCGGATCTCCTCGGCGGATTTGCCGCCTGGCGCGTATTCGCAGACCGCAAGGCCCGCGCTCAGCGCGTCCTGATGATCGTTGCGCATCACGATGGAGGGCCTGGCAAGGACATCGTCGACGTCGAGCGCGGCCTCGTTGCCCAGCGAATTCTCCGCGCTGGCGAGCCGGACCGCAGCCCGAATCGGCGTCTGGTTCAGGACGTAGGCGAACGGTTTGCGCCAAGCCCTGATAACGCTGAGCGTCGCGGCGGTCGCCTCGATATCGGCGATGCTCGGTCGTGTCGGGATCAGGCAGAAGTCGGCATAACGGATCGCCGAAACGGCGGCGGCGTTGACGCCGCCGGCGGTGTCCACGATCGCCGTCGTCACGCCCTCGCGGCCGAGCGATTGCAGGCGTTGTTCGAGCTCCCTGGCGGCGTAGACCGGTTCGACGACTGGCGTGGCATAGGGACGGCGACGCCTCCAGTTCGAAACGGTGCCCTGCGGGTCGGTCTCGATCAGGCGGACATTGTGCCCGGCCCGGATGGCGGCGAGCGCCAGGCCGATGGCGAGCGTGCTCTTGCCGGAGCCACCCTTCTGGGTGGTCAATACGATCGTCTGCATTTCAAGTCCTCTGGATGGCTTTCAGGCATATGGATTGCGCCACACGAGCCGCGCCGCATTCTGCGGCGCCAATTACGCGCTCGTTCAGACGTGCCCAGCCCGATCCAAAGGTCAGGGGATCGCGGTTGTCCGAATCAGTTAGCCGCAATCATGCCCGATTCTGGATTCGTGGTCATCCGGGCAAATACTGCCGAGCGGCGCAACTTTTCTGTTGCCCGAAGTGCCGGAAGTGAGGAGCTCTTTAGTGGCTGATGCCTAGAGGCACGCGTCCCAACGCGCGTCCGCTTCGGCAGCCGCTTCCTCGGCAAACTGCCAATGCGCAAGTTCGCCGCCGGATTTTGCACGGCTCGTGACTGCGCTGTTGAGCCTTGCCTGGACCCATTGCCAGAGGGCGCGGATTTCGTCCGCTGACTTGCTCGCCGGCGCAAATTCGCTGACCGCAAGACCGGCGCTGACCGCATCCTGGTGATCGTTGCGCATGACGATGAAGGGCCGGGCGACAACATCGTCCAGGTCGGACGAAGCCCCTTCGCCGAAAGCGGCGACGGCATTGTCGGCGCGCCGGCCACGGATCGGCACCTGATTGAGCACAAAGGCGAACGGCCTCTTGCAGGCGCGCACCAGGCGTAGCGTCGATGCGGCAGCCTCGATGTCGACGATGCTGGGACGCGCCGGAATCAAACACAGATCGGCATGGCGAATGGCTGCAGTCGTGGCGGTGCTGGTGCCGCCGGCCGTATCCACGATCGTCACGGTCACGCCCTCACGGGGCAGCGACAGCAAGCGCTGCTCGATATCGCGCGTGACGTACATTGGCTCGACCAGAGGTTCGGCATAAGGCCGGCGGCTCTGCCAGCTCAACAGCGTGCCCTGCGAGTCGGTTTCGATCAAGCGGACACTGTGTCCGACCGCAATCGCCGCGCGCGCCAATCCGATCGCGAGCGTGCTCTTTCCGGAGCCGCCCTTTTGGGTAGCCAATACGATCGTATACATCGATCATCCTTTGGACTGCTGGTCAGGTTTGGGTAACCGCACCAAGGCTTGGCATCGTCTTTCGTATTGCCGGGCAATTCTTGCCCAGGACCTGCCAGCCCGATCCTGAGGGGATCGCTGAAGTCCGAATCGTAGATGACAATTTTATGATGGCGAATTTTTGGAAGCTAGCCATTCCGTATCACTACTGGCGCGCGAAATCGAAAACCTCTCGAATGCAGCGCGACAAAGAACAACGAACGGGGGAAGCCATGAGCACCAACTGGCGCGATCGTGCGGCTACAAGTTTTCAATGTCAGAAGCAGCCGGCAACAAGTAGCCGCGGCATGGTCGTCAGCAATCATCCGCTGGCATCGAGCGCGGGCGCCGAAATGCTGGCGGCCGGCGGCAACGCCATCGATGCGGCGATCGCTACGCTGTTTGCGCTGACGGTGGTCGAGCCGATGATGGTCGGCATCATCGGCGGCGGCATGGCGCATATCAGGCTTGCCGACGGCAGCCATCGCTTCATCGATGGCCAGAGCACCGTGCCGCAGGCGGTGAGGCCCGACACCTACACATCGAAACCCGGCTCGGCGCACGATGTGTTCGACACCGTCGGCGACGAGAATCTGAACGGCCCGAAAGCCGTCGCCGTGCCGGGCTCGCTGAAAGCCTGGTGCGAGACGCTGCAGAGGTTCGGCACCATGAGCCTCGCGGACGTGATGCAGCCGGCGATCAAGCACGCCTCGCGCGGTTATGCCGCGACGCCCTATCTGCACGAATGCATCAGCGACGGCGCCGCGGAGATGCTGAAGGACAAGCCGATTTCGGCGATCTATCTGCCCAACGGAGTGCCGCTGAAAGCCGGCGAGCGCGTGGTGCAATCCGAATATGCGGAGACGCTGACCTACATCGCGCAGCATGGCGAGGCGGCGCTGTATCGCGGTCCCCTCGGCGATATCCTGGTCGACTACATGAAGAAGACCGGCGGCTTCATCGCCCGCGAGGACCTCACGAATTACAGGACCGTCGAGCGCCAGCCGATCCGCGCCGATTATCGCGGCTGGGAAATATTGGGCCCGCCGCCGCCCGCGGCGTCCGGCGTGCATATCACGCAGATGCTCAACATCCTAGAAGGCTACGACATCGCAAAACTAGGCTTCGGCTCCGCCGTGACGATCCATTACCTCGCGGAAGTGCTCAAGATCGCCTTCGCCGATCGCGCCGCCGCCAGCGGCGATCCTGACTACATCAACGTTCCGGTGGAGCGGCTGACGTCAAAGGCCTATGCCGACGAGCGCCGCCGCGCGATCGATCCCGCCCGCGCGCAAGCCTGGGGCGCCGGCGTGGCGCAGCTCGAAAGCGCACATACCACGCACATGACGGCGGCGGACGCGTTCGGCAACGTGGTTGCTACGACGCAGACCATCAACAATCTGTTCGGCGCGAAGATTCTCATTCCCGGGCTCGGCACGGTGCCGAACAATTACATGAACCTTTATGACCCGCGGCCGGGCCACGCGCTGTCGCTGGCGCCCGGCAAGCGCGTCACCACCTCGATGTCACCCATGATGGCGTTGCGCGACGGCAAGCTGGTTTACGCGCTCGGCCTGCCCGGCGGAAAGCGGATTTTTCCAAGCGCGATGCAGGCGCTGATCAATCTGATCGACCACGGCATGAGCCTGCAGGAAGCAGTCGAGGCGCCGCGGGTCTGGACCGAGGGCAATGCGCTGGAGGTTGAGCAGGCAGTGCCCGAAAGCGTTCGCGCCGAACTCACATCGATCGGCCACAAGATGCAGGCGGTGCCGACGGTCGCCGGCGGCATGAATGCCATCCAGTTTCACGAGAACGGTACGATGTCGGGTGCCGCGTGCTGGCGCGCAGACGGCACGCCGGTCGGCATCGCGGGCGGGCTCGCGCGCGCCGGCGTGCGGTTTGGGTTGAGCTGAGGTCGGTACTTCAGCCACATTAACGACTGTCATACCCGCGAATGCGGGTATCCAGTACGCCGCGGCCTATCGGCTCTACCACCACCGCCTCTGGAATACTGGGTCACCCGCCTTCGCGAGGGCTTTGCATAAGTCGCGCGCGAATGATTCTCTTTGAGGAGGAGATTCGCTGGAGGGGCTGATGGCGGAGCGGCAGATCGGGCAATTGAGCTTCACGGAC
>Ga0081540_1002254_pt1 | contig 15873 bp, 9 predicted proteins | sample TabmetS2T1R1_FD_71024 | JGI IMG/M metagenome (GOLD analysis project Ga0081540, IMG submission 71024) | Tabebuia heterophylla rhizosphere microbial communities from the University of Puerto Rico - S2T1R1 | ecosystem: Host-associated > Plants > Roots > Rhizosphere ... | reverse complement strand
CTCCGGACCGGTGATGTGGCCGATGAGGCCGCGCCCGGTGGCGAGCAGGTGCCGTACCGCCAGCCGCCCGCCCTCCTCGTCGTCGGGCCCCACCGAGCAGTCCTCGGGGTTGGTCGACTGGGTCATCGCGTAGACCACCGGCACGGGCAGGTTGCTGGCTATCGGTGGTCGCGGGTCGGCCCGGCGGCCGGTCACCACGATGCCGTCCACGCGCCGGGCCAGCAGGGTGCGGATGTAGTGCTGCTCGCGGATGGCGTCCTCGCGCCCGTCGCAGAGGAACACCGAGATCTGGCCCGCGCCGAGGGCGTCCTCGACGCCGAGCATGATCGGGATGGTGAACCGGCCGAAGCTGTCGGTGGTGATGAGGCCGACCGTGTAGCTGCGGCCCTCCAGCAGCCCGCGGGCCAGGGCGTTGGGGTAGAAGCCGAGGCGCTGCGCGGCGTCGAGCACCCGCTGCCGGGTCTCCGGCCGGAGTTGGCCGCGTCCGTTGAGCGCCTTGGACGCGGTGCCCACCGAGACGTCGGCGAGCGCGGCCACCTCCGCGATCGTCGTCTGCGTCCGCCTGACCGGTGTCACGGACATCCCTTTTCCTGTCGGCGGGCTTGCCGGAGTGTGCCAAGGATACCGGTCCGTGCGAACTCCTGGAGAACAAGGCGCGCGGGCATTGACAACGATCACAGGACGGTCCTACGGTCGCCTCGACAAAGGTTTTCCGTGAGTTGCCGGCGCCCGCCAAACGCCCACGTCTCAGGCCGCCGCCACAGTGTCGGCCGCCCTCGGCACGGTCCGCGCCGGTCAGCACCCGAGAGGGGGATCACGTGGGCCATCCGTTCCTGACGACCCTGCGCAGCCGAAGACGACCGACGGCACGGGCCGCCGTCGCCTGCCTCGTCCTGGTCGCCGGCCTGGCACTGACCGGCGGCACGGCCACCGCGCGGTACCAGCCCGGCGAGCCGCCCGGCATCGACCCGGGCGAACCGACCTTCACCGGCGCGGCCGACCCGGTTCCCGCGGTTCCGGCCGCCTTCGACCCGAGCCGCAGCATGCTGCAGGCCATCTACGACGCGGACATCGCGGCCGGCGGGACGTCGTACTGGTTCGACCGCATCCTCGCCCGGCCGTTCCTGTCCAACGGGGACTCGGCGCTGATGACCCGGGGCCGGGCCCTGTACATGTACACCCACAACCCGCGCACGCTCGGCTTCGGCGCGGGCGGGACCGGGGCCAACGGCGGCGGCGGGTACGCCTACCGGCAACCGCCCACCACCGCCGCGCCGCAGAGCCTGTACACGCTCGCCGTCTCCGGCGGCGCGCTGACTGAGGACACCGCCCGGCAGGTGCAGTACCCGAGCTACTTCACCGCGGTCTACACCCGCCCCGGCCTGTCGGTGACCGAGAAGAAGTTCATCACCGACAACGACGTCGCGGTCACCGACCTGACGCTGACCAACACGGGTACCGCCGCCCTGACGGCCACCGTGAGCGCGACCTCGCCGATCGCGTCCACGCCGTCCGCCGACGGTACCGAGCTGACCGGGGCGGTGACGCTGCGGTACGCGCTGTCCACGTTCACCGCCCGGCTCAGCGGCGACGGCTTCGGCGCGGCCGGGTCCAGCATCACGCGTGACGTCTCGCTCGAGGCGGGTGCATCTGTGAGCCTCAAGGTGCAGCTCGGCGCGGTCGCCGCGGAACTGCCCGGCTCGGCCGCCGACTACCAGCGGTACCGCGGCTACGACCCGGACACCGCGTGGTTGACCCAGCTGCGCGAGTACAACAGGTTCTGGGTCGACAACGTCCCGTACCTCGACATCCCCGACAAGAACGTGGAGAAGATCTCCTACTACCGCACCTGGGAGAACCGCTTCAACATGTTCGACGGCAACATCCCGGGCAACGACTACCAGTTCCCAGTGGACCTCGAGGGCGCGCTCGGGTACAACAATCAGATCTCGCTGACGGTACCGATGCGCATGCAGGACCTGCAGTTCTGGCGTGACCCGCTCTACTCCTACGGTCCCTGGCTGTCGCAGGGCGAGGAGTCGGGCTGCCAGGCGTTCCACGACAACCCCGGAAACACCGGAAACTGGAACAACACCTACGAGCAGTGGACCGGCGCGCAGGCCTGGCAGAGCTACCTGGTGCACGGCGGGCCGGACGCGGTGGTCGCCAACCTCGCCAAGTACTCCGAGTGCGACCTGGCCGGGACGCTGGCCAAGTTCGACACCAACCACGACAGCCTCGTCGAGTACTCCTCCGGCACGCTGCCGGGCAACGACGCGGACTCGGTGGCGTTCAAGTACTACGGCACCCGGCCGCAGGACCGCACCGAGACTTCGTTCTGGTACGCCGAGGCGAACGCGGCGGCGGCCGAATACACGATGCTCGGCGACACGGCCAAGGCGGCGCAGCTGACCGCGGTGGCCAACGGGCTGCGGCAGTCGATCCTCACCAACCTGTGGGCGGCCGGGCCGGTGACCAACGCGGACACCGGGGGCGGGCAGGCCACCGGGCCCCGGGTACCCGGCAAGCTCGGCAACGCCGTGAAGCTCAGCGGCAGCAACGAGTACGTCAACCTGCCGGCCGGCATTGTCAGCGGCCTGAACGACTTCACCGTCTCCGCGTGGGTCAACCTCGCTGCCGATCCTAGCTGGTCACGCGTGTTCGACTTCGGCAGCGGCACCGGCAACTACATGTTCCTCACCAACAACGGCGGCGGAACCGGCGTGCGGTTCGCGATTCAAGCCGGCGGCGGCGAGCAGCAGCTCAATGCCAACACGCACCTGTCGCTGAACACGTGGACGCACGTCGCCGTCACGCTGTCCGGCAACACCGGCACGCTCTACCTCAACGGCAACCCGGTGGCGACCAACACAAACATGACGGCGCACCCGTCGAACCTCGGCAACACGAACCAGAACTGGATCGGCCGTTCACAGTTCGGGGGCGACCCGTACCTGAACGCGACCGTGGACGACTTCCAGGTCTACGGCCGGGCGCTGTCGGCGACCGAGGTCGGTACCCTGGCCGGCGGGCAGTCGGGCGCCGGCGATGTGGCGGACTACCGGTTCGACGAGGCGTCGGGGGCGACCGCGTCCGACTCGTCGGGCAACGGCCGGGACGCCACGATCGTTTCGCTGGTGAAGCCGACGATCACCTGCCCGGGCAAGGTGTTCCTGCAGAAGGACCTCACCACGGGCAACCTTGTGTGCTGGAAGGACCAGCAGAACTTCGCGCCGTTCATTGACGGCGTACCGCCGGACACCGCCGAGTACACCCAGGCGCTGCGGTACTACGCCGACAGCGCCGAGTTCCCCATCATGCCGGTGTACACGGCCAACCAGGCCGATCAGGCGGCGGATGTGGCCTGCCAGGCGTGCAACCACGGATCCAACAACTTCTCCAACATCAACGCCACGCTGCAGGCGCGGCTGTACTCCTCGGCCCTTCGCCGGTACCCGTCGCCGTACATCACGCCCGACATGTACCGGCAGCTGATCGAGTGGCTGTCCTGGAACGAGGACATCAACGGCGACAACAGGTTCCCGGACAACAACGAGTTCTTCTTCAACTGGGACCCGGTCACGAAGACGTTCGGCCGCTCCGGCATCCACCACGACGTGCTGGGCTCGTTCAACTGGATGTTCTTCCAGGACGTCGCCGGCCTGCAGGCGCGCGCCGACGACACCGTCGAGCTGTGGCCGATCGACATGGGCTACGACCATTTCACCGCGAACAACCTGAGCTACCACGGCAGCGACGTGACGATCGTCTGGCAGAGGCCGGGCGGCCCCACGTTCTACCCGGGCGCTCCGGACGGCTTCAGCCTCTACGTCGACGGGCACCGCGCGTTCACTGTGGACGATCTGGCCCACGTGGAGTGGAACTCGCGCAATGGCAACGTGACCGTGCTCGACGGCAGCGGGACCAAGGTGCTGGCCCAGGACAGGGTGTCCCTGGCCGGTGCGGACCAGGTCAGCCTGTCCGGCAACGCCCGGTTGATGGACGGTTTCCAGAAGGCCGGGGTGGACCTGAACGCGCGGACCGACAACGGCGTGCCGCACGGCAACCTGGCGGCGGGCAAGCCGGCGACGGCGTCGTTCACCACGACCAGCCCCGCGTCCCAGGCGACCGACCCGGCCAACGCGGTGGACGGCTTCACGATCAGCGGGCTGCCGGTCGTGTCCGGAGGTTACGTCGGTACCAACCCGATCTGGGGCGACCTGGGTTCACCCAACGCCCAGGACTGGCTGGCGGTCGACCTTGGCCACCCGACCTGGTTCGACGACGTGAAGCTCTACTTCTACAGCAACAAGGCGTTCGGCTCCGGCGGCAACACCTACCGGGAGCCGGCCGGCTACACGGTGCAGTACTTCGACGGATCGTCCTGGGTGGACATTCCCGGCCAGGTGGCGACACCGACGGTAGCGGCGCCGAACTTCAACGAGGTCACCTTCCCGCGGGTACAGGCCAGTCAGGTCCGGGTGCTGATGAACCGGCGGGCCGGGTTCGCGGTCGGCCTCAAGGAGATCCAGGTGTTCGACCAGCATTGACCGGGGACCAGCGGTCCGGACACCGGAGCCGGGGTGGGGTGGCGCGGCCGCCCCACCCCGGGCGCGCTCAGCCCCGGTCCGGCCGCGGGCCGGTCGACTCGCGCACCACCAGCCGTGCCGGGTGGCGCACCACGCCCGAGGCCGGCTCCCCGTCCAGCGCGGCGAACAGGTACCGCACCGCCGCGCCGCCCAACTGCTGCAGGTTGAGGTCGATCGTGGTCAGCGGCGGCCGGCACTCGGCCGCGAAGACCTCCCAGTTGTCGTAGCCGACCAGCGCGATGTCGTCCGGGATGCGCCGGCCGAGCTGGTGCAGCGCGTCGGCCACGCCCGTGGCGATCTGGTCGCTGCCGCAGAAGATCGCGTCCACGCCGGGGTGCGCGGCCAGCAGCGTCCGCGCAGCGTGCCGTCCCCACTGCTGGGTCCACTCGCCGAACATCGCGCCGCCGACGATGTCCTGCCCGGCCGGCATGAGCGCCGCGCTCAGGCCGTCGGCGCGTTCCCGGGCGGCGCGGTAGGTCTGGTCGCCGGTGATGTGCGCGATGGCGCGCCGTCCCTGAGCCAGCAGGTGCCCGGCGGCCAGCGTCGCGCCGCCCCGGTCGTCGGAGACGATCGACAGGTCCTTCGGGTCGTGCGACTCGGCGTAGACATACACGACCGGCACCGGGATGTCGGCGGTGAGCGAGGGCCGCACGTCGTTGTTGTCGCCGAGCACGATCAGGCCGTCCACCTGCCGGGCCAGCAGCGTGCGGATGTAGTGCTGGCGGCGGATCGCGTCGCCGCGCGCGTCGCACAGCAGCACGGACATCTGCTGGTCGCCCAGCGCGTTCTCGACGCCGAGCAGGACCGGGATGGCGAAGCGCCCGGCCAGGTCGTCGGTGAGCAGCCCGACCGTGCGGGTGCGGCCGGAGATCAGACCCCGGGCCAGCACATTGGGTTGGAAGGACAGTTCCTGCGCCGCCTGCAGGACCCGCCGTCGGGTCTCCGCGGCCACCTCGTCGCGCTCGTTGAGCGCCTTCGACGCGGTCGCCACCGACACCCCGGCCCGCCGGGCCACGTCGGTCAACGTGGCCGCCCGCGGTAAGCGCTGCCTGACCACCGAAAATCCTTTCGGGTACCCACTGGAACCGGCTGGCGACACTCTACCCGAGAGTCGACGGATCCCTTCACTGTCAGGGTCTTGACACTCCGGAAACCGCGTCGGTACATTCCCGAAAAGGTTTTCGGGAATGACCCCGGAGGCGGTATGGACGGCACGCGTGCGAGCTACACCGTGGGAGTGGACTTCGGCACCCTGTCCGGCCGTGCCGTGGTCGTCCGGGTGTCCGACGGCGCCGAGCTCGGCTCGGCGGTCAGCGAGTACCGGCATGGCGTGATGGACGGCACGCTCGCCGCCTCGGGCACCCGGCTTCCACCTGACTGGGCGCTGCAGGTGCCGTCGGACTACGTCGACGTGCTGCGCGAGGCGGTCCCGGCGGCGGTCGCCGAGGCCGGCGTCGACCCGGCCCGGGTCATCGGGATCGCCACGGACTTCACCGCCTGCACCATGCTGCCGGTGCTGGCCGACGGCACCCCGCTCAACGAGCTGCCCGGGTATGGTGACCGGCCGCACGCCTACGTGAAGCTGTGGCGCCACCACGCCGCGCAGCCACAGGCGGACCGCATCAACGAGCTGGCCGCCCGGCGCGGTGAGCCCTGGCTGGCCCGCTACGGCGGCCTGATCTCCAGCGAATGGGAGTTCGCCAAGGCGCTGCAACTGCTGGAGGAGGACCCCGAGCTGTACCGGCGGACCGATCGCTGGGTCGAGGCCGCCGACTGGATCGTCTGGCAGCTGTCCGGCCGGTATGTGCGCAACGCGTGCACCGCCGGGTACAAGGGGATCCTGCAGGACGGCCGCTATCCGGGCGCCGACTTCCTCGCCGCGCTCAACCCCGACTTCGCCGGATTCGTCGACACCAAGCTGCGCCAGGACATCGGCCGGCTGGGCGAGGCGGCCGGCCGGCTCACCGCGCGGGCGGCGGCGTGGACCGGGCTGCCCGAGGGCATCGCGGTCGCGGTGGGCAACGTCGACGCACACGTCACCGGGCCGGCCGCGCGCGCGGTCGACCCCGGTCAGCTGGTCGCCATCATGGGTACCTCGACGTGCCACATCGTGAACTCCGACCGGCTGGTCGAGGTACCGGGGATGTGCGGCGTGGTCGACGGCGGCATCGTCGACGGGCTCTACGGGTACGAGGCGGGGCAGTCCGGCGTGGGTGACATCTTCGCGTGGTTCGCCGACACGCAGGTGCCGGCGGACTACCACCGGGCGGCGGCGGCCGCGGGACTGTCCGTCCACCAGTACCTGACCGGGCTCACCGCCGACCTGCCGGTGGGCGGCCACGGGCTGGTCGCGCTGGACTGGCACAGCGGCAACCGTTCGGTGCTCGTCGACCACGAGCTGTCGGGCGTGCTCGTCGGCGCCACCCTCGGTACCCGCCCGGAGCACATCTACCGCGCGCTGCTGGAGTCGACCGCCTTCGGTACCCGCCGGATCGTCGAGGGGTTCACCGCCAGCGGCATCGCGGTCAACGAGTTCGTCGTGGCCGGCGGCCTGGTGCGCAACGGCGCCCTGATGCAGATCTACGCCGACGTGCTGGACATGCCGCTGTCGGCGATCGGCAGCGACCAGGGTCCGGCGCTCGGCTCGGCGATCCACGCCGCGGTCGCGGCCGGCGCCTACCCGGACGTGCGGGCGGCGAGCGCGGCCATGGGCAAGGTGCGCCGCGCGGCCTGGACGCCCGACCCGGTGGCGGCCCGCGGCTACGACCGGCTCTACGCCGAATACCTGACCCTGCACGACTACTTCGGCCGGGGCGGCAACGACGTGATGCACCGGCTGGCCGCGCTGCGCCGCGACGCCTTCCGCGAGGCGGTGGCGACGTGACGGCCGACCCCGGGCTGACCACCGCGATTGCCGGGATCCGCGCCGAGGTCGCCAAGCTGCACGCCGAGCTGGTCCGGGCCGGGCTGGTCGCGTGGACCGCCGGCAACGTCTCCGGCCGGGTGCCGGGGACGGATCTGTTCGTCATCAAGCCCAGCGGGGTCAGCTACGACGAGCTGACCGCCGACAGCCAGGTGCTGTGCGACCTGGACGGCAACGTGGTGCCCGGTACCGCCGGCAGCCACCGGGTACCGTCCAGCGACACCGCCGCGCACGCCTACGTCTACCGGGCCATGCCCGAGGTCGGCGGCGTCGTGCACACCCACTCCACCTACGCCACCGCCTTCGCCGCGCGCGGCGAACCGATCCCGTGCGTGCTGACCGCGATGGCCGACGAGTTCGGCGGGGACATCCCGGTCGGGCCGTTCGCACTCGTCGGCGACGACTCGATCGGCGTCGGCATCGTGCAGACCCTGCGCGGACACCGGTCCCGCGCGGTGCTCATGCGCAACCACGGCGTGTTCACCATCGGGCGCGACGCGCGCGACGCGGTGAAGGCGGCGGTGATGGCCGAGGACGTCGCGCGCACCGTGCACGTCGCGCGGCAGCTCGGGCAGCCGGTGCCGATCCCACGGGAGGCGATCGACTCGCTCTACGAGCGCTACCAGAACGTCTACGGCCAGCGGCCAGCCTCGGCGCTGGACGGCTGAGGCATCCGACGACCGGCGGACGCACGTCGAAACGACCGGCTGACACACCCGAAAACGACCGGAAGGAAACACCGCGTGGGCAGGAGCATCGTCCCGGACCTGTCCGGGTACCAGGTCTGGTTCCTCACCGGCAGCCAGCACCTGTACGGCGAGCAGACCCTGCGCCAGGTCGCCGAGCAGTCCCGGCAGATCGCCGACACCCTCGGTGGGTCCGCCGACGTACCCGTGACCGTCGTGTGGCAGCCGGTGCTCACCGACGCCGCGGCGATCCGCTCGGCCGCCCTGCGCGCCAACGCCGAGGGCAACGTCATCGGCGTGATCGCCTGGATGCACACGTTCTCGCCCGCCAAGATGTGGATCGCCGGGCTGGACGCGCTGGACAAGCCGCTGCTGCACCTGCACACCCAGGCCAACGTGGCGCTGCCGTGGGCCGAGATCGACTTCGACTTCATGAACCTCAACCAGGCCGCGCACGGCGACCGGGAGTTCGGGTACCTGCTGAGCCGGCTGGGCACGGCCCGCAAGACCGTGGTCGGCCACTGCACCGACCCGCGGGTCACCGCGTCGGTCGGCACCTGGGCGCGGGCAGCCGCCGGCTGGGCGGAGCTGCGCCGGCTTAGGCTGGCCCGCTTCGGCGACAACATGCGCTATGTCGCGGTCACCGAGGGGGACAAGACCGAGGCCGAGCTGCGCTTCGGCGTCCAGGTCAACACCTGGGGGGTGAACGAGCTGGCCGAGGCGGTACACGCGGCCGGCGACAAGGAGATCGACGACCTGGTCGAGGAGTACCAGGACCGCTACGACGTGGTACCGGACCTGCGCGCCGGTGGGCCCCGGCACGAGTCGCTGCGCTACGGGGCGGCGATCGAGCTGGGGCTGCGCGCGTTCCTGGAGGCGGGCGGCTTCGGCGCCTTCACCACCACCTTCGAGGACCTCGGCGCGCTGCGGCAACTGCCGGGGCTGGCCGTGCAGCGGCTGATGGCCGACGGGTACGGCTTCGGTGCCGAGGGCGACTGGAAGACCGCCCTGCTGGTACGGGCGGCGAACGTGATGGGCGCGGGCCTGCCGGGCGGCGCCTCGCTGATGGAGGACTACACCTACCACCTGGTACCGGGTGAGGAGAAGATCCTCGGCGCGCACATGCTGGAGATCAGCCCGAGCCTCACCGCGTCCCGGCCGTCCCTCGAGATCCACCCGTTGGCCATCGGCGGCCGGGAGGACCCGGTGCGCCTGGTCTTCGACGCCGATCCCGGACCGGGCGTGGTGGTGGCGCTGAGCGACATGCGCGACCGGTTCCGGTTGACCGCCAACGTGGTGGAGGTGCTGCCGCTGGACGAGCCGCTGCCCAACCTTCCGGTGGCCCGGGCCGTGTGGCGCCCCGAGCCCGACTTCGCGACCTCGGCCGCGGCATGGCTGACGGCGGGCGCCGCGCACCACACGGTGCTGACCACGGCCGTGGGCATCGAGGCGGTGCGCGACCTGGCCGAGATGGCCGGCGTGGAACTGCTGACCATCGACGCCTCGACGCGCCTGCCCGAATTCACCAACCAGCTGCGGTGGAACCAGGCGTACTACCGGCTGCTGCAGGGACTGTGAGGCGGTGCGCGGATGGCCCTAGCCGACGGACATCTCGGTGGAGCGGCGGGTCACCAGCCGGCACGGCATCAGTTGCACGCCCTGCTCCAGCGGATGGCCCTCGATCGCGCGCAGCAGCTTGGTCGCGGCCGCGTGACCCAGCTCGGCGAGGTTGAGGTCGATGGTGGTCAGCGGGGGACGGCAGCCCTCGACCATCACCTCCCAGTTGTCCACGCCGACGATGCCGACCTCCTCGGGTACCCGCCGGCCGGCCTCGCGCAGCGCGTCGGCCACGCCGCGGGCGATCTGGTCGCTGCCGCAGAAGACGCCGTTGAACTCCTCGCCGGTGCGCATCAGCATGGTGGCCGCCTCCCGGCCCCACCGCTCGCTCCACTCGCCCATCAGGGGCTCGCCGAGGACCATCGTCTCGCCGGCCGCCTCGATGGCGGCCAGGGCGCCGACCGCGCGCTCCCGGGCGGCGAGGTGCCGCTCCGGGCCGGTGATGTGGGCGATGCGGCGGCGCCCGGTGGACACCAGGTGGTTGATGGCCAGCGCGGCACCCTGCCGGTCGTCGTGCATCAGCGACAGGTCCTCCGCGCGCTCGGAGCGTGCCCTCGCGTAGACGACGGGGATCGGCAGGTCCGCGCCGACCGACGGGCGCGGGTCGTAGGTGCGCCCGGTGACGATGATGCCGTCCACCCGCCGGGCCAGCAGCGTGCGCAGGTAGTGCTGCTCGCGGATGCGGTCGCCGCGCCCGTCGCACAGCAGCACGGAGATCTGGCCGGCGCCCAGGGCGTCCTCCGCGCCGAGCATGACCGGGATGGTGAAGCGGCCGAAGCTGTCGGTGGTGAGCACGCCGACCGTGTAGGTGCGCCCCTCGAGCAGGCCGCGCGCCAGCAGGTTGACGTGGAAGCCGAGCTGCTCGGCCGCGGACACGACCTTCTGCCGGGTGGCCGGGCGCAGTTGGCCGCGCCCGTTGAGGGCCTTCGAGACGGTGCCCGGCGAGACGCCGGCCAGCGCGGCGACATCGTTGACCGTGACCGTTTCGCCGCGCCGTTTCTGTGCCACCGCGCACCCCTTTCCGCATCGTGGTCGAAGACTAACCATGGCGGAAAAGTTTCCGCAATAGGCCGCTCGGCGACCCAGCCCGCTGAGGGGATTGACCGTGGAAACACGGCGCCTTATCGTCCCGGAAAGCCTTGTCTGACAAGGCACTCCGACGGAAACTTTTCCGCCGGATGCGCCGCGGTCGGGGCTCAACCTGAAGGAGAAGAGATGGCACCTGGCATGGACCGGTCGGCCGCTCCAGCGGGCGCGCGCCGGCGCGGTCTTCTCAGCGTCGCGGCGGTCGCCGCCGTGCTCACGCTGGCCGTTGCCGGCTGCGGCAACGGTGGGAGCAAGTCCAGCGGCACCCCGGACGACGGTACCCAGCTGACGATGTGGGTGCGTTCCGCGACCGACCAGTTCAGCCAGCGGTTGGTCGACGCCTACAACCAGACCCACAAGAACCAGGTCAAGCTCACCATCATTCCGAACGACAACTACCTGACCAAGGTCGGCGCCGCCGCCGGGTCGCACAGCCTGCCGGACATCCTCGCCTCGGACGTCGTCTACACGCCGAACTACACCAAGCAGGGGCTGTTCGCCGACATCACCTCCGACGTCAAGGCGCTGCCCTACTTCAGCAGCATCGCCCAGTCGCACATCACGGTGGCCTCGTACCAGAACAAGATCTACGCGGTACCGCACAAGCTGGATTCGTCCGTCCTGTTCTACAACAAGGACCTCTTCCAGCAGGCCGGGCTGGACCCGAACAAGCCGCCGGCCAGCTTCGCCGACATCCTCGCCGACGCCCGTAAGATCACCGCCCTCGGCAACGGCATCACCGGCTTCGACATCGCCGGAAGCTGCGGTGGCTGCGGCGTCTACACGCTGTTCCCGTACGCCTGGGCCGACGGCAAGGAGATGCTGCCCAACGGCGGCACGAAGGTCGACATCAACAACTCCTCGTTCAAAGCCATCTTCACCCTCTACAAGCAGCTGACCGACGAGAAGCTGGTCGACTCCAGCGACAAGACCCAGGACGGCTCCACCTGGCCGGCGAACTTCGAGGCCGGCAAGGTCGGCATGCTCCCGCTGGGCTCGCCGATCGTCGGCGACCTGCTCAAGCAGACCAAGTTCCAGTGGGGCGTGACGCCGCTGATGTCGCCCGACGGCTCCCACACCTCGACGTTCATCGGGGGCGACGTGGCCGGCATCTCGGCCACCTCGAAGCACCGCACGCAGGCGTGGGACTTCCTCAAGTGGACGCTCGACGAGAACGCCCAGGTCGAGATCATCGCCAAGAACGGTGACCTGCCGGGCCGCACCGACCTCAGCGGCAACAAGTACACGGGTGCCGACCCGCGTACCAAGCTGATCGCCGACGGCCTCAAGAACGGGCACACCCCGTTCGCCCTGCCGTTCGGCGACCTGTTCAACAACCCCAACGGCCCGTGGGTGGAGACCATCCGCGCGGCGATCTACGGCAACGACATCGACAAGGCGCTGGCGGACGGGCAGGCGAAGATCCAGGCAGGCCTGGACGCCGCACACTGACCGGCCGCGACGGGGCCGGTCGCGTCGCCAGCGACCGGCCCCGGTCAGCCTTTTCCAGAGAGGGGCAAGGGTGTCCGTGACTGTCACCCATCCGGTGACCGACGCCGCGCCGACGCGGCGCCGGCCGCGCCGGTCGCGCAGCTCACCCGGGCGCCGCCCGCTGACCGGGCTGCTGTTCGTCGCGCCGACCGGGGTGATCGTCGCCGGCCTGTTCCTGGTACCGCTGGCGATCCTCGTCTACATGTCCTTCACCGACTGGCCGCTGCTCGCCTCGCCGACCCCCGACGGCGTGGACAACTACCGGCACCTCGCGCACGACGACCAGTTCCTCGGCGCGATCGGCTTCACGCTGCTCTACACCGTCATCACCACCGTCGTGCTGTTCGCGGTGGCGTTCGTCCTCGTCGCCATCTCCAACAGCCGCCGGCGCGGTACCCGCTTCTACCGCACCGCGTTCTTCCTGCCCTACGTCGTCGGTACCGCGGCAGCCTCGACGATGTGGTGGGTCGACTCCAGCGACAGCCTGGGCGTGTTCAACCGGATCCTGGAGGCGGTCGGCCTCATCCACAAGCCGGTCGGCTTCCTGGAGACGCCCGGCAAGGCGCTGTTCACCGTCATCACCCTGGTGGTGTGGAAGTTCATCGGCTTCCAGGTGCTCGTCCTGCTGGTCGGGGTGCAGTCGATCCCCACCGAGCTCTACGAGGCGGCGCGCGTGGACGGCGCGTCGACGCTGCAGCGGCTGCGCTACATCACGGTACCGGGGCTCAAGCCCACGCTCGCGCTGCTGACCGTGCTGTCGGTGACCGGTTCGCTGCTCGCCTTCGACCAGTTCTTCGTGCTCACACACGGCGGACCGGACAACAGCACGGTGACGGTGGTGCTGGCCCTCTACAACAAGGCGTTCCAGTCGTTCCGGCTGGGTGACGCCGCCGCCGAGGCGGTCGTCCTGCTGGTCGCCCTGATCCTGCTCAACGTCATCCAACTCCGCCTGCTGCGCCACCGGGAGAACCCGTGACCGCGACCATCACGCCAACCGCCGAGGCACCCCCGGTCCGTCCCCGTCGTCGGCGCGGCGCCGGCGAGACCGCCGCGCGGGCGGCGCGGGGCGGCCTGTTCCACATCACCAGCTCGGTGCTGGCGGTCGCCTTCCTGTTCCCGTTGGTGTGGGCGCTGCTCAACTCGTTCAAGTCCAAGGACGAGGCCAACCAGCAGCCGCCGACCTGGTTCCCGCACAGCCTGTCGATCGCCAACTACCGCAGCCTCGCCGGGTTCGACCAGGGCATCGGCACCTACCTGCTGAACAGCATCCTGCTGTCGGCGCTGACCGTGCTGCTGTCGGTCGTGGTCTGCGTGCTCGGCGGGTACGGCTTCGCCCGCTTCACCTTCCGCGGCAAGACCCTGCTGTTCGGCACCACCCTGGGCATCCTGATGGTCCCGTACGCCACGATCCTGCTGCCGCTCTACATCGTGCTGGGCCATCTCGGCCTGCAGAACAGCCTCATCGGCCTCGCGCTGGTGCTGGTCATGTTCCAGCTCCCGTTCGGCATCTACCTGATGCGCAACAGCTTCGACGCGGTGCCCCGGGAGCTGGAGGAGGCGGCGCTGGTCGACGGGGCCAGCACGGTCGGTGCGCTGAGGCACGTGTCGCTGCGCATCGTGATGCCCGGCGTGGTCACCGTCGCGCTGTTCTCGTTCCTCACCTCGTGGAACGAGTACCTCGCCCCGCTGATCTTCCTCAACGACGGATCCAAATACACCCTGCCGGTGATGCTCGTCAACATCCGGTACGCGTCCTACAACATCATCGACTTCGGCGCCCTGCAGGCCGGCGTCGTCGTCGCCATGCTGCCGTGCCTCGTGGTGTACCTGGCGCTGCAGCGGTTCTACGTCAACGGCCTGGTCGCCGGCGCGCTGCGCGGCTGACCGCCGCCCGGCCGCCGGCCGCGACAACGCCCCTCGTCAAGGAGAGCTCTGTGACACCATCGCACCGCGTGCCAGGGCCGGTCTCGCCACTGGCCACCGACCGACTCGCCGTCCACCCGCTCGGCCTGAGCGACGCCGCGCTCACCGGCGGCTTCTGGGCCCGGTGGCAGGAGGCCAACCGCGAGGTCACCGCGCCGCACGCGCTGCGCTGGCTGGAACGGGACGGCTCGGTGGACAACCTCCGCCGGGTGGGGACCGACGAGGCCGGTCCGCACCAGGGGCTGTGGTTCAGCGACTCCGACGTGTACAAGGTGCTGGAGGCGATCTCCTGGGAGCAGGGCCGGGTACCGTCGGCGGAGCTGGCCGAGGCGGTGACCGGGCTGGCCGCGGTGCTGCGCGGGGCCCAGCAGCCCGACGGGTACCTGAACTCGTATGTCCAGGCGGGCTACGAGGTGCGCTGGGACAACCTGGTGACCAGCCACGAGCTCTACTGCATCGGGCACATGATCCAGGCCGGGGTGGCGCACCACCGCGCGACCGGCCGAAACGAGCTGTTGGACATCGTCCGGCGCGCCGCGGACTGCGTGGTGCGCGACTTCGGCGGCCAGCGGCGCAAGGACACCGACGGCCACCCCGAGATCGAGATGGCCCTGGTCGAGCTGTACCGGGAGACCGGAAACCGGCCGTACCTCGACCTCGCCAGGCAGCTCGTTGACGTGCGCGGGCACGGGGTGCTCGAGCCACGGGCCGCCCACTTCGACTCCACGTACTACGTCGACGCCACGCCGGTGCGCAAGGAGACGACCGTCGTCGGCCACGCGGTGCGGGCGCTGTACCTGCTGTCCGGTGTGGTCGACGTCTACCTGGAGACTGGCGAGCCGGCACTGCTGGACAGCGCCGTCCGGCAGTGGGACGCGATGACCGCCACCAAGACCTACCTCACCGGGGCCGTCGGGTCGCGGTTCGACGGTGAGTCCTTCGGCGAGGAGTACGAACTGCCGCAGGACCTCGTGTACGGCGAGACCTGCGCGACGATCGCCGGGATCCAGGCATCCTGGCGGCTGCTGCTGGCCACCGGGGAGAGCCGGTTCGCCGACGGGATCGAACGGGCGCTGTTCAACCTGCTCGCCGGCTCCACCTCGGTCGAGCGGGACGCGTTCTTCTACAACAACCCGGCCCACCGCCGGGTCGCCCGCCCGCCGGCGCCGACCGACTCCCGCCCGCAGCGGGCCGAGGCCCCCGGTACCCGACCGCACTGGTTCGCCTGCGCGTGCTGTCCGCCGAACATCATGCGTACCATCGCCTCGCTCGGCGGCTACGTCGCCACCCACAACGGCTCCGGCATCCAGGTGCAGCAGTACATCCCGTCCACTGTGGACACTCCGGTGGGTTCGCTCTCGATGGCCACGGGCTACCCGCTGGACGGAGCCGTCGAGCTGACCGTCACGGCCTCGCGTGAACAGGAGTGGACGCTGTCCCTGCGGGTACCGGCCTGGTGCCGGGGCGCCTCGGTGACCGTGAACGGCCAGCCGGTACCGGCCGGTTCGAGCCGGGGGGACCTGGAGGTCAGCCGGCAGTGGCGGGGGGGGGGGGGGGG
>Ga0081540_1002253_pt1 | contig 15881 bp, 14 predicted proteins | sample TabmetS2T1R1_FD_71024 | JGI IMG/M metagenome (GOLD analysis project Ga0081540, IMG submission 71024) | Tabebuia heterophylla rhizosphere microbial communities from the University of Puerto Rico - S2T1R1 | ecosystem: Host-associated > Plants > Roots > Rhizosphere ... | reverse complement strand
CCCCACCCACGCCGTCACGCGGCCGAGCCCGCGCCAGCCGCGCTGGTCGGCCCGTCGCCTGACCCAGAGATTCAATCCGCTCCAGGCCACGTAGGCGCTCGCCGCGCCAAGCGCAAACCAGACGGCACGCGACCACCATCCGGCGAAATTGCCGAAATGAACCGGGCTGATGAGACCAAGCAGCGACGCGCCGAGCGAAGGCTTGATGCCGAGGATCGGCCGCTCACGGATCAGTTCGCCGGTCGCCCCGTTGTAGATCAGGCGCATGGCCGTCAGATCGCCAGTCCTCGGCGCCGGAAATATCGTGATGCGCGAATCCGCACGGCCGCGGTTTTCCCACCCGGCAATCAGCAGCGGCGCGTCGGCGCGCCTGCGCGCATCCGACAGCATGCCGTCGAGGCTGGCGATCGCCGCAGGACGCTCGTCGACGCCGCGCAACCCGTTGAGCGTCGTCACCATCTCGCGCACGTCGCCCTTGAACGCGATCTTCGCCAGCATCGGCAAGGCAACCGCGATCGTGAAGCTGAGATAGGCGCCGGTGAAGGCGAGCACGAAGGCGTGCGGCAGGGTCCACGTCCCGGCGACGGAATGCAGATCGCGCAAGCCGACCAGCCGGTCGCGTCCGCGCAAGGTGAAGATATCCCTGAACAGGTGCCGGTGCATCAGGATGCCTGACACCGCCGCCACCAGCATGGCGAGGCCGAGGATGCCGGTGAGGATCAGCCCCCACGGGTTGGGCACGTGCAGCCGCACATGCAGGTCGACGTAAAAACGCCCGAGCGCCGAATAGGGATCGTTGGCCGCGAGCTCGCTGCCGTAACCTTCGGCGCGCGAGACGACGCGGCCATTCGGCCCGATCGTGTAGAGGATGCCGCGCTCGCGACGCGCGCCGTTGACGGTCTCGTCGGTGTGGAAGAACGCCAGCACATGGCCCGCCGGCGTCGCCCTCAAGGCAAGATCGCCGCGGAATTGTTCAGGCGTCTCCGCTTCCAGCCGCGCGAGCACGGCATCGAGCGGCTGGTTGAGCGGATCGCTGGTGCCGAGCAGCCCGCCCGACCAGGCCTTGATTTCGTTCGAGAACACGGCCGCCGTGCCGGTAACGATCACGGCGTAGAGTAGCAGGCCCAGCACCGCGCCGGCCCAGCCGTGGACCGCGACCAACGTCCTGGTTTCGCGCGCTTTCAGGTTGATCACTGCTTCTCCGCGGGGTCGAAGGGTCTCAGCCGAACAGAATGCCTCGCAACGCGACCAGGTGAACGGCCGCGATGACCGTCATCACGATCGCGACGCGGCCGAGGCTCCGGTCCAGCAACGCATAGAAGAAGATGAAGCCCCAGATCGCCGGCATGAAGAACAACGGAAATGCGATGTGGTCAACTCCGCCGCTTCCCTTCGGCACCCAGAACGGCATCACGGTCATGATGAGCGCCGTCAGTGCCAGCGCGCAGGGTCCGGCCAGCAACGCCCGCAGCCATGGCTGCAGGCGGCCGGGTGCCGCAGTGCTGGACTTCGCCGCCGCCAAATTGCGCGCCCTCGCCTTTAGAAGTTGAACGTCGTCGACAGCAGATAGGTGCGTGGCGCGGCGAGCGTGATCACGCCGCTGTAAGCCGACGCCCAGTAAGCCTCGTTGAAAAGGTTCTCGATATTGGCGCGGATCACGATCGGCTTGCCGTTCCAGGGCGACTTGAGGGTATATCGCGCCCCGATGTCGACCCGCGTCCATTCCGGCAGCGAGAGGGTGTTGGTGACGTTGACATATTGCGCGCCGGTATAAATGACCCTGCCTGTGAGCGTCAGGTCGGGCACGAACGGCGTATCCCACTCCGCGCCGATATTGGCGGTGACGGCCGGGACGCCTACCGCGGTTCTGCCGTCGGTGGCGCCGTTGGGCGTCCTGACCTGCTCGCCATCGATCAGCGCCACACCACCGAGCAAACGGATCGACGGCGTAATCTCGCCGAAAACATTGACTTCCGCACCGCGGTTACGCTGCCTGCCGTTGAGTTGCTGGGACGCAGTCGTACCAACCCCCACGGAGATGATGCTCGGCTGCTCGATCTCGAACAGGCTCAAGGTGGTGGTAAAGCGGCCGGTATCGAGCTTCACGCCGGTCTCGACCTGAGTGGTCGTGCTCGGCGGAAACACCGTGCCCACGTTGGTGAAGTTGCCGGAGACGACCACCGGTGTCTGCAGTCCCTGGATATAATTCGCGTACAGCGAGATGTTCTCGACCGGCTTGACCACGAGCGCGTACGCCGGTGTCCACACGTGTGTATCCTGCTCCGGCCGGCTTAACGCGGGTGTGAGAGCATTCGCTACCTCGGAACCGGCTGTCTGACGGCGAACTCCGACCGTGAACTGGACGCGCTTGTTCAGGATCGACATCGTATCGGCAACGCCGACGCTCGACAGGTTCACGCCGGTGACCTGGCTGGCCGACAATGTCGCGAAGTTCGGCTTGGGAATATTGGTAGGCTCGTTGTAGAGGTTCCAGAAGATGATGTCGGAGACGGCATTGCTCGAGCGCGTCCGCACCGTCTGGTCATAGGTTCGGTCGTTGATCGAGTAGTTGACGTTCACGGCATGATTGACGGGACCGGTGTCCATCGTCGCACGAATGCCGGCCTCGCCCGCAAGCGTCTCAAACGTTTCCTTACCCGCAAGCGGCCGCGACCACAGGCCGCCCAACTGGAAGACCCCGGGAGGAGATGTCAACTGGCCCGGCGCGGTATTGGAGATGTTGGGCGAAGGATAGGCATAGTTGATGTTGCTGTCGTGATAACCAAACGCCGCATAGGCAGTTACCTGGTCGTTGATGTCGACCTCGCCTCTGACGGTCGAGAAGAAGTCGGTCGGCGCATAATAGGCCCACGGTACCTGGAAATTGAATCCGGCCGGCGGCGGCGCAGGAATCCGTGTCGTCGTGGCCGGCACGTTGAAGAAACGCATGGGCGGGTTCAGATTGTCGGCCTGATAGCCGACATCGACTTCCATGCGCGCGTTCTCGCCGCGATAGTCGAGACCGAGCACGACGTTGCCAAACTCGTCGGTCTGCCGGTTGAAGGGCGTACCGCCGTTCGAATAGGTGCTGTTGAGCCGAACGCCCCACTCCTTATGTTCGCCGTAGCGGCGGCTGACGTCGATCTGTTCACCGAACTGCGATCTTGAAACGTAAGTCCCGGTCAGTCGCGTGATGTCGACATCAGGGGCATGCTTGGTGATGAGATTGATGCTGCCGCCGACCGCGCCGCCGCTGGAAACGCCGGTGCCGCCCGCCGTCATGCCATTGAGCACCGCGCTGGGGCCTTTGAGAACCTCAACCCGGTCGACGAAGTTCGCGCCGATGGAATAGTACGGCGCGATTCCATAAAGGCCATTCAGACCGAAATCGCCGCTGTCATAATAGAAACCGCGAATGAACAGGGTGTCGGCGCCGCCGCCCGCCGCCTGCACGACCCTGACGGACGGATCGTTCGCCAGCACGTCGCGAATGGTGCGTGCCTGCTGGTTTGCGATCAATTGCGCCGTGTAGCTGGTCTGGTTGAACGGCGTATCCATCACGCTGCGATTGCCGAGAAGTCCCAGGCTTCCACCCGTCGCGACCTGTCCGCCGGCATATGGCGCGGGAGGCGCGCCGAGCGTCCCGGTCGAAGGCGTCACGTAAGGAACGGGCTCTGCACGGCGAGGCGCAGGCGCTGCAACCCGCTGTTGCACGCGCGAGCCTGATGATGTCTGCGATCTCCGCACCGCGGGCCGCGCGCGTTGCTTCCCCGGCGCATCGACGCTGACAGGCGGCAAACTCGACTGCGCAAATGCTTGCTGATCGCCCGCAAAACCCAAAGAAAGAGCAAGATAGCTTGCTGCCCCCAACGAAATAGCCCGCGCGACACTTCCGGTCGCAATTCCAAACGTCATTCTTTCACCTCAGCTCCCACGGCGTCGTTCTAACTTTTCAAGTGGGATGGGCGAGTAGAAGCCGTCTAAGGTGATGACGCGCGTTCACTTCGGATTTGGTCTGTGGCGATTGAGCAACGATGCCGCTCGACTTCAAATCGAGCGCTGCAATTTTTTGATTATTAAAATTTCAGAATGCGCGTGTGCGTTGAAGACTTCGGTTCACGGCTCGTTGCAATTTTACGCAACATCGCGTGTTGCGCGCAAACTTAGAACGATTTGAATTCGTGCGATTCGTCGCACTGCTTCAGACAAACAAGCAGGCCGCTCTACGGCACCGACCCTCGGAGGTCTGCGACACCGATATCGAGGGTAACCTGGCCACCGTTCTCGGGGGCGGCGCGCACGCGCACCTCACTGTGTCCGGTGGTTCGAACATCCTTCTCGGCCGGCCCGACAATTTGAAAGACGATCGCGCCGAGCACGAGCAGCGTCAGCGCAATCAACCCGCACAGGGTCCGAGTTAGATCTGGATTGGACTCAAAGCGCATCATTACTGCACCCATGCGCATCGCCCGCAGCCCATCGCAACAGCCGTGATTGAGTCGTTGGGCGATTTGGTGGCGATCCGGCGTTCATTGTTTTCGCGCACGCTGGCGGAAGCGCACGCACGGCAATTGGATCGTGATGCGATTTAAAATGAATCGCATCACGATCTGATCTCGTTGATTGAGATGGCGTCTGGTTGGGCGATCGAACTGCTGCGCAGGATTGCGCGAGCCGAAAAGAAGCGCCCGGCGGCCACGTGTCCAGGGAATTCGCAAACCGGCAAGGCTATCGGCGAGCGACGAACCCGCCGCTGCTACCCGACGCGCATCCGCTGCTCGAGATTGGCCGCCGGTCCCCCGCCCCGGGCATTGCGCGTGCCGGGCGAATGGGTTTGCGAGGCCGCGATCGTTTTCCAGGGACTGATGGTTTCGACGATGATGTTGATTCCGGCCAACGCGCTGTCGATCTGGCGCTGCACGTTGCTGACTTCGGTCTTCAGGAACTCCTGCATGTTCTGAAGTTCGGAAGCTAGCCCCTGAAGTTCGCCGATCGAATTCGAAGTCAACCGGGCGACAGAGGTGTGGATTCGTTCGGCGCTGATCTCCAGCGCGCCGGCGGGTTTTGACTTCTCTTGGGCTTCCGATTTGCCGAGTTGGGTCGCCAAGGCCGTTTCCAACGGCGATTTTTCGTCGGGTGCGGCAGACGCTGGGGTATCCATCAGGCTCTCCCTAAATGCCGGTTTGTACATGACGCCCATCCCGAACCAGTTTGGTTAATTATCCGTTAACGGGAGTAAGAATTCGTTAACGGACGGCAAATCGGCCAATCACCGCGCTTCGCCGGAGAATGCCTGCCGCAGCGCCGACAGGCGGTCGAGCGCAGCCTGCGGCAGCGGGCCTTTTTGGGCGGCGGCGAGCGCGTCCTCGAACTGCTGTGGCGTCGCCATGCCGACCAGGATGGTGCCCATCGCCGGGTGAGACAGCGCAAACCGCGTCGCCGCCTCCGTGAGGCTGGCGGCGAACCCCTCCTCGATCAACGGCATCAGGCGGCGCGCGCGATCGATGTCGGCATCGTAGCTCATCGCCGAACCGATCGGCTCGGGCGCCGGACCTGCGATCGGGTAACGCTCGGCCGAGCCCGACAGCGCGCCGCCGGCCAGCACGCGGATGCCGACGACACCGACGCCGGCGGCCTTGGTCGCATCGAACAACCGTCCATAATCCTGCGCCGGATAATTCGCCGGCAATGCGTCCGCCGCGGACGGATTGAGCATGTTGTAGACGACCTGCGCGCTGTCGAACACGCGTGCCTCGATCACCTGATGTAGCGCCGCGGTGTCGCCGAGCGCCGTGATCCCGAGGAAACGAAGTTTGCCCTGCTGACGCAGCCGCTCGAACGCGGGCACGACATCGTCGAGCACCTGGCGAACGCTGAGCGCCGATCCGCCGCCTTTTTCTGTAATCGGATTGTGCAGATGAAAGATGTCGACCTGGTCGAGTCCCAGCCGCGCCAGGCTGCCTTCGAGCGATATCGTTACCGCATCCGCGATGCGGCTGAGGTCGCCGGGCGGCAACCGCACCTTGGTGCCGACCACCACGTTGGCCGGCTTCAGATTTTTCAGGATGCGGCCAAGGTTCCTTTCGGATTCACCATTGCCGTACTGCACGGCGGTGTCGAAGTAATTGACGCCGGCGGCGATTGCGCGCGCGACGGTGCGCTCCTGGTCGGCAGGATCGCCGCGCACCATCAATCCGCCGACCGCGCCGCAGCCGAAACCCAGCACCGAGAGCTGCATCCCGGTGCGCCCAAAAACCCGCAACTGCATCGCCGTTCCTCCGAGTGTCCCCTGCATTATGCAAGCTCGGGCAGCGGTTGCTCAACCCGATATTTGCCGGCGTGATGCGTGGATTGTGACAGTCACTGCGCGGGCACGAGTGCCGGGGCGCCCTTGTCCTTGATCAGGACCACCACGAATTTCGCGGGCTGGGTTGCGCTTGCGTTGCGGTCGACGACGTGAACATCGTCAGGGCCTTCATAGAAGCTCTGTCCCGCCGTCAGCGTCACCGGTTGTCCGCCCTTCAACTGCATCACGACGGAGCCTTCCAGCACATAAACAAACGCATGCGCATTATGCCGGTGGCTGGTGCTCGCCCCGCCGGGCGCATGCTCGACCATGATCATCAAGGCTTCCTTGCCGGGACTCTCCGGAAGATCCTTGGTCATGAGCGGCGTGACCTTGGGCTCCTGAGCCATCGCGGTGCCGGTCATGAGGCACAAAAGAGCCAGCGCAACGAGTCTGATCGTCATAGTCGCCCCTTTCGTTCTTTGTATGGGGAGCCCGCTCGTGAAAGACCGAGCGAGCTTCCGATGCGGGATCAGGCTGCCGCCCGAGAGCGGCGGAACCATTCGTCGAAACCGATGCGACCCAAGCGCGCCTCGCCCAGCGGCACGAGCGAGTGCTCCTCGACCGGGCCGCCGAAATATCCGGCCTTGGGATCGCGCACGACCTCACGCGGGTCGCCCATCGCTCTCAGATAGCGGGCGACGAATTCGTTGAACGGTGCGCGTTCCGGACCGGCGATCTCGACAATGCCATTGCGCGGCGGCGCGAGCGCGACATCGGCAACGTTGGCGGCAACGTCGTCCGACGCGATCGGCTGGAACAGGACGGGCGCGATCCTGACTGTGTTGCCATCCGCACCTGATTGGGCGATGCCGCCGAAGAATTCCATGAACTGGGTCGAACGAACGATCGTGTACGGGATGCCCGAGGCCACGATCAATTTCTCCTGGGCGACCTTGGCGCGGAAATAGCCGTTGTCGGTCCGGTCGATGGCGACGATGGACAGCGCGACATGGTGCCGGACGTTCGCTGCGGCCTCCGCCGCGAGCAGGTTGCGGCCGGAGGTCTGGAAGAATTCGAGCACCGCCTTGTCTTCGAACGAGGGCGAATTGGCGAGGTCGATCACCACCTGCGTGCCCGCCATCGCCTCCTTGAGTCCCTCGCCGGTGATGGTGTTGACACCGCTTTGGGGCGAAGCGGCCACCACCTCGTGTCCGCCCTGGCGCAGGATGGCGACGGTCTTGGAGCCGATCAGGCCGGTGCCACCGATCACGACGATCTTCATGGTTGATCCTCCGTTGGCGTTAGACGCGCTTGGCTTCTGGGTTGGCCCGCCCCTTTGCGCTCAACGATAGCATACGGCGCGGCTTTGTCAGAGGTCCGTCAATTGGTCAGCAGAACTGATCGATTTGCGACGTCTCGCCGCATTGTTGTTCCGGCAAAACGTCTTGCGCGCGCTCAATCAAGCTCGCCGAGCAAGGCCTTGGCCCTTCGCAGATCGCTCGTCTCAAATCCTTCCGCGAACCAATCATAGACCGGCGCGAGAAGGTCACGCGCCGTTTTCCGCTTGCCCTGATGATTCAAGAGCCGCGCCGAGCTGGTGGCCGCGCGCAACTCCCACGACTTCGCCCGCTGCGCACGCGCGATGGCCAGCGAATGCTCGAAATGCGCCTGCGCCTTCGCCTCGTCGCGCTGCGGCGACTTGAGAACGATTTCACCGGCAACGCGATAGGCTTCCGCCTCGCACCATCTTTCCTTGGTCGTCTGCATCGCCGCCATTGCGTTGCCGATGCAGCGCCAGGCGTCATCGAACTGGCCCACATCTGCATGCGCGATTGCCAGCATGAATTCCTGCTCCGGCGTAAAGATCGTCGATCCGGCGGAGCGCCATAGATCGATGCCCGTCGTGACCACCTCGACGGCTGTCTCGGCGCCCGTCAGCGTCAGGATGTAGCCGCGCCGCAACACGCCCTCCGCTTTTCGGAACGGGGCGCCTTTCTCCTCCGCCAACGCGACGAGCTCTTTGAGATGCTGGCTTGCCGCGTGGTAATTGCCGCAATAGGTGTTGACGATGATCGGGAAGTTCAGCGTGAACATCAACGTCGCGGCATGCTCGATCTGTCGCGCTTCCATCAGCGCGCAGTCCGCGTCCTGCAGCGCAGCCTCGGGATAACCGAGCAGCCATAAGGCCATCGAGCGAAAGGCGAGGCACGTCACCCGGAGGTCCTGGCCGAACCGCGTCATCAATCTCCGGTGCTCGGCGGGGCGATAAAGCGTGAGCGCTTCGTTGTAGTGCGCTTTCGCTTCGACGAGGTCGCCCCTCAGCGCGAGCGTACTCGCCATGGTGCGGTGTCCGATCATCAGCGGCACCGCCGCCCTGTCCTTCTCGCCCAGCGCCAGAAAGCGCGCGGCGAGCTCGCGCGTGACGTCGCCGTTGAAGTTGATGAAATTGACGATCCACTGGCCGAACAGCGCCGAGAGCAAGAGCGAAGGATCTTCGGGCGGCTCGCCCAGCCGCTCCGCCTGCTCGATGAACGCCCTCGCCTGCGCCACCGCCGTCTTGGTTTCCGGCGCGCCATATCCCTTGACATGCATCAGCGTGTTCAACAGCGCGACTTGCAGAACGATCTGCTCGCGCCGCAGCTCAGGCGTGGAGGGCAAGGTTGCGATTTGCGCTAATGCCTGGCCAAGCTGTTCGGCGCCCTCGACCAGCGCCGAGCGCTCCTGTGACCGCAGTCCCGCCTTGCACCACAGATGCGCCGACTTCCCGATCAAATCGGCCTTTGTGTAGTGACGCGCAAGCAGTTCAGGCTGGCTCTCGGCGATTTCCGGAAACTGGCTTTCGAGGACTTCGGCGATGCGCGCATGCAGCGTGCGCCGCGGCTCGCGCAGCAGCGTGCTGTAGGCCGCGTCCTGCACCAGCGCGTGCTTGAACAGGTAGCTCGCATGCGGCGGCACGCCCTGTCGAAACAAAAGCCCCGCCGCAACCAGCCGGTCGAGGTCGGCATCCAGTTCCGCTTCTTTCTTTCGCGCGACCGCCGCGAGCAGCATGTGCGGAAATTCCCGGCCGATCGCCGCGCCCACCTGCGCGACGTCTTTCGCCGGGCCGAGCCGGTCGAGCCGCGACATCAGCGAAGCCTGCAGGCTCGAGGGAACCGCAACGACGGGCCCTCGCGCTTCACTCTCTCCCGCCGCGTCCAGCACCGCCTTGGTCATCTCCTCGACGAACAGCGGAATGCCGTCGGTGCGTTCGATGATGTCGTGGCGGACGCCCGCCGGCAGCGATCGGCCGCCCGCTACGCCCTCGATGAGGGAATCGACGCCGCGCCGCGTCAGCCGATTGAGCGTCAGCGCGCTGACATGCGGCCGTCCGATCCACGGCGGGCTGAATTCCGGCCGGCAGGTCACAAGCACCAGGAAGCGGCGGCTCACGGCGAGGTCCACCACGCGGCCGAAAAATTCCAGGCTGGTCGGATCCGCCCAATGCGCGTCCTCGAAAATCACAAGCAATGGATTGACCCGCGCCAGCACCTCGAGCTGCAGGCCAAGCGCCTCCAGCGTTTTCTGCCGCCGCAGTTGCGGTTCGACTTCGACCGGCGGGTAGCGTCCGTCGCTTTGCAGCGACACCATTTCGGCAAACAGCGCCGCATCCTGCGACGATGTCGAACTTTGCGCCAGCAGCGCGTCAAGCTTGTCCGCCTTCGCTTGCGGGCTGTCATCGTGAGCGAAGCCGGCGGCGCGCGTCATCTGGCCGATCACCGGATAGAGCGCGCTGTCGGTGTGCTGCGGCGAGCAGAAGTAACGCAGATGCGTGTGCGGCTCGCGGGCAACCTGCCCCAGCAATGCGACCGCGAGCCGCGATTTGCCGATGCCCGCTTCGCCCGAGACCAGCACCACGTGACCTTGACCGCTGCTGGCGTGGGACCAGCGCCGGAGCAGCAACTCAAGCTCTGCTTCCCGGTCGACAAGGGCGGAAAGCGCGCCGCCGTGCAACGCCTCGAAACGGCTTGCCACTGCGCTCGGCCGCACCGCCGCCCACACCCGCACCGACCCGGCAATGCCCTTGAGATCGAAGGTCCCAAGGTCCCGCAGCTCGAACAGGTTTCCGACCAGCCTGCGCGTATCCTCGGCCAGCACCACCATGTTGGGTTCGGCGATACTTTGCAGCCGCGCAGCAAGGTTCGGGGTCTCGCCGATGATGCCGCGCTCATGCGCCTCGCCGGCCCCAACCGGATCGCCCACCACCACCAGCCCGGTCGCGATCCCGACGCGGACCTGCAGGGCAATCGGCGCCTTGAGCGCTGCGAGCACGGCGGTCAGTTCCAGTCCGGCTCGCACGGCGCGTTCCGCGTCATCCTCGTGCGCCCGTGGATAGCCGAAATAGGAGAGCACGCCGTCGCCCATGTAATTGGCCACGAGCCCATCGAAGCGCCGCACCGTCTCGGTGACACATCTCTGGTAGGTCGCAATGATGTCCCGCAGATCCTCCGGGTCCATGCGCGCCGAGAGTTCCGTCGAGCCGACCAGGTCGGCGAACATGACGGTGACCTGACGGCGCTCCGCGGCGTCCGAGGTCCTCGGCACCCTGGCAGCCGAGGGCGCGCCTGCGGCCTCCGCCGCGGCCGCAGGCCCGCCGATGGCGGCAAGGATTTTCCGCCGGTGCCCGAGCGGAATGCCGATATCCCTGAGATCCTGGTCGGTCAGATGGGGCAGTACCGCGACATCGATTTCATTTTCGGCAAAACGCTGCGCGTATTGCCCGAGACCCAGTCGCGCAAGCCAGTCGCCAATCTCCACATCGCCTCCCGGCTAACAGGCCCCCACCCCTTTCAGCACCGGAGGATCACTAACTTACACTTTTTATGAGCCAAATGCAGCCCGTCCCGCGTGACACGAGCTGACTGTCGGATGATGTCCGCCATGTGCGGCACTTCGCAATTGAAGTAACAGCGCGCTCAATTGATGTTTCGGCGAAGTCCCTCAGCGCGGGATCTGTTCGTGGAGGCGTTTGGATCCGCTGGATGGGCCAACGCGATCTGCTCCGCCAACCGGCCTCTGCGGATCATCGCCCGGCTGCGGGCCATGACCGACACGTCGAGCGATCACCGATCATCGTTGGGGACCCAATCCTCCGCGGTCGGGTCCCAATGATGGGTGTCGTCGAAGGTTTTCCAGAGCGGCGCTTTTCGCTTGCTCTGACCGTTCTGCCGCACCTTCAGTGCGCTGAGCCGGACGATGAGCGTTCCAGCCATCAGCATCCATTCGCGGGCGCTATATCGGGCGTTCCATTTGATGGTCGCGATCATCGGATGCCTCCATCGAGGTAAGAAGCTTACGGCGATCCTAGCACTGGCCACGAACACCGTATGTAAAACCCTTCACAGTCCGCCAATATCGTGGACCGGCCGTCATTGGTTCAACCTCATGATGCGAAATATCCGCTTCGCTCGCAGAGCGGATCAGGCGTCGCGCAATTCGCGATCATGCTTCAGATGCCAGAATTGCCCGACACTATCACCGGGTCGCGCCTTGCCCGGCGCGCCTGGCCTGCGCCTGGTTCACGTCGTCGATGCGCTTGGCTGCGGCAACGTCGGAAATCGCACCCTTTTGATCGCCCATGCGGCGCAGCACAATGCCGCGATCGACGTAGCAATCCGAGCAGGCGGGATCGAGCCGGATCGCCAGATCGAAATTGGCGAGCGCGATGTACAGGTCGCCGCTGCGATATGCCGAGATGCCCCGCTCGCGATAATATTTGACGTCCTTGGGACCCGGCTCCTCCGCCGGGGAAACTTCTGCGCTTGCTGGGGCGCGGCCTGTCGTCACCACAAGCGGTGCGCTGCTGTCCGGCCTGACCGGCTCGTTGAGGTCGGGCGGACTGGCGTCGAGCCTGATGTCGGCTCCGGCATGCTCGGCCTTCTCGGCAGGGCGAGCCTGTTCCTGCGAGGAAAGCCCGGTCGATCCGGCGGTGGCAGCCTGCGCCGGTTCGTGCCTGGACATCTCAGCCAGAGACGCCGAAGCGAGGGGCAGCCGGTCTCCAGGCCTGAGCAGCAGGTAGCCCCCGATAATCACGGCCGAGGCAACGACACTCGCCATGACATCGACGCCGAGCCTGCGGATGCCAGCCGAGAAGACACCACGCTTCGGTTTGCGGTCTTGCTGCCGTCGCGCGACTTCGAGCAGCCGGTCATAAGCCGCTCGTTGCCGCTCATCGCTCAGAATGGCGTTGGCGCGAACGATCCGCCTGAATGTCTGTGAAGCTTCCGGGTCGTCGGGATTGAGGTCAGGATGGTTTGCCTTGACGGCCTTGCGGAACGCAGCTCTCAAATCATCCGCGTTGTCTTCCGGAAGCGCACCGAGTAAATCGTAAAGAGTTTTCATAGTTAGTCTCTAAGCAAAAACTAGAAAATTCCCTCCCAGCCAAAACACCTTTAAAATCAAGCCCCACCGAGCGAAAACGTGGAACGCCGAAGTGGCAAAAAAAGGACTAAAATAAGGACTGCCGCCCCGCCCGCGTCGTCAGGACGACATAGGTCCTAACGGAAGCAGCAGATATTTGGCTGTTGAACGCAATCTAAAAGTGAGCATCGCAGCCGTGCGCGGCGAGCGTTAAAACACGCAGCAGGTGTTGAGGCTCTGCCTGTCGCGGCCAGCGCGAACCGTTACCGAACCCGCGCTCGTGGCCGATCGGATTCGATCGACGTCTGCAACAGGCTCAGCCGCTCACGTGCGGTCCTCTCCGCGACCTGGTAGCACAGTCGCTCATACTCGACCTTCAAGCGAGTCCATTCATCGGGATCAACGGTCTTGAGGTCGGATCTCCTGAACTCGCAATCCGGCTCAGGCTGCGGCGAAAGCAACGCCGGATCGGGCCGCCGGATTTTCAACTCGGCATATCGATGCGGCTCAGAGTGCCGGCGTGTGCGCAACGCAGCGCGGGTGACGGCACGCACGGGAGGCGCCTTCACTTCCTGCTGCACTGGATTGAATTCACGCTGCGGCGGATTGCGCGCGCAACCGGCAACCGAGATCGGGATCGCGCACGCGGCCAGCAATTTCGGAGCAAGCGGTTTCAGGCGAGCGGCATGCAACCACGCACCTGCAAGCCCGCAAAAATTTCGAGCCCAAGCCCAAACACGAGAACAGGCACGAGGCGCTGCACCAACGATCGCCATGACAATGATTCCGACCCAGTGCGAGCCTTGCTGGAGCGCCGACCAAAATGAAATTCCCGGAACGCGGCTATCATGGACAGAAAATTTGAATCGAACTCTAATAATTAAAATGAATGAAATCTGAATCGTCCGCGTGCATCGTTAACCCGAAATGAAAATGTTTCGACACGCTGATTGAGCGCTGCAATCAGCAATCGGCAACATCGCGTTCTGTGCACGCGGTGGTGCAGTCACGGTACCGAAACGCAACAGCCGGCGACAATCAGATATCAAGAATAGAGTTGTAATGAGGGAACTGAGCAGACTCAGGTTAGACTGCGTTTGTTGGAACTTGGCAGGGGAGCTGCAATGCCATACTTCAATTTTGATCTCGTCATCGGCGCTGAGTTCAAATACCAGGGCAGCATGATCCTCGAAAACACCGAAAACGCGATCGACAAGGCCGACAGCCTCGCGGATGAGCTTCGCATCGTTCGTCCGGAATTGTGTTCCACCGCATGCGCCGTGCGCGTCACCGACGACGACAGCAACGAATTCTACCGCACACCCGTCGGGCTCGCTGTCGGTCGCGGATGAAATCGCCCCGTCGCGCAATGTCAGCGCGCGAGACCGAATTGGTCATCAGACTACGGCAACGGTATCAGTTGAGTCGGTAGCGGCTTCTTGCCCAGCGGGCAGACCGTTCGTCCGTTGAGGGGCTGAGCCTGGGCTGGAGCTTCGTTGGATGACTCGATCGCATTCATGAACTCGGTTATGGCAGCGTCCGAAGACCACTCCGTGTAAGCAACAGCCGCGAATGCAACCGCGAGCAAGACGAGCAGCGGGATCGCCACCATGGTGCCGATTCCCCGCCAATCGATTTGTGCACTGAACAACTGCATCGCTCGTCTTCCGAAAATGGTTTGCCACGGGCTTTAGATCGACTCGCGACTTTCGAATGTGAGCTGAATCACGTTTCACGCTCACTTGATGCCGGGACCGAACGTCCGGACCCCTTTTCGCTTTGGCATTCCGTCGCGCCGTGGGTATCGTTGGGAGCGGAGAATGTTTCGGAGGCGCTCCGTAATATTGCGGACCCGTTTGGTAGAAAACGAACAGAAAAACAACACTCTTGTTCAAATGCAGAAGATCGCTTGGAAATCGGATTCCATTTTTTCCTGGATGTGGCCTGATTGGTCGCCGGAAAGTTCGTGTGATTCGCGGATGCTAAATTTGGTGACAGTCCATAACGGAGGCTGCCATGAAAGCGTTCGGTCGCGTGCTGGCATTTGGTCTTCTGGTCTTGTTTTCTCGAGCTGACGCTCACGACCCGTCGATGCCGAACCACGAGTGGTTCAACAAGCAGGAAATGAACCCGGCCGCCCGCAAGCGGTTAGGTGTTCCCTGGAAGTCCTGCTGCGACAACGGCGATGTATTCAAGACCCGTTTCAGGGTCGGCGAGGATCGCTCGGACCAGTGGCAATATTTGAAAGATGGCGAGTGGAAAACCATCCCGCCCGACATCATAAAGGAAGAAGATACTCCCGATCACGCGCCCGTGCTGTTCATCAACAGACACACGGGAGTGGAGCTTTGTTTCTTCGTACCGCAAGGAGGTCTTTGATGAGCGGCCTGGATCCGGTCCCGCATTTGAAATGTGCGCAGCGACCGCTCGACGCGCAGTTTGGCTGTCCGGTTTGCAAGACCCACTTCGCCGCCATCGACGGCTATGTTTTCCTGACTCACTGGTACGCCAAGAACGAGCGCGGCAAGCGGGAACGAAAAGCCGGCTATCTCTGCTTCGACAAGCTGACGTGCATACTTTGTTTCGTGGACGACAAGGAGTCCGGGCACTGTTGAGGCGGAAAGGTGCGAAGGCGGAAGCGTAACCCGCCTTCTTGAGACGCGGCCGGCGCGTTGCGCCGGAGCCTGTCATCATTGCGCCTGTCATCATTGCGCCTGTCATCATTGCGCCTGTCATCATTGCGCTCGTCGCGGGCCGCGCCTTTAAGCGGCCCTGGGCCAATTCGCCCTGCGCGCTAACCCTTCTTCGGCGACCAGCGATAAGCCTTTGTGCAGGCGCCGCCCATCAGCATGGCCCGCTCGCTGTCGCTCAGGCGGCTGGTCTTGAGAAAGGGTTCGACGGCCTGCTCGTAATTGACCACTGCAAACGCCCGCGTCCAGTCCGTGCCCCACAGGCAGCGATCGAGACCCCAGGCATCGAACACGCGCGCCAGCGGGTCCCAGATATCGTTGAAGGGATACGGCTCGCGGGACAGCGTGCAGGCGCCGCTGACCTTGATCACGGCGTTCGGGCGCCTGGCGAGTTCCAGCACCTTCGGAAGCTCGGCCCACGGTTCGGCCGGCGCCGGCAGCACGCGCGGCTGCAGGATGCCGAGATGGTCGATGATGAAGCGCGTATCGGGATTGCGATCGATCAG
>Ga0081540_1002252_pt1 | contig 15882 bp, 13 predicted proteins | sample TabmetS2T1R1_FD_71024 | JGI IMG/M metagenome (GOLD analysis project Ga0081540, IMG submission 71024) | Tabebuia heterophylla rhizosphere microbial communities from the University of Puerto Rico - S2T1R1 | ecosystem: Host-associated > Plants > Roots > Rhizosphere ... | reverse complement strand
TTGGCGGGAGTGATTGCGCTCGGCGGCGTTTGGTTGGTCAACCACCTCGACAATTCATCGTTGCGCGTGCCGAGCTGGATGCAGGCCAGCGACCAAACCAGTGTCGCGCAGGATCACCAAGGTAGTCCCCCACAGAACAAGTAGTTCTCAAGTCGCTTCCAGTCGTAGGTGGCGTCAGCGCCTTCGCATCCACGTGGCCGGGATCGTGTGACCAATGCTGTGCTCGCGCTGCACAATCGTCAGGGCACCCAAACGACCTCATCGTTCACCGCATAGAGCTTGCACGATTCCTTGTAGTGTTCCTGGCAGCGCGCGAGCGCCCTCGCCGTCGCATTCGATGCACCCCAAGAGTAGGCGCAGCCTCCATTCGGTGAGATTGCAAAGGCCTTGGGTAGGTCGTCAATGGTAAGGAACTTGTCATAGGCTACCACGCACCACCCCGACAGTTTCTCCACTGGAGGCGACCGTTCGAGCGGCGCGAACCCTGTGGGTTGTGGCGCACCCCAAGGTAGTTTGCGCGGCGCATAGCCCAGCGAACTCAGGAAGTGATCGAGCCGCGGCGACCAGTGCTCAAAGCCGTAAGCTACCACGTCATGACTATCCCCCGGCAAAGAGGGTAGTGTGTCGAGCTCGGCTGTTCCGCCGGCCTCAACATAAGCGGTGTGCCACGCTCGCGGCAGCTTCGCGCCCAGGAAGCGATCGTTTTCCGCATAGAACCAGATGCTTGGAACGGCGCCCTGCCGGGCGGCCTTCGCCAGCAAGAGCTCAATGTTTTGCGGACTGCAGAGCAGCTCAGGGCGCGTGTGGGACTCGCCGGCGGCGCCTCCGGCAAAGCTCACTACCGCTTTGACGCCGGGCAGGTGCTGACTTGCGGCGATGATCGCGCCGAAGCCTCCGCTGGATTCACCCGCGAGCACGATGTTGTCGCTGTCAATCCATGCTTGCGTTGCCGCGTACTCGATGGTCGCGCGAATATGGGCCGTGATCGCGGACGCTGCGGGTGCGAAATCAAGGGAATTGCAGGATCCGCGCGGGGCTTCCGCATCAACATCCGTCCCGCTGACCCCGTAGCCGATACGCGTCGGAGCAAGCACGGCAAAGCCCCGCAGCGTCCAGTAATAGTACATCCAGCTGTCCGCCCCATACTCGGCCCGCCCAAACTCGGCCCGCGCCTTAGGCGACCCATGGCGGCGGTGACTGACCACCACTGCAGGAAAGGGGCCGGGCCCATCCGGCTTGAACGTCGTCAACACGAATTCACCGTTGCGCAAGCTCCCGTCTTGCAGCGTCAGGGTTACAGGGACCTTGACGACTTTCTCGTTGAGCTGCGGGTCGGGCGGCGGGTTGGTATCCCGCCGCGCAACGGCGGAAGCGGCGTGATGCATCGTGCTTTGATCGGGCTCGGGCACTAACGCCACTGCCAGCAGGAGGCTCATCGCCAATCCCGACGCGGCAGCGACGAATACAATCGCGAGCGAGCGAGGCGAGCAGGGGGACAACGGGGCGGTCTGATCTGCTCGAAGAGACCGAAGTCCGAGCAGAGGTAGCTTCGCATGCCCTTTCAGCGAGCGGCGACCGTATCGATGCCGGGCATGGTGTTGGCGAGACCGCATCTCGTGTGCCGCACGTTGGATCAGTCGCAAGCGCGCGGCGACCACCGGCGGACGGGCCCCAGTCCGGGCGATCGACTGTGCTTGCCCTATCAGCCTGCGGGCAGCGGCCGCGTTGCCCAAGGCATGCTCGGCGCGTGCCAGGTAGATCCGGTTCAGGAACGCGTCGAACACGGGAGCCCCTTTGATGGACACCAGGTGTTGGAGCAGAGCTTTTCCCTCGGCGTAGCGACCGAGCTCGACCAGCACGGCTGCGCGGCTCCCGACGATGGTCTTGGTTCTGGGCCCAAGCCGCATGGCGCGATCGGACCACTCGTCAAGTTTCGGGCGAAAGCCGGGATCGGCCAAAATTGGTCTGGCACCGGCCAGCCCGTCCATCGTCAGCCAGTTGGTGATCACCCAGTCGAGCGCGTACATCTCCTCTTCGGGTGTCAAATCGCCCTGAGCAAGCTCTCGCTGCACGGCAGCCCACGCCTTGCGACGGCTGTCTTGATTGTTCAGTCTCTCATGTAGAACAGCACGGTATGCGACGCGCACGAAAGCCCATGAACGAGTGCTTATCGGCGGTCGCGTCGTGCCCTCTCGATAAGGCTTGATCTGAGGCGATCGCGCAAAGAAGAACGGCTCTGCCACGCTGAAGCCGATTATCATGAGTTGCGCGAAGACCAGAATGCCGGCTTGTGGGGCGGGCAGCGTTTCGTTGCCAATGTAAAGGATAGTTGGCGCTATGCCTGCGCGATGCAGCCAGATGATGACGCCAATCACAATGATATTTCCGAGCACGCCGCTGAGAAGATGAAGCACCACCGCCGAGCGTTTCGGCGCGCTGACTGACTCGGCGCAAATCACGACCATGCCCGTAGGCAGGAGGCGCACCTCAAGGCGCATGTCGCCGAGGCGTCCGCGTATCAGGACCGGTCCGCGGCCGATCACAATTCGGCGAATAGGGATTGACCCAACCCTGGCCCACAGCAGGCGTCCAGCCTTGTAGACCACGGTGCCGATAGCGAGTCCAAGAAGGAACAAGCTCATCCACAACAACAGGAATGTCAGAAAGGGCTGCGCCATTTCTCGAAGGACCTTCCCTGGGAGGCGGCTCGTTCGTCCCGCGTCAAACGCAGGAACTTGACGTCGTTTACGACGTGCCCACCCTTTCTCCGTGTAGTAAGCGCCGAATGTGACGCAAAGACGTGCTCCGGCAGCGCGGCAACGACGCCTCCTGGGCAACCTTGTGCCTTCAATCGATTCCTTGGGGACCGCGGCTTTGTTACAGCCGCCGGACCAATTGTTATTCGCGTTTCCGCGCGCCGTGTGCGCAAGATGAGCCGGGCCGAGCGACCAGCGGCCCGGACCCGCGCAAATGCTTCCCGCACAGCATATGGACCGGCCCGACGAGAGCTCGCTGCGCTATGCCGGCTGGCGCGTCGTGCTGGCCTGCTTCCTCATGGCGCTGTTCCTGTTCGGCTTCGGCCTCTACGGGCATGGCGTGTATCTTGCCGAGTTGCAGCGGCTCAACGGCTGGCCGGCCGCTCTCATCTCGGGCGCGAGCACGCTTTCTCTCGTGCTCTGCAACATGCTTGCGGCATTCACCAACGAGCTGGTGACGCGGCTTGGCATCAAGCGGCTGGTTCTGCTCGGGCTGCTGGCACTGGCCGCCTCGGTGATCATGCTCGCCTTCGCGGCGTCGCCATGGCAGCTCTACGCCGCGCTCGCGCTGATGTCGCTCGGATGGATCGGCATGGGCACGGTGGTGATCGCCACCGTCGTGAGCCTCTGGTTCGAGCGCCGCCGCGGCCTTGCCATCAGCCTCGCGTTCACCGGTGCGAGCTTTGGCGGGGTCGTCGTCACCCCCTTGCTCGTGTTTCTCGTCGAACAGATTGGTTTTGCGGCGGCGATGTCGGTCATGACGGCGCTCATGGTCGCGGTCCTCGTTCCCATTGTGCTCGCCTGGATCGCTCCGCCATCGTCCGGTGGTCCGGAGCAGGCGCAGATCCTCGACCCGCAACGGACGCCTCCGGTATCCGCCGACATTTCCCGCGCACAGTTGATACGACGGCTGACGTTCTGGACGATCGCCATACCGTTTGCGCTCGCTCTGGTCGCGCAGATCGGTTTCATCGTTCATCAGATCGCGCTGCTCGAGCCGAAGATCGGCCGCACCCATGCGGGATTCGCGGTTTCCGTCATGACCTTCATGGCCATCGCCGGACGCCTCGGCCTCGGTGTCGTCGTCGACAGGTTCGACCCGCGGCTGGTGACATCAGCCTCGCTTGTCAGCCAGGCGGCGGCGCTATTGATCATCCTGGCAACCGATAGCGTGCCGGTGGTGTGGGCGGCGTGCGCCCTGTTCGGCTTCTCGGTCGGCAATATCATCACCCTGCCGCCGCTGATCATCAATCGCGAGTTTAGCGCCGCAAGTTTCACCGTCGTCATGGGACTCGCGAACGCGATCAGCGGCACCGTCGGCTCGCTTGGGCCCGCGCTTCTCGGCCTCGTACGAGGCTGGAGTGGCGACTATGGTCTTGCGCTTGGCCTGTGCATTGCGCTCGACACGCTTGCGGCGGTAATTGTCGTGCAGCGGAGCAGGGAGTAAGCCGTCACGGCGAACGTTTATCGCGAAACGGGAATTCACGGAGGATATGACGCGCATGAAAGACCTGTCAGGACAGACCGCGTTCGTCACGGGCGCCGCATCGGGTATCGGATTGGGGATCGCGACCGCACTGTCACAGGCGGGCGTGAAGGTCATGCTGTGCGACATTGAGGAGGAGGCGCTGGCCAAGGCGGTAGCGGATCTCAAGCGTACCAACGCGGACGTTGACGGTGTGAGAGCAGACGTCTCGCTCAAGGCCGAGCTCCGGACCGCAGCGGACGCAACCATCGCGAGATATGGCAAGGTCCATATGTTGATCAACAATGCCGGCGTTGGCGGTGGTGGCGGCTATGGCGAATGGACCGAAGCAATCTGGAATTGGACTCTCGGAGTCAATCTGATGTCGGTGATCTGGGGGATCGAGATTTTTGGTCCGCTCATTGAATCGCACGGCGAGGGAGGACAAATCGTCTCCACGGCTTCCATCGCCGGCCTGATTTCAGGCGGTGCAAATCCTACGTACGATGTGAGCAAGTATGGCGTTGTTGCACTATCCGAGGGATTGCGCCAGGCGCTTGCACCGCGGGCGATCGGAGTGTCCGTTCTGTGCCCGGGCTTTGTCCGCACGCAAATTACGAGTTCACGACGCAATGTTCCCCAGCGGCTCGCCGGCGCTATTGAAAATCGACCGCCACAGGGATCGAACGCCGAACGGTTCAAGCTGATTCAAGAACGGATAGCCACCGGCATCGATCCACTCTATGTCGGCGAACTGGTTCGAGAAGCCATCGAAAACGACTGGCCGTATATTTTCACCGATACCGAGTTCGAGCCCTTCGTCGACGGCCGGTTCGCCGCCATAAAGCAGGGCTTCGAACGTATCCGCGGACGACAACCGCGACGTTGAGCGCGCTGCCTGGTCGGCACTGCGCGGGCGTATTTTGAGCGAGCACCCCGGGGCAGTCCCGGGGCGCGACGCGCCCTCAATTCAACAGCTTCATATCATCCGGCGCCTGCGGCGGCGTCTTGATCGCGATCGCCTTGATGGTGCGGCCATTGGGCTTGGTGCCGGCATGCGGCGTGCCCTTGGGGATGATGACGAGATCGCCCGGCTTCACCGTCACTTCCTTGTCGCCCAGCCAGATCGTGCCGGTACCTTCGAGGATGTACTGGATTTCGTGGGTATTGGGATGAAGGTGCTTTGGCGGGCTGCCGTCCTGTATTGCGATTGTCATGCCGTCAGCCACGGCGAGCACCTTGTTGCGCATGCCGGCGGTGTTGACGGGCGACAGCGCATCGCCCTCCAGGTCGCCGGTGTGGATGATTTGCGCGGTGATATTTTCGGCAGCCAGCGCTGGCCGCAGGAAATGCGTGATGCCGCAACCGGCGGCAAAGGCGGCGGCCAACGATAGTGCGGCAACGGCGCGATTCATGGAAAGTCCTCCTAAGGCGTTTCTCGTGCCGGGCGATGCTAAGCCGCGCGGCCGCGCCTGGCCAGCGCGCGATTCGGCGCGCCCCGCGAAAAGATCGCGCGCCGGCCATGGAATAAAGCGCGGCCTGCAAAACCGGAACGCCTCCCTTGCGCGCGGCACTTTGGCACCAAAGTCGCCTTCTCAAGCGCGCCGCGCTGCACTATCGTCCGGCCAAATTTTCCGGAGGAACCCATGCGCAACATCATTGGCCGGCTGGCCGGGGCATTTCTGGCGCTGGCGCTGGGCAGCGGGCTTGCCGCGGCGCAAAGCAAGGTCACCATCGCCGTCGGCGGCAGCGCCTGTCTTTGCTACCTGCCGACCGTGCTGGCGCGGCAGCTCGGTGAGTACGAGAAGGCGGGCGTCGCCGTCGAGCTGGTGGACCTCAAGGGCGGATCTGACGCGCTGAAGGCAGTGCTCGGCGGCAGCGCCGACGTGGTCTCCGGCTATTTCGACCATTGCGTCAACCTCGCCGCCAAGAAGCAGGAGCTGCAATCCTTCGTCATCTACGACCGCTATCCCGGCCTCGTGCTGGTGGTCTCGCCAAGGCACACCGACGAGATCAAGTCGATCAAGGACCTCGCCGGCAAGAAGGTCGGCGTCAGCGCGCCGGGCTCCTCGACCGATTTCTTCCTGAAGTTTCTGTTGAAGAAGAACGGCCTCGATCCCACCAGCGCCGCCGTGATCGGCGTCGGCCTCGGCGCCACCGCGGTCGCCGCCATGCAGCAGGGCCAGATCGATGCCGCTGTCATGCTCGATCCCTCCGTCACTGTGCTGCAGGGCGCCTACAAGGACCTCAAAATCCTCGCCGACACCCGCACGCAGAAGGACACGCTTGACGTGTTCGGCGGCGAGTACCCGGGCGGCGCGCTCTACACGACGGTAGCCTGGATCAAGTCGCACGAGAAGGAAGTGCAGGCGCTGACCAATGCCATCCTCAACACGCTCGCCTGGATTCACTCCCATACGCCGGAAGAGATCATGGCCAAGATGCCGGAGGAACTGGTCGGCAAGGACAAGGAGCTCTATCTCGCCGCGCTGAAGAACACGATCCCGATGTATTCGCAGACCGGCAAGATGGACCCCAAGGGCGCCGACGCGGTGCTCGCGGTGTTCAGCGAGGGCTCGCCGGAAGTGGCGAAGGCCGGCATCGTAGTCAGCAAGACCTACACCAACGCCTTCGTCGAGAAGGCCCCGAAGACGTCGGGCACAGCAACGAAGTAGCTGTCGCTCCGTGAAACCGCTTGTCATCCATCGCGTCACCGAACTCGACCTGCAGGTGGCGCCGCGGAGGTGGCCATTCGCCGAGGCGCGGCGCGCCGAGATATCGGCGCATTTCGCCGCGCAGCAACGCGAGCATTCGCACCTCTGGAATGGCCGGGTTCTGATCGGCACCACTCCCGTGGTCGCCGGCGAACGGCTCAGCGCAAGCTATTTCGAGGTCGATTTCGCAAGCTTCCTCGCCTGGCGCGACTGGGGATTTCCGGACAAGGACGTCGTCAACGGCTTTGGCATGGGTGCACTTCGTGCCTCCGACGGCGCCTTCGTGCTCGGCGAGATGGGTTCTCACACTGCGAACGGAGGGCGGATCTACTTTCCGTCCGGCACGCCCGATCTTGAGGACGTGAGGGACGGCAGGCTCGACATTCCTGCAAGCGTGGCGCGCGAGGTCGAGGAGGAGACCGGGCTCGCCCCGCACGAATATCGCGCCGCTTCCTACTGGGATTGCATCTCCACCGGCACAGCGCTTGCGATGATCCGCGCGCTTGATGTCGATATGCCCGGCGAAGCATTGCGCGAAAAGATCGAGGCCAACCTCGCGCAGCAAAGTCACCCCGAGCTTTCCGCCATCCATCTGGTGCGCAAACGCAGCGATTTGACCGGCGCAATGCCGCGTTTTGTCACGGCCTATCTCGAGGCGCAGTTGCCGACTTAAGGCCCCTTGCGGCCGCGGCCGTTCTCGCGCCCTGCGCCCCTAGGCCCGCTTCTGATCCGTACGGACTTTCCCGGTACCGGACAATTTAAAGCAATCCGTAACGGTTTGCACATTTGTCTGGGTTTATGTGGGGACCCACCGTTTTCGCACCTCTGCTCGCCGTGTGGCGAAGCAAGATGTTCATAAAGCGTGGCGCCAGATTATCGATGCGGATGAAAGAGTCTTACTGCAGAGATCAAGTTGTCGATAGCGAGAGCCCGCCCCCCGAAGGCGGGGCGGTCCGATTCGTGCCCGTTCGATGGGAAAATGTCAGCATGGCTGCGGCGGCAGTACTTGCCGTCGGCATCCCCTTCGTGGCGTTCACAAACCTCGTGCTGTTCCACTTTTATGTTCGCGGCAGCTTCGTCCTCGACTCTGGCTTGCTTGCGTCCCTGGTGTGGCACAGCAATGCGGCCCTCTCGCAACCTGCAAGCCTTGGCGGAGGCAGCTTCTTCGGCACGCATGTGTCGCCGCTATTTCTGCCTGTTTCGGCGCTTAGCTGGTGTCTGTCATTTTCAATGCCGCAGTTTTTTGCCGGCTTCGTCGGATTGAGCCACGCACTGCTGGCGCTTGCCGTATTTTGGCTGCTGGTGGAAGGCTTCGGCATGCGGCGCGGCGCGGGCCCGTGGATCGCCGCTCTCGCAGCGCTGGGCTTCGCCTTCAGCGGGCTCGCCATCGCGATTGCGCGCTACCCGCATTTCGAGACACTGATCGCGGCCTTCTTCCTGCTGTTCGCCGTGGCGCAGGTGCTTGGACATCCACGCCTCGCCGTCGCCTTTTTCGTCCTTGGTCTTGCGACCCGCGAGGATGCCGGATTTCACTATGTGGCCGTCCTCGGCTTGCTGGTCACGCTGAACCTTGCCTACGGTGTACCATTGCGGCAGCAGCGGACGGAATGGACCTTCGCGCTGGCGGCGCTATTCTACGCCATTGCCGCGATGGCCGTGCAGCGCCTCTTATTCCCCGACACATCAGCATTCGTGCGGGTATATCTCGGTGACCCACCCTTGGCACATCTGAGCGCCGCGCTGATTGCACAGCGCATGCTCTCCTTCGTGGTCGGCCTTCCGTACATCCTCTATCCTGCCCTTGGTGCCTGCATATGGGCTGTGCGAGCCCGGAATCCCTACATCGTGCTGGCGTTCGTCGCCGGTATTCCATGGCTGCTGGTGCACATGCTGGCGAAAAGCCCGCTCGCCGGCATGCTGGCGAGTTACTATGCTTTTCCATTTCTGGTCGCTTTGGCTTGGCCGCTCATCGCCGTGCTGCGACAGCGGCAACCGACAGGCAACGCGTCTTCGGTCATCGTCGGTTTCGCCGCGCTGCTGGCGTTGAGTTTCTTTCCTGGCATTGGGATACACGATCCGGGACGGCTGCCTCTTCCTCAGGCGTTCTGGGACCCGCCATCTCTCGCACGGCAGGCTGCGACCGATCGTGCGGTGGCAGCAATAAGCGCGGCGCGACCGATGCTCGGCCGGTTGCTCGTCGACAACAGCATCGCCGCGCTCGCGCCGAACGGGTTTGCGGAAAGAGAAGTGCCGTTTCTGCAAGGCAACGAAACGGCGCCGAGCAAGGCGATCGCCTCGCCGGACGCGGTGGTCTTGTTCGCGGAGGGGTACGACGCGCAGCGGTTGCGTGCGATAGCCGACGCTGCGGGCCTCACCAGGCATTACGCCATGCCCGGCACGCAAATCCAGTTGGCAGCCCGGCAGAGGCTTGAAGAGATTCCGTCGCTCGCCGGGCTCGTGACCGCCGAGCAAGGCGGCACTCAGAAATAGCCTTCGCGCGAACTCCTGGTTGAACCGGCCGTGGAAGAATCTGTCGCCGCATTGATACGCCAGAGGTCAGTTCACGCGGAGCGCTGCGCGGCAACCGTTGCCCGAGCTTTCCGCCATCCATCTGGTGCGCAAACGCAGCGATTTGACCGGCGCAATGCCGCGTTTTGTCACGGCCGATCTCGAAGCGAAGTTGTCCGCCAGACGGCATTTTGCGCAAGCGCCAATTGCGTCTTGCCGCTTGCAGCGAAGGAATGAGGCGCGCGCCGCCATCCGCCCATGCAATGCGCTTGACATCGGTCCGCACTATCAATGTGATAGGCGTCAAGAATAACCAAGAACGCAATGCACAATTTCCAGGGAGGTATTAATGCCGGTGCGCAAAGCTGCACGCCTGTTTGTTGGGCTGTTTGCCGCAATCGCGGCGCTGGGAGCGGCCGTTGGCGCCGAGGCCCAGGAGAAAAAGATCAAGATCGGCGTCATCTACGACCTCACCGGCCCGCTCGCCGGCGGCGGTTCCGAGCTGCAATATATCGGCGCCAAGATCATGCTCGACCAGTACGCCAAGACCGGGGTCGAGGGCTACAAGATCGAGGCCGTCTACGCCGACGCGCAGAGCAAGCCCGACGTCGCCATCAACGAGGCGGTGCGTCTGATCGAGCAGGAAAAGGTCGACATGCTGCTCGGCTTCTACTCCTCGGCGCAATGCGTGCCGGTGGCCGGCCGCGTCGAGCAGCTCAAGAAGTTCATGTGGATCACCACCTGCATCTCGTCGGCCGTGCTGGACGGCAAGGGCTACAAATACGTGTTCCGCCCGCAGGCGAGCGGCGACCAGTTCGGCATGATGACGATGGACTTCATCGCGCAGAACTCCAAGGAGAAGCTCGGCAAGGATCCGAAAGATCTGCGCGTCGCCATCATCCATGAGGACGGCGCCTATGGCGTCGACGTCTCCAAGGGCAACGAGGCCGGCGCCAAGAAGGCCGGCTTCCAGATCGTGCTGAAGGAAGGCTATTCGGCGACCGCGCCCGATCTCTCGGCGCTGGTGACGAAACTGAAGCGCGCGCGGCCCGACGTGATCTTCCACACCGGCTACAACCCGGACATCACGCTGTTCGGCCGCCAGGCGCGCGAACAGGGGCTGAAATTCGCCGCCCTGGTCGGACACGGCGCCGGCTACGGTGTCTACGAGAAGCTGAAGGAAGGCCTCGGTAGCGACGTCAACTACGTCTTCAACACCGACCCGATCTCGATCTGGCTCGCCAACCAGAAGACGATGGACCCGAAGCTGCCGCCGGTCATCAAGATGGTCGGCGAGGAGTTCGACAAGATCAGGCCCGGCGTCGCTATCCGCTCCGCCCATGTCGGCATGGCGGCATCGAACACCTATCTGTTCCTGACCGACGTGCTGCCACGCGCCATCAAGAAGTATGGCGGCATCGATCCCGATGCGCTGCGCAAGGCCGCGCTCGATGTCGATGTTCCCGAGGGCGGCACCATGCTCGGCTTCGGCGTCAAGTTCTTCACCGAAGGTGAGGGGATGGCCGGCCAGAACCAGCGCTCGTTCCCAGTTGTCATCCAGTATGTCGACGACAAGTCCTATGTGGTGTGGCCGAAGAGCCAGGCGCAGCGCGAGGCCGTGTTGCCGTTGCCGAAGGGGACCACGTTCAGCAACCAGTAAGCGCCAAACAATAATAACGGAGGGATCGCGGTGCTGGTGGTGAACGGTCTGGTGAAGCGTTTTGGCGGCTTCACCGCTGTTAACAACGTGTCGTTCAGGGTCGAGAAGGGCGAGATTCTCGGCCTGATCGGCCCGAACGGCTCCGGCAAGAGCACGATCTTCAACATGCTGTCGGGCACGCTGGTGCCCACGGCAGGTTCAGTTCAATTTGACGGGCACGAGATCGCAGGCCACGCGCCGCACCGGATCATCAATGGCGGCATCGGGCGCACCTTCCAGATCCCGCGGCCGTTTCATCGCCTGACGCTGTTCGAGAACGTCGCGCTCGCGGGCTTTTACGGCCAGGGCCGCCACAGCCGCAAGAATGCGGATGAAGCCGCCGAGAAGGCGCTTCACATGGTCGGGCTTCCGACCGATCGCCATGCCAGTGTCGATGGCCTCGGCGCCGCCGGCCTGAAGAAGCTAGAACTCGCCAAGGCGCTGGCCACTGGCCCAAAACTGCTGCTCGCCGACGAAAGCCTTGGCGGGCTCGATGAGCACGAGATGGATCAGGCCGCCGACATGCTGCGCAATATCCGCGACGAGCTCGGCATCACCATTATCTGGGTCGAGCATATCATGGGCGTTTTGATGCGTGTGGTCGATCGCGTCATGGTGCTTGATCACGGCGTGAAGATTTCGGAAGGGCTGCCGGGTGAGGTGGCGAGCGATCCGCGCGTGATCGAGGTTTATCTCGGCACGGATGCCGATGCGAGCCAGGCCGCGGCTGCGGCCGCCGAGGCGCGCCGCCGGGCAGGGGTCTGATCATGCTGCAGCTCAAAGCGCTCGATGCAGGCTACGGCACGTTCCAGGCCCTGTTTGGCATCAATCTGGAAGTGCGCGCCGGCGAGGCGGTCGGCGTGATCGGCCCCAACGGCGCCGGCAAGACCACGCTGATGCGGGTGATCTCCGGCCTGATCCGGCCGACCAGGGGCGCGATCGCGATGCAAGGCACCGACGTCGTGGCGACGCCGGCGCACAGGATCGTCAGCCTCGGCATTGCGCACGTGCCGGAAAACCGCCGGCTGTTTCCGCGCCTCACCGTCGACGACAATCTCAAGATGGGCGCGTACATGCCGGGCGCGCGGGCCAAATATGCCGAGCGGCTGGAATTCGTGTTCAATCTCTTCCCGCGCATGAAGGAACGCCGCCACCAGATGGCCGGCACCCTGTCGGGCGGCGAGCAGCAGATGTGCGCCATCGGCCGCGCGCTGATGTCGGATCCGAAGTTGCTTCTGCTCGACGAGCCCTCCGCTGGTCTCGCGCCGGTGGTCGTGCAGCAGGTCTTTGAGCTCGTCAAGCGCATCCGCGGCTCCGGGCTCACCGTGCTGATCGTCGAGCAGAACGTGCAGCAGGTGCTGAAGGTGGTCGACCGCGCCTATCTCTTGGAGGCCGGCACCATCCGCGCCTCAGGGACGTCGGAAGAGATGATGAAGACCGACACCATCAAGCAAGCCTATCTCGGGGTATGAGCATGATCCGGAAAAGTGGGCACCGGTTTTCCCTGCGACAAACGCGAAGCGTTTGCGCGGAGATCATGCTCCACTAAAGAGTGGCAGGGCACGATGCAGAACTTCCTCGACATCTTCGACATCTTCCTGCTGGAGGCCGTCATCAACGGCATCCTGCTCGGCGGCGTGCTGGCGCTGCTCGCGCTCGGGCTGAATCTGATCTTCGGCGTCATCGACGTCACCTGGATCTGCTACGCCGAGCTTGTAATGATCGGCATGTACGGCATGTACTACATGGTTCAGGTGTTCGGCCTGCCGTATTGGGCCGCAGCCCCCTTCGCTATCATGCTGGTCGCCGCGCTAGGCGCGGCGCTGCATTACTTCGTCATCGCGCCGCTGTTGACTGCGCCGCCGATCAACCAGCTGCTCGCCACCGGCGGCGTGCTGTTCATCCTGCAGAGCTTTGCCACCGTCGCGTTCGGCATCGACTTCCGCAACCTCGGTATCCGCCTGCCGGTGCTGGCGCTGGGCGAGATGAATTTCAGCTATTCCCGCCTACTCGCGTTCGGGGCGGCGCTGATCGGCATGGTCGTGGTCTATCTGTTCATGACCCGCACCTTCACCGGCACTGCGATCCGCGCCATCGCGCAGGATCGCCAGATCATGCCGCTGATGGGGGTGGACGCCAGACGCATCTATCTCATCACCTCGGCACTCGGCGGCGCACTCGCTGGCCTCGCCGCATGCCTTTTGGTGCTGCAATATGACGTGCATCCCTTTGTCGGCCTCTCCTTCGGCCCGATCACTTTCCTGATCTGCGTGCTCGGGGGCTTGGGTAATTTCATCGGCGGCTTCATCGCGGCCTTCGTATTCGCCGAGATCATCTCGCTCGGCGGCCTGTTCTCCGACCTCGAATGGGGCTACGTGCTGGCCTTCGCCTTCTTCATCGTGATGATGTTCATCCGGCCCGCGGGCCTGTTTGCGAGGCGCGCGTGAACTCCCGTATTGTCGCCTGGGCCATTGGTCTCGCCGCGCTTATTGCGCTGCCTTTCCTTTATCGCGATCCCTATCATCTGCACCTCCTGGTGCTGATCCTGATCTGGTCATTCGCCTATACGTCCTGGTCGATCATGGGCCGCTTCAACCTCGTCTCGCTCGGCCACGGCGGCTTCATGGGCGTCGGCGCCTACGTCACTGCGCTGCTCTGGAATCATCTCGGCGTGTCGCCCTGGATCGGCATTCCCATCAGCATGGTCACGGCGGGGCTGCTGGCGGTGGTTGTCGCCTATCCCTGTTTCCGCTTCCGCATTACCGGGCACTATTTCGTGCTAGTGACGCTGGCGCTCTCAGGTATCGTGCTGCAGGTCATCACGGCGACCCGCGACTGGACCGGCGGCTCGCTCGGCTACACGCCGAACCGCGCCCGCAGCGGCCAGGGCTTTTGGGCGCTGCAGTTCGACGACAAGATCACATGGTACCTGATCGCACTCGGCATCTGGGTCGTCGGCCTCATCATCTGGCGCGCAGTCGACCGCAGCATGGCTCGCTACGCCATGGAAGCGATCTCGGAAGACGAGGATGCGGCTGCTGCTGCCGGCGTCAACGTCACCGCCGAAAAGCTGAAGATCACGTTGATCTCGGCCCTGATGACCGCGCTTGCCGGCGCAATCTACTGCCAGTACCAGATGTTTATTTCGCCGGATACCGTCAGCGGCATTGGAGTGTCGCTGCAGATGGTGTTCGCCGTCATCGTTGGCGGGCTCTATGTCTTGCTCGGGCCTACGGTCGGCGCGATCATCACCATCCTTCTGGCGGAGACGCTGCGCATCGGCTTCGGCACCAAGGCGGTCGGCTGGGACAACCTCGTCTACGGCGTGCTGCTGGTGCTGTTCATCATCTTCCTGCCCAAGGGCATTCTGGGCAGCATCGCCGAGCGGCTGAAGTTTCGAAAGGCGTAGCTCTACTCCCTCGCCCCGCTCTTGCGGGGAGAGGGTAGGGGTGAGGGGTCTCTCCGCGAGTTCGGTGCTGATGGTGAGACCTGTACCCCCTCACCCGGATTGCATCTTGCGATGCAATCCGACCTCTCCCCGCAAGCGGGGCGAGGTGAAGGAAGTCAATCTTTCACAAACGCCAGCAACACGCCGTTGGCGGCCGCCGGCGGCAACACGACAGCGCCGCTGCTCGCCACCGCCTTCGCGCCGATCGCGGCTTTCGCACCGGCAAGGTCGCTCGCCACCAGCTCAAGCCCGGCGCCGGCGCGATCGGGCAGGGTGCTGACGTCCACGCCGGGATATCGCTTGCCCAGCGCCTCGCGCGACAGGAACACGAAATCGGCGCGGCCGAATCCCGTCGGCACATCAGCCGATCCGTCCGCGCCGGCGCGAACCTCGCCCGCGATCATCTTGGCCAGATGCTTTGCATCCTCTTCCGGCCTCGGCGTCACAATGAACACCCGCGCGATGGCCTTTGCGGTGTTGGCGTGCTTCTGCAGTTCGGGAATCCACACCGTCTCGCGCGTCTTGTGCTGGCAGGCAAACAGCCGCACACCGCCGGGTGCTTCGCTCGCCGGCCACAGGAAGGTCGCAAATTTCGCCGCCGCCTTGCTTCCGTCCGGCATGATCACCGGCCGTTCGAAATCGGTCGGGCCGATCGCGGCGTAACCCATGGTGCGCAGTTCCGCCGCGCCCGCTGCCGCGCTCAGCGTCGTGAACGCGACGCGCTCGATGCCGCCGCCGGTCTTCTCCAGATAGGTGCGCGTCGGCGCGTTGTGCTCGGTCGCATTGAGCACGCCGAGCAGCTCCATGTAATCCTCGCCCAGCATGATGGTGTAATTGCCGGTCCCCATATGCGCGCTGTGGGTGCCGCGCGGCGAGATGGTGAAGCCGAGCTGCTTCCAGTTGGCGGCAGCCGCGTCGAGGTTTTTTACCGCGACGACGACATGATCTACTCCGGCGATGCTCTTGATGGTCACGCTGGCACGAAGTCCCTGTTTCGCTTTCGCTCTACCCATCCTACGATTGCGACCGGAGGAAGTCTAATGTCATCAAAGGACGTCCGCATGCCGGAATCGCTGTGGGCCGCGGTGACGCCGCCGGGGCCCGAGCTGCCGCCGCTTGTCGGCGCCGAGCAGGCCGACGTCGTCATCATTGGCGCGGGTTTCACCGGCCTTTCCACCGCGCTGCATCTGCGCGAAGCCGGCGTTGACGTCGCCATCGTGGAAGCCGCCGAGCCCGGCTGGGGCGGCTCGGGCCGCAACAACGGCCAGGTGATTTCGACGCTGACGCGCCCG
>Ga0081540_1002251_pt1 | contig 15895 bp, 9 predicted proteins | sample TabmetS2T1R1_FD_71024 | JGI IMG/M metagenome (GOLD analysis project Ga0081540, IMG submission 71024) | Tabebuia heterophylla rhizosphere microbial communities from the University of Puerto Rico - S2T1R1 | ecosystem: Host-associated > Plants > Roots > Rhizosphere ... | reverse complement strand
GTCAAGGGCGTGATTGGACTCGGGCTGCCGACGGTGTCGATGGGCCTGCTCGCCGTGACCATGGCGCCGGGCCAGGCGATCGCGATCGTCATCGTTCCCGCCATTGTCACCAATGTCTGGCAGACCTTTGGCGGGCCCTATCTGCGCGATATCATGCGCCGGCTGTGGCCATTGATGGCCGGCACCGTGATCGGCATCTGGCTCAATGCCGGGCTCCTGACCGGTCCCTATGCGCCCTATGGCACCGTCACACTGGGCGCGTTGCTGGTGATCTACGCCATCATGGGCCTGACCAAACTGCAGTTCACCGTCGCTCAGCGCAACGAGAAATGGATCGGCGGCATTGTCGGCCTGATCACCGGCGTCGTGTCCGCAGGGACCGGCGTACAGATATTCCCTTCCATGCCGTACATGCAGGCGATCGGCATGGAGAAGGACGAGCTGGTGCAGGCGCTTGGCGTGTTCTTCACCGTCGCCACGGTGGCGCTCGCCTTCAACGTCACTGCGTCGGGCCTCTTGACCGCGGCAACCGCGCTACCCGGCGCCATCGCGATGGCGGCGTCCTTTGCCGGCATGTTCATTGGCCAAGCCGTGCGCTCGCGGATGCAGCCGGAGGTGTTCCGCCGCTGGTTCCTGATCGCGCTGATCCTGCTCGGGCTCTACATTGCCGGCAACGCGCTGATCAAGATCCACGGCTGAGATTTTGTTTGGCGCATGATCTCCGCGCAAACGCTTTGCGCTTGTCGCGGGGAAAACCGGTTTCCACTTTACGCTGACGCGGCCCTGCGGGTCCGGATCATGTGCTGTCAGCGCGCCTCCAGCATCGCCACGCGGATGCCGAGATAGACGAACAAGCCGCCGAGCGCGCGGTTGATCCAGGCGATCGCTCCTTCGGACTGCCGGATGCGTGTTGCCGCCTTCGCGGCAAAGGCCGCAATGCCGAGGCACCACAGCGTGCCGTTGAAGATGAAGATCGCCCCCAGCAGCAGGAAAGCCAGCGTCTTGTGCGCCGATGCCGCATCGACGAATTGCGGCAGGAAGGCCAGGAAGAACAGCGCGACCTTGGGATTGAGCACATTGGTCAGCGCGCCCTGCCAGAACACGGATGCAAGCGACGTTGCACCCGCGTCGACCGCGACCTCGGTCAGCGGACGCGCGCGCGACAGCAGCATCTGCACGCCTGCAAAGAGCAGATAGGCCGCACCGGCCAGTTTCAGCAACGCAAACGCCGTGGAGGATGCCATCAGCAGGGCCGACAGCCCGATCGCGGCACCCAGCACGTGCACGAGGCAGCCGCAGCTGATGCCGATTGCGGCCGCCGCCCCGCCGCGCCAGCCGAGCTGGATGCTGCGGCCGATGATATAGGCGGTGTCCGGCCCGGGCGTGACATTGAGCAGGAGGCCGGAAAGGACAAAAAGCCAGAGTTCATGAATTCCGAGCATGATCACCTGTTGGTTATCGGCCTCCGATCTGCCATTGACTGGTTCCATGACGACCGGATGACGCGCCAAAAAACCCGGCCGTTGCACGGGGTTTGCATGGCTCCGCGCCGGGGAACGGGCTTCCGTCCGCGACAAGGTGTCTGTAAGGGATTTGGCCAGCGGAATACATGGTGATTCCGGTGGTTTTGGAGTTTGAGGAATAATGCAAAGACGCCTGGCAGCCATCGTCTGCGCCGACGTCGCCGGCTACTCGCGCATGATGGGGGCCGACGAGGCGGGGACGCATGCCGCCTTCAAGGCCCATCGCACCGCCATCTACCCCATCATTCTTAACCACGGCGGCCGGATGGTTAAAAAAACCGGCGATGGCTTCCTGCTGGAATTCCCGAGCGTAGTGGGCGCGATCGAGGCCGCCATTGAAATGCAGAGGCTGATGGCGGAGCGCAACGCCCAGCTGCCGGCCGACCGCGTCATGCGCTTCCGCATGGGCGGCCATATGGGCGATGTGATCGCCGACGAGGACGAAGTGTTCGGCGACGGCGTCAATATTGCCGTCCGCCTGGAATCGGTCGCCGCGCCCGGCGGCATCGCCGTGTCCGCCAAGGCGTATCTGGAGGCCGGCAAGCACCTCTCTACTGCCCTGGTCAACGCCGGCCGTCACCGCCTGAAAAACATCGGCGAGCTGGTCAATGTGTGGACCTGGGAGCCCGGCGGGACCGAGGCGCCGGTCAGCGAAACCAGCGCCGCCCAATTGCCGGCGCAGTACCGCACGGCCATCGTGGGCGTCCTGCCCTTTGCCAATCTTGCCGACGGCGCCGACGAATATTTCGCCGATGGTCTGACCGAAGACCTGATCCATGCGCTGTCGCTGCAATCGTTCTACCGGGTGCTGAGCCGCAGCGCGACCTTCCCCTTCAAGGGCCAGAACCTGAGCGCGCGCCTGATCGCGCGCGAGATCGACGCGACCTATCTGATCCAGGGTTCGGTGCGCCGCGCCGGCAACAAGCTGCGCGTCACCGCGGAACTGATCTCGCCGGAGACCGGCGCGCAATTATGGACCGGCCGCTACGACCGCGACATGGGCGACCTGTTCGCGCTGCAGGACGAACTGACCATGAGCCTGTCGGCCGCGCTGGCGCCGGAGATTTTTCGCGCCGAGGCATCCGCGCCGGCACGCTCGTCATCCACCGACCTCACCGCCTGGGATCGCTTCCTGCGGGGGCTCTCGCACTACTACAAGCAGACCAAGCCGGACTTCGAGGCCTCGATCGCCTTCTTCCGCGAGGCGATCGGGCTCGATCCGTCGCTTGGCATTGCGCGCGCCTATCTCGCCACCATCATGGTGCAGGGCGTCCAGTATGGCTGGATCGGGAGCACGCGGGAATTGTGGACGGAAGCGATGGAACTGGCGGAGAGCGCGGTGCGGCTCGATCCCCGCTCCGCCTTCGCCTATCAGATCCTGTCCTATATCCACGGCATGAGCGGCCACTACGATGCGGCGCGGGAAACCGCCATCAAGGCGGTCGGCTTGAACCCCTACGACATGGGCTGCCGCGGCATCCTCGGCATGAGCCACCTCGTCGTCGGCGAGCATCGCCAGGCGATCGAGTTGTTCACGACCGCCGTTCAGCGCGGCAACACCGATCCCAGATATCAATGGGCCGCCCTGCTCGGATTCGGCCACTATCTGCTGGGACAATACGACGCGTCATTGTCCTGGCTGCGCGAAGCGCTCACTCTCAATCCCATTCACCTCCAGGCGCTGGCGCTGAGGGCTGCCGCGCTGGCACAGCACGGCCAAAGCAAGGAAGCGGCCGCGGCAACGAAGGCGCTGCTGGAGAACTATCCCACGATCACCGTCGAGAAGCACCTGCGTAACTTCTATTGGAAGGAGCTCGCCGACGTCGCCCATTATCGCGAAGGGCTGTTGAAGGCCGGCGTGCCCTCGACGAAATTGACGCTGGTCGAGACCGGCGCCAAGCGCACGGCCAATTCCTGACCACCTCAACGCACGCGCGACCTCTCCACAGCTTTGGTTGACAGCGCCCCTGATTCAGCCAAAATTCGCGCTCATCCACAGGTAGTATCAGCTCGCGGCATTCCGCCGAAGCGCTTCATTCACACCCACGAATCTTTTGATTAATCGCCGCCGTCGGGGGGATCGGGATCATGCAGGACCGCACCGGAACGGGTTCGAGTACCCCGCCGATACCCGTCTCGCCCAACAATCCCTGTCCTTTCCTGCGCGCCGCCGTCTCGGAAGGTTACATCGACGGCCACACCGTGCCGCTGGGAACGCTGGCGCAGACGGTGCAGGCCGCGAGCGGCGAGACGGGATTTGCGAAAGTGAAGGTCGGCATCGAGACCCGCTTGGTGGCGCTGGTCGCCAACGGGCTCAATCCGCTTCGCCTGCTGAAAAGCTGGTGGTCGGGCGCCACGCTCGACGAACTGCGCGACGGTCCGCTCGACAAGCACGGCGTCGGCTCGCGCATCCTGGATGCGACCGCCCATGTCCACGACGACGAGATCGAGCGCCTCGCCTCCTTCGGCAAGGAGCGGGCGGACCCGATGGGCGGCGGCACCGAGATCGGCCTGACCAACGATGAAATCACCGTCTACATGAACGCGAATTTCGAGCGCGCCAAGGCGCACCGCCGCGCCATCGACCGCAAGCTGATGGAAGGCGAGTGGCCGGTGCTGTTGCGCGTCATGGGCAAGGGCGAAGGCGTGGCGCGCTATCTCAGCGTCGCCGAGGTTCGCACCCTCTTCACCGAGCGGCGGCTGCCGGAGCGCATCAATGCGCGGCTGTCGGCGCATCCGCTGCGCAAAGGCGGCGTGGTGGGCAAACTGGTCAAGGGCGCAGCGGCGCTGATCGCGCTGCTGGCTGCTTTCATCATCGTGTTCGCCGAATTCCCGGAATGGATCCGCCCGATCCCGCTGATCGGCCAGCTGGAGCCGCCGGCCCTGCCCGACCGCCAGCGCTTGAAAGCGGCTTACTGGCTCGACCAGAACTGGTCGACGGATGACCGCTTCTGGTTTCATCACGCAACTCAGGGCACGGCGACTTTCCCGGTGCCCTATTCCTGGTTCATCGCGCTGGAGCAGCCGGGCCTTCGCCTGTGGGGCCGGCCCGGCATGTTTGCCGACAGCGCGTATCTGGAAAAATTCGGCTTCATTCCGAGCCCCAAGACGGTGCGCACGGATGAGGCGACCTTGCGCCGTTTCGGCTTCAGCAATTCGCCCGATGCGAAAACCGAGCCCGCGCCGGATTCGTTGGGCGGCCTGAAGCCGCTGCCTGCGGACAATATCGACGGCCTGCCCGTTGGCTTTGCCCGCATGACCAACGTCCCTGATCCCGCCACCGGAGCCGCGCAATCCGACAAGATCGGACTGACCTGCGCGGCCTGTCACACCGGGAGCATCTACTACAAGGGTACCAGCATTCGCTTCGACGGCGGCGGCTCGATGCTGGAATTGCGCAAGCTCGAGGCGGCAACCGGGCTTGCAATCGTCTACACCCTCAAGGTGCCCGGCCGCTTCCAGCGCTTTGCCACGCGCGTGCTCGGCCCCGACGCCTCTAGCCAGGATCGCGGGAAGCTCAAGGACGAACTGTCGCGCATCGGCGATTTCCTGCTTGCGCAAAAGAAGATCTACGACAAGACGATCAAGGCGAAGGGACAGGCGGAGACCGACGAAGGATATGGACGGCTGGACGCGCTGAACCGGATCGGCAACCAGGTCTTCTACACCGATCTCGTCACCGGCGGCTTGAGCGGAATGGAAAACAATCTGTACGCCAACGACGCGCCGGTCAGCTATCCGCCGATATGGACCGTGCCCTGGCTGTGGTGGGCGCAGTACGATGCCTCGATCGAGCAGCCGCTGATCCGCAATGCCGGCGAGGCGCTTGGCGTCTCCGCGCTGCTCAACCTGTCGCCCGAGCATGCTCCCGAAAAGCTGTTCCGCTCGTCTGTCGCAGTGGAAAATCTCGTGCGCATCGAGACGATGCTGCGCGGCTCCGATCCGTTCAGTCGCAGCCCGAAGAGCTTTGCCGGGTTGCAGTCGCCGAAATGGCCGGCACATCTCTTCCCCGGCGACGACGCCTGGAAGATCAATCCCGATCGCGTCGCCAAGGGCCGCAAGATCTACGCCGAGATTTGTGCCGAGTGCCATCTCGGCCCCGTCGCCGATCGCGAATTCGACGCGCAATATCCGGACAAGAGCTTTTGGGCTGCAAAGCAATGGAGCCAGGACTCCAAGGGCGGCTGGGTGTTCGACGAGGTGCAGAAAGGCGCCCTCGGAATGGGAACGGACCTCGCACAAGCGAGCGTGCTGCGAACCAGAATGGTTCAGCTGCCGGGCTTCCTCAACCTGCAGCCGGCCGAAGATCTCGGCACGCGGTGGAAATGCAAGTGGCTGCCGACCTATTCCTCGACGGAGATGCCGTTTGCGATCGCGCTGATGATCGTCGTGGACAAGGTCAGCCAGAAATGGCTGGCCGATCGCGGCATCAGGGAGCCGCAACTGTCCGAGCTGTGGGGCGAGCGCAGCAACTGTCCGAATCCGAAAATGGCGAAGGAGGCGATCTATCGCGCGCGGCCGCTCAACGGCGTCTGGGCCACCGCGCCCTATCTTCACAACGGCTCTGTGCCCTCGCTGTACTGGATGCTGAACCCGGCCGCCGAGCGGCCCCGGCAATTCTGCCTGGGCGCGCGCGAATTCGATCCGCAGCAGGTCGGCTTCCGTGTGCCTGCGTCAGGCGAATCGTCGTGCAAGACCGGCCAGACCCTTTTCTCGATGACGGATGGCGGCGGCAAGGAAATCAAGGGCAACAGCGTGCTCGGCCATTCGCTGGAGGCGGCTGCGGATGCCGACAAGAAGACCTATCCGAACGGCGTCATCGGCCGGAAGCTGAGCGAGGACGAGCGCTACGATTTGATCGAGTATCTGAAGACGCTGTAGTTCTTCGGCCGGGATGCCAGAGCACGCTCAAGCGGATGGGCGGCGCCTCACTCGAGTTCGATATCGATGCTGCGGAAGCGACGCTTCTCCGGAGGGTCAGTCTCGTCACTGCATTTCTTGCCGTTGACCTTGCCGTCATCGCTTAGGATCTGCACCAGATTCTTCTCGCCCGGCACGGCCATGGCGCCTTCGGGCGTTAATCCTTTCAGATCGACACCCTCGATCTCCTGCGGATCGGACCCGGGGCCGTTCCAGAGGAATGCGGCAAACCGGGGACCATCGCTGACTTGACCGGCGATGATGATGTAGCGCTCACTGTCCCCCGGAAGCAGGTCCATGCTGCGCAGGCCAAGCCCGTTCAGAAAAATCGGGATGGCCTTCTTGAATTTCGGCTCGGCGCCTTGCTCGACGACCGCTGCGGGATTCTTGAATGGAACGACCAAGGCTTTCTTGCCGCGGAGCGGGCCACGCAGGCCGATCAACAGTTCGTCATTCGGCGTCGCAGCCATGGCTTCCACGTTGAGGTCTTCCGGTGCAACGTCCGCCGCGGCCGCGAGTGCATCCCGAAGTTTCTTCGCGGGCTTGCCGACCGGCTTCAGGCTCGGCGTGCCGCCCTCAGAGACGATCCTGGTCGCAAAGAACACCTTGCGCTTTTTCTTGTCTTCACCGTCGCTGTTGAAGGAATGCGAACTCATCCAATAAACCCTATCGCCAATGACGGCGGCGGCTTCCAGATCCGATTTTTCGAAGGAAGTGAACGACACCATGTCGATGCCGTCGCCGATCGGATCGGGCTTGCCGCGTTGGTATAGTTGCAGCACATTGGTCTCATCGCTGGCAACGACGAAGTGCTTGTCGTCCAGGAACGCTCCTGCGGACGCCTCGCACAGGCCTTTGTACTCGAACGCCCCGGCACTGGATGCCGCGAACGTCAATCCGACGGCGGCTGCCGCCAGTATCCTGCCAATCATGACCGCTTCTCCCTCTACCGCCGGCCGCACCGGGTCCGGCACAATCCTAGAATGAGAGAGCGAAACTGTTCAACAGTCGAATGAAAAATCCGCCGGCGATCGAGCAGCACCCCATCCTAGAATTCCTGCTTCGGCTCATATCCCGGTACCCATTTCTCATGCTGGGGCAGGTCGTCCTGGATCGTCCACCAAGGCGCGCGGGACGATGTAAAGACGTGCAGACGCGGCCGAACCTCGGGATCATCATCGAGCAGTCCGGCCGGAATGCTGATCGTTGTAAGGTAACTCGCCCTGCCCGGTGCGAGGCAGCCGCAAATCCTGCAGCGATTGCGGAAACTGCCGGGTGCGGATTCGTACCGGACGGTCATGTCCTCGCCGGCAACAAAGCGAAACTTGTCAGCATCGACGTGCGCATAGCTCGCAAAGGCCGCGCCGGTCAGCTTGCGGCAATTGGCACAATGGCAATGGGTGAGCGAACGGACCTTCTCGACTTCAAACCGCACCGCGCCGCAATGGCAGCTCCCTCGGATCATAACCGGTCTCCATTTTCACGCAGGGTGGGTTGACTGCGGGCGCGCGTACGCGCGATCCGTTGGCTAATCAACCCACCCTGCGATTCTCACTTGAACAGCGGCGTGCCCGGCACGAAGGCGTCGAACGCCGCCCAGAACTGCCCGCGGTAGCGGTCCTGCTCCTGCAAGATCTCGTGCTTGGAGCCGGCGATGACGAGATGCGAGCCGGCGCGCAGATGATAGGCGAACTCCTCGATCGCCGCGGTCGAGACGATGGTGTCGTTGCTCGCCGCCAGCATCAGAATCGGCTGGCGTATTTCCGACGGGTAGCTCATGCCGCGGAACGTATGCATCGCCGAGAAAGCCGCATCGGCCCAGGCGATGGTCGGTGACGCCAGCCCCAGCGTCGGGTCCTCCTCGAGGATTGCAGCGTTGCGGGCATAGCGCACGGGATCGCTGGTCAGGGGGTTGTTGATGAAGGAATCCGAGCCGGTGAGGTGGTCGCTGCCGCCAGGCACGTAGCGGCTGCCCTGCCCGGCCCAGCGCATGGCCTTCACCAGCATGCGTACCGGTAACGAGGTGGCCTTGCCCGGCAGGTCGATCATCGGCGCCGACAACACCATGCGGTCGAACCAGCGTTTACCCGCATGCGCAATCCGCAGCATCACCGCGCCGCCCATGGAATGGGCCAGCGCGAAGAAGGGCGGCGGACAATCCGGCAGCACCACCTGCTGCACGAAGGTCTCGACATCGATTTCGAAATCGCTGAAGTCTCGGACATAGCCCTTGCGCGGATCGCGCAGGCGGCGCGAGGAATGGCCCTGCCCGCGCCAGTCGATCATGGCGACCGCAAAGCCGCGCTCGCGCAAGTCGCGCACGGTCTCAAAATATTTTTCGATCTGCTCGCTGCGCCCGGTGAAGACGCAGACCGTGCCCTTGCGGCCTGCCGGCGGGGCCCAGCGCGCAAAGCGCAGTTCGGCGCCGTCAGGGGTCTTGATGGTGCCCGAGACGACGTCCTCCGGAACCGGGTTGGCAGGGATCGAGACGAGCGTCATGGGGCAAACCGCAATAGGTGGGAAAGGCTGGAAATCAAGGGGGTTGGCGCCGGAAAGCGGGGGAAGTATCGCCCTCTTGAACGCCGCGGAGCAACCTCCATATCACCTTCGTGCAGGCCGCTACCAGTGTTTCGGGAAACCGAAGCGTCAGGCTGCACAAGAAGACAGCCCGGCCCGATGGCGGGCGGGACATTGCAACAGTCGCTCAATGGAGGACTACTCTATGCGTACCTACGACCTCACCCCGTTTTATCGTTCCACCGTCGGCTTTGACCGCCTCTTCAACCTGCTTGATCAGGTGACCTCGGACGGCAGCCCCGGTTATCCCCCCTACAACATCGAGCGCACCGGCGAGAATGCCTATCGCATCTCGGTAGCCGTGTCCGGCTTCGCGCAGAGCGAGCTCTCCATCGTCGCGAAGGAAAACACGCTGACGATCAAGGGCGAGAAAGTCGCCAACGAGAACGGCAAGGACAAGTCCGAAGTGCTCTATCGCGGCATCGCCTCGCGCGCCTTCGAACGCGTCTTCCAGCTCGCCGACTTCGTCCAGGTGAAGAACGCCTCGCTCGAGAACGGCCTGCTCCATGTCGATCTCGTCCGCGAGATCCCCGAGGCCAAGAAGCCGCGCAGCATTCCGATTGCCGGTGGCGAGAAGGCCCCGCAGGTCGTTGACGGCTCGGCCGACAAGGTCGCCGCCTAAGGCGAGTGGTTTTTCGGCAGATATTGGCCGAAACGAAAACGCCCCGGGAGACCGGGGCGTTTTTGTTGGCTATTCCAACCCTTGCATCTTCGGCATTTCCTGCGTCGGCAAAATGGCCGGCGCGGGCTTGGCCTGAACCTGGCCGGTCGTGGCCGGCGCGGCCTCTGCCGGCTTCACCTGCGTGGCGACGGCTTGCTGCGTTGGCGGCTCGGCTGCGGGCTTGCTGGCGACCGGCTCCGGCGCGGGCTTCGCGGCCTCAGCAGCCGCCGGCTTTGCGGGTTCAGCCGTAGGCTTGGCGGCCAGCGGGTTCGGCTTCGGCACCGGCACGCTGCGGCTGGCGACGCGCGGTGCGGGGGCCGGTGGCTTCAGGTCGCTCCTCACGTCGCCCGGCGGCAACGGACCGGGCGGACCGTACGGCGAATTCCACGCGCCGCCCTCATAGGGCGAGCCGTTCTGCCAGGCCCGCACGAAGCGCAGGATGCGGCCAGAGCGGGCGTCGATGACGAGACGGCCGTCCTCACCGCCGTGGTCGATCACCGCGATGGTGTAGACGAAGCCGCGCTGCCGCGGAATGCCGAGCGGCGAGAAGCCGGCCCCGCGGATGATGTTGTAGACCTCGTGCGGCGGCACCAGCGCCGCCGGTGCGTAGCCGGGGCCATACGCGCCGTATCCAGGGCCAGGGCCGTAGCCATAACGCGAAGGCGGCGGCGGCGCATAATACGGCCCGCCGCGATAGGGCCCATCGACATAAGGACCGGTGAAATCCGAGACCCTGCCGGGACCCGCCACCTGCGCGCTGGCCGCAGTCGCAGTCAGCACCAGCCCTGCCGCCAGCACCCATCCTGTGAACAACTTCATTGCCGAATGCTCCTGTCACGCCCCGGAGCGTTTTTTCGCTCTCTAGCCGGGCTTAGGTTCTTCGGCGATTCCGGCAGTCCTTGGGCAGGATCACGGCCGCGCGGACACGAATCCGGGACCGCTCGGGCTATCCCAATCGGGATGGAGGTATGAGTCATGCAGCCGGGGACTTCCGCACGCTTGTGTGATAGAGAAAAATTTGGCATGTTGTGATTTAGGGCAGTATCACTGTCCCAATTACGGTGCTTTCCCGGCACGGGGATTGCAACGAAAAATCGGCCCCTCGGAGGCCGATAAGGTGCAGGCAAGACGCGTTCGCCGGGGACGATAAACGCCCAAGCCTGAATTTAAGACATTGCGGCTCGCGGCGGACGAGCGGTGGCCCGGTGGGTACCGCAACGCCCAAAGTGCGCCGGGACGACGGTGAGGTTCTCACTAGCGAGATCGAGAAGGACTGACGAAATGAGCGGGTCGGAGTTCGAGCGCGAAGACATCATCCACGATGCGCTGTCGGCGGCCCCGGATTCGAAACCGGTCGAGGCTCTGCAGGAAAGCGCTTGCCGCGAGCACAGCTGGCGTCCGCCGGCCGAAGGCCTTTACGATCTCTCGCTCGAAAAGGATTCCTGCGGCGTCGGCTTCATCGCCAACATCAAGGGCAAGCCGTCGCGCCAGATCGTGTCCGACGCGCTGTCGATTCTCTGCAATCTCGAGCACCGCGGCGCCGTCGGCGCCGACCCGCGCGCCGGTGACGGCGCCGGCATCCTCGTGCAGATCCCGCACGCCTTCTTCAAGCGCAAGGCCGCCGAGATCGGCTTCCAGCTGCCGGATCCCGGCGAGTACGCGATCGGCGCGCTGTTCATGCCGCGCGATCCGTCGTGGCGGAAGGTGATCAAGAGCATCATCGCCGACCAGATCAGGGAGGAAGGTTTCCTGCTGCTCGGCTGGCGCGACGTGCCATCAAACAACTCCTCGCTCGGCGTCACCGTGAAGCCGACCGAGCCCTACCACATGCAGGTGTTCATCGGCCGCAACGGCGCGGCGAAGACCAACGACGAGTTCGAGCGCCGGCTCTACATCCTGCGCAAGTCGATCTCGCAGGCGATCTACCAGCGCCGCGACCGCGGCATGGCCGGCTATTACCCGGTCTCGTTCTCCAGCCGCACCGTGATCTACAAGGGCATGTTCCTCGCCGACCAGCTCGGCAAGTACTATCCCGATCTGCACGAGAAGGATTTCAACAGCGCGCTGGCGCTGGTGCACCAGCGCTTCTCGACCAACACTTTCCCGACCTGGTCGCTGGCGCATCCCTACCGGATGATCGCGCATAACGGCGAAATCAACACGCTGCGCGGCAACGTCAACTGGATGGCGGCGCGGCAGGCCTCCGTGCATTCCGAGCTCTACGGCAAAGACATCAGCCGGCTCTGGCCGATTTCCTATGAGGGACAGAGCGACACCGCCTGTTTCGACAACGCGCTCGAATTCCTCGTGCAGGGCGGCTACTCGCTGCCGCATGCTGTGATGATGATGATTCCGGAAGCGTGGGCCGGCAATCCCCTGATGGATGAGCAGCGCCGCGCCTTCTACGAGTATCACGCCGCGCTGATGGAGCCGTGGGACGGCCCGGCCGCGATCGCCTTCACCGACGGCCGCCAGATTGGCGCCACCCTCGACCGCAACGGTCTGCGGCCGGCGCGCTACCTCGTCACCAAGGACGACCGCATCGTGATGGCGTCCGAAATGGGCGTCTTGAAGATTCCTGAGGACCAGATCGTCACCAAGTGGCGGCTGCAGCCCGGCAAGATGCTGCTCGTCGACCTCGAGCAGGGCCGCCTCATTCCCGACGACGAGATCAAGGCGGAGCTTGCCAAGAGCCACCCCTACAGCGAGTGGCTGCATCGCACCCAGATTGTGCTGGAAGAACTGCCGGCTGCGCCGAGCAAGGGCGTGCGGTCGAACCTGCCGCTGCTCGACCGGCAGCAGGCGTTCGGCTATTCGCAGGAAGACATCACCATCCTGATGACGCCGATGGCCTCCACCGGCGAGGAGGCGACGGGTTCGATGGGCAACGACACGCCGATCTCGGCGCTGTCGGATCGGCCGAAGCAGCTCTTCACCTATTTCAAGCAGAACTTCGCGCAGGTCACCAACCCGCCGATCGACCCGATCCGCGAGGAGCTCGTGATGAGCCTCGTCTCGATCATCGGGCCGCGGCCGAACCTGTTCGACCTGCAGGGCATGGCCTCGACCAAGCGCCTCGAAGTGCGCCAGCCGATCCTGACCGATGCGGACCTGGAAAAGATCCGCTCGATCTCGGAAGTCGGCGACAGCCATTTCAAGTCGCGCACCCTCGACACAACCTTCCACGCAGGGTTTGGTGCTGCCGGCATGGAGCAGGTGCTCGACGAGCTCTGCGCGCGCGCTGAAGGCGCGGTGCGCGAGGGCGTCAACATCATCATCCTGTCCGACCGCATGACCGGCACCGACCGGATTCCAATCCCGTCGCTGCTCGCCTGCGCGGCCGTGCATCATCACCTGATCCGCACGGGCCTGCGCACCTCGGTCGGCATCGTTGTCGAATCCGGCGAGCCGCGCGAGGTGCATCACTTTGCATGTCTTGCGGGCTACGGCGCGGAAGCGATCAATCCGTATCTCGCGTTCGAGACCATCATCGCGATGAAGGAGAAGCTTCCGGGCTCGCTCGACGACTACGAGATCGTCAAGCGCTACATCAAATCGATCGGCAAGGGCCTGCTCAAGGTGATGTCCAAGATGGGCATCTCGACCTATCAGTCCTATTGCGGCGCGCAGATCTTTGATGCCGTGGGGCTGAAAGCCGATTTCGTCGGCAAGTATTTTGCCGGGACGCATACCCGCATCGAGGGCGTGGGCCTGAACGAGATCGCTGAAGAGACCGTGCGGCGCCATAGCGACGCGTTCGGCGATGCGCAGGTCTACAAGAGCGCACTCGATGTCGGCGGCGAATATGCCTACCGCACGCGCGGCGAGGATCACGCCTGGACCGCAGATTCCGTCTCGAACCTGCAGCATGCCGTGCGCGGCAATTCGCAGGAGCGCTACCGCGCCTTCGCCAAGATCCTCAACGAGCAGTCCGAGCGGCTGGTGACGCTGCGCGGCCTGTTCCGCATCAAGACGGCCGAGGAAGACAAGCGCAAGCCGGTGCCACTCGACCAGGTCGAGCCGGCCAAGGAAATCGTCAAGCGCTTTGCTACCGGTGCCATGTCGTTCGGCTCGATCTCGCGCGAGGCGCATACGACGTTGGCGATCGCGATGAACCGGATCGGTGGCAAGTCCAATACCGGCGAAGGCGGCGAGGAAGCCGACCGCTTCAAGCCGATGGCCAATGGCGATTCCATGCGCTCGGCAATCAAGCAGGTCGCCTCGGGCCGCTTCGGCGTGACCACGGAGTACCTCGTCAACTCCGACATGATGCAGATCAAGATGGCGCAGGGTGCCAAGCCCGGCGAAGGCGGCCAGTTGCCCGGCCACAAGGTCGACGCGACGATTGCGCGCGTACGGCATTCGACGCCGGGCGTCGGCCTGATCTCGCCGCCGCCGCATCACGACATCTATTCGATCGAAGACCTGGCGCAGCTGATCTACGACCTGAAGAACGTCAATCCGGAAGGGTGGGTCTCGGTGAAGCTCGTCTCCGAGGTCGGCGTCGGCACGGTCGCCGCCGGCGTTGCCAAGGCGCGCGCCGACCATGTGACCATCGCAGGCTTTGAGGGCGGCACCGGTGCATCCCCCCTCACCTCGATCAAGCATGCCGGCTCGCCGTGGGAGATTGGCCTTGCCGAAACGCACCAGACGCTGGTGCGTGAGCGGTTGCGCAGCCGCATCTCGGTGCAGGTCGATGGCGGCTTCCGCACCGGCCGTGACGTCGTGGTCGGCGCGCTACTTGGCGCCGATGAGTTCGGCTTTGCGACTGCGCCGCTGATTGCGGCGGGATGCATCATGATGCGCAAGTGCCATCTCAACACCTGCCCGGTCGGCGTCGCCACGCAAGACCCGGTGCTGCGCAAGCGCTTCACCGGCCAGCCCGAGCATGTGATCAACTACTTCTTCTTCGTTGCCGAGGAAGTGCGCGAGATCATGGCTTCCCTCGGCTTCAAGAAGTTCAACGACATGGTCGGCCAGACCCAGATGCTGGACCAGACGAGTCTCGTGGCGCACTGGAAGGCCAAGGGCCTCGACTTCTCAAAGCTCTTCGTTCGCCAGAAGGAAGAGAAGGGCCAAAAGATCTATCACTCCGAGCCCCAGAATCATCATCTGGAGGCCGTGCTCGACCGCCGCCTGATCGACAAGGCGAAGGCCGCGCTCGACCGCGGCGCGCCCATCAGGATCGAGGAAGAGATCAACAACACCAACCGCAGCGCGGGCGCGATGCTCTCGGGCGCGGTGGCGAAGATCTATGGACACGCGGGCCTGCCGCTTGACACCATCCATGTCAGCTTCAAGGGCACCGCGGGCCAAGCGTTCGGCGCGTGGCTCGCGCAAGGTGTCACCTTCGAGCTCGAAGGCGAAGGCAACGACTATGTCGGCAAGGGCCTCTCCGGCGGACGCATCATCGTCAAGCCGCCGCGCAACGGCGGCATCGTGCCGGAAGAGAGCATCATCGTCGGCAACACCGTGATGTACGGCGCGATCGAGGGCGAGTGCTACTTCCGCGGCATCGCCGGCGAGCGCTTTGCCGTGCGCAACTCCGGCGCGGTCGCGGTGGTCGAAGGCGCGGGCGATCATTGCTGCGAATACATGACCGGCGGCATCGTCGTGGTGCTCGGCAAGACCGGACGCAATTTCGCGGCCGGCATGTCCGGCGGCATCGCCTATGTGCTGGATGAGGCCGGCGACTTCGCGAAGCTGTGCAATCTCTCGATGGTCGAGCTCGAGCCGGTACTGTCGGAAGAGCTGATCAACGCCGGCACCTACAATCACTCCGGCGATCTTGAGGCGCATGGCCGCGTCGACGTGTTTGCCAACCTGCTCGAGTCGGATGTCGAGCGGCTGCATGTGCTGATCACCCGTCACGCCAAGCTGACGGGCTCGAAGCGCGCCGCCGAGATCCTTAGCGATTGGAAGACGTGGCTGCCCAAATTCCGCAAGGTGATGCCGGTCGAGTACCGCCGTGCGCTCCGCGAAATGAAGGCCAAGGCCGACGCCGAGCCGAAGATCGCGATCGGGGCGTAAGCACAGACGGAAATCACACCGTCATTGCGAGCGAAGCGAAGCAATCCAGCTTTGCCTCAACAAGTAAGCTGGATTGCTTCGGAGCTCACGCTCCTCGCAATGACGAGAAAACAACGAATACGAACGGACGATGCAAGGGCGTCAGGGTTAAATGGGCAAGATCACTGGTTTCCTCGAGATCGGT
>Ga0081540_1002250_pt1 | contig 15895 bp, 12 predicted proteins | sample TabmetS2T1R1_FD_71024 | JGI IMG/M metagenome (GOLD analysis project Ga0081540, IMG submission 71024) | Tabebuia heterophylla rhizosphere microbial communities from the University of Puerto Rico - S2T1R1 | ecosystem: Host-associated > Plants > Roots > Rhizosphere ... | reverse complement strand
CGACGGCATCGTCCGCGCCCGGCACCGACAGCCGAACGGGCCCGAGCGGCTGATCCCGGCGGGTCAGGTGGCCGAGTTCCGGATCGATCTCGGGGCCACCAGTGTCGTGCTGCCGGCCGGTCACGCGCTGCGGGTGGAGATCTCCAGCTCGAACTTCCCCCGGTTCGACGCCCACCCGAACATTGCCGGTCCGATAGCGCAGGCCACCGCAGGCGACGCCGTCGTCGCCCATCAGCAGGTCTGGCATGACATGTCTCGGCCGTCGCACCTGGAGGTCCATGTGGTGCCGCGGCCCTAGCCGGGTGTCCGGCCAGGCAGCTACCGCACGGCCGACCCATCCGCACCCATCGTCGCCGTACCTTACCCAGCCGGGTGCACCCGAAAGCAGGTTCTCGTTGGCACGCATCGTCAAGGCCGAGCTCCGGCTCGTCGACCTCAAGCCGCTCGCCCAGCGCACCGACGCGATCCAGTCTTTCGTCAGCCAGGAAACGCCGATCCTGACTCTGACCGACGCCGACGGTGCGACAGGAACCGGATACACCTACACGATCGGCTCCGGCGGCGCGTCCATCGTGGCGCTGCTGCGCCATCATCTGCTGCCACGGCTGATCGGGATGGACGCCGAGCAGCTCGAAGGCAACTGGCGCGCGCTGCTGTACGGCATGCACGCCCTGGCGGTGGGTCCGGTCAGCTCGCTGGCCCTGGCAGCCATCGATATCGCCGCATGGGATCTGCGCTGCCGGCGGGCGGGTCTGCCGCTGCACCAGGCGGTCGGGGGTGCACACACCCGCGTGCCCGCCTACACCACCGAGGGCGGCTGGCTGCACCTGTCAACCGACCAACTGGTCGAGGACGCCGTCAGAATGCAGCAGCGAGGCTTCAAGGGTTCCAAGATCAAAATTGGTAAGCCCCGCAAGATGGAGGACGTCGAGCGGCTCAGGGCGGTCCGCGAGGCCGTCGGCGACGATTTCGAGCTGATGGTGGACGCCAACCAGGCGTTGCGCCTCGACGACGCGCAGCGCCGCGCGCAACTCATGTCCGAGCTGGATCTCGCGTGGATCGAGGAGCCGCTACCCGCGGACGACATCGGGGGCCACGCCCGGCTAGTCGCCAGCTCGCCGATCCCGATCGCGGTCGGCGAGTCGCTGTACAGCGTCAGCCAGTTCAAGGACTACGTCCACGCCGCAGCGTGTTCCGTCGTCCAGGTCGACGTGGCGCGGATCGGAGGCATCACCCCCTGGCTGAAGACAGCGCATCTCGCCGACGCGTACAACCTGCCGGTGTCACCGCATTTCCTGATGGAGCTGCACGCCTCGCTCGCCTGTGGAGTACCGAACGGCCAGTGGGTGGAGTACATCCCGCAGTTGGAGGCAATCACCCGCTCGGGGCTGTGCGTGCAGGACGGATACGCCTACCCGCCGAGCGAACCGGGGCTGGGCATCGACTGGGATTGGGACGCGATCGCCGAGCTGGCCGTCGCCGGTCACGTGGTCGAGGCGGGTACCGCATGATCCCGTTCGAGACCGTCACGCTCGGCCGGACCGACGTGCCCGTGACCCGACTCGGCCTCGGCTGCGCACCGCTGGGCGGCCTCTACCGGGCGGTGGGCGACGAGATGGCCGCCGCCACGCTCGCCCGAGCGTGGGAACACGGCATCCGCTTCTTCGACACCGCCCCGCTGTACGGGCTGGGCCGGTCCGAGAACCGTACCGGCGCCGCGCTCGCCGGCCGGGATCGGGACGCCTACACGCTGGCGACCAAGGTAGGCCGGCGGCTCGTGCCCCGTGATGAGGCGCAGCGGGGCGACGGCATGTGGGCCGAGCTGACGGCCGACGAGCCGGTGTTCGACTTCAGCGCCGAGGGCGTACGCCGCTCGTACGACGAGAGCCTGGGGCGTCTGGGTCTGGAGTGCGTGGACATCCTGCACCTCCACGACCCCGACGACCACTTCGCCGAGGCGATGGCCGGTGCCCGCCGGGAACTGCGGCAGTTGCGGGCCGAGGGCCGCGTGCGTGCCGTATCGGCCGGCATGAACCAGTCTGCGATGCTCACCGATTTCGCGCGTACCGGCGACTTCGACTGCTTCCTGCTCGCCGGCCGGTACACCCTGCTCGACCAGTCGGGACTCGCCGACCTGCTACCCGAGTGCGGGCGGCGGGGCATCTCCGTCATCGCCGGCGGCGTCTACAACTCCGGCGTTCTGGCCGACCCGCGGCCCGGCGCCACCTACGGCTACGCGCCCGCGAACGACAGCATTCTCGCCAAGGTGCGGGCGATCCAGGACGTCTGCGGACGCCACGGCGTTCCGTTGCGAGCCGCGGCCATGCAGTTTCCGCTCGGGCACCCGGCCGTGGCCAGCGTGCTGATCGGCATGCGCTCACCGGCCGAGGTCGACGACGCGGTCGCGATGGCGTCCGTGGAGATCCCGGCCCAACTGTGGCGCGACCTCAAGTCCGCTTGGCTCTTGCCCGAAGAGGTTCCCACCCCGTGATCGTGGACGCCCACCACCATGTCTGGACCGCCGACTACGCCTGGCTCGCGGACGCGTCCCTCGCAGCGATCCGCCGCGAGTACACCGTCGAGCACCTGCGCGGGCATCTGCGCGCCGCCGGGGTGGACCGGACCGTGCTCGTCGAGGCGGGTCGCCGCGACGATGCGGAAACGGTCGAGTTCCTCGCGCTCGCCGACGCCACACCGGAGATCGCCGGCGTAGTGGGCTGGGCGTCGCTGACCGATCCGGCGTTGGCCGCCACGCTCGCGGCACACCGGTCCCGGCCCGGCGGACACCTGCTGGTCGGCGTCCGCGATCAGATCCAGGCGTACCCGGCCGACCACCTGGACCGCGACGAGGTCCGCGCCGGCCTGCGCACGGTGGCCGCGGCGGGGCTGGTGAACGAGCTCGTGGTCCGGGCCGACCAGCTGCCGTCGGTGGTCCGCGTGCTCGACACCATGCCGGAGGCACCGTTCGTCCTGGACCACCTCGGCAAGCCGGACGTGGCCGCCGGGGCCGAGGGCCTGGCGCGGTGGCGTCCGCTCGCCGCCGAGATCGCGCGGCGCCCGAACGTCGTCGCGAAGCTGTCCGGCCTCATCTGCGAGGCGGACTGGACACAGTGGACGGTCGCGGACCTGCGCCCGTTCGTGCAGACCGCGGTCGAACTGTTCGGGTCGCGGCGCCTGATGTTCGGGTCGGACTGGCCAATGTGTGAGGTCGCGGCCACCTACGAGCAGTCCATGGACGCGATGGTGGAGATTCTCGGCGGCCGCCCGGCGGACATCTTCGCGGCCACGGCCGTGCGTACCTATGACCTGGCGGTCTAGATGGATCGGCTGCGAACAGGACCGGAGAGGCCGGCGTGGCACTAGCGCACATCCGGCTCGCGACCGGCGAGCGGCTGCGGCCACCGCCGGTGCCGCTAGGGCCGTGGCGGTCCGCCGCGACCGACGGGGGACCGTTGGAGGCGCTGCGGCTGCTGTGCGACGCCCTCGACGGTCCCACGGATCCGGCGGACGCACCGGTCGCACTCGTGGCCGGGCCGGTAGCCGGCGTCCGGGCACCGGGGCTCGCCCGCACCGTCGCGATTGGACTGTCGCCGCTGTCCGGCGGCATCGCCGAGACGCGCGCCGAGGGACCGTTCGCGGCCGGGTTGCGCGGGGCCGGCGTGACCGGCGTCGTCCTGCACGGCCGGGCACCCGAGCCGGTCGTCGTGGTGGTCAGCGACGGCGTGGCGCGCCTGGACCCGTGCCCGCAATGGGGCCTGGAGACAGATGCCGCGACCGAAGACCTGATCGCGCGCTACGGCCCTGCCGCCAGCGTCGCCGTGATCGGGCCGGCGGGGGAGAACGGGGTCCGGTACGCGTCCGTCGTGACCTGCCGCGACCACGTGCTGCCGCGGCTCGGCTTCGGCGCCGTGCTCGGCGCGAAACGGGTGAAGGCCGTGGTATGCCTCGGCGACGCTCCGGTACCGGTCGCCGATCCGCGGGCACTGGAGTCCCTCGGCGCCGACTACACGACCCGGATGCTGACCAACCCGCTGACCGTCTGGCAGCACGGCACGCCCGGCTTCTCGGTCTGGCGGTCGCCGCCCGGCTATGCCCCGGTCGCGAACTTCGCCGACACCCACTCGGAAGGTGGTGTCGACCCCGGCGGCGCACCCGCGCTCGAACGCGTGGCCGGCTGCCCCGGGTGCCCGACCGACTGCGTCAAGGTCTACGCCGGAGCCGGGCTGCCGCAGGAGACGCTCGCCGCGCTGGGCCCGAACATCGGTGGGACCGATCCCTGGCACCTGCACACCCGATGCGTACGGTTGGGCGTCGACCCGGTGTCGTTCGCCGGTACGGTCGCGGCGGCCGGCATCCCCGGTGCCGAGGTCGCGGCCGTGCTCGAAGACCTCGCACGCGGGCACGACCCGTACGGGCTGGCCGGCGGCGCCGCGCGCCTGTGGCGCGCGGGGCGGGCCACGTCGCCGGCGATGACCAGCAAGGACATCGAGCTGCCGCCATTCGATCCGCGGGTGCAGCCCAATCTCGGCCTCGGCTACGCCGTCGCGCCGATCGGCCCGCGCTACGACATCGTCGAGCACGACCTCGACTTCACTGCGGACGGCGGGATGCCGCACGCCTTTGCCGAGGCCGAAAGGTTGGGCCTGACGGTGCCCCGGGCGCGCAGCGCACTCGACCCGGTCGGTACCGCCGTGCTCATGCGGCTGTGGAGCGGGCTGGACGCGCTCGGGGTCTGCCTGTTCGCGGCCACCCCCACCCGGCCGCTGTCACTCGCCGACGTGACCGCGCTCGTGGCGGCCGTGACCGGTGAGCGGGTCGATGTCCTCGCGCTGGGCGGGCAGCGGCTGCGGTGGCAGCGCGAGGTCAACCGACGGCTCGGCGTCGGGCTGGACCGGGACACGCTGCCGGACCGGTTCTTCGACGAGCCGGTGGCTGCCGGCCCGTACGCGGGTGCCGTGCTGGAGCGCGACGCGTTCTACGCGGCGGTCGCGCTCCTGCACGAGGAACTGAGGTTCACCGGGTGAACTTCATGGGAAGGCCATCTCGAAAGATCAATCAGGCTCAACGTGGCCTCCGATTCGTGACGTGGCGGCTCAGGTGTCGAGCACGGGGGCGTCGGCCGGGGCCTTCGTGAAGCGGGGCAGCGCCGCGGCACCGATCGCGAGCAGCGCGACGATACCCATCTGCAGGTACTCGACGGTGGCGAAGGCGTGCGCCGTGTTGTGCGGCGCCAGGGCCAGATAGAGCGTGCCCAGGGTGGCGACGCCGAGCGCCAGACCGCTTTGCTGCAAGGTGATCAGCACTCCGCTGCCCACGCCGCCGAGGTGCGTCGGGACGTCGGCGAGCACGCTTCGGAACAGGCCGGCGAACAGCATCGACTGTCCGGCACCGACCAAGGCGAGCGGCCCGGCGGTGGCCCACAGGCTGACGTGCGGCCACCGCACGACCAGCACCGCCACCAAGCAGGCAAGCCCGGCGAGCTGGACGATTGCGCCGGCGGACACCGCAGCCCGGCCGAAGCGGTTAATTATCCGTGGCGCGTACAGCGAGCCGGCGAAGAACAGCAGGGCCATCGGCAGGATCGCCAGGCCGCCGTGCAGCGCGTCGGCGTGCAGTCCGTTCTGTACGGTTAGCGCGAAGACGAACATGAACGCCCCGAAGCCGAAGCTGAAGGCGAACACCATCCCCAGGCCTCGGGACATCGACGGCAGACGCAGCAGGGACGGCGGCAGCAGCGGCACTTTGCCGCGGCGCTCGCCGCGCCGCTCCACCAGGTAGGTGGCGGCCCCCAGGACGACCGCGAGCGCCAGCATTAGCCAGGTCCACCACGGCCAGCCCAGGGAGTGGCCCTCGGTCAGCGGAACCAGCAGGGCGGTGAGGGTCGCGGCGAACAGGAGGGTACCGGGCGCGTCGATCCCGACGGGATGCGGCGAGCGGGTGCTGGGCACGATGCGTGCCGCCACGAGCAGCACGGTCAGGCCGATGGGCACGTTGACCAGGAAGATCGGGCGCCATGAGGTGCCGGCAATGTTCGCGCTGACCAGCAGGCCGCCCACCAGCTGGCCGACGACGGCGGCGATCCCTGAAGTGGCGCCGTACAGAGCCAGGGCACGTGTCCTGCGCTCGTGTTCCAACGTGTGGTGGAAGGTCGCCAGCACCTGCGGGATGAGTAGCGCGGCGGTGGCGCCCTGCACGATGCGGGCCGCGATCAGTACGCCCACGCTGGGGGAGAGGCCGCAGGCCAGGGAGGCCAGGATGAAGCCGATGAGCGCACCCAGGAACAGGCGGTGGCGGCCGTAGCGGTCGCCCAGCCGGCCACCGAGGACCAGCAGCGCCGCGTACGCGACGCCGTACCCGGCGATCACCAACTCCAGCGCGGCCCCCGAGGCGTGCAGCGAGACATTGATGCTGGGCAGCGCAACGTTGGTGATGAAGAAGTCCATGATCGGCAGGAATGCGCCGGCGAGCAGGAAGAACACCCCGACCGGGTGCAACCCACCAGCGCGCGCCACGGCACGCGGGGAGGCCGGCCCGGCGTGCCGCGCGGGAAGGGTCGTGGTCACGGCAGCTCCTTAACTGATTTTGCTTCGATAACTGGCGGGTGCAGCGTCGCCGCGGTACGGGCGAGCGTGACCGGTGGCCGCAGCGGCACGCTCGCACAGTTGGTCGGTCATCGATCCTCCGCCAGCAGGCTCGCGGCCCGTTCGGCGATGCCCAGCACGGCGGCATTGGTGTTGCCGGACACCAGCGACGGCATCACCGAGGCGTCGGCGACCCTGAGGTTGGCGATGCCGCGCACCCGCAGCAGCGGGTCGACGACCGCCATGGGGTCCGAACCGATGCGGCAGGTTCCGGCGGCGTGGAAGTAGCTGGTCACCGTGGCGCGGAGGTACGCGACGAGTTCGTCGTCGGTGTCCGCGTTCGGCCCCGGGAACAGTTCCTTGTCGCGCACCGGCGCGAAAGCGGCGGCGGAACCGATCTCGCGTGCGACGCGCAGTCCGGCCACCATCCGCCGGACGTCCCGCTCGTCACCGAGCAGGTCCGGATCGATCAGCGGCGGCTGGAGCGGGTCGGCACCGGCCAGCCGCACGGTACCCCGGCTCGCCGGAGTCATCAGCGAGAAGATGACCGAGTACCCGTCCTCCGGGGCCGGTACCCAGCGCGGGTGCAGCGCGGCCTCGAGGAAGATGATCTGCATGTCGGGATCGGCCGAGGCGTCGGTGCGCAGCAGCACATGCGGTTTGCGGGCGAAGCCGGCCGGGCGCACCGGCCGCCGGGTGGTGTAGGCGACCTGGGACTTGGGGTGGTCCTGCAGGTTCGCGCCGACACCGGGCAGGTCGGCCATCACCGCTATGCCATGGTCGCGCAGGTGTTGTGCCGGGCCGATGCCGGAGAGCATGAGCAGCTGGGGGGTACCGATGACGCCAGCCGCCAGTACCACCTCGCGCTCCGCGGTGCTCGTGTGGATCTGGCCGTCGCTGGTGTACTCGACCTGCCGGCAGACCCCGTCGACGATGAGCAGCCGCCGGACGTGCGCATCGGCCAGGATGGTGAGGTTGGCCCGGTCGGTGATCGGTGTCAGGTAGCCGTCGGCCGCGCTCTGCCGCGCGCCGTCGACGACGTTCACGTCGTTCCAGGACGTGCCCTCGGCGCTGGCGGCGTTGCTGTCGGGGTTCGCCGGATAGCCGGCCTGTACGGCGGCCTCGAAGCACGCCTCCCATAGCGGGTCGGTGGTCGGTGCCGGCGCGACGATCATCGGCCCGTCCGTGCCCCGGTAGGCCGGGTCGCCGCCCGCGGCCCGTTCACTGCGCTTGAGGAACGGCAGCATGTCGTCGTATCCCCAGCCCGTGGCCCCGGCGGCTGCCCAGGCGTCGAAGATTGACCGGTCGCCGCGGATGTGCATCATGCCGTTGATGCCGCTGGATCCGCCCAGGACCTTGCCTCGCGGGAAGGGCTGCGCGACGCCCCCGGCGCCACGCTGGGGCACTGTCTGGAAGCGCCAGTCCACCTCGGTACCCGCCAGCCTGGGCCAGGACATCGGATCCGCCATCGCGGCGGACGGCTCGGCGGAGCCCGCCTCCAGCAGCAGCACGCGGTTGTCCGGGTTCTCCGACAGCCGCGCGGCGAGCACACAGCCGGCGGTGCCACCACCGACGACGATAAAGTCAAAACCCATTATGTCCTTCCAATCTATGCATCAGGCCCTCGGCTGGCGATTTCGTTCGGCACGCCGGCCGGGCGCTCGAGTGGTTGTGCCGGTGCGGGAGCGACTGGCCGGCAAAGGTTTCTTGTTGTCGTGCAGCGCGAGCGACCGGATCAGCGGCGGGGGCAACTGCTACACCCCGACGCTGCCCAAGAGTCCGGCGACGCACCGCACGGCGAGGGCTCCGTCCGGCGACCGGACGGGGCGATCAGTGTTGGCTAGAGCAATACTCTAGCCAACAAACTATAGGTAGTGCAAGCAAATCCATCCTCTTAGCAATAGAGCTGCCTCTCGGATGGAGACGTTCGCGTCAACCGGTCGGCGAGCCCGCGGTACGCGACGACAGCAGGGTCTCACTGCTTCCGCAGACCAGAACAATTAATCATGCGCACCCGCCCGACGCAGCGTCCAAGACCGAATCTGCTGGCGGTGATACCGTTTCGGCATGGCAGGGCGGCCGCGGTATCTCGATCGGCACGCAGAGCTCGACCTGCGAAAGGTCCGCTACTTCCTCGCCGTCGCCCACCACTTGAGCTTCGGGCGAGCCGCCGAGGAACTCATCATCGCGCAGCCCGCGCTGAGCCGCGCCATCAAAGCACTCGAGGACGACCTGGGTGTTGCGCTATTCGATCGGAACCAACACGGCGTCACTCTCACCGACGCCGGCGGCGCGCTCGTCGGCGAGGCCGACGCCCTGCTCGCGCTCTCCTCGGCGGTCCGGCGCAGGGTGTTGGCGGCGAGGACCGGCACTCCGTCGGCGACGCTCATCGTCGGGTTCCGGCCAGGCATCATCATCACCGATGTCGTCCAGCGGTTCGCCGAGAAGCACCCTGAGGTGGCCGTCGTCGCGCAGCGCATCGAATGGGACGAGCAGGACACGGCAGTGCTCGACGGGCGGGTCGACGTCGCCTGGATCCGCAGACCCAGAGGTCGGGCACGACGATTCCGGGAGTCCGGACTGGAGATAGTGCCCATGTTCGATGACCCTGAGATGATCGCGCTACCGGTCGGGCACCGCCTTGCCGCGCGGGAGGCCGTCACCATCGGCGACCTGGACGGGGAGCCCGTGGTGCCCTTCGACAACGCGCCCGCACACCATGTCGGCCGGCTCTCAGAAATCTCCGGCGGCCGTACCGTGGAGGAGAAGCTGGAAGCCGTCGCGCTCGGCCATGGCCTGGCGCTCGTCCCGGCCTCGGCCGCCGAGTACTACCAGCGCGCCGACGTCGTCTACCGCCCAGTGGCCGACGCGCCGCCGTACCAGGTGGCACTCGCTGTCGCCGCCGGGCAGCGCAGCCGACCCGAGGTGGAATCCTTCATCGGCACGGCGATCCTCGTGCACGGCGCGACCTGAACACGGGTCGGGCCCCCATACCGCCAACTAACCGCGCCGATCACGCCGCCGCGTGCATCCCACCGGTTAACGACAGTGCCGACGGCGGGCGCCCGGTCTCGGGTGACGTGAGCCTGCGCAACTGTTCGGCCTCGATGCTGTTCGCCGCGGCGGTGAACACGACGAGGAGTTGCCCGGCGTCCTCCTGCCTGAGGATCTGGCACTGTAGGTTCAGCGTGCCCGTGCTCGGGTGTACCAGAGTCTTGGCGCCCGGCCGGCAGACCGCCACCTTCTGCTCCTGCCACATCCGTTCGAACTCCGGGCTGTGGGCGCGCAGCTTGCCGATGAGCCGATGGGCTTCCGGGTCGTCGAGGTTGACGGATCTCGCGCGCAGCTCACCGATTCTGGCATGACTCTCCTCCTCGTGTTCTTCCCGAGGAATGACCGACCGCGAAGCCGGGTCGGTGAACCAGCGGTAGGTGCTGTTACGGGCGTCGCCGGTGTGCACGGAGTCGTCGCCGAACAGCGCGACGGCTGCGGTGTTCTGCATCAGTGTCTCGCCCACGAGCGTCATGACCTGGGCCGGCGAGTCGGTCAGCGCGTCGACCAGCTGCCGCATGGCGGGGACGACCTCCCGGCTGTGGTCGGGGCGCGCCGGCGGCTCACGCCCGGCGATCCGGTACAGGTAGTCGCGTTCGTCGCCAGTCAGGCGCAACGCTCGTGCGATCGCGCTCAGTACCTGTGTCGACGGTGGCCCTATGCGGGCCTGCTCGAGGCGGCGGTAGTAGTCGGTGGACATCGCCGCCATCGCGGCGACGTCTTCGCGTCGCAGTCCTTGGGTGCGCCGTCGCCGCGACCGAGCTGCGACACCCGTCTCGTCAGGCTGCAGCGCGGCGCGTCGGGAGCGCAGGAATTCCGCCAGTGCTTCCGAGCTCACCCGACCATTGTTGCTCGGGGCGGCGCCCAGTGCTCGTGCCGCAGGCACCGTTGCCCTCTCGGGCAAGGGTACGAGTGTGACGCGACGGCTGCGTGCGGTGGGCGATGGAGGCCCGGAATCGCCGTCTCTGTGCTTTGTAGGGGCCCACGCGGCGGCTGTGGACGATGTGGCAGATCGGTGCTGATTATGCGTGCACCGACGGGAAACAACCAGGGAACGATCCTCCCCTGTTGAGGATCCGCGCGAGCAGCGACAGTCGACGAGTGGCCGGCAGACCCATCCGCTCCGAGCGCCGGCACACGATCGATCCCATCCGGTAGGAGAACACAAGTGACCACCGAACATTCGCCCTCGTCCGAAGCCGGTCGCGGTGCCTCGTCGCTGCGTGGATTGGCTAACGGGGGCGTCTTTCTGCCCGGCGACGAGGAGTACGACCGCGCGCGGACGACCTGGGCGCTCGCCGTTGACCTGCGCCCGGCCGCAGTGGCCTTTCCGAAGGACGCCGAGGAGGTCGCGGGCGTGGTTCGGGCCGCGGCGTCGGCCGGACTGCGCGTGGCGCCGGTGGGCACCGGACACAACGCTCACCCGCTCGGCGACCTGAGCGGCAGCGTGCTGTTGCGTACCTCCGGAATGGCCGGCATCGAGATCGACGCCGACGCTCGCCGGGCCCGCGTCGAGGCCGGCGCCCTATGGCTGCCAGTGGTGGAGAAGGTCGCCACGCACGGCTTGGCCGCGCTGCACGGTTCGTCGCCGGATGTCGGCGTGGTCGGCTATTTGCTCGGCGGGGGCTTCGGTTGGTACTCCCGATCGTTGGGTCTCGCCGCCAACAGCGTGACAGCAGTCGAGCTGGTAACCGCGGACGGCGCGCTGATCCGGGTCGACGCCCAGCACGAGCCGGAGCTGTTCTGGGCTCTGCGCGGGGGCGGCGGTGCCAACTTCGGGGCCGTGACGGCCGTCGAGTTCACGCTGTACCCGATCGAGACTGCGTACGCCGGCATGCTGGCCTGGGATCTGCGTGATGCCCACCGCGTGCTCAGCCGCTGGGCCCCCTGGTCGGTCGAGGCGCCCGATGCAGTCACCACGTCGTACCGGCACCTGCAGTTCCCGCCGATCCCCGACATTCCCGAACCCTTCCGCGGTCGTCAACTCGTCGTCATCGACGGAGCCGTGCTGGCCGACGATGCCGAGGCGCGGCGGATCCTTGCGCCGCTGCGCGAGCTCGAACCGGAGATCGACACGTTCGCGAGAGTGCCCGCCCCGGCCCTGGCCCGGATACACATGGATCCGGAGCAGCCGACACCGGGCGGCGGGCGCTCGTCGTTGCTGGACGAGTTCCCGCCCGCCGCGGTGGACCGGCTCGTCGAGGTCGCCGGCGCGGAGTCGGGCAGCTCGCTGTTCCTGGCGGCGGAGTTGCGGCAGTTGGGTGGGGCGCTCGGCCGCACGCCGCCGGGCGCGGGTGCGATGGCGAAGCTGGATGGTCAGTTCCAGCTGATCACCGGCGGCCCGATGGTGGGGGACCTGGCCGCCCAGACCGTTGCCGACTGCACGCGCGTGGTCAGCGCCATGGCGCCGTACTCGCGGGGACGGGAGTACCTGAACTTCCAGGAGGAGCCGGTGGATCCCTCGACCGGCTACGACGCCGCGACGTGGGAAGAACTGGTCCGGATCCGTGGGGCCGTCGATCCCACCGGGCTGTTCCAGGCCAATCACGAGATCCCGCACAGCTGATCGGGGAGCCCTGCGGGACACCCGAACGGGGACGTGACGGCGCCGGTGCGCGCGCGCATCGTTGAGTAAAAGCACGTTGTCGAATTGAGGGAACCAATGGCCGACGCATTTCCCTACCGGCTACCCGTCACCGTGCGGGGGTACGAGTTGGACCGGCAGGGGCACCTGAACCAGGCCGTGTACCTGCAGTACGCCGAGCACGCCCGGTGGGAGTGTCTACGGGCGGCCGGTCTTCCGCAGGACAAGCTGATCGCCGACGGCGTCGGGCCGGTGACGCTCGAGGTCACGCTGCGGTTCGGGCGGGAGTTGCGCCTCGGGGAAGAGATCGAGGTCAGCTGTACCGCGGTGTGGGGCGAGGGTAAGACATTCCGCCTTGAACAGGAGTACCGGCTTCTCGACGGCACTCCGGTCGCCACCCTGAGCAGCCTCACGGGGCTGCTGGATCTGCGCGAGCGCCGGCTGGTTGCCGACCCGGCCGCCCGGTTCCGGAAGCTGGCCACGAATCCGGCGTTGCTGGGTCTCTGACCCGTCACCAGGTGGCTGGCGCCTCCGACATGCCCTCTGGGAGGCGGAACGCCGATGACGTGGACGCCTCCAGCATGCCCATGATGATCTGGTTCGCCTCGTCCCGGAAGCCGTACCGGGCAAGGCCGTGGGCGATGAGCGAGTTGTCGTGGGGCCAGACCGTGCCGGCGCGACCGGCAATGTCCCCGAACTGGGACTACTCAGTGGGTGGCGAGCGTGCCACAAAGGGATGTGTACCGGGCAACGGAGTCCCGTCGTTGTTTGTCCGCAACGGCGCTGCCGTCAGTCGGTCAGTGGTGTACCGAAATGGAGTCCACAGTGGAGCATCGTCCGGTTCAGGACCGGTCAGGCCGTAACGCGCGCGGCTCGACCGACGAGGGTGTCGCCAGCGAGATCGCGGAGGTCGCCAGCCTCCTAGTTGCCCTCGAGGACTGGAAGACGGAGCCGCTGAGGCAGTGCGCAGAGAAGTGCGGGCTCTCGACGTCCCAAGCCGAGGCGTTGTTATCCGTTGACGGGTCGACCTCGATGCGTGAGCTGGCCGACCGACTCGGCCGCCATCCATCCAACATGACCGGCACCGTTGATCGGCTGACGGCGCGTGGCCTTGTCGAGCGCCGAAACGACGACGCAGACCGGCGGATCAGGCGGATCGCGCTGACGCCGGTCGGTGAGTCGCTGAGGCAAACACTTCGGTCCTGCGTGCAGAACGCGCCGGGGCCATACCAGCGGCTGACGCCCGACCAACGATGCCGGCTGCGTGAGTTGCTGCGGCTGGCCGTGGATCCCGTCGGAACACAGTCGCGTTCACATCGGGCAGCTGCGAAGGCCGCATCGCCGGTAGCGAAAGCCATGTCAGGGGACTGTCCCTAAACGGGTGTCGCCATTGTGCTATAGACGATGTCCATGAAGGATATTCGGTGACACCCGTGATCCTTATCATTCCCAGGTTCGGATCGAGAATCATGTACCCGCGTTATCGTTCAGCTCGCGCCGAGGAATTCGCGCGGGGCCAGGGCTTCATTCCTTCCAGGCTGAGAGTCGCTACTGTCATGAAATTGCGCAATACCACGAGGATGTTGGCGCTCCTGACAATGACCACAGGGGCGAGCCTATTCCTGACACAGTCCGCGAATGCCGCCGCTGTGTGCCCGGCGGAGGCCATCTGCTTCTACAAGGACATCGGCGAGCGGGGCACCGCGTCCATTCAGAGTCGGCTCGTGAGCGCGCCGTACTACATCTCCGACTTCCGGAACAGCCATTTTAACGACGGGGAGATCCTCAACGACCAGGTCTCGTCGATCGTCAACAACAGCAGCTACCTTACATTGATGATCAGCACAGACATCTACCAGAAGGGCCTGCGACTTCGCATCGCTCCGGGTACGCACCTTGACTTGACCGGCGCGTACAGCGTTTATAACGACGCAATTTCCTCGGCCGACACGATCTACTGCGTCTATGACTACTACACGTATTATCCCTATTACGTCGCGAACTGTGGACCCGAGCCTGTGTGACGGAACCGCTGATGGACAGTCATATCCAGGCAAACTGAAGATGGCTGTCCCGCCGAGCCGGCGATCGCCGTGCGGTTGACGGCGCACCTCGCGCTGATACGCGTCCGCCGCGTCTGCTTCGTCCGCATCCGAGGATCCAACGCCGAAAACGATCCCCTACAGTCTGTAAGCCCGGTTAGTCGTTCCGAGGTGGGGTATCGCGTGGCCTGGTGACATCGAACGGGGAAGGTGAGCCGCAGGTTCCGGTCGCGACGGGTGACCCCGCCGCGTTGACGCGCGATCACCGAGCGCCGCAGCAGGTGGGCTATGTGGAGCTCTTCCTCGACGTGGTCTACGTGTACGTGCTCACCCGGCTGACCGCCGTGTTGGCCGACGACCTGAGCTGGCGCGGCGCCTACCAGTCGCTGTGCTGTTTCTGGCCATGTGGTGGATCTGGTACCGGATCGCATGGACGACCAACCGGTACAACCCGGGCCGACCAGCCATCCAGTTGATGATCATCTACGTCATGCTCGGCAGTCTGCTGTTGGCGACCGCGGTCGCCCGGGCATTCACCGACTGGGGGCTGATCTTCGCATCGATCTACGTCGCAATCGAAGTGGTCCGCTACGCCTGGCTGGTGTTGCTCGGCGGAAACTGGGCGGAGCAGAAGCTCAGCGCCTGCGTCCTGTTCTGGGCGCTCCTGTCCGCGGGACCGTGGCTCATCGGCGGCTTCCATCACGGCTGGGCGCGCACGGCGTGGTGGTCACTGGCACTGTTGCTGGACTACCTCGGAGGCATCCTCGACTTCCCGACGCCGGTACTGGGCCGCGGTGGCCAGAAGCGGCACAGGCTCGCGGAGGAGCACATGACGGACCGGTACCGGCAGTTCCTGATCATCGCTCTCGGTGAGACGGCTCTGGTCATCGGTAAGGAATACCGGCCGTACGGCTTCCAGGAGTTCCACACGGTCGCGGTGCTCGTCGCGTTCACCATCATGGTGCTGCTGTGGCAGATCTACTTCTATCGGTCCGGCGCCTTGCTGCGCGATGCGATCGCCTCGGCGGCTGCTCCGCCGACCACGAGCGAACTGGTCTGGTACGGGCACCTGTCGATGGTGACCGGCATCGGCCTCACCGCGGTGAGCAGCCGGCTTTTCGTTGTCGATCCTCTCCAGAATGCCGGCCTCGCCCACGTGCTGGTCATCTTCGGCGGACCGGCGATCTTCCTGCTCGGCCGGGGCGTCCTCGACTACGCCGCGTTCAGCCACGTCTCCTGGTCCCGGCCCATCGGCGTGGTCGCGCTCGCCGCCCTCGCCCCAGCGGGCTTGGCGGCACCCACGGTGGTGACCGCCGGCCTGGCCGCCGTAGTGCTGGCCGGGGTGGCCATCAGCAACGTTCTGGCCTGGCGAATGTTCCCCCGAACACTCGACCCACCCAACTGGGGCGGAGACCGATCAAAGGCGTAGTTGGTCCCGTCAACGTTCGGCGCGACTGCCAACCCACCCATAGGAAATAAGGGATCCGGCGCGACTGGTACCCGACCCGCGTCGGCGGGGTGGGTGGACGCTGCTGGTCGAGGAAGTACAACAGTCGAGGTCACCCCGGTGCCAGGGGTGACCGTTGCGCGGATCGGCGGGCACTTCGACGGTGCCGCGGTGCTGCACTGGCCGGCCG
>Ga0081540_1002249_pt1 | contig 15898 bp, 16 predicted proteins | sample TabmetS2T1R1_FD_71024 | JGI IMG/M metagenome (GOLD analysis project Ga0081540, IMG submission 71024) | Tabebuia heterophylla rhizosphere microbial communities from the University of Puerto Rico - S2T1R1 | ecosystem: Host-associated > Plants > Roots > Rhizosphere ... | reverse complement strand
TGACGCTGCGGATCAAAGCCGGGAAGAACCCTGCCGGTCAACCATACGCAGGTGTTAGAACCGCGTTACGATGTCAGATAGCACGGGGCGAGGGCGGTCTTCACTCGGTTGTGACACGTTGCCAATATGAATGAGGCCGACCAGCTTTTCGTCTGGCTTCAGGCCGAAGCCATCGAGCACGTCGCGGTCGAAGGCGAACCACCCGGTCAGCCAGCAGGCACCGAAGCCGAGTGCGGTGGCGGCGGTGACGATGTTCATGGCGCTGGCGCCGGCAGACAGTTCCTGCTCCCAGGCCGGCACCTTCGGATGCGGCCTGGTGAAGCTCACGACGCCGATCACCAGCGGTGCGTCGGTGAGGCGCTTCTTCTCCACCTCGATCTCAGCCGCCGCGGCTTGCGGATTCTTCTTCGCAAATACTCCGGCAATGACTTCACCTGCGCGGACGCGCGCATCGCCCTCGAACACGATGAAGCGCCATGGCGCGAGCTTGCCGTGATCGGGCACGCGTGCGCCGATGGTCAGGATGGTTTCGAGCTCGGCAGGCGAGGGGCCGGGGCCGGTCATCTCGCGCGGCTTCATCGAGCGGCGGGTCTTGAGCAGTTCAATGGCGTCGGGCATTTCGGGATCGCATGGTTGGAGTTCTCAAGCAGATATCTGCATCTGCGAGGCGATAGCAAGATGGCGTTTTTATTGGTCTTCCAAACTGGCAGGGCGGCTGACGCTTGATCCTGCGCAAAGAACAGCACCGGCTTGCCCTGTAGGCTGGGCAATATCGCCTTCCTTCCCCGGGGGTCCGCCATGCCCAAACCGAAAAGAATCGAGCTAAGCATCGTCCGCCTCACGGCCGAGATGGCCGTTAACGTCGATGCCTGGGCGGCCGCGCATGCGGTCGATCGCTCGGACGCCATCCCGCTCCTGCTTGAACTCGGTCTGAACGCGCAAGTGATCGCCAAGCCACCGGGCCGCCGCCGTGACGATCTTGCGATCGAAGCCGAGGCGGCAATCCAGATCGGGCTGTTGATCGATCCCGAAACGCCCGAGGAAGAGCGCGAGCGGCGAATTCACCGGCTGACCGAAGGCCCGCCGGAATTCGTCGGCTTCCGCATCGACCTGCCGGGTCGCCGCGTGCACTGAGCTCTAGGCCTGCTCGCGCGCCCGCTTGATGTCGGGCGGCGTAGCCTCGTCGACGAGAGCCGCAATCGCTTCCGCGGTCGGCAGCACCTTCTGGCCCTCGCTGCCGAGACGGCGGATCGAGACCGAATGAGTTTCGGCCTCCTTCTTGCCGACGGCGAGGATGGCCGGGATCTTCGCCAGCGAGTGCTCGCGGACCTTGTAGTTGATCTTCTCGTTGCGCAGGTCGATCTCGACCCGCAGGCCCGCGCGGCGCGCCGCGTCCACCACCTGCTTGGCGTACTCGTCGGCCTCCGACGTGATGGTGGTCACCACCGCCTGCACCGGCGCCAGCCAGAGCGGGAAGCTGCCGGCATAATGCTCGATCAGGATGCCGATGAAGCGCTCCATCGACCCGCAGATCGCGCGGTGCACCATGACTGGCACCTTCTTGCCGCCGTCGGCGTCGATGTAGAACGCGCCGAATCTTTCCGGCAGGTTGAAGTCGACCTGGGTGGTGCCGCATTGCCAGTCGCGGCCGATGGCGTCGCGCAGCACATATTCGAACTTCGGCCCGTAGAACGCGCCTTCGCCCGGATTGATCGCGGTCTTGATCATATTGCTCTGCGACTGGATCTGGCTCAGCACGGTGGCCATCACGCGCTCGGCGTGATCCCACATGGCGTCGGTGCCGACCCGTTTCTCCGGTTTGGTCGAAAGCTTGATCATGAGCTCGCCGGTGAAGCCGAAATCCTCATACACCGACAGGATCAGGTCGTTGATCTTGAGGCACTCCTCGGCGAGCTGTTCCTCGGTGCAGAACACATGCGCATCGTCCTGGGTGAAGCCGCGCACGCGCATGAGCCCGTGCATGGCACCCGACGGCTCGTAGCGATGCACGACGCCGAATTCGGCGAGGCGCAACGGCAGGTCGCGGTAGCTCTTCAGCCCGTGCTTGAAGATCTGCACATGGCCGGGACAGTTCATCGGCTTGAGCGCGAACCAGCGCTTGTCCTCGGCCTCATCGCCGGCCGACTGCGCCGCGAACATGTTCTCGCGATACCAGTCCCAGTGCCCTGACGTTTCCCACAGCACCTTGTCGAGGATCTGCGGCGCGTTGACCTCGTTGTAGTCGCCGGCGAGGCGCCGGCGCATATAGGCGATCACCTGCTGGAAGATGGTCCAGCCCTTCGGGTGCCAGAACACGACGCCCGGGCCTTCCTCCTGGAAGTGGAAGAGGTCGAGCTCGCGGCCGAGCCGGCGGTGGTCGCGCTTCTCGGCTTCCTCGATCTGCTTCAGATACGCATCGAGCTCTTCCTGTTTCGCAAAGGCCGTGCCGTAGATGCGGGTCAGCATCGGGTTGTTGGAATCGCCGCGCCAATAGGCGCCCGCCACCTTCATCAGCTTGAAGGCGCCTCCGATCTTGCCGGTCGAGGTCATGTGCGGGCCGCGGCAGAGATCGAACCAGTCGCCCTGGAAATAGATCTTGATCGCCTCATCGCCGGGAATGGCGTCGACCAGCTCGACCTTGAAGTTCTCGCCCTTGTCGCGGAACACCTGTTTCGTCTTCGCGCGATCCCACACCTCCTTGGTGAAGGGCTGGTCGCGCGCGATGATCTCGCGCATCTTCTTTTCGATGGCGGCGAAGTCTTCCGGCGTGAACGGCTCGTTGCGGAAGAAGTCGTAATAGAAGCCGTTCTCGATCACGGGGCCGATGGTGACCTGCGTGCCCGGCCACAGCGACTGCACAGCCTCCGCCAGTACGTGCGCGCAGTCATGCCGGATCAATTCCAGCGCGCGCGCATCCTCGCGGGCGATGAATTCGATCTTCGCATCGTTCTCGATGGCGTCGGTGAGATCGCTGAGCATGCCGTCCAGCGCCATCGCCACCGTGCGCTTGGCGAGCGAGGGCGAGATGCCCTTGACGATATCGAGGCCGGTGATGCCCTTGGGAAATTCGCGTTTTGCGCCGTCGGGGAAGGTGACGTTGACCTTGTTCACGGGCTCTGCGGGCTTGAGATTCGTAAGGGAATACTTGAAGTCGCTCATCAGTGTCTCCTGTGGCTCACTCCTGCGGACCAACGCAGGTAAGCGGGAACTCAGGCTGTATAGCAGGCGATTCGGGCGTTTCAATCGGGAAATCTCAGGAAATTCAGCACGAAACACGACTGTTTGAAGCTGTGCTCGGGGCGCAATGCAGGAGGAAAAGCTTGGCGGCTCTCACCAACTGCAGATTTATGACGAGGTTGTTGGCCTCGAAATTTGCGCCACAGCGGTTGCCGTGGACGAGGGGGCTTGTTAGCGTCGCAAACCGGTGCGGCCGCCGTGGTCTGAAGATCTCATGACGTTGCGTGGATTCCTTGTCGTCGTTCTGCTTGTGCTCGGCGCGCCGGTGCTGGCCGCGCCCGGCCCGGTGCGGCGCGACGTCGTGCCGACACCGCCGCCGCTGATGATGTTCTACGTCGTCAACGGCGCGCCGGATTCCTGCGGACGCGGCTGCAACAGCTGGATCGCGGTGGAAGGGCAGATCGACGCCGCGGCCGCGGTGCGTTTCAAGAAATTCCTGCAGCAGGTCGGCAAAGGCAACCTGCCAATCTATCTGGCATCGCCCGGCGGCAACCTCGATCAGGCGCTCGCAATGGGCGCATTGCTGCGCGAACGGCGCGCCACCGCGCGAGTTGGGCGCACCATCGTCGGCGATTGCGGTTTTGAGGCGCAGGACAGCGCCGTATGCGTGAAGCTCAAGCAATCCGGTCGCGAGCTGCGTGGTGATCTCTTCACCAAAGGCACGAACTGCAATTCGGCGTGCCCCTATCTGCTGCTCGGCGCGACCAACCGGGAGGTCGCACCGGATGCGTTATTGGCAGTGCATACGGCCAAGGTGGTGGTGCATTTCCGCGGCGGCGCGCCGCCGGCCGAGGTGCGCCAGGCTGCCGCCGAGCGCGGCCGCGTGCACGCCGACCGCATGCTGTCGGCCTACATCCTCAAGATGGGCGTCGATATCGGCCTGTTCGAACTGGCGCGCTCCATCAAGTTCGAGAGCCAGCACGTGCTGACGCGCGAGGAAATCATGCGCTTCGGCATCGATCGGCGGGAGATCGCGGAAACGCCGTGGAAGTTCGAGAACAGCGTGCGTAGCATGGTGAGCAAGTCGGTCGCCATGCGCGAGGACGGCGGAAAATCCTGGCGCCTGTCGCAATGGCGGATCATCTGCTCTTCGAACGAGCAATTCGAACTGAATTTCCAGCGCCCGGCGCTTGCCGCCAGCGCGATGCTGCCGACGGTCGCGATATCGGACGACGGCCCGACGCCGCAGCAGTTCAACGTCCCGCCGGTAAAGCTGATGGGGTTTGAAATCTGGTCGCTGCGCATGACGCGCGCCTCGGTGCAGAACCTCGCCAAGGTTTCGCAGTTCGAATTCACGGAGTCGGCGCAGGCTACAGACGGCAAGCGCATGACGCGGGCCGCAAAATTCTCCACGGAGGGTCTGGCGGGCGCGCTGACCACGCTGGCCGCGACCTGTCCGCAGCCCAAGAACCTGGTGCTCCGGCAAACGGTCGAGGCGGAGAGCGCCACGAAATAATCGCAGGTGCCGCCCTTTCATCGCGGCGATATCAGGCATACATGCGCGCGCATGGAAAATCGCCCCGGGGCTACCAGACGTTTTGCGCCGACCGCCTTGATGCTGGGCAATGTCGTCACCGGAAGCGCGGTGCTGGCGCCGGCCGGCATGCTGGCGGAGTTGTCGCAAGGCCTTGATGTCAGCATCCGCAGCGCGGGTCTTTTGATCACCTTCGGTGCCCTCGTGCTGTGCGTGGGATCGCCGGTCACGGCCTGGCTCACCAGCCGCATCGAGCGGCGCAGGCTTTTGGCCGTGACGCTGGCCGTGCTCGCGGTAACCAACATCGCCTCGGCCTTCGCACCCGACTACGCAAGCCTGCTCGGCTTGCGGCTGGCGATGCTCGCCATCGGCGTGATCTACACGCCGCAGGCCGCGGGCACCGCGGCCATGATCGTGCCGGAAACGAGGCGCGGCTCCACCATCGCCTATGTCTTCCTCGGCTGGTCGCTGGCCGCCGCCGTCGGCCTGCCGCTGATCACGCTCGTCGCCCACCGCTATGGCTGGCGTGCGGCCTATGGCGGCATCGGCGTGCTGGGCATCGTAAGCTTCCTGTTGCTGACGTGGCGCTTGCCGGCCGGGCTGTTCGGCGCGCCGGTGCAGCTGCGAACCTGGATTGATCTCGCGCGCAACCGGCTGGTCGTGCTGCTGCTCCTGATCACCACGCTCTACATGTCCGGGCAGTTCGTGATCTTCACCTTCATGGGACCGCTGCTGGCGAGGCTCACCGGCGCGAGCGCCGACGCTACAGGTCTCGTGTTCGCGCTCTATGGCGTGTTCGGCTTTCTTGGCGTTGTGGTCGCCACCCGCATCGTTGACGGCTGGGGCGCTTATCGAACCTCGCTATTGTCGATATCGCTGGTGCTTGCCGGCGTTGCGGGCTGGGCGCTGACATCCGGTAACTATCTCCTGATGGCCATCTCGGTCGCGGTCTGGGGCCTGGGCTTTGCGTCCTCCAACTCGATGCAGCAGGTGCGGCTGGTTGCAGCAGCGCCGCAGATGGCTTCGGCCTCCGTCTCGCTCAACACGTCCGTGCTTTATATCGGGCAGGCGATCGGCTCGGCGGTCGGCGGTCTATTGTACGGCATGGATTTCCATTACGGCGCCGGCTACGTGGCGACGGCCTTCCTGGCGCTGGCGTTTGTTACCGTCCTCCTGACCCGGCCGCGCACGGCAGGATAGGACGCGGCGGGGCCTCTGCAACCGGCATCGTGACAAGACGCCCGCCGCATGCTTTCCTTCGGCTCAGGGGGAGGCGATCAGGGGAATCGTTGGCAGGCGTTTGCCGCGGGCGAGATTTCGCCATTTGGCCTCAATCCGGCGTAGATTCGTCACATTGCCTTCCATCCCATTGGTCAGGACGAGAGCGAAGCGAGATGAAGAAGATTCTGGTGATTGCCGCGGTGCTGTATTCGGCCGCCGCCATTGCGCAAACCAGCGAGCCGCCCAAGCCGATGGTCGGCGACAAGCCGCTGGTGCAGGTCAAACCGAAGGGGACGAAATCAAAGGGGACTCCGCCGGAAGATGCAGCCGCGGACACTCCCGCTCCCAAGCAGGCCAAGGCGGCGCCGGGCAAGCCAAAATCGATGGCGCAGAAGCTGCAAGCCTGCCTCGAGATCGACGACGGCACCAAGGACCGGCTGAATTGCTATGACGCGGTGATCGCGCCGAAGCCCAATCCAAAGGCCAAGGCGCCAGCCAAGTCCGTCACCGAGTGCAACGGCTTCAAGGACGAAGAGGAGCGGCTGACCTGCTTCAACGGCTTTGCCGAGAAGCTGCCCAAGCTACCGTCCTGATTGCGTCTGCACTGGGCGCGGGTCAATCGCTGATCCGCGTCAACACCGCCTTGAAGGCGACGCCAGGCAGCTGCAGCGCGCTGCCCTCGAAATCGACCATGTCGCCGTGCGCGATCCCCTTAAGTGTCAGCGTGATCATGTCGGTTCCGAACAGCGGCCGGAACGCCGGATCATCATTGTGCCGCTGCGTCGACACCTTGACCTGGATGCCATCCTCGCGATCGACATAGCTGCCGATGAAGGCGAAGGCGGAGTTGCCGCCGCGCAACTTGCCCCCTGTCGCGTAGATCACGCCGCTGCCGGTTCCATGAACCGTGTGGAACTCGACCTTGTACAAGCCTTCGCGCAAAATTCATCCCCGGTGGCAAGCAACGCTCAAAATAAAACGCATTCAATAATGGTTGCAGCCTAGGGCGCGCACAACGCGCCGACAATGCCCGGCGCGGCCTTTGGCGGGGCCATCTACATTACATTTTCAATCAAGGCGTGATGAGGCGCGGGCGAAAGCGCCGGCACAGGTATTTCTACGGGTCAGCGGCTCGCGCTGTCCATTGACGGCGCGCTCGCGTAGCGCGCGGACGCGGGGGCTGCCGCCATCTTCACCAGAACGTCCTTGACCGGATGCTCGGTCCAGGCCTGCGTCACGTAGCTGCGGTGAGTGATGCCGTCGCGCGTCTGTACGAACACGACGCTGCCGGGCCGCAGCGGGCCGTCCATGCTCTCGCGGTAAGAGACGCCCTTCTGGCGCAGCATCGCCATCAGTTCCTGGTCACGCGGCTTGGTGTAGCGGGTGTAGGAACTGACGAAGAAGCCGTTGCGGTTGTTCTCGATCCAGGAGGCGAACTTGTCGAGTTCGCCATAGATGGCGTCGAGCAGGATCACGCCGGCGACGCGCTTGGTGATGCCGCCGACTTCGAGACTCCAGGCCGTCGGCAGGAAGCCGCCGCTGTAGCCGACGATCACGATCGGCATGTTGGCGAACGCCCTGGCCGAACTCGGATCGCCATAGAGGCGGGCGAGGTGGGCCGTCGACTCCTCCATGAACCGCTTGAAGCCGTTCGGCTGCCAGAACTTGCCGGCGCTGGAGTCGGCCGCATCGACCGCCATCTGCGGAGCAAGCAGCACCGCGTTGACGCCGGAGTCGGAGATCTGCTGCGGCACCAACTGACGGTCACGAACGTCGCGCTCGAGCGTCGCGCCGTTGCCGTGGAAGAACACCACGATCACGCCGGGCCGCTTGGCATCGAAATGCTCGGGCACATGCACCAGCACGCGGCTGTCGTTGTAGGTCTCGTCCTGCCAGTAGACCTTGCCGGAGTAGCTGCGGTGGCCCTTGCGGTCGCCGCTGGAGACGTTGAGGAACGCCGATTCAGAACGCGGATTTTCGCCGAAATAGGGGAAGGCGGACGACTTCATGCTGATCAGCGTGGTCAGGTCTTCGCGCGGTTTCTCGAGAGGAAGGGTCGGCGCATAGGATGCCACGCGATAGGATGAAGGCGCGGGGATCGTTTCAGGCGCGATCTTCTCGGTGCGCACCGTGCGCATGCGCGGCGGCTCGCCGGATGCGGGCCACTTGATGCTCTCGGACTCCGAGGGGAAGCGATCCCTGAATTGTGCGGTGGGGAAGCGGTCCTCGAACGAGTCACCGCTGCTGGCGTGCGCGTTGGCCGCGACCGCTCCGGCTGGCGGTGCCCTGCCGCATTGGACGAGCAGGGAGGAAAGCGGGACGAGGACGGCAAGGAGAGCGATCGCGCGCCAACGTGGCGACATGCCAAACGGCATCGCCTGCACAGCGCGATCATGCGTCGTCGATTTCGGATCGACCCCGACCATCCACCCCCCAAAAAACGACCGAACGGCAAGTTGAACCGCCGGCGTTTAGGCGACGTTAAGAATCCGGAAAACTCCCCATCCGGACACCGAAATCTGAACACGGAATCGTGTCCTGATTGTGGGAGGCGTCGTTTGCCTTCGCACTGCAGCAATCGCCCGGGACGCAATGAAGTCCAAATTTGGGTATCAAACTACCGAAATCAGGATTCGGACGTAAACCTTTGTTAGCGTTGCTTGAACTGGCGGGTGCGAGCCTGCACCATTGATGCGAATCGCGGGCGCGATGCCCTGAGGGCGTGGACCGATATGGCGGCATCACAAGCGGGCGGCGCGGCCTTGCCCGGCGGGCGCACTGAGAGCGGCGGCTCGACGGTCTCGCTCTGGGTGGCCGCTGCCATCGTGGTCGCCGACATGGTCGGCGTCGGCGTCTTCACCAGCCTCGGCTTCCAGGTCAAGGACATCCCCTCGGGCTTTGCGATCCTGCTGCTCTGGATGGTCGGCGGCATCGTGGCGCTGTGCGGGGTATTCTCCTATGGCGAGCTGAGCGCGATGTTTCCGCGCTCGAGCGGGGAGTACAATTTTCTCGGCCGCACCTATCACCCGGCGTTCGGCTTTGTCGCGGGGTGGGTATCGGCGACGGTCGGCTTTTCCGCACCGGTCGCACTCGCTGCGATGGCCTTTGGCGAATACGGCCGAGCGATCCTGCCGGACACGCCGCCACTGGCGATGGCCGTGGCGGTGGTCTGGGCGGTGTCACTGGTGCAACTAACCGGCATCCGGCATTCCTCGACGTTCCAGATGGTCGCCACCATTCTCAAGGTGGTGCTGATCGTCGCCTTCCTTGCTTGCGGCTTCGTCATCGGCACGCCGCAGCCGGTTTCATTCGCGCCGCAGTCGTCCGATTTCAGCTATGTCCTCAGCGCGCCCTTCGCGATCAGCCTCGTCTTCGTGATGTATTCCTTCTCCGGCTGGAACGCGGCGACCTACATCATCGGCGAGATGAAGCTGCCGGAACGCAACGTGCCGCGCGCCATGCTGCTCGGCACGCTGATCGTGCTGGTGCTCTATGTCGGGCTGAACGCGGTGTTCCTGCATACCGCACCGATCGGCGAGCTCGTCGGCAAGGTCGACGTTGCCCGGATTTCCGGCAGCCACATCTTCGGTGAGCTCGGTGGCCGCATCGTCGGCGGCATGATCTGTATCGGTCTGGTCTCCTCGATCTCCGCAATGATGTGGATCGGACCGCGAGTGATGATGACCATGGGGGAGGACATCCCGGCGCTGAAGATCTTCGCCCGACGCTCGTCGAGTGGCGCACCGGCTTACGCGATTCTGTTCCAGCTGGTGGTCGCGAGCCTGATGCTGCTCACCCGCAGTTTCGAGGCGGTGCTGGAGTTCATCCAGTTCTCGCTGCTGTTCTGCTCGTTCTTCGCGGTGCTTGGGGTGATCGTGCTGCGCTTCACCCGGCCGGACCTGCCGCGGCCCTATCGCGCCTGGGGATACCCGTTTTCGCCGCTGGTTTTCCTGCTCGTGACCGGTTTCATGATGTACTATCTTCTGACCACCCAGCCAAAGCCGTCGCTGCTCGGTTTATTGATCATGATTTCGGGCCTGCTGATTTACGCCATTTTCCGCAAGCAACCTGGCGATGGCCCCTCGGCCGCACCCTTGGGGCGCGAATGAGCTTGGGTCGCGAATGAAATTGTTCCGGTCTCTGACGTCGCTCACCTTCGCCGCCGCCCTGATCTGGGCGGTCACGGATCTTGCGCGCGCCGCCGAAGTCACCGTCGACGACACGGCGAAGTTCCTCGCCGGCATGATGCCGTCGGCCGACTCGCCGCTGATGCCGCTGACCAGGGAACCATCCTGGCAACGTCATGCCCGGTTCTTCGACAACGCTTTCGGACAGCTCGAGCAGCGCCAGCTGTCGCGAATTCGTACCTGGTCCGAAGCGCATCTCGCCGCGCCCAAGCCGACCATGTTCTACATGTTCTCCGGCCCGGATTTCCTCTACGCCGACGCCTTCTATCCGAGGGCGACGACCTATGTGCTGAGCGCGCTGGAGCCGCCGGGGCAGGTGCCCGACCTGACAAGGTTGCCGCGCGGCGCCCTTGGAGCTGCGCTCTACAATGTCGAGCACTCGCTGGGCTCGATCCTTTCTTTCAGCTTCTTCATCACCAAGCAGATGAAGACGGACCTTCGCGCCGGCCAGATCGGCGGCACGCTGCCGATCCTCTACGTGTTCCTCGCGCGGTCCGGAAAGACCATCAGGAGCGTTGCGCCGATCGCGCTCGATGCCGAGGGGCAGGTCAAGACCGGCAATGAGAACCCGGGGCCCAGCGCGCCGCGCGGCGCGCGCATTACCTTCGCGGGCTCCGACGGCGTCGAGAAGACGCTGTATTACTTCTCGACCGATCTTTCCAACGGCGGCGTCAAGTCGAGCGGCTTTCTGAAATTCTGCTCGACGCTTGCGCCCGGCAACAGCCTGATCAAGAGCGCGTCGTATCTCTTGCACTCCGGCAACTTCACCACGGTGCGCGACTACATCCTCGCCAACAGCGCCACCATCATCCAGGACGACTCCGGCGTTCCCCTGCATTACTACAATGCCAAGCAGTGGCGCTTCTTCCCGTTCGGCCGCTATCTCGGGCCGATCGGCGAATTCCCCGGGCGCTTCCAGGAATCCTATGCCGATCTGTTCCGCAAGGCTGAGCCGATCAATTTCGGCATCGGCTATCGCTGGCGTACCAATGAATCGAATCTGCTGCTGGCGGTGCGGCTGCCGAACGATGGGACGGCTCCGGTGGAAACTACCTCGTCGGCCGAGCCGCCTCCGGCACCGCCGCGCCCGAAGAAGCCGAAGCCGCCACCGCCAGCGCCGCGCGGCTTCCTCTGGTTCCGCTAGTTAACCGCATCACCAGCGCACGCTCTGGCTCGGCACGATGAAGGCCGCACTGCTCGTCGTTTCCGATTGATGGGCGAAGTAGAACCAGGCGGCTGCAATCGTAAGAACGAGCACGACGACGGCGAGCAAATCGATTTGCCTGGGATCGTGACCGTGGTGGCTGATTTTCCAGCGCATTGTTGTTCCTCCCGCAAGGGGGCATCACATCAATGCGAGCACGGAACATTCGGTTCCGCGCGTCAGCCATGCGTGGGCGGCGGCGCATTGACGCCGCGCCAGCGGCCGTAGCGCCATGGCAGGTACCAGCGTGCGCCGGATGGCTTCACCGCCGGCACGTTGTCGATGCCTGATGTGCCCCACGGATGGCAGCGCAAAAGCCGCGCCAGCGTCATCCATCCGCCGGCCCATAGCCCGAAGCGTTCGATCGCCTCGTCGGCGTAGACCGAGCAAGTGGGCACGTGCCTGCAGTTGTAGCCCACCAGCAGCGACAGCGTGTGGCGATAGAGCCAGATCATACCCCGCCCGGCATTGCGCGGCAGGCGCATCAGCGCGCCGGCGCAGTCAGGGCAAGGATGCGGTGCGTGCTTCATGGGCAGTTTGCTTCGCTGGTGGCCGTAATCTTGCGGGGGTTCCAAGCCACGGAACCCTTATCCTGCAGGTATTTACGCCACAGTTGCAAAATATCGCACGTGGATAACGGCAGTGCAGCAAAGGTTCTATGGACGGGACCGGTCAGCGCCGCTACCGTTTTGATAACGCGGCAATGACAGAATCATGGCGCGTTTGGGGGCCATCGCAGCCGCATTTGTTGGGGCTTGGGGAAGGAACCGAATTGAGATTTCTGAGGGAGCTTGAGCTTCGCGGCTGGGCGCTGGTTGGCGCAACGGCCCTCTGCCTCGCACTGCCTGGCGCGGTCACGACATCGGGCAATTCGGCGAAGGCGGGCGGCACGCTCGAAGAGCGCAAGCTCCCGATGCGTTTCAACTGGGTCGAATGCAGGCCCGATTGCAGGGGCTGGGTCAGCGCCGTCGGCATCGTGACTGCAGACAGCCCGCGCGACTTCGACGAATTCGCCCGCGGACGCGATCTTTCCGGCGCAACCATCGTGCTCGATTCCAGCGGCGGCTCGGTCAACGACTCCATCACACTCGGCCGGCGCTTCCGCGGCCTCGGCATGCTCACCACGGTGGGCGTCAGCCTTCGCGGCGACGAGGCGGCGCGCGCCAGCGTTACGCCGGAAGCGTACTGCGAATCGATGTGCGTGTTCCTGCTGCTCGCGGGCAAGACGCGCTACGTGCCGGACGCGGCGCGCGTCCGCGTGCACCAGATCTGGATGGGCGATCGCGCCGACGATGCGAAGGCTGCAACCTACACGGCGCAGGATCTGTCGATCGTCGAGCGCGACATCGGGCGTCTTGCCAAATACACCTTCGACATGGGCGGCAGCGGCGATCTGTTGTCGCTGTCGCTGAGCGTGCCGCCGTGGGAAGACCTGCATCGGCTGACGCCGGCTGAACTGCGGGTGACCAATCTCATCACCACGGATGCGGTCGCTGACGTGTTGCCGCGTGACAATCCGGTGCCGATGGCCGATGCAAAGCCGAAGACGATGCAGGATCGCTTCGCCAGCACGCCCGTCAGCGACGATGCGATCGTCCAGCCTGCGAAGGCGACCAAGACGGCAGAAGTGCAGACCGGCGGCGTGGTGCCCGCCGAGAAGCCGGCGCAGCCACAGCCAAAGAAGTAGCTCTTCCCGAGCAAAGACTGTCGTCATCCGCGAAAGCGAATGATCCAGTACGCCGCGGCAGCAAGTGGTCGATCCGAGAATTCCCGGCGTACTGGATGCCCGCATGCGCGGGCATGACAAGGGAAGTTAAGCCGGCTGCTTCGTCTTGGCCTCGATCTGACCGATCGCATCAACGACTGCGTCGAATGTCAGCATGGTCGAGGCATGGCGCGCCTTGTAGTCGCGCACGGGTTCAAGCAGGGCGATGTCGGCCCATTTGCCCGTCGGCGGCGCGCCGTTCTCCTTCAGCATCTTGCGAACGGTCTCGCGCAACTGGCGCAATTCGCTCGCGTCTGAGCCGACGACATGTCTTGCCATGATGGAGGAGGAGGCCTGTCCCAGTGCGCAGGCCTTCACGTCATGGGCGAAGTCGGTGACGACAGGGCCGTCCATCTTGAGATCGACCTTCACCGTCGAGCCGCACAGCTTGGAGTGCGCGGTGGCGCTGGCATGGGGATCGGGAAGGCGGCCCAGGCGCGGGATATTGCCCGCAAGTTCAATGATCCGCTTGTTGTAGATGTCGTTCAGCATAGATCGAAGTCCAGCTTTCCCCCTCGGGACGCGCCCTTGGCGGCCCCGGTACACCGGCCTATATATGTACCGGAACGGCGGAAATACAGCCCGGCCGTTTGGCGCCCCATGCGGGATTTGCAGGGCAATTCGCCTGTGGCGGGTGCTACGATAGCCAAGTAGGCTGCACCAACGTTGAAGGGACTCAGGCGTCCGGCGGCACCATCCGCCCCGTCTGCCCGGTGACACATCCGGCTCTTTTTGGGGTCGGTCGAACGGAGAAGACATGGTGGACGCACTGATCAAATCCCTCAATCCGCGCAAGCCGCCGGAGACCCGGCCGGCCGAGCTCGATCCCGCCGAATTCCTTGCCGCCGCTGTCCGTGCCGACCAGCCGCGCCCCTCGCGCGCCGAGGCCGAGCAGGCGGTGCATACGCTGCTCAGCTATATCGGCGAAAACCCGCATCGCGAAGGCCTGCTCGACACCCCGCGCCGCGTCGTCGAGGCCTTTGACGAGCTCTATCAGGGTTACCACCAGTGCCCCGCCGAGGTGCTCGATCGCACCTTTGGCGAGACCGCGGGCTATGATGATTTCGTGCTGGTGCGCGACATCGAGTTTACCTCGCAGTGCGAGCACCACATGATGCCGTTCTACGGCCGGGCGCACATCGCCTATACGCCGGTCGAGCGGGTCGTGGGCCTGTCGAAGCTGGCGCGGCTGACCGATATCTTCGCGCGCCGCCTGCAGACCCAGGAACATCTCACCGCGCAGGTCGCGGCCGCGATCGACGAGATCCTCAAGCCCCGCGGCGTTGCCGTGCTGATCGAGGCCGAGCATACCTGCATGTCGGTGCGCGGCGTCGCCAAGCATGGCGCGACGACCTTCACCAGCCGTTACACCGGCATGTTCCGCGACAATCCCGCGGAGCAGTCGCGTTTCCTGACCATGGTGCGAGCACCGCAGCGGTGACCTCGCATTGAAGATGCGAGGTTGACTTGTCCAATTCCCACGATTCTGAGCGCGAAGAGGGGTTGAGCTTTCAGCCCAAATTCGACGCGTCCGGTCTCGTCACCTGCGTTGCCACCGATGCGGCGACCGGCGACGTGCTGATGGTCGCCCACATGAATGATGAAGCGCTGCGCAAGACCGTCGCCAGCGGCGAGGCCTGGTATTTCAGCCGCTCACGCAACGCGTTGTGGCGGAAGGGCGAAAGCTCCGGCCACACCCAGCGCGTGGTCGAGATGCGCATGGACTGCGACCAGGATGCGGTCTGGATTCGCGTCGAACAGGTTGGCGCCGCCTGCCACACCGGCCGTCGCTCCTGCTTCTACCGGAAGGTGGACTGCAAGGGCGGCATGGTGAGCCTGTCCTTTGTCGATGCCGCGCGGCTGTTCGATCCGAACGCGGTCTATCGCAAGTAGTTGTTTGCTGTCATTCCGGGATGGTCCGAAGGGCCAGACCACAGATGCGCAATCGGGGAATCTCGAGATTCCGGGTTCGATGCTTCGCATCGCCCCGGAATGACACCTTCGATCTTAACCCGCCGTTAACCATGATTGCCGCAGTGTGAAGCAGGCGTGAGGGCCGGGTGGGCGCTCAGTAAGACCGCGCGGGGGTTTCGCGAGGCGCGAGGCACCAACTTATGTCGGTCGATTCGATCAGTGCCACGTCTGCGGCGTCCGTCGATCCGTCGCTGGCGGGCCAGGCGCGCATCGATCCATCGCGCCTGCAGATCGCCACCTCCATCAGGCAGGCCGCCAGCACTACCGGAGCCAGCTTCGAATATCTGCTCGCCACCGCCAAGATGGAATCGAATTTCAATCCGAAGGCGGCAGCGAGCACCTCGTCGGCGCGCGGGCTCTACCAGTTCATCGACCAGACCTGGCTCGGCACGGTGAAGGAGGCGGGATCCCAACTCGGCTACGGCAAATATGCCGATGCGATCTCGAAATCACCATCGGGCAGCTACTACATCAACGATCCCTCGATGCGCACCTCCATCATGAAGCTGCGCGACGATCCGGATGCGGCCTCTTCGATGGCCGCGGTGCTGACGCAGTCCAACAGCTTCAAGCTGACCGGCAAGATCGGGCGCCGCCCGACCGACAGCGAACTCTATATGGCGCACTTCATGGGCGTCGGCGGCGCGGCCAAATTGATTTCCAACGCCGAAGACAATCCGAACGCCTCCGCCGCCCGGCTGTTCCCGAATGCCGCCGCCGCTAATCGCTCCATTTTCTATGAGAAGGGCACCGGTCGCGCCCGCAGCGTCTCCGAGGTCTATTCGGAGCTTAGCACGCGCTACACCGCGGCAGCCAACGCCAGGGACACCCGCACC
>Ga0081540_1002248_pt1 | contig 15898 bp, 15 predicted proteins | sample TabmetS2T1R1_FD_71024 | JGI IMG/M metagenome (GOLD analysis project Ga0081540, IMG submission 71024) | Tabebuia heterophylla rhizosphere microbial communities from the University of Puerto Rico - S2T1R1 | ecosystem: Host-associated > Plants > Roots > Rhizosphere ... | reverse complement strand
GGTGGGGCGCGGAGGCGGCCAATGCGGCGGCCCCGCCCGCCAACGCGCCCCCGGCCGCCGTCGCAGCAGCTGACGGCGGCGAAAGCGAGGAAGATCTGAAGGCGGATTACCGCCGGATCGCTGAGCGCCGAGTGCGGCTCGGGCTGCTTTTGGCAGAGGTCGGACGCAACAATAACATTACCGTGACCCAGGACGAGCTGAACCAAGCCATCGGCCGGGAGGCCCGCCGTCATCCCGGTTACGAGCGCCAGGTGCTGGATTTTTATCGCCAGAACCCAGAGGCTGTCGTCAATTTGCGCGCCCCGATCTTTGAGGATAAGGTCATCGACTTCATCGTCGAGCTGGCGAAGGTCGAAGAGCGTAGAATTACACCGCAGGAGCTGCTGAACACGCCGGACCCCGACGAGCGGGAGACGCCGGCGGCATGACCACTTCCGATGCACCCTCTCCAGCGTGCGCGATCGCCGAGGAGCCGAGAAATGCCTGATTATTTCGAACAGTACATGAATAACTTGGTTCCCATGGTGGTCGAGCAGACCAACCGCGGGGAGCGGGCTTACGACATCTATTCGCGTTTGCTGAAGGAGCGCATCATCTTCTTGGTCGGACCGGTGCACGACGCTGTGGCGAGCCTGATCTGCGCGCAGCTGTTGTTCCTCGAATCCGAAAACCCAACAAAGGATATTGCCTTTTACATAAATTCACCGGGAGGGGTCGTTACTTCGGGGCTCGCGATCTATGACACGATGCAATATATCCGCTCGCCCGTGTCGACCGTGTGCATCGGACAAGCCGCCTCGATGGGCTCGCTGTTGCTTTGCGCCGGAGCGAACGGCAAGCGTTTTTCATTGCCGAATGCGCGCATCATGATCCACCAGCCTTCCGGCGGCGCGCAAGGTCAGGCCACCGACATCGAGATCCAGGCGCGCGAGATCCTGGCGCTTCGCGCGCGGCTCAACGAAATCTATGTCAGGCACACCGGCCAGGCGCTGGATACCATCGCCGCTGCGGTCGAACGCGACAAGTTCTTGTCACCCTTGGAGGCCAAGGAATTCGGCATCGTCGACGAGGTTGTCGACAGCCGCCCCGGCAGCGAAGAACCCCAAAAGGGCTTCAAATAGGCAGGGCGCGCGGTTGACGGGAACCGCGTTACAAACGGATCGGCCATGATTAACTGGTTGTTGATCCACCCGGAGCACATATACTTGAGGCACCGGGAGAACGGGCGGCTGCGGCTATCCGGCTCCGGGCCGGGGCGGTGGGTCCGCTGCGCACCGGCCGCGGACACGGCGACGCCAAGGTCGAATGGCTCGGGAGCGATGCTGCACCCGGTGACGGAGTGGCGATGACCAAATCCAGCGGCAGCGACTCAAAAAACACACTCTACTGCTCGTTTTGCGGCAAGAGCCAGCACGAGGTCAGAAAGCTGATCGCCGGACCGACCGTGTTCATCTGCGATGAATGCGTCGAGCTGTGCATGGACATCATCCGTGAGGAGCACAAGACGACCTTGGTCAAGTCGCGCGACGGGGTTCCCGGACCGCGCGACATCTGCAAGGTGCTTGACGATTATGTGATCGGCCAGGACCACGCCAAGCGTGTCCTCTCGGTCGCCGTGCACAATCACTACAAACGGTTGGCGCATGGCGGCAAGAACAACGATGTCGAGCTCGCCAAATCAAATATCCTGTTGGTCGGTCCGACGGGGTCGGGCAAGACGCTGCTCGCCCAGACCCTGGCGCGGATCATCGACGTGCCCTTCACGATGGCCGACGCAACCACCCTCACCGAGGCCGGCTATGTGGGCGAGGACGTCGAGAACATCATCCTGAAACTGCTGCAAGCCGCCGATTACAACGTCGAGCGTGCCCAGCGGGGGATCGTCTATATCGACGAGGTCGACAAGATCTCCCGTAAATCCGACAACCCGTCGATCACCCGGGATGTTTCGGGCGAGGGCGTCCAGCAGGCTCTTCTGAAGATCATGGAGGGGACGATCGCTTCGGTTCCCCCACAAGGCGGCCGCAAGCATCCGCAGCAGGAATTCCTCCAGGTCGACACGACGAACATCCTCTTCGTTTGCGGCGGCGCATTTGCGGGGCTCGAGAAGATCATCGCGCAGCGCCGGCAAGGGACCTCGATCGGTTTTGGCGCCGAGGTGCGCGGGCCGGACGAGCGCAAGACCGGTGAAATTCTCAAGGATCTCGAGCCGGAGGATCTGCTGAAGTTTGGGCTGATCCCCGAGTTTGTCGGCCGGCTTCCGGTCGTCGCCACCCTGGACGACCTCGATGAGGCGGTGCTGGTCGACATCCTGACCAAGCCAAAGAACGCTCTGGTCAAACAATATCAGCGGTTGTTCGAGATGGAGGATGTCCGGCTCGAGCTGAACGACGAGGCGCTGAAGTCGATCGCCCACAAGGCGATCCTCCGCAAGACCGGAGCTCGCGGACTGCGCTCGATCATGGAGTCAATTCTCCTCGACTCGATGTTCGAGCTACCGAGCCTCGTAGGCGTTAGTGAGATTGTGATCAATCGCGAGGTCGTCGAAGGGCGGGCGAAGCCGCTGCACATCTACTCGGACCGCCGGGGCGATGTAGGGACGGGCGACTGAGCCCGCGCGGTCATGTCCTGCGACCAATCCCCCATGCCGACTTGACGGCCGGCGAAGCGGGGCCAACCTTAGAACTGTACCTTTTGCCATCACCCTCCCGGTTTCCGGGATGGTCCTAAAGCAGATGAGGACCTATGCAAGAAACTGTGCGCGCGGCGCTATACCCCGTCCTCCCACTACGCGACATCGTCGTGTTTCCACACATGATCGTGCCGCTCTTTGTCGGCCGCGAGAAGTCTGTGCGGGCGCTCGAGGACGTGATGAAGGACGACAAGCAGATCCTGCTTGTCACTCAGAAGAACGCCGCGCAGGACGATCCCGCCACCGCGGACATTTTTACCGTCGGTACGGTCGGCACGGTCCTGCAGCTGCTCAAACTGCCTGACGGCACCGTCAAGGTGCTCGTGGAGGGCGGGCAGCGGGCTCGGATCGTGCGGTTTGCCGACAACGAGGCATTCTTTCAGGCCTTTGCCGAAACCGTCGGCGAGAACGCCGGCGAGCAGCAGGAAACCGAAGCGCTGGCCCGCACGGTGGTCTCCCAGTTCGAGCAGTACATCAAGCTCAACAAAAAAATTCCGCCCGAGGTTCTGGTTTCAATCAATCAGATCGAAGAGCCCGGCAAGCTCGCCGATACGGTCGCGGCCCATCTCACGCTGAAGATCCCTGAAAAGCAGGAGCTGCTGGAAACCGGGGCGGTTTCCGAACGCCTGGAAAAGGTGTTCGGATACATGGAAGGCGAGATCGGGGTCCTCCAGGTCGAAAAGCGCATCCGCAACAGGGTCAAGCGCCAGATGGAGAAGACCCAGCGCGAATATTATCTGAACGAGCAGCTGAAGGCGATCCAGAAGGAGCTCGGCGAGGGCGAGGACGGGCGCGATGAAATGGCCGAGCTCGAGGACAGGATCAATAAGACGAAATTCTCGAAGGAGGCGCGCGACAAGGCGCTCGCCGAGCTGAAAAAGCTCAAGAGCATGAGCCCCATGTCGGCCGAGGCGACGGTAGTGCGCAACTACCTAGACTGGCTGCTGTCGGTACCGTGGCAGAACCGCACCAAGATAAAGCGGGATATCAAGGGCGCCGAGAAGGTGCTCGAAGCCGACCATTTCGGGCTCGAGAAGGTCAAGGAGCGGATCCTGGAATACCTGGCCGTCCAGCAGCGCATCAAAAAGATGAAGGGTCCGATCCTTTGTCTGGTTGGCGCGCCGGGGGTGGGCAAGACATCGCTCGGCAAATCGGTCGCGCGGGCAACCGGGCGGAATTTTGTGCGGATGTCATTGGGCGGCGTACGCGACGAAGCCGAGATCCGCGGGCATCGGCGAACCTATATCGGCTCCATGCCGGGCAAGATTCTCCAGGGCATGAAGAAGGCCAAATCGTCAAACCCGCTGTTCCTGTTGGATGAGGTCGACAAGCTTGGCGCTGATTGGCGAGGAGACCCGTCTTCGGCGCTTCTCGAGGTATTGGACCCCGAGCAAAATGGGACCTTCAACGACCATTACCTCGAAGTCGATTACGACCTCTCCGATGTGATGTTCGTCACGACGGCAAATACGTTGCGTATCCCGCAACCCTTGCTGGACCGCATGGAGATCATTCGCATCCCGGGCTACACCGAGGACGAAAAGGTTGAGATCGCAAAGCGCCATTTGATCCCGAAGCAGACGTCGGCGCACGGCATCCGCAAGATGGAGTGGAGCATTAGCGACGACGCGGTCCGCGACCTGATCCGCTACTACACGCGAGAGGCCGGGGTCCGCAACCTGGAGCGGGAGATCGCCAATCTGACCCGCAAGGCGATCAAAGACATCTTGATGAAGAAGGCCGACCGCGTTGCGGTGACGCGTCGCAACCTCGAGAAATACGCTGGCGTGCGGAAATTCCGCTTCGGCGAGGCCGAGAGCGACGATATGGTGGGGGTGACCACCGGGCTCGCCTGGACTGAAGTCGGCGGAGAGCTGTTGACCATCGAAGCAGTCACGCTCCCAGGCAAGGGCCGGGTCACCGCAACCGGCAAGCTCGGCGACGTGATGAAGGAATCGGTGCAGGCCGCCGAGAGCTTTGTCAAATCCCGCAGTTACGGTTTCGGCATCATACCGACCGTATTCGAAAAGAAGGACATTCACGTCCACGTGCCCGAGGGAGCTACACCCAAGGACGGCCCATCGGCTGGAGTCGCGATGGTAACCTCGATCGTTTCAGTGCTGAGCGGCATCCCGGTCAAGCGGGACATTGCGATGACTGGCGAGATCACACTGCGCGGCCGGGTGCTGCCAATCGGCGGCCTGAAAGAGAAACTGCTGGCCGCGCTCCGCGGCGGCCTGAAGACCGTGCTGATTCCCAAGGAAAATGAGAAGGACTTGGCCGAGATCCCCGATAATGTAAAGCGAGGGTTGAAAATTATCCCGGTCAAGACGGTCGACGAGTTGCTCGACCAAGCCTTGGCGGCCCCGATGACGCCGATGCCTTGGCCGCAGGACGGCGAGCCCGAAGCAATCGTTCCAGCTCAGAGCGACGAGCGATCGGGCGTGGTAACGCATTGATGACGGGGCAGCAACTGGGGAACTAGGACCGCGGCGCGGTTGACCCGTCGGCACTCGCGCTCTAAACTCTCCGGCGAACCGCCAAGTTTAGTCCGTACACTGGCCCAGGGGGGTAGTCGTGAACAGAAACGAACTCGTCGACGCCGTCAGCACCAAGACTGACATGAGGAAGTCGGAGGCGAGCAAGGCCGTGGATGCAGTGTTTGACGCCATTGCCGACGCTTTGAAAGGGGGCGACGAGGTTCGACTCGTCGGCTTCGGCACGTTTTCGGTCGCGTCGCGAGCTGCTTCGGAAGGACGCAATCCTCGTACGGGAGAGAAGATCCAGATTGCTGCCTCAAAGCAAGCCAAGTTCAAGCCGGGCAAAGGGCTGCGCGATTCGCTAAACTGACCCGCGCATGCGTGTCTTCAAGAGGCCTAAAGCGACCTCGCCCAAGGGCGATTAGCTCAGTGGTAGAGCATCTCGTTTACACCGAGGGGGTCGGGGGTTCGAATCCCTCATCGCCCACCACGCAAGCAATGATGTGATCGGTCTCCGTCTGGCCCTCCAGCGCGGGGTGACGCGCGGGAAGGGATCAGCCAGAAAGCCGAGGAGTTCCGAACTTTGAATTGGCGTGTGGCGCCGCACTCGCCAGGACACCTGTTCCAACGCGCGGACTGCGTCTGACGCAGCCGTCGGTTTTCGGCCCGTCCGAATAGAGGGTGGCCCCCGCGTGCAATAAATCTAACACTTTGAAGCACACGGGAGAGCGTAAGTCGGCTTTGCATTGATGCAGGCCGGTGTGACAATTCCGATCCTCGATCTGCCCGGCGCGCCTCATCGCCATCGAGTCCCGGCAAACGATCGATCCGGTTCTGCCCGGGTGTTTTCTTGACACCCTCCCGAGCTAGGGGTAGGAGTGCGCCCCTCGGTCGAGCCCCTGGGGGCGTAGCTCAGTTGGTTAGAGCGCCGGCCTGTCACGCCGGAGGTCGCGGGTTCGAGCCCCGTCGCTCCCGCCATCGGCCGCGAATGCGTGATGGTGTTGCGTTGCAACATGCTCCGCGTGGCGGATTTCTCATTGCGGAGTTCCGCGTTTTATCTATGCTCATGGGTGGGCTGAGACGACGGGCCCATCCACGGCCCGAGTGCAGTGCGGCAAATGCCGCCGGCAAAGGTTCTCCATGGAAAGCCTACTGAGCGAGTACTTTCCGATCCTCGTGTTCCTGGCGATCGCCGGCGGGATCTCGATTGCGATGGTGACCGCCTCCGTGGTGCTCGCCCGGCAACGGCCGGACAAGGAAAAGCTGTCCCCCTACGAATGCGGCTTCGATCCGTTCGAGGACGCCCGGATCCGCTTCGATGTCCGCTATTACCTCGTGGCTATCCTGTTCATCATCTTCGACCTGGAAGTGGCTTTTCTGTTCCCATGGGCCGTGTCGCTGGGCGACATCGGCATCTTCGGCTTCTGGTCGATGGTCGTTTTCCTCGCGGTGCTGACCGTCGGGTTCATTTACGAATGGAAGAAGGGGGCGTTGGAATGGGAGTGATCGACACTCGGCCGGTCCCTCCCGGCGGTCGGCAGAACCTGCTGCTCAAAGCCGCGACCGAAGAGGTGCAAGACAAGGGATTTATTGTCGCGACCCTCGACAACCTCGTCAATTGGGCGCGGACCGGCTCGCTGTGGCCGATGACCTTTGGCCTCGCCTGCTGCGCCGTTGAGATGATGCACACCGGAGCGAGCCGCTACGATCTCGACCGCTTTGGGGTCGTGTTCCGGGCAAGTCCCCGCCAATCCGATGTCATGATCGTCGCCGGCACCTTGTGCAACAAGATGGCCCCGGCGTTGCGCAAGGTTTACGACCAGATGGCCGAGCCGCGCTGGGTTATTTCGATGGGCTCATGCGCGAATGGGGGGGGTTATTACCATTATTCCTATTCTGTGGTGCGCGGCTGCGATCGGATCGTGCCCGTCGATGTCTATGTGCCCGGCTGCCCCCCGACCGCCGAGGCGTTGCTTTACGGTGTTCTGCTCCTCCAGAAGAAAATCAAGCGCACCGGCAACTTTGTGCGCTGACCCCGCTGATGGAACAAAAACTAAGAGCATTGGCCGAACACGTTTCGGCAGCTTTGCCTGATGCGGTAACGGCCGCTGACATTCACGGCGGCGAACTGTGCTGTCGCGTTGAGCGTAATAGTCTAAGGCGGGTCTTACAATTTTTGCGCGACGACGCGAAATGTGCGTTCACCGTGCTGTGCGACATCTGTGGCGTGGATTACCCGGACCGCCAGTTCCGCTTTGAAGTCGTTTACAACCTCCTCAGCATATCCCTCAATCAGCGTATCCGTCTGAAGGTAGAGACCGATGAAGAGCAATCGGTGCCGTCCGCGGTCGGGTTGTTCAACAGCGCCGGATGGTGGGAACGGGAGGCCTGGGATTTGTTCGGCATTTATTTCGCCGACAACCCTGACCTTCGCCGCATCTTGACCGATTACGGCTTCGAGGGTCACCCGCTGCGAAAGGATTTTCCGCTGACCGGTTATGTCGAGTTGCGCTACGACGAGGATCAGAAGGCCGTCGTCTACGAGCCGGTGCGTTTGCAGCAGGAGTTCCGCAGCTTCGATTTCATGTCGCCCTGGGAGGGGATGGGCAAGGTCCTTCCAGGTGACGAGAAGGCCACGCCACCCGATGGCGAGCACCCGAAGGAGGGCGCGGCATGAGCGAGCGGCCGCAGACCGGGGCCGAACTGGAGGGTCCGCCCCAGATCAAAAATTACATGATGAATTTCGGGCCGCAGCACCCGGCAGCGCATGGCGTCATGCGGCTGGTGCTCGAAATGGACGGCGAGGTCATCGAGCGAGCCGACCCGCATATCGGCTTGCTGCACCGCGGCACCGAGAAGCTGATCGAATATAAGACCTACCTGCAGGCGATCCCGTATTTCGATCGCCTCGACTATGTCTCGCCGATGTGTCAGGAGCACGCTTTCGCGCTCGCGGTCGAAAAGCTGATGGGAATAACGCCACCGCCGCGGGCGCAGTATATCCGCGTGGTGTTCGCCGAGATCACGCGCGTCCTCAACCATCTGCTGTGCGTATGCGCCTTCGGGCTCGATGTCGGCGCGATCACCCCGTTCCTCTGGGGCTTCGAAGAACGCGAAAGGCTGATGGAGTTTTACGAGCGGGTCTCCGGCGCTCGCCTCCACGCGAATTATTTTCGACCGGGGGGAGTGCATCTCGATATGCCGGCCGGCCTCGCCGAAGACATTCTCGCCTTCTGCGAAACGTTCCCGCAAACCATCGACGACATCGAGCGCCTGCTGACCGAGAACCGGATCTTCAAGGAGCGCACCGTCGATATCGGTATTGTGACCGCGGCGCAGGCAGCGGATTGGGGCTTTTCAGGCCCGATGCTGCGCGGCTCGGGTGTGGCCTGGGATCTCCGCCGGGCGCAGCCATACGACGTCTACGATAAGATGGAGTTCGACGTTCCGATTGGCCGCAACGGCGATTCCTACGACCGGTACCTCGTCCGGGTCGAGGAGATGCGTCAGTCGGTCCGCATCATCAGGCAGGCGCTAGTCCAGATGCCTGCCGGGCCGGTCAAGGTCAATGACCGCAAGGTTGCGCCGCCGCCGCGGGCGGAGATGAAGCACTCGATGGAGGCGCTGATCCATCACTTCAAGCTTTATACCGAGGGCTATCACGTCCCGGCTGGCGAGACCTATACCGCGGTCGAAGCACCAAAGGGCGAGTTTGGCGTCTACCTCGTCTCCGACGGCACCAACAGGCCATATCGCTGCAAGATCAGATCGCCGGGTTTTGCCTTCCTGCAGGCGACCGATTTCATGTGCCGGGGGCACATGCTGGCCGATGTCGTCGCGATCATCGGCTCGATGGACATCGTCTTTGGTGAAATCGACCGATGAGCACCTTGCTCGAGGGGCTCCCGTTCGAGCAGCCCGCGACCTTTGAATTCGCGCCGGAAAACCTGGAACGGGCGAAGGCGCAGATCGCCAAATACCCGCCGGGCCGTCAGGCCAGCGCGGTCCTGCCCCTTTTGTGGATCGCGCAGGAACAGCACGGATGGTTGCCCCGGGCAGCGATGGATCATGTCGCCGGGATTCTCGGGATGGCGCCGATCCGGGTCTACGAGGTCGCGACCTTCTATACGATGTTCAACTTGCGGCCGGTCGGGCGCTATCTGTTGCAGGCGTGCACGACGACGCCGTGCTGGTTGCGCGGCTCCGACGACGTGGTTCGCGCCTGCGAACGCAAGCTGGGTATCGGCGTCGGGGGCACTACACCTGATAGCCTCTTCACCTTGATCGAGGTCGAATGTCTCGGCGCCTGCGTCAATGCCCCCATCCTGCAGGTCAATGACGATTTCTATGAGGATTTGGATGGCCCGGCGACGGAAGCACTGCTCGATGCGTTGCGCGACGGGAAGCCGCCACCTCCCGGTTCGATGACCGGACGGCATGGCTCCGAACCGATCACCGGCCGCACCACGCTGACCGAACCCGTGGCGGAACCTGTCCGCGGCGACGGATGAGAGATCGTCGTCTACTCGGAGCTGCGTCGTCGTCGCAATTCCGTATGACGATTGTCTTGCGCTGAGAGGAAAGCTCGATGCTCGCTGACAAGGACCGGGTCTTCACCAACCTCTACGGCCGGGAAGATTGGCGGCTCGCCGGCGCACGGCGGCGCGGTGACTGGGACGGGACCAGGGAACTGATCCTCAAGGGCCGCGACTGGATCGTCGAGCAGGTCAAGGAATCCGGACTGCGTGGTCGCGGGGGCGCCGGTTTCCCGACCGGCCTCAAATGGTCTTTCATGCCTAAACAGAGCGACCGGCCCACTTACCTCTGCGTCAATGCAGACGAAAGCGAGCCCGGAACCTGCAAAGATCGCGACATCATCCGCAACGATCCCCAGAAGCTGATCGAGGGTTGTCTGCTGTCTTCGGCTGGGATGGGTGTGCATACCTGCTACATTTACATCCGCGGTGAGTTCTGCAACGAGGCGAAGCGGCTGCAGGACGCAATCGACGAGGCGTATGAAGCCGGGCTGATCGGCAAGAATGCTTGCGGCTCCGGATGGGATTTCGAGCTTTACTTGCACCGTGGTGCCGGAGCGTATATCTGCGGCGAGGAAACCGGGCTCCTCGAAAGCCTCGAAGGCCGCAAGGGCCAGCCTCGGCTAAAACCGCCCTTCCCGGCGCAGGTCGGCCTTTACGGTTGCCCGACGACGGTCAACAACGTCGAGACGATAGCCGTTGTGCCAACCATATTGCGGCGCGGTGCCAGCTGGTTTGCCGGCATCGGCCGGCCGAAGAATTCCGGTACCAAGATCTATTGTCTCTCCGGCCATGTGAATGCCCCCTGCAATGTCGAAGAAGAGATGAGCATTCCGTTGCGCGAACTGATCGAGCGGCATGCAGGCGGGGTGCGAGGCGGCTGGGACAATCTCCTCGGAATCATTCCTGGCGGCTCGTCCGTACCAGTGATCCCGAAATCGGTCTGCGAGACCGTGCTGATGGACTTCGATAGTCTGATAGCCGTCAAGAGCGGGCTCGGGACTGCCGCCGTTATCGTCATGGACAAGTCGACCGATATCGTGAAGGCGATCGCCCGCTTGTCGAAATTCTACAAGCATGAAAGCTGCGGCCAGTGCACCCCCTGTCGCGAGGGCGCGGGATGGGTGTGGCGGGTGATGGAGCGTATGGTCGAAGGCAATGCCTCTGTGGCGGAGATCGACATGCTGCTCGATGTTACCTACGAGATCGAGGGCCATACCATTTGCGCATTGGCCGACGGCGCTATGTGGCCAGTGCAGGGGCTGATTCGCCATTTCCGCCCCGAAATGGAGCAGCGCATTGGCGAATACCGGGCCGTCGCCGCACGGCAGAGGCAGGCGGCCTGAATATGCCAAAGCTGACGATCGACGGGCAGGAAGTCGAGGTGCCGGCTGGGACCACGATCCTGCAGGCTTGCGAGCACGCCGGGATCGAGGTCGCGCATTTCTGCTACCACGAACGGCTCGCGATCGCCGGAAACTGCCGCATGTGCCTAGTCGAGGTCGAGAGGTCGCCAAAACCGATCGCCTCGTGCGCGATGCCGGCGACGGATGGAATGGTCGTCCTGACGCAGTCTCCCAAGGCGGTCAAGGCACGCAAAGGGGTGATGGAATTCCTGCTGATCAACCATCCTCTCGACTGCCCGATCTGCGACCAGGGCGGCGAATGCGATCTGCAGGACCAGGCGATGGCCTATGGGTTCGACCGGGGCCGATACGAGGAGAACAAGCGAGCTGTCCGCGACAAGGATTTCGGCCCGCTGGTCGAGACCCACATGACCCGGTGCATTCACTGCACGCGCTGCATCCGGTTTTTGACCGAGATTGCCGGGGTGCAGGAGCTCGGCGCCACCGGCCGCGGCGAAGACATGGAGATCACGACCTATATCGAGCTTGCTCTCGATTCCGAGCTTTCCGCCAATATCATCGACCTTTGCCCGGTTGGCGCCCTGACGTCGAAGCCCTACGCCTTTGTCGCGCGCCCCTGGGAGTTGACAAAGACCGAGTCGGTCGATGTCACGGACGCGGTCGGCAGCAATATCCGGATCGACTCCCGCGGACCGCAGGTGCTGCGGGTGCTGCCGCGGATCCATGAAGCGGTCAACGAAGAGTGGATCTCGGACAAGACCCGCTATGCGATCGACGGGCTCGTCCGCCGTCGTCTCGACCGCCCCTATATCGGTCGCGACGTCAAGCGCGAGGCCGATTGGGCCGAGGCGCTCGAACTGATCGCAGAGCGAATAAAGGCGGTTCCGGGCGAGCGTATTGCCGCGATAACGGGCGATTTGTGTGACGCCGAGTCGATGTTCGCGCTGAGAGAGCTCATGACGGGGCTCGGAGCGGTGAGCCTCGATTGCCGTCAGGACGGCGCCAAGCTCGACGCAGGCTGCCGCGCCGGATACCTGTTCAATACGACGATTGCCGGCATCGAGGCGGCGGATGCCTGCCTGCTGATCGGTACAAATCCGCGGTGGGAGGCATCGCTCGTCAATGCGCGGCTGCGCAAGCGCTACCTTCGTGGCGGCTTCCGGATCGCCGCGATCGGTCCCGCGCTCGACCTGACCTACCCGGTTGAGATGCTCGGCAGTGGCGGCGACGTCCTGAACAGGCTGCTGGGCGGCGATCACCCATGGAATTCGGTCCTGCGCGATGCCGCAAACCCGATGATTGTCATCGGACAGGGCGCGCTGGGGCGAGCAGACGGCGACCGCGTGCTGGGCGCTGCTCGGAGTATCGCCGAAAGCGCCGGCCTGATCCGCGACGACTGGAACGGCTTCAATGTGCTGCATCGCTCGGCGGCACGAGTTGCCGGGCTGGACCTCGGCTTTGTGCCGGGATCGGGTGGCCGCGATGTCGAGGGCATCCTCGCAGCGTGCCGCGCTGGGGATGTCGAGGTGCTCTATCTTCTGGGCGCCGACGAGATTGACGCGGGTAATCTCGGATCGGCCTTTGTCGTCTATCAAGGACATCACGGCGACCGCGGGGCGCGTCGCGCGGATGTCGTGCTTCCAGGCGCCGCCTATACGGAGAAGGATGGCACCTACGTCAACACCGAGGGGCGCGCGCAGTTGGGGCGTAGAGCTGTCTTCCCGCCAGGCGAAGCACGCGAGGATTGGAAGATTTTGCGCGCTCTGTCCGGCAGTCTCGGCCGCCCGCTGCCGTTTGACACCCTGCGCGAGCTCCGTCGCCGGATGTGGGAGGCGCATCCGGTGCTCGCCGAAACGGATGCGGTAGGCCACGCTTCGTGGGGGGCTTTTGGAAAAGCCGGACCGGTCGATCCGGCCCCGTTCACCTACCCGATCGAAGACTTTTACCGGACCGATCCGATCAGCCGCGCCAGTGAGACGATGGCGCGCTGCAGCGACTTGTTTGTGGCGCGGCGGTTTGGAGTGCCCCCGCGGACGGGTACGCATGGCTAGTTTCTGGACCGGCTATGCCTGGCCGACCGTGATCGCGGCAATTGAAGTTGTAGCGGTCGTCGTGCCGTTGCTGCTGGCAATCGCGATGCTGACCTATGCCGAGCGCAAGGTGCTGGCGTTCTCGCAGCTGCGCAAAGGACCGAACGTAGTCGGCCCATTCGGGCTGCTCCAGCCGTTCGCAGACGGCCTCAAGCTGCTGGTGAAGGAGACGATTGTTCCGAGCGGCGCCAATCCGGTCGTCTTCATCGTCGCGCCGCTGATCACGTTCACGCTGGCGCTCGTCGCTTGGGCGGTGATCCCGTTCGCTGCCGGGGTGGTGATCGCCAACATCAATGTTGGAGTTCTCTATCTCTTTGCGATCAGCTCACTCGGCGTCTACGGAATTATACTGGCGGGATGGGCGTCGAACTCCCGATACGCTTTTCTCGGAGCGCTGCGTTCGGCGGCCCAGATGGTGTCGTACGAGGTTGCAATCGGCTTCGTGTTGGTGACGGTTCTGCTCTGCGCCGGCTCCCTCAATTTGAGCGAGATCGTCGAGGCGCAGCGGCACATCTGGTTCGCGATCCCGCTGTTGCCGATGTTCGTCATCTTCTTCATCTCCGCCCTCGCCGAGACGGGGCGGGCGCCTTTCGACTTACCGGAAGGCGAGACCGAGATCGTCGCCGGCTACTTCGTCGAGTATTCGTCGATGGCGTTCGCGCTGTTCTATCTCGGCGAATACGGCAACATGATTTTGATGAGCGCGATGACAAGCGTCCTGTTTTTGGGTGGCTGGCTGGCGCCGTTCGGGATCCCGCCCTTCACCTGGGTGCCGGGCCCGATCTGGTTCGCGCTCAAGATCGCCTTTGTGCTGTTCTGCTTCCTATGGGTTCGCGCCACCTTTCCGAGGTTTCGCTACGACCAGCTTATGCGGCTCGGCTGGAAGGTGTTTCTGCCCTTTTCCTTGTTCTGGTTGGTGTTGACCGCCGGGGCGCTAATGGCGACGGGATGGTTGCCCTCGCGCTGAAGGATCGATGATGGGAATTCTCGAACGCGGCGTCCGCAGCCTGCTGCTTACCGAGCTCATTTCGGGGCTGGGCCTGACCTTGCGCTACATGTTCAAACGGCCGGTTACGGTAAACTACCCCTATGAGAAGGGCCCGCTCAGCACGCGCTTCCGGGGTGAGCACGCGCTCCGCCGATACCCAAACGGCGAAGAGCGCTGCATCGCCTGCAAATTGTGCGAGGCGATCTGTCCGGCTCTGGCAATTACCATCGAGGCCGAGCCGCGCGAGGATGGCAGTCGGCGGACGACCCGCTACGATATCGACATGACCAAGTGCATCTATTGCGGTTATTGCCAGGAGGCCTGTCCGGTCGATGCGATTGTCGAGGGGCCGAATTTCGAATTCGCGACCGAGACGCATGAGGAGCTGCTTTACGACAAGGAGAGGCTGCTGGCGAATGGCGACCGCTGGGAGGCCGAGATCGCCAAGAACCTGGCCCTCGATGCGCCCTATCGGTGAAATGCGGCTGTGCGCCGCTGTCACGCTCGGCGGGGTGCATAAGGGGCGCCGATGATCGTCCAAGCGATCCTGTTCTACCTCTTCGCGGCCGTGGCTATTGCATCCGGTGTGCTCGTTGTGTCCGCGCGCAATCCGGTGCACTCGGTGCTGTTTCTGATCCTGGCTTTCTTCAATGCTGCCGGCCTGTTTATCCTGATCGGCGCCGAGTTTTTGGCGATGATCGTGGTGATCGTCTATGTCGGGGCGGTGGCCGTGTTGTTTCTCTTCGTCGTAATGATGCTCAACATCGACTTTCTGGAGCTGCGCAGCGGGTTTGTCGGTTATCTTCCGGTTGGCGCTCTCGTCGGGCTCATACTACTGGCCGAGCTCATCCTGGTCGGCGGCAGCTGGTTGGCCGCCCCGGGCGCTCCCAGCCTGGGGGTCGCGTCCGCTACGGGCGGCATTGCTCTGACCAATACCCGCGCTCTCGGCGATATTTTGTACACGCGCTACCTTTTTGCATTCCAGGTTGCCGGGCTGATTCTGCTGGTTGCGATGGTCGGTGCGATTGTCCTGACCTTGCGTCACCGCGCCGATGTACGCCGCCAATCGATCTCGGCACAGCTCGCTCGCACCCGCGCCCAATCGGTCGAAGTCGTCAAGGTTCCCGTGGGCAGCGGCGGCTGATGACGATCGGGCTCACCCACTACCTGACGGTTGCCGCCATCCTCTTCACACTCGGCATCTTCGGCATCTTTCTCAACCGCAAGAACGTGATCATCATGCTGATGTCGATCGAGCTGATGCTGCTCGCGGTCAGCATTAATTTCGTCGCGTTCTCGGTTTTTCTGGACAATCTCGTCGGCCAGGCCTTCGCGATGTTTGTGTTGACCGTTGCGGCGGCGGAGGCGGCGATCGGTCTCGCCATCCTCGTCGTCTATTTCCGCAACCGCGGCACTATCCGGGTCGAGGACATCAACATGATGAAAGGATGAGGATGAGGCGCGGATCGGTGGGCAGAGCTTGGCGATGACGGCCCCGGGGGTTGGGACGCTAGCCGCGGCGGTTGTCTTCCTGCCGCTTCTGGCTGCGGTGATCGCCGGCTTCTTCGGCCGGACGATCTGGGACCGCAGCTCGCAGCTCGTCACCTGCGGCGCCCTCCTGTTGTCGGCTGTATTGGGTGTCCTTCTGTTCCGCGACATCCTTGCCACCGAGGAAGTGCGCGTCATTCCGCTGACGAGCTGGATTGTCGCCGGTGGCGTCGACATCGTCTGGTCCCTCCGTCTCGA
>Ga0081540_1002247_pt1 | contig 15905 bp, 10 predicted proteins | sample TabmetS2T1R1_FD_71024 | JGI IMG/M metagenome (GOLD analysis project Ga0081540, IMG submission 71024) | Tabebuia heterophylla rhizosphere microbial communities from the University of Puerto Rico - S2T1R1 | ecosystem: Host-associated > Plants > Roots > Rhizosphere ... | reverse complement strand
TCGATGCCGACCGGCGTGCGGCATGGATCGCCGAGCATTGCCGCGATCGGCCCGATCTCGCCGCGGAGCTCGCCTCGCTCGTCACGCATGCCGACGCGGTCGGCACGCTGGAGCGCGTCGAGAGCTCCGCTGCGTTCGTCGATGCCCTCGGCGCGCAGGCGGACGCCGTCGCGAGCGTCGGCGGCTGGCGCCTCGTGCGTCGCGTCGGTGCGGGCGGCATGGCGGAGGTCTTCCTCGCCGAGCGCGACAACGAAGGCGTGCTGCAGCGTGCGGCACTCAAGCTGCTGAGCCAGGACTTCGCATCGCCGGCATTGCGTGCGCGCTTCGTGCGCGAGCGCGAGATCCTCGCGCGGCTGTCCGATGCGCGCATCGCGCGCTATTTCGACGGCGGCATCGCGGCCGACGGCAGGCCCTGGCTCGCGATGGAATACGTCGAAGGCCTGCCGATCGACCGGCATTGCACCGAGCATCGCCTGCCGCTGCGCGAGCGCTTGCGCCTGTTCCGCGACGTCTGCGGCGCGGTCGCGCATGCGCACCGGCATCTCGTCGTGCATCGCGACATCAAGCCGTCGAACGTGCTCGTGAGCCGCGACGGGCAGGTCAAGCTGCTCGATTTCGGCATCGCCAAGCCGCTCGGAACGGAGGAAGGCGAGCGCACGCAGGCGACCGCGCGCCTGTTGACGCCGCGCTACGCGAGCCCCGAGCAGCTCCGCGGCGAGCCGGCGAGCACGGCGACGGATGTCTATCTCCTCGGCCTGCTGCTCTACGAGCTCGTCGCGGGTCGGCGCCCGTTCGCAGCGCACGAAGGCGATGCGTTCGCGCTCGAGCGCGCGCTGCGGGAGGACGATCCGCCGCGCCCGAGCGATGCGCTCGCGCGCGAGTCGAAGGCGGCTGTCGCTGCGCGCGAACTGCGCGGCGACATCGATCGCATCGTGCTGCTCGCGCTGCGCAAGGATCCGGCGGCGCGGTATTCGTCGGTCGAGCGGCTCGACGAGGACATCGCGCGCTTCCTCGCGGGGCAGCCGGTTTCGGCGCGCGGCGATGCGCTCGGCTATCGGCTGCGGAAATGGCTTGCGCGGCACCGCATCGCGGCTGCGGCGCTCGCCGGCGCGCTGATCGTCGCCGCCGCGAGCGCGGTGCTGCTCGTGCGCCAGAACCGGCTCGTCGCCGAGCAGCGCGATCGCGCGCGCTCCGCCGCCGCGCAGGCCGAGGCGGTCAAGGATTTTCTGATCGATCTGTTCGCCGAGGCCGATCCCGCGAAGACGCTCGGCGAGAAGCTCAGCGTCGGCACGGTGCTCGACAAGGGCAGCGCGCGCATCGCCGACGGATTCGACGCACAGCCCGACGTGCGCGCCGAGATGCTGCACACGATCGGCACGGTCTACCACGCGCTCGGCAATCACGCGCGGGCGCGCGAGCTGCTCGGACAGGCCGTCGCGCTGCGCCGGCCGGCGCCCGATGCGAATGCGGAACTGTCGCGAAGCCTCACCGAGCTCGCCGCGGTCGAGCGCGACGACAGCCGGCTCGACGAAGGCATCGCACTCGCACGCGAGGCGGTCGAGCGCGCCGGTGCCGACGTGCACGCGAAGGCGCGCGCGCTGAACGAGCTCGGCGTCGGGCTCCTGATGCGCGAGCAGGATCTCGCCGGCGCGCGCGCGGCGCTGGTCGCCTCGCTCGACGCGTATCGAAGCTGGCCCGACGCCGATCCCGTGCGCATCGCCATCGCAGAGGGCAATCTCGCCGCGGTCGATCTCAACGAAGGCAAGCTCGACGCGGCCGAATCGGGCTTCCGCGGCGCGGTCGCGACGCTCGCGCCGCAGCTCGGCGACGTGCATCCGGAGGTGACGGCCCTGCTCTACAACCTCGCGCGGCTCGAAGAGCGGCGCGGCAAGCTCGAGGAGGCGGAAGCGCATTTCGGTCGCGTGCTGGCGGCCGAGACGCAGGTGCTGGGCGCCGACCACCCGGACGTCGCGATCGACCGCACGCGGCTCGCGTACGTGCAGAGCGAGCGGGGCAACTATGCCGTGGCCGAGAAGACCTTTGCCGAAGCCCTCGCGACACTGCGCGCCAAATTGCCGAAGGACCACAAGCGCACGGCCGAGAACCTCATGGGCTATGCCGAGGCGCTGGTCGCGCAGGATCGCGCGGACGAGGCCGCTTCGCGCATCGGCGAGGCGATCGTGATCCTGCGCGTGCATTTTCCCGGCGACGACTGGCGCGTCGCCGACGCCGAGCGCATCCAGGCGCGCGCGTGGCTTAGGCAGCATCGGCGCGACGATGCGCTTGCGCAGTTGCAGCGCATCGGACCCGTCCTGCTTTCACAACCTGCGCCGATGCCTGAACGCTATCGCGCGGCGCTGGCGGAAGCGTCGATGTCGCGCTGAGCGTTCAACTCGCAGACGGCTTCGACTCACTTTCGATTCATTGCAAAAGGCGCTTCCTAGGAACGCTCGAAAACAGTGGAGCGCAATCGATCGCGCTGCGCCGGAGCATTCGATTCCCAAGGAGAGCCAAGCCATGCTGCATTACGCCATCGTGTTTCTCGTCGTCGCGCTGATTGCCGCCGTGCTCGGCTTTGGCGGCATCGCGGGTGCCGCCGCCGGCATCGCGAAGATCCTGTTTCTGGTCTTCCTCGTGCTGTTCATCGTGTCGCTGTTCGTGGGCCGCGGACGCACGCCGCCGGTCTGACGCATTCGGAACCGCCGACAGGAAAGGCCCGCATCCGCGGGCCTTTTCTCATGCGCGAACGCGAGCGGACGCAGGATACGGAGGAATGTCGGTCGATTCGCCGGCGGCGAGGCGTGCCTGCAACCGCTGCCACCACGCCGGATCGAAGATTTCCGGATGCGTCGCGAGCAACGCGTCGCGCAACGCGTTCGGCACGCCGAGGAATCGCGCGAACATCTCGGGGAACACGTCGTCGTGGCGCACCGAGAGCCACTTCTCCAGCGGCCGCGTCTCGTCCTCGTCGCGCGCTTCGGGCAGTTTGCGGAAGCGGCACTGTTCGAGGAGACAGAGCTCGTCGTAGTCGTAGAAGATCGCGCGTCCACGCGTTGAGACGCCGAAGTTCTTGAGCAGCAGATCGCCGGGAAAGATGTTGCTGAGCGCGAGGTCCTTGATCGCCTGACCGTAGTCGAGCACGGCCGCGCGCGCGGCGTCGAACGGCGCTTCGCGCGCGTAGAGATTGAGGGGACGCAAGCGGCGCTCGACGTAGCAATGGCGCACGAGCAGCTCGTCGCCGTCGATCGACACCGACTCGGTGCATTGCTCGACGAGCTCGTCGCGCAGCGCGGGATCGATCTGGCGCAGCGGGAAGCGCAGGTAGCGGAATTCCTGCGCGTCGACGAGGCGCCCGATGCGGTCGTAGCGGAACACGAGCCGGTATTTTTCCTCGACGGTGCGCCGCGCGCTGTCCTTCGGATACGCGAACTGATCGCGGATGACCTTGAACACGACCGGGTAGTCGATCGGCGTGAACACGGCCATGACCATGCCGCGCGCACCGTCGGCGCGCACGAGGCGCTCGTCGGGATGCGTCGCGAGGTGGCGGAACAGCGCGCGGTAGCGCTCGGTCTTGCCCTGCTTGGCGCGGCCGAGCACCGTGTAGATCTCGCCGATGGGCTTGTGCGGCATGAGCTCGTGCAGGAACACGACGGCATCGCCGATGCTCGGCAGATCGGCGAGGAAATAGCTTCGCGAAAAGCCGAACAGCGCGGAGACCTGACCGAGCTCGGTCAACACCGCGTCGGCATGGATGCCGTTTGCATCGTTGACGAGCGCAACGACGAGCGGCATCCACGCGGCCCCGGCCGCGGCACGCCCGGCGAGCACGCGGCCGACGAGATAGGCGCGGCGCTCGCGGAAGAACAGCGTGCGAAGAAGCTCGATGCGGAACACCGCGTGGCCGTCAGCGATCGCAAACCGTTCGGCGAGCGCGCCGGCGATCGCGGCGCCGCTCGCCTCGACGTCGGCGTAGCCTCGCGCGAAGCCGTAGTCGCCGAGCAGGCGCACGCAGACGTCGCGTAGATCCGCGCCGGCGACGACGTAGACGTTGCGCGCGATCGGCTCGGCGATGTTCGCGGTCGGATCGGCGTCGAGCGCGACGAACTCGACGTCGGCATCGACGCCGCTGGTGCGGAAGAAGCGGCGCGACAGCGAGTTGAAGAACGTCTTGAAGAGCTCGCGGTCGAGCAGCGGCGCGACGAGCGTCTCGTATTCGTCGCGCATCGCGGCCCAGAGCGCGCGCGAGCGGACGCGATCGTCGAGCAGGAGCTCGAGCCGCGCGAGCGTCTCGACGAGGCACTCGTCGTAGAGGTCCATGCGCCAGACGAGATCGATCTGCGCCTGTTTCCAGTTGCGCCGCTCGAACCAGCGCTGGGCGCGGCGCGTGATGTCGGAGAAGCGGGCGTTGTAGTCGAGGAACGCGTCGAGGATCAACGCGGCGGCGCGCGCGGGCATGCTGGTGGCCGCGGAGGGGGTCGACGACGGCGCGCTCATGAGGGGAGTCTATGTCCCCTCTCCCGCTTGCGGGAGAGGGTGCCGAAGGCGGGTGAGGGATTTCGGAGTGAAGCGCTTGGGACTTGCGCTCCGCGTGCCCTCACCCTGCCCTCTCCCGCGAGCGGGAGAGGTGAAAGCAGGCAGCGGGAGAGTGCTAGCGCGTTACAGCGCGGCGATCAGCCGATCGCCGAACTGCGACGTCTTCACCTCGGTTGCGCCTTCCATCAGGCGCGCGAAGTCATAGGTCACCTGCTTCGCGGCAATCGCCTTGTCCATCGCCGCGATGATCGCGTCGGCGGCTTCGGTCCAGCCCATGTAGCGCAGCATCATCTCGCCGGAGAGGATCACCGAACCCGGATTGACCTTGTCCTGGTTCGCGTACTTCGGCGCGGTGCCGTGCGTCGCCTCGAAGACGGCGTGGCCGGTGACGTAGTTGATGTTGCCGCCCGGCGCGATGCCGATGCCGCCGACCTGCGCGGCGAGCGCGTCGGAAAGGTAGTCGCCGTTGAGGTTCAGCGTCGCGACGACGTCGTACTCGGCCGGACGCAGCAGGATCTGCTGCAGGAACGCGTCGGCGATCGCGTCCTTTACGACGATCTCGCGGCCGGTGTTCGGATTTTTGAACATGCACCACGGGCCGCCGTCGATCTCGACCGCGCCGAACTCGCTCTGCGCGAGCGCGTAGCCCCAGTCGCGGAACGCGCCTTCGGTGAACTTCATGATGTTGCCTTTGTGCACCAGCGTCACCGACTTGCGATCGTTGTCGACCGCGTACTTCAGCGCCGCGCGGACGAGACGCTCGGTGCCCTCGCGCGAGACGGGCTTGATGCCGAAGCCCGAGGTCGCCGGGAAGCGGACCTTCTTGTAGCGCTCCGGGAAATGCTCCTTCAGCAGCGCGGCGAATTTCTTCGCGTCGTCGGTGCCTTCCTGGAATTCGATGCCGGCGTAGATGTCCTCGGTGTTCTCGCGGAAGATCGTCATGTCGACCTTCGACGGATCCTTGACCGGCGAAGGCACGCCCTTGAACCAGCGCACCGGGCGCAGGCAGCAGTAGAGATCGAGCATCTGCCGCAACGCGACGTTGAGCGAGCGGATGCCGCCGCCGACCGGCGTCGTCAGCGGACCCTTGATCGAGACGAGATACTTGCGGCACGCCTCGACCGTTTCGTCGGGCAGCCAGTTGCCGGTTTCGTTGAACGCCTTCTCGCCCGCGAGCACTTCCATCCAGTGGATGCGCCGCTCGCCGCCGTACGCCTTGGCGACCGCCGCGTCGAGCACGCGCACCGACGCGCGCCAGATGTCGGGGCCGGTGCCGTCGCCTTCGATGAAGGGCAGGATCGGATTCGCCGGCACGTTGAGTTTGCCGTCGGCGATCGTGATCGGTGCGCCGCCGGCGGGCGGCTTCGGGGTGTGTTCCGTCATGGGATGTTTCTCCGGTGTGCGAGAGCTCGGCCGCGGCGGGCCGGGCGAAAAGACGCCCATTGTCGCGTGTTCGGGGCGACCGTTGAAGCCCGTGCCGGAAAAACGAAAGGGCGCGGATCGCTCCACGCCCTCTCGGTCTGCATGACGCTTGGATTACTTCACTTCGAAATCCTTGCTCGACACGGGCTTGCCGTCGAGCGAGATCTCGACCTTGTAGTTGCCGGTCGGCCAGCCGTCCGGCTTGGAAATGTGGAACGTCGTGACCGCGGGGCCGGTCGGCGCGATCGTCTGGCTCGAATCGTTGACGGTCTGGCCATCCTGGAAGCTCCACTTCGCGCCGAGCGTCGCGTTGGAGGCGGAGCCCATCGTCGAGACCGCGGCGTAGATCGTGTCCTTCGTGCCGAACGTCGTCGTCGGCGTCGTGATCTTCTGGTCCGGGCCGACTGCGGTGCCGAGATCGACCGAGGCGACCGTCACGCCCGCGGCGGCGGGCGGTGGCGTCATCGTCGTCGCCGGCGCAGCCGGCGGTGGTGTCGTGGTGGCGGCGGGAGGCGGCGGCGCGTTCTCTTCCTTCTTGCCGCAGGCGGCGATCAGAACGGCGCCGGCGAGGCCGAGCGCGATCAGGGACAAACGGCGTACTGGCTTCATGGATGCTCCTCCGCGGTTATTTGCTGGTTTTCGCGCCGGTGGGAATCTTCAGCACCTGGCCCGGCTTGATCAGGTCGGGATTGGAGATCTGGTCGCGATTCGCATCGAAGATCTCGTGCCAGCGATTCGCGCTTCCGTAGAATTCCCGGGCGATTTTCGAGAGCGTGTCGCCCTTGACGACCGTATAAGTTTGCGCTGCCGTCGGCGCGGTCGAGGCGACGCCCGACTGCACGTTGCCGAAGTCGGCCTTCTGCGCCGCCGGCGCGGTCGACGAAGCGCCGCTCTCCACGTTGGAAAAATCGGGTTTCTTCGCGTCGCCCATGGCCCTTCTCCTCGCCGTTGCAGGACCTTTCACATTAAACGCTCTCGCGCTTAACGGGGTCTGAGCGCAAAGCCTTGCAGCGGAACGTTACAAACGCGGTGGCGCGTTCGTCCGCGAACCCTCATTGGCGCGCGGTTCGCGGGTTCGGCGGCTCGCCGGGATCGCTGCTGCGCCAGGGATTGATGTCGAGGCCGCCGCGCCGCGTGTAGCGCGCGTAGACCGAGAGCCGGCGCGGCGCGCAGCGACGCATCAGATCGACGTAGATGCGCTCGACGCAGTGCTCGTGGAAGTCCGCGTGCTCGCGGAACGAAACGAGGTAGCGCAAGAGCCCTTCGCGATCGATGCGCGGACCGGCATAGGCGATCGCGATGCCGGCCCAGTCGGGCTGGCCGGTGACCGGGCAGTTCGATTTCAGGAGGTTCGAGACGAGCGTTTCGTCGACATCGCCGCCGCCGGCGCGGAGCAGGCTCGCGTCCGGCGGACCGTAGCTTTCGATCGCGACCGGCAGCGCGTCGATCGATTCGCCGGCGAGCTCGTCCATGCCGAGCGTCGCGAATCGCGCAGGCTCGATCAGCGACACGCCGACGACGCCGCCCGTCGCGTGCGAAAGATCCTGCTGCAGTCGCTCTCGCAGCGACGTGCGATCGGCGATGCGTTCGCGGTGATAGCCGGCGAGATAGAGCTTCAGCGATTTCGATTCGACGAGATGCGGCGTCGTCGCCGGAACGCGGAGCTCGGCGATCGCGACTTCGGGCTTGCCGCGCGCGTCGAGCCACGAAAGCTCGTACGCGTTCCACACGTCGACGCCGTGGAACGGCAGCGCATCGCCGATGCCGAGCGCCTCGCGCTGCGGCGCGCGCGCGATCGGGAACAGCAGCGCCCGATCGTAGCGCTCGGGATAGGCGCTCGGCTTGCCGAGCTCGGAATCGTGCGGGAAATGCATGATGCGAAAGAATCGCGCCGCCCAGAGGCGGCGCGATGATCGTCAGGTCTGCGGGACGGGCTGCGGGAGGCCACCGCCTTCGACCTGCCGCATCGATTCCGTATGATGATCCGCGCCGAGCAGCATGTAGACCGCCGGCACGACGAACAGCGTGAACAGCGTGCCGATCGAGAGTCCGGCCGCGATGACGAGACCCATGTTGAAGCGGCCCGCCGCGCCGGCGCCCGAGGCGATCACGAGCGGCACGACGCCGAGCACCATCGCCGCGGTCGTCATCAGGATCGGCCGCAGGCGCACCGCCGCCGCGTGCTCGATCGCGTCGCGCTTGGTCATGCCCGCGCGCTGCGATTCGTTGGCGAACTGCACGATCAGGATGCCGTGCTTGGAGATGAGGCCCATCAGCGTGACCAGACCGACCTGCGTGTAGATGTTGATGCTCGCCAGGAAGTTCACGAAGATCAGCGCGCCGAACAGCGCCATCGGCACCGAGAACAGGATCACGATCGGATCGCGCAGGCTGTTGAACTGCGCGGCGAGCGCGAGATACGCGATGATCAGCGCGAAGCCGAACGTGGCGGCGAAGCCGCCCGATTCCTGCACGAACTGGCGCGACGCGCCCGAATAGTCGAGCGTGTAACCGGTCGGCGCGACTTCGTTCAGCGCGTCGCGGAAGAACTGCAGCGCCTCGCCCTGCGCCATGCCGCTCGCGCCGGAGATCGTCGCCGAGTTGAGCTGCTGGAAGCGGTTGATCGAGCGCGGGACGACTTCGTCCTTGAGCGAGGCGAGCGTCGCGGCCGAGATGACCGAGCCGTCCGGCGCGCGCACGTAGTAGTCGAGCACCTGATCGGGATTCAGGCGATCGGCCTGCAGGACCTGCGGAATGACCTTGTACGAGCGCCCCGAGATCGAGAAATAATTGACGTAGCCGCCGCCGAGCGCCGCTCCGAGCGCGCCGCCGACGTCCTGCTGCGTGAGGCCGAGCGTCGAGACCATGTCGCGGTCGACCTTGACCGTCGACTGCGGCTTGTCGATCTTGAGATCGGTGTCGACGAACCAGAACTTGCCGCTGTCCTTGGCCTTCTGCAGCACGGCCTGCGCCACTTCGTTGAGGTTCTGCGGGGGCTCGGTCGTGTTGATGACGACCTGGATCGGCGCGCCCTGCGAGCCCGGCAGCGCCGGCAGCTGGAACGCGAAGACCTGGCCGCCGGCGATCGCGCTCCACTTGTCCTGCAGCTCCTGCTGCAGCACGTGCGCGTTCTTGCTGCGATCCTCCCACGGCGTGAACAGCATGCCGCCGAAGCCCGCTCCCGGCGAGATGATCTGGAACATCATCTCGTACTCGGGCAGCGCCTTGCCGATCGCGAACATCTGCTGCGAGTAGCCGAGCATCTGCTGCGCGGTCGCGTTCGGCGAGCCGTTGAGCTGGTAGAAGATGAAGCCCTGATCCTCCTCGGGCGCGAGCTCGGACTGCGAGGTCACCCACGCGAGTCCCGTCGCGCCGAGGATCAGCACGCCCATCACGACCATCACGCTCCACGTCGCGAGCGTGCCGTGCAGCACGCGCTGGTAGCCGTGGCGCACGCTGTCGAACACGCGGTCGATGTATTGCACGAACTTGCCGCTTTCCTGGTCGCTCGAGAAGAACCGCGAGCACATCATCGGCGAGAGCGACAGCGCGATGACCGCCGACACGGTGACGGCGCCGGCGAGCGCGAACGCGAACTCGATGAACAGCGCGCCGGTCAGGCCGCCGCGGAGCGCGATCGGCACGTACACCGCCACCAGCACGACCGTCATCGCGAGAATCGGTCCGCCGAGCTCGCGCGCGGCGATCAGCGCCGCGTCGAACGGCGAGCGGCCTTCCTCCTTCATGTGGCGGTCGACGTTCTCGACGACGATGATCGCGTCGTCGACGACGAGTCCGATCGCGAGCACCAGCGCGAGCAGCGTCAGGAGGTTCAGCGAATAGCCGAGCGCGAGCATCACGAAGAACGTACCGATCAGCGAGAGCGGCATCGCGACGACCGGAATGATCACGGCGCGCAGGCTGCCGAGGAACAGGAAGATCACGAGCGTGACGATCACCAGCGCCTCGATCAGCGTCTTGACCACCTCGTGGATCGACGCCGTGATGAACTTCGTGCCGTCGTAGACGATCTCGCCCTGCAATCCGGTCGGGAGCTGCGCCTGGATGTCCGGCATCGCGTCGCGTACGCGCTGCGCGACGTCGAGGATGTTCGCTTCCGGCGCGACCTTGATGCCGATGAACACCGCGAGCTTGCCCGAGAACGACACGTTCGCGTCGTAGTCCTCGGCGCCGAGCACGACGGTCGCGACATCCTCGAGGCGCACGATGGCGCCGTCCTTCTGCTTGACGGAGAGCTGCTTGAACTCGTCGACCGAATGCAGGTCCGTCGCCGCGGTCAGGTCGACGCTGACCATCTGGCCCTTCGTCGTGCCGACGGCAGCCAGGTAATTGTTCGATGCAAGCGCATTGAAGACGTCGCTCGCGGTCACGCCGTGCGCGGCGAGCCGCGCCGGATCGAGCCACGCGCGCAGCGCGAACTGGCGCCCGCCGAGGATCTCGGCCGTCTTCACGCCCTGGATCGCATCGAGCTTCGGCTTGACGACGCGCGCGAGGAAGTCGGTGATGCTGTTGGCCGGCAGCACGTCGCTGCGAAAGCCCATGTACATCGCGTCGATCGTCTCGCCCATCTGCACGTTGAGCACCGGCTGCTGCGCCTGCGGCGGCAACTGGTTGCGCACCGCGCTGACCTGCGTCTGGATCTGCGTCAACGCTTCGTTCGCGGGATAGTTGAGGCGCAGCGTCGCCGTGATCGTCGAGACGCCGGTGACGCTCGTCGACGACAGGTAGTCGATGCCCTGCGCCTGCGCGATCGACTGCTCGAGCGGCTGCGTGATGAATCCCGCGATCGTGTCCGAGTCGGCGCCGTAGTACGCGGTCGTGATCGTCACGACCGCGTTCTCGGTCTTCGGATACTGGCGCACCGAAAGATCGAACAGCGCGCGCATCCCGAGCACGAGGATCAAGAGGTTGATGACGATCGCGAGGACCGGTTTCTTGATGAAGATGTCGGTGAAGTTCATGCCTGATACCTCGCGAGCGTCCGTGCCCGCTCAAAAACCTTCGCGCCCAATCCCTCGCCCGAACGGGAGAGGGAAGCTCAATGCTCCTGCGGCGTCGGGTTCGGACTGTTCGCCGGCTGCACGCTGTTGTCGATCGTGATCGGCGAGCCGCTTTTCAACTTGACCTGCCCGCTCGTCACGACTTCGGTGCCATCCTCGATGCCCTTCACGATCGCGACCTGATCGCCGCGCGTCGGACCGGTCGTGATGAAGGTCTGCTGCACGACGAGCTGGTCCGGCGGCAGCGCGTTCTTCGGGTCCTTCTTGTCTTTCGCGTCGTCCTTTTTCGTCTCGTCCTTCTTCGCGTCGGCCTTCTTCGCATCTGCCGGCTTCGGATCGGCGTTCGCCGCGCCGTTCTTCGCCTGTGCCTTGTCGAATTCGGACTTCTTCGTCACGACGTAGACCGTTTCGCCGTACGGGTTGTAGACGACCGCCGTCTGCGGCAACGTCAGATGGCGCGCCTTCGCGCCGACGTCGACGTTGACGTTCGCGAACATGCCGGGCGTCAGCGTCTTGTCCGGATTCGGCACGCTCGCCTCGAGCTGCACGTTGCGCGTGTCGTTGTCGACCTTCGGGCTGATCGCCGAGAGCGTGCCCTCGAACGTCTTGCCGTGGAACGCGTCGAGCGTCAGCGCGACCTTCTGGCCGACCTTGAGATCGGCGAGGTTGCGCTGCGGCAGGTGGAAGTCGATGAAGATCGGATCGAGCTGCTGCACGGTCACGATGGTCGTACCCGAGTTGAGATACGCGCCCGGATTGACCGTGATGATGCCGGCGCGGCCGGAAAACGGCGCGCGGAGCTGCTTTTTCGCGACGTTGACCTGCTGCTGCTGCACGGCGGCCTGCTTGGCCTTGAGGTCGGCGGCGGCCGAGTCGTAGTCGGCCTTGCTGATCGCCTGCACCGCGAGCTGCTGCTTGGCGCGCTCGAACGTGACCTGGGCCAGCGCTGCCGCGGCTTCGAGCTGATGGAGCTGCGCGAGGTCTTCGCTGTCGCGGAGCTGCAGCAGCACTTGGCCTTCCTTGACCTCGTCGCCGGACTTGAGATTGACCTTCGTGACGAGTCCCGCGATGTCGAGCGCGAGATCAGCGCCGCGCACCGCGCGCAGCGTGCCGACCGCGTTCAGCGCCGGCTGCCATTCCTCGTACGTCGCCTTCGCGGTCGAGACGACCGAGGGCGGCGGCGGCTTCATGCCGGCCATCATGCGCTGGATCATCAGGACCTTGATGCCGACCAGGATGCCGATCAACACCAGCACGCCGACGATCATCCAGATCATGCGCTTGGTCGTGCTCGGTTTCCTCTCTGCGCGCGTCTGCATGCGCGACCCTCCTCGGTTCGAAGCGTGATGAAGCTGACTCAGTGGGATTCGCCGGCGGGCCGGGCGTCCGCGATCGCGCGCGGATCGTTTTCCTTCCAGCCGCCGCCGAGCGCCGCGTACAGCGCCGCCGTGTCGGACAGGCGCGCCGCACGCGCCTGGATCAACCCGATGCGCGCCGTCTGGTACTGGCGCGTCGCATCGAGCACCTGCAGATAGCTCGCCGCGCCGTCCTTGTACTGCAGGCGCACGAGATCGAGACTCTTCTGCGCGGATTGCTCCGCGTCGGCCTGCGCGCGGAGATTTTCCGCGTCGAGCTCGAGCGCGTGCAGGCTGTCGGCGACGTTCTGGAACGCGCCGAGCACCGTCGTCTGGTAATCCGCGGCGGCCTTCTCGAGGCCCGCTTCGGACGCGCGCTTCTGCGCGCGCAGCGTGCCGCCGTGGAACAGCGGCTGCAGGAGGTTCGCGCCGAGGCTCCAGACCTTGGTGCCGCTGTCGAAGAGATCGCCCGTGTGCAGCGCCTGCGATCCGTACTGGCCGGAGAGCGTGATCTGCGGATAGAGGTTCGCCGTCGCGATGCCGACTTCGGCCGTCGCCTGATGGAGCTGCGATTCCGCCGCGCGGATGTCGGGCCGCTGGCGCACGAGCTCCGACGGCACGGTGACCGGCACTTCGTGCGGCAGCGTCAGCGCGTCGAGATCGACCGCGGTGAGCTCGCTCTCGGCCGGAAACTGGCCGAGGTAGACCGCGAGCTGCGTCTGCGTCGCCGCGAGCTGCTGGCGCAACGCCGGAAGCTGCGCGCGCGTCGTCGCGACCTGCGTGCGGATCACGAGCACGTCGGCCAGCGACTTCGCGCCGATCTCGTGCTGGCGCTCGACGAGATCGAGCTGCTGCTGGTAGACGTCGATGATCTCTTCGTTGGCCTGGATCTGTCCGCGCAGCGAAGCTTCGCGAAAGCTCGTCGTGACGACGTTCGCCGCGAGCGTGAGATACGTGCCTTCGAGCTGGAACTGCTGGAAATCCGAAAGCGCCGACTGCGCTTCGACGCCGCGGCGCACACCGCCGAAGAGATCGAGCGTGTAGTTGACGTTGACGCCGGCGTTGTAGACGTTGAACACCGATTGACCGCCGCCGGGGCTGCCGACCTCGCCGAACGCATTGGCGTTGCCGCGCTGAGCGCCGACGCTGGCGTCGACGCTCGGGAACAGCGAGCCGCGCGCAGCGACGACGTTCTGCTCGGCCTGACGCAACGCGGCCTGCGCGGAAGCGATCGTCGGGCTGTGCGCGAGTGACTCGTCCACGCGGCGGGTGATCTCGTCGTTGACGAAGGTCGTCCACCAGCGCTCGGGCACCTCGGTGCCTTCGAGAAAGCGCTGCGCGTCGCCGGTCGGGGCGTCGGTCGCCATCGTCGCGTCGGGGATCTTCTCGGCCGTGTAGGCCTGGACCGCCGGCGCGTCGGGCGTGCGGAAATTGGGACCGACCGCGCAGCCGGTCACCCCGACGGCGACCGCAACGGCCAGCACGAGCGGCGCAGGCAGACGCGAAGTCAGCCGGGCAAACGTGGCACGTACGGCGTGCGAGCGCCGAAGGCCTCGATTCCTTTTCATGAAGCCCTTCCTAAAACTGAACTGGTCGGTACAATAATAGACGGGCGGGGCCGCCGGTTCAAGGGCGCCGAGATCGGCCTGGCCGGCAGGGCGCACACCTTATCGTCGTACCGGAGGGCGGACAATGGACAAATGTCATGTCCCGGCCTCCGGCTGCCGCCGGATCAGCGTCCGGTGAGAGCCATCATCGCCTCGGCATAGCGCGAGCCCCGAACGCCGGCTCGCGGAAAAGCGGCTTCGATGGCGGCGAGATCGTCCGCGGTCAATTCTAATGTCAGCGCGCCGATGTTTTCGTCGAGGTACTTGCGGCGCTTCGTGCCGGGGATCGGCACGATGTCGTCGCCCTGCGCGAGCACCCAGGCCAAGGCGAGCTGAGCCGGCGTCGCGTCCTTTTCGCGTGCGATGCGCGTGACGGTGTCGACCAGCGCGAGGTTGCGCGCGAAATTCTCGCCCTGGAAGCGCGGATTGCCGCGGCGATAGTCGTCGGCCTCGAAATCGTCGGGCGAGCGGATCGCGCCGGTGAGGAAACCGCGCCCGAGCGGACTGTAGGCGACGAGCCCGACGCCGAGACGGCGGCAGGCGTCGAGGGCCCCGTCCTCCGGATCGCGCGTCCACAGCGAATATTCGCTCTGCAACGCCGCCACCGGATGCACGCGCGCGGCGCGCTCGAGCGTCGCCGCGCCGACTTCCGAAAGCCCGATCCAGCGCACCTTGCCGGCGCGCACGAGATCGGCCATCGCGCCGACCGTGTCCTCGATCGGCACGCGCGCATCGACACGGTGCAGATAATAGAGATCGATCGCATCGACGCCGAGCCGGCGCAGGCTCGCCTCGCAGGCTTCGTGGACGCGCGCCGGACGGCCGTCGATGTCGCGTTTCGCGGGATCGGCCGGATCGCGCACGAATCCGAATTTCGTCGCCAGCACGACCTCGTCGCGCCGGTCCCTGATCGCGCGACCGACGAGCTCTTCGTTCGTGTACGGCCCGTACACGTCGGCCGTGTCGAGCAGGTTGATGCCGCGGTCGAGCGCGTGATGGATCGTCGCGATCGACTCCTCGTCGTCGCGCGGCCCGTAGAACTCGCTCATGCCCATGCAGCCGAGGCCGATGGCGGAGACTTCGGGGCCGTTCCGGCCGAGGCGGCGTTTCTGCATGAGGGACTCCGCGCGATCCCGGGGAAACCCTTGAGCTGGGCACGCCCGCGGATTTCACAAGGGGCCGCCGGACTTCGAAAGAGCGGACCGCGATCAGAGCGCCGCGTAGGCTCCGCAATCGGCCGTCTGCTGCGCGAACGCCGCGTAGCCGCGAATGTCGCTGATGCGATGGTGCGCAATACCGGCGCGCGTGAGGTATTCCTCGAGCCGGCCGGCATTCCAGACGGCGGCGAGCAGCACGCGGCAGCCTTCGTGCTCGGCCATCTCGGTCTCGATGTCCTGCGTTTGCGGCTTGGGCGTGTCGCCGGGAAGCTCGAGACGCTCGATCGTGCTGTCGAGGTAGAAGCGCAGGCCGTAACGCGGATCGGTGTCGACGAACGCGACTTCGTGCGGCGGCGCCGGCAGTTGGGCGATCAGTGCATTGGCGAGCGCGCGGTCGTCGAGCTCGACGTCGATCCAGATCGGCAGCGCCCGCCCCGCGACGAGGCACAGGCACCACGCAGCGAGCAGCGCCTGCGTCGCGCGCCGGTTCACGTCGAGCGGCGCCAGCGCGCGCGCCGCCATCAGCGCGAGCGGCACGAACAGCGGGAGCATGTACAGCGGCAGGCGCGAGCGCGCCAGCACGAACACGGCGAGCGGCAGCAGCAGCCAGCAGGCGAGCAGCCGCGCTTGGTCATTCGCGCGCACGCGCGCGACGAATCCCGCGCGCTGCCGCCACCACACGCGGATCAGCAGCGGCAGCCACGGCAGCATGCCGAGCACCACGGTCGGCACATAGACCTTGAGCGCGCCGTACCACTCCGCGTTGCGGTGCATCTTGTCGCTCGCGACGCGGTTGACGACTTCCTC
>Ga0081540_1002246_pt1 | contig 15910 bp, 21 predicted proteins | sample TabmetS2T1R1_FD_71024 | JGI IMG/M metagenome (GOLD analysis project Ga0081540, IMG submission 71024) | Tabebuia heterophylla rhizosphere microbial communities from the University of Puerto Rico - S2T1R1 | ecosystem: Host-associated > Plants > Roots > Rhizosphere ... | reverse complement strand
AGAACAGTTGACCTTGGTCACTCTTCAGACGGCCCATCATGGATCGACCTCGCCGAGAATCGCGTCAACATAACGGAATCACGCTTCTCGGCCTGTCTCAACCGACTTTTGCAACAAAATCGGCCAGAAGCAGAAATCAGACGACTCAAACGGAACGACGTTCAAGGGGCGCCCCTAGATACGAATGGGCAGCTCGCGATGCCCATTCGCATCCTCAGCTTGTCAGCTTTTTACCTCGACAAGATCGACAGGCCTCCACTTGCCGTCGAAATAAGCTTCCTGCGGGCCGCAAAGCTGAAACAGGAGGAACCAGCCTTTGTCCGGGCACGATCTTACGAACTGCACGGGGGTTATCTTGATCGGCTCACCAAGCCGTCCCTTGCGCCTGCGGATGTCGCGGCCTCTCTACGGCTAATGCTTCATTGAGTTCACTTTTGCACAAAGGAACAGCGGCATACAAGCCTTGCGGATTGCTCAAATTACTCGCTTGCTGAAACTCGGTTGCGCTGTTGGAGTGTCGAGACGGGTCCTTGGCGTGACACCAGACGGCCCTCCAAGCATCTGCCTCATGCCATCCACCTGAACCCGCCCTCACCGACCATCCGGCTCGGTGAGGGCCTTTTTCCTTCTCCATTCGCAATCCGGCCTGCCCGCAGCTATCTTCCTGCAATTCCAGTCGTCCGTTCGGCTCGTCTGAAAAGCAGGCAGACGATCTCGCCGCCAGAGGAGCTGGTGAACGAGACGACCAGACCGCTGCCTGCCTAGAAAGCTAAATCCGCGCATTGCTTAGTTGTTGCGTTACAAAGTGGACCGATCTCAAGATAAATATGCAGGCCATCGTGTTTCAGTTCGAATTGCTCAAGCGGGATTGGGCGTTTGACGCCGCGCTTACGTTGGTTTGCGATCATTACCGCCAGCGGCGTTTAGTTTCCATCGATTACACGAGCACGAGCCTGTCCGCAGATCGGCCGTTTGGGCCGCTCTTTAGGTGAACATTCCGCCCATGGTGCGTAGACAGCTAGAAATTCCCCCCGAGGCCGCCATCGCATTCGTTCGAGACATGCGAGCGATCGTCAAGGCGAAGGGCCAGCTAATGCAGGACGAGATCGCCGGGAAACAGGTGTGGCTTCTGAAGCGGCATCTACCGCGCGGGACAATGCTTCGGACATCGGACGTGAAGGAGCTTTTTCATCGGCTGAAGGATCGGCTGTAGCGCAAGAGCTATTCTCCAGCAGCGAGCTAATTCCATTCAGGAACATGAACCGCTACTGCACGTTCACCAACACAGTACCGAGTATGGGTCATGTGTTGGAAATGCGAAGAGATCGATAAAAGGATCTTGCACTACCGGGTAATTGCTGCCCGCGTCACGGATAAACAGACACTTGATGGCATCCAACAACTTATCGCCGCCCTAGAGGGTGAAAAGAACAGGCTTCACCCTGAGCCGCAGCGAAAATGAGCCCGACCCGCGGTAGAAGCGGGCCGGGCGTTGCTTACGTGCCGGCAGGCGTGGTCTCTACTTCTTCATCGTGCCGCCAGGCGAAGTCGCATCACCTTTCTTCTCCGCCGAGCCGGCAGTATTGGCGCCCTGCGTGCTCGCGTCCTTGCCAGATGGCATGTTGCTCTGGGCGGCTGGCCCGGTGTTGGTCCCGTTCTTCATCGCGGCGCCACCTTGGGTTTGAGTGGTGCGGCCATCCATGGATTCGCCGGTGGTTGTTTTGCTGCCAGCCGGGCCGCCCGCCTGCGAACTACCACCGGCAGTATTGCCGGTCTGTGCGATTGCGAAGCTTGAGGACAGTGCGAAAGCCGTAGCTAGAGCGATCGTGCGAATTTTCATTGAAGCGTTTCCCTTCCGGTTTTCTAAAGAAGGGAAATGGGTGGTTTGAAGTTTCGTTCCTATTGCGACCCGCCAGAATGTCGCGGCCGGAGCAAAGAAAGGCCTCAGCGCGAGTTTGGGAAACACGCCGAGGCCCTCCTAAGGTGGTCCGGATATCCCGCAGGCCACGCATAACAAGCTCGATAACGGCGGCAGCGTTCCTAAAAGAACGGCCCCGACCCAGGACTGGGGTTTCGGGGCCGCAAAGTCTGGTCTCGTCGTGGCTGGCTGGGGGCCAGCGTTGAACCAAGCATCGCCTGAGCGGAACGTTCCTATTGGTCTCCCAGCGAGCCGCCGTAAGGTGGTTCTCCGAAGCGCGTCGGTTGCAATTTGCGAACCAACCGCGATCAATCCGGAAACGTGGGCCCTATGACGCAGCCAGCAGATATACAAGAACGGACACAAGGAGCGTCATCCAGATAGTAAGCGCTGTCATCGCTACTCGATAGGCGACGATCATCTTGGCGGCTGCAGTCCGGAAGATCGCAGCCACTCGCTCATTTGAGAGCCGGTTTCCGCCTGACGGGCTTTGCGCAGCAGGGCCTCACGAGCCGCGCCAGGTGGTGTTCCCTTGGCCTCTTCACGCAGTCGCTTTGCCTCCGCCGCGAGACGGCATTCCAGGTTGTCGGTTTGATTGAAACGATGACGCTGTACGGTCATGCGCTTCCCCTCTGTCGAAGTGGGGCGGGAGCGCAACTGGCGTTCTCATCACCGATAACTGCCTACCCGTCCGGGCGGTGATGACGAGATCATGCGCTCACCGGTAAGGATGTCACGTATCAATTGATGCAGGCACGTCACTTTTGGCGCATAGAGTGCACCGCACCATCTGCTTGCTTCTCGCTGTCCCGCATCGCCTGCTCGACCTCGTCGGCAAGCCGGGCGAAATGCTGGTGAAGTCGATCATACATTTCGCGCTTGGTCTTGTCTGTCGCCAGATCACGGACCAGCGCGGCCTCAGCAGCGTCTCGGCGAAGCTTCTCGAGCGATGCCTGGTAGTCCTTCATCTAAGCATCATCCGGCTCTACAGCTGATGGATCCTCGCCGCTGGTATCGATGAATCCGACCTCCTGCTCCGAGATCGTCTTCAACGCCGTGTGGATCAGCGTCAGGGCGTCGTCCTTGTTGTCGCGCCGTTCAAGGACTCTCCCGAGCTCGCTCACAATGGCTTTAAGGTCCTTCACCATCCCACTCCGGCGCCGAGAACCAGCCCGGCGAGGAACCATAGCGGTTTTGCTACGCACCGAACGATCATTTGATACGGCGCATGTGACACGAAACCGCTCGCCGACGACGGCACGACACTGGCCCGTCTCAATGCTCGGTCAGTAAGACGGCCATTCGCGGTGGTCGCCTTCATTCCGCGCAGCGACCTGATCAGACTATTTAGGGAAGGCACAGTTCGATCCCGCTCAGCGCTGCGTGTCGAGTTCCGCCATAAAAGCTGGTGGAACGATGAAGTTTATCGTAAGGCTTGGCATCATCTTTTGCACTTGCAGCGCTCCCTGCCTTCCCGATGAACTGATCAAGACGCGGACGAAGTCTCCGGCTGAATTGTCCTGAGCGATGGTACAGGCATGATTGCCCCACGACGAGCTTGCCGTAGGGCCCAACGTATTAGGGTATTAGGGCGAGCAGCGCGACGCGTGCTTGGATTTACTTCATCAACGACTACAACGCCTCGTCCCCGGAAACGCGCAGACCCTGTACCGGACACTCTCAGCCCGCAAGCGGCGCGCAAATTAGGAACCTCGGGAGCACGCGCCGATTGAACTCGTGTCAATCGGCACATCCCTCTCTTCCGGAGATCCTCATGTATCATCACGTCAAGAAGCTTATGTACACCGTTCGGGTCGACGAGCCCGATCCCGCGTTCGGCAACATGTTGCTGGAGCAGTTTGGCGGCGCCAACGGCGAACTTGCCGCTGCGATGCAGTATTCGATTCAGGGGCTGAATTGCGAAGACCCCGACCGCAAGGATCTTCTGATGGATATCGGAACCGAAGAGCTCAGCCATCTCGAGGTCGTGGGCTGCCTTGCTCGGCTGCATCTCAAGCCCACCAAATTCGATCGCGAGAGAGCCGAAGTTGATCCGCTTATCGCGATCGCCGGCGGCGGCGGTGTCAATCTGTTGAACTCGCAGGGCAATCCTTGGACCGCAGACTATCTCAAGATCACCGGCGAATTAGACGTCGACCTTCGTAGCAATATCGCGGCGGAGGCGCGCGCGAAGATCGTCTACGAGCGGCTAATCAATTTCTGCGATGACGCCGGCACAAAAGACGCGCTGCAGTTCCTGATGACGCGGGAAATCACGCATATGAAGGCGTTCTCGGCAGCGCTTGAGAGCATGAAAAAGCCAGCATTCACTATCGGCAAGATCGCGCCGACCCCCGGCCTTGTGAATCAGTTCTTCAATGATTCGACCGGCTCGGGTGACGAAGGCGAGATCGACACGCGCGGGCCGTGGAATGAAGGCGGAGATTGGGAATTCGTCCAGTCTCCGGCATTGTCTGCGCCCAACGCTGCGGCCGAAGCGCCGATCAAGACCGAAAGCTCACCGCCGACCGCGCCTGAAGGGATCAGCGATCTCCTGATCGACGAACTGCGGGACATTCTTCACGCCGAGAGGCAGCTGACCAAAGCTTTGCCCAAGATGGCGGAGGCCGCGCGTTTCGACCGCCTGCGGGAATGCTTTGAGGAGCATCTCATCGAGACCGAAGGACAGATAGAGCGGCTCAACGAATGCTTCTCCCTTCTCGGCGAGACGGCCCGCGCGAAGCCCTGCAAGGGAATGATGGGCCTTGTCGAGGAAGGCCAGGAAGTCATGGCGGAGAGCGAGGAGAAGGAGGACGCTCTTGCGGACCTTGCCTTGATCGGCGCGGCGCAGCGGGTGGAGCACTACGAAATCTCCGGCTACACCACCGCGAAGAACCTTGCCCAGCAATTGCGCCACAGCGCCGTCGTGGCGCTGCTGTCGAAGTCGCTGGCGGAGGAAGAAAACGCCGACCAGCTTCTGAACCAGATCGGCCGGACCTTGATGTCGGTCGCAAAGATGCCCGAGGCGATCGAGCAGAGCTCGGAAGAAGACGCTTGATAAGCAGCAGCTAAAGGGCCGCTCATTCGGGAGCGGCCCTTTTTTTCGGAGGGTGTGATGCTTTGTTTGGTACTCGATGCGACACTGCTGGTCGAAGCGCTACAGGTCATCGAAACTCGGATACGCCAGATAGCGGCGGGACATTGCACGCCCGACGAAATGTTTCTGATGGTGTTAGAAAGGATCGATGCCGCAGCGCAGGCCCGCCCCATTTTTATGCGACGCGGTGATTACAACCAGATCATCCATCGTTACCGGAAAAATCGTCACCGCGAACATGCAACGATTGTCCAACGATTGTCCCTGACGCTTTCGCATCCCCCTTGGCTTCATGCCACGTGCAATGTTCGTCATCAAGGACGATCGGCAAGAGTTCTTAGCACCGATCACCAACCGCTTTCGCGCCTGCGTGTAAAGCGCCAGAGTATGGCGATACTTGACAGCGCCAACCGAAGGCAGACGACCACCAGGGTGATCTGCAGCCAGATAATTCCTCCCACTTCTCTGGCAACGAACTCAATTCGCGGTCCCCAAGGCGGTGGGATTGCATCCCCGGTCCATTCGATTCCGCGTTGGATCGCGCGTTGCATCGACGTGAGGTATTCGGGCTTTTGATAGAAGGCCAGCGCGATTAGCAGCCAGCTCGCGATGAGCATGCGAAAGCCTTGTACTTTCAGATGAAATCTGAAGCCAGGCCGCTCCGATAAATTGAGGTTCCTCTGAAACATCCCAAATTCCGCCGGACGGTTCAACGGCCCGACGACTATCTCGTTCCTAACCCATGCTTTGGAACTTTAGGTGGGTAGTAACGTCTTTCCGCGGGACGGGCCGGATGCCTTAGGAGGCGCGGAAATGTCGCGTGAAAAAAATTCGGGAAAAAATAGCCAAATCGAGCGATTTCTCAGATGTGGGAATCCCAACAGAAGCACTGGATCGGTCCCGAGGCAGCAGGTCACGTACGGTTTTTTGAACTAGATGACCCGTGCGATTAGGAGCTAATTCACGTGCGCTGCATTGATTCTGCATGGAAACCGTCGAAGGCTATCTGCGCAGAAAGGAAGAAGAGCTAAAGCTGCTGAACGGTTTCCTCGCCGAACCGGTCAAGCTCAGGCAGCCACGGTCGGTGGACGAGGTCATTGAGCAGAAATTTCACCTGGCAGCGGCGCTCAAGGCCGAGCACCACCTTCACGATTGGGCACTGACGGAGACGGCTTGGACGCAGTCGGGCCGCCCCAAATCTGGTCCTTTCGAATTTAGTTACGACTACCAACGAGCCGATCTCGAAGTTCGCGGTCCGTCCTTCTACGCGTTCGAGGAATTGGCAAACGCCACGACCATCTATTCGGCATCAGGGATGGCCGCCATTTCGGCTCTCCTCATGGCCTTGCGGCCTACCTTCTCCGAGGCCGACATCATGACGCTGCCGAACGCTTACGGGGAAACCACAGAGCTAATTGAAGGCCATGCCAAACACCTGAGGCGGGTCGAAATGGCCGAGCCGTTCGCCGATATCCGCGGCAGGGACGGATCACGACCGCGGATCCTGTCGTTCGATTCCTCGACCTCAAGCAAGATATTCGAAGAGTTGCTCAAGTGTGCGCGACCCCTCATTGATCTCATTGTGTTCGATACGACATGTTTTTCCGGTGGGTCGGGCCGCATATGTCGGGTATTGAATTGGGCCCGTAGCGGTTCGATCCCCGTCGTTCTCCTTCGGAGCCATACAAAGCTCGACTCTCTTGGCATTGAATACGGCCGTTTGGGTTCCACAGTCTTTCCGAACTCTCCTGGCTTTTCCGAGCGTCAGAAAACCTTCATGCAGCAGCTCTTGACGAATACTCAGGATGCCATTCGTGTGTTCGGCGGCGCGGCCGTACCTGCGCATTTTCCTCCTTTTGTCGGCAATCGGGTTCACCGCTCGTTAACGAGCGGCCGTATCGCCGCTCTGTTGAAGAACGGCAGGCACATGAAGAGCCATTTCTTAAAATCAGTCCCCGGCTTCGCCGCCGAACTTGATTTCGCGCATGGGCTCTACGTGACCTTAGCGTCTACGCGGCTGGACAGCGAAAAAGCCGCCCGCGAGATCGCCGCGGAAATGTGCTCCGACCTTAAAAAGACAGGTTTGCCGCTCCGGCACGCAGGAAGCTTCGGGTTCGATTTTGGGGCGGCGGAATGGGCCCAGGACAGAACTCGAAACCGCTACGTGGTCAGGCTCGCGGCTGCCGATCTGCCAACCGCCATGTGGGACGCTGTTGTCGGCGCAGTCGCGGCCTGGTGGAGCGCCAGCGAGTGCCGAACCTCGCTTGCCCCTGGGAGACGTCGCGCCCAGTCTCCAATGCCTAGCCGCGCTGATGAGCCAAGCCAGTGAAGCAACGTAGCCAGGGTCCACAAGGAGTCGGACGCGCTGACGTCAGCTTGTGACGTTAGCCGACATTGCGCCGGCTTCGGACAATGTCGGCTTTTCTTCCTTCCGGCCTCGCATCACTATCTTCAGCGCATCATCCGGATAGTGCCCGCTTCCAGACGTCGCGCTCTTCGTTCGTGAGCGCGATCGCTGGCATTTTACATTGCGGCGCGGGGGCGGCATCTCGAGAATCTTCGTTGTCGGAACCTAGGCGCGGCGTTAGCCCTTCTGACGAACACGGGTGAAAGCTACGCCAGGAAGAGATAGAGCTGTCCGCGATCAGTGTGGACCGGCCGGCCCACAGAATCTGGGAAGTCGCGCGGGAGTTCCGATATCGACTACTGCGACGTGAATACGCCCGGGTTAAGTCATCTCAACGCTGTTAACGGCGCGGATACAACAGCTTTCAACGGAAGGCCCTTGCGCTGCTACGGCGAGCAGCTTGTGGTACTCGCGCTCGTATTCCCGCGCCATTCGGCTTGCGGAAAAGCGTTGTTCGAACACGGCGCGCACGCGTCTTCGGTCGAGCTGATCAAGCTTGTGGACCGCGGCGATGGCTTGATCCTCGTCTTTGACAATAAACCCTGTCACGCCGTCCTGGATTACTTCGGGGACAGAGCTGGAGCCGAAGGCGATCACTGGCGTTCCGCAGGCCATCGCCTGGATCATCACGAGACCGAAAGGCTCTGGCCAATTGATCGGAAACAACAAGCACGCGGCGTTGGCGAGAAAGGGCTGCTTCTTCGCATCATTGACCTCTCCGATGAGTTGAACTTTCTCGCCGTCGAGATGGGGTTGGAGACATTTCTTGAAATACGTTGTTTCGGCCCGTGGTATTTTTGCCGCGACGCGCAGCGGCATGTTCGCGGCATCCGCGATACGGATCGCCTCTTCGGGCCCTTTCTCCGCGGTGAGGCGTCCGAGAAATGCCAGATATGACCCCTTCACAAACGAAGGCCGAAATTGGTCTACGGGCAGTCCATGCTGGATCGTAGCGCTCCAACATGCGCCGGGAAGCGGGATACGCTAATGTTTGGAAATGGAAATCAACTTCGCTTCCGGAAACTGTTGGATGACATCGGGGAGGCCGGGCAGATCGAGGCGGCCATGCAGCGTTGTTAGAAACGGGACTCACTTCATGTCAAAGCAAAGGACGGATGAGGACATCGGGAAGCTGCGGAGGCTCGTACCACCGGCGCGACGCTATTCTATGGCGGTACCGAACGTGTGCGTAGTTGGTGGACGAACTAGTCGATCTCGGACGCCGGGTTACGCTCTTTGCCAATGGGGATTCCAAAACAAGCGCTGATCTTCATGCGGTGTGGCCTCGCGCGCTGCGCCTTGGTAGAAAGCATGTCGATCCGAATGCCGCCTGTGCGTTGATGCTCGAGGCCATTGCGACGAGGGCAAGGGAATTCGATGTCATCCACTCGCACCTCGACTGGTTGCCGCTTCCGATACTCGGTCGGCTGAGATCACCGGCCGAAACGGTTCTCCACCTTCTTGCGGCTCTTGCCGACTTTCTTCACGGCCTTTTCACGGCAGCGCGCGATGCCTTTGTCTTGCGGGACTCGTACCCGATCTCATAGTCCTGACCACCGGCGACGCGAACGCGATCCTGCTTGCGCGTCTTCGCTGCCATTGCACCCTCCGGTTTGTTGCGTCGGGGCAATGCGCCTACCTTCCTCAGGTTCCTCGTTTACTACGGAACCAAGCGGACCTTTCTTCGGCGGCCGCAGGCCTGGTGAGTTAAGCCAATCGTCCATATGGGCTGCAGTTTCGAGGTGGCGCGCCCTTCTCAAGGCAGAGTCGCGGAGGGGTCCACAGGGCAGTAATCTCGCACCTTCTCGCAAGTTGTGGGCTTCTTCGAGAAGTCGGTCTTTGAGCGGTTTTGTTTGTTTGAAACGACGCCTTGGGATCACGGCGCGCTCCTTTCCGTTGGAGGAAGGCGGGAGCGCTACAGCGATCTCATCACAGATAAAAGCCAAGGTCCGGGCTGTGATGGCGAGACAATGCCTCCGATATGAATAGAGGCTCGTATCATTTGATACGCGGGCACCAGTATTTAGGACATCTCTGCCATGAGGTTCGGCGCCCTTGTAGATAGACGGCCATGCCTGCTTCTGTGTTAGTGCGTTCCAAGAGATCGCAGCACTAAGCGATCGGGCTTGAACGACTTCTCTTTTCTCGAGGGGGCATGGAGTATGGCCCGGCCGCAGCGCAAAGCTTAGAAAATAGGAGGTCCCTGGTTCTGGTCGGCGCAGGTCCGCCGCGTCCGATCATTTGATACGAATAACGGGAGTTTGCCGTGGAACTTACGCACCGAGTTTTGGTACGAAACCTACGAGAACATTCCCAGCTGGCCGATCAGGACGTCGACCAGGTGACGAAGCTGTCGTTTGTGGTGCGAGAATATGAGCCGAACGATGATTTAATCCGTCAAGGGGACAGGCCGAAGGCCGCAGCTCTCGTGCTATCCGGAACGGTCGGGCGATACCACCTACTGGGTAGCGGACGTCGCCAGTATTTATCGTTTCATATCGTCGGTGACATGCCCGACGCACAGGGCTTATTCATCGATCAAATGGACCACACCGTGTGCGCAATGGGCCACGCTGTCATTGCCTTTATTCCGCATGGTGACGTCGTAAACGCATTCAAAGCGCGACCTCCACTCGGTTTCGCCATTTGGCGAGAAACCTTAATTGATGCCGCCATTTTCCGCGAAGCCATCACAAACAATAGCGCCCGACCAGTGCATACGCGAATGGCGCACCTGTTCTGCGAACTATTCTACCGTGCAAGTGCCTCTGGGGTCGCTGCACAAAACCGGCTCGATCTGCCGCTCAGCCTGATTCAACTGGGCGAGGCACTAGGCATGGCAATTGCGACAGTCAATCGCACTCTCCAGCGACTGCGCGCCACCGGAAGCGTAGATTTTCGTGACGGCGTACTCACGATCAGGAATTGGGACCGGCTGGCGAAGATTGGCCAGTTTGACCCCCGCTATCTTCACCTTAAGAAGGTATCGCCGCTTTAGGACGCCGCGATCGGCGTCCGGCGCGTCAACGACAATCCACGCTCCGTCGCAAGGGAACAGAGGCTCGACCAAACCGCGGGCATGCAGGCGGTCCTGGAGCCGCCTGCAGCCCGTACTCGCGAGCCGGCCATGGAACCAGCGTAGTTGCGATAAGGGCCCGATCGGATTGCTGGGTAGGCTGCCATCTGCGACGCCGCGTCTGCTCTACTCCGATTATGGGTGTACGCCCGAAATGAATGTAAGAAGCGACGACTCTAAAACCGAATGCAGGCTGCAAAACCGACGCCGGTAACGCGCATGGATAATACTACGTAGCGCCCACGAGTAGCGCTCGTCGCGAAGCTAGATTGATGGACACAGAAAAGATCCGTGCGCGTCTGGAGGCGAATGCTCGCCTAATGGTCGGTGCTTCTCCCGACGAGGTAATTCGCACGTATCGGCGGCGTGTCGCCGCGAATGCCAACGTTTGTCTAAGCCCTATTTCGCCGGCTCTGTCCGGAAACAACGAATCAAACGGCCATAGCGATCAGCTGAAGCCACAGCTCGAGTATCTATTTCAAGGCCGTAACGACCTGGGCGATTCCGTGCGTGGTCTCGGCGCGTGACATCAAAGTTTCCGGGCCAAAGTCCTTACTTTTCGACGAGCTTGATCGTCGAAACCGGCCACTCGCCTGGATGTCCCGCGACGGAAAGTCGCAATCCATGCACTTCATCTAAAGTCACACCCTCGACGGTTCCGGCCTTGCCGTCCCGGCGCACCGGCTCAAGTGAAGAGATGATCCGCAGGATGATTGATGCGTGCGCGGCCGCCTGTCGGCTGTGACATGGAATGTGTGAAGCATGCCAAGTTGCACCAACACTTCAGTATTGCCCCACGACTGACCCTCCCGCCAGTCACCCGCGTTTCGTCTTATACTGCACCTTCGTCCGGAATGTTAAGGAGAGCGCCGCATGCTTTGCAGTGCACGGCGTCGATGTCGTGCCGTAGCAGGCTGCAGGTCGGACAGCGAAACCGGACCTTGCTCGGGCTGAACAAGACCTTGGCAAGGTTCAAAAAGAGCGTAACGCCAAAGATCATGATGACGACTGTGATAAGTCGTCCCGGCGTGCCCGACAAAGTTATGTCACCAAATCCTGTGGTAGTCAGCGCAGTTACCGTGAAATACAACGCGTCGGCGTAATTCTGGATTCCTGGATTGATGCGATGCTGCGTTTCGTAGACGACGCCCGTCATCACGAAAATGAAAACGCAGAGGTTGGCAACCGCGAACAACAGTTCTTCGTGCTTTCGAAAGAATGCACTGTCGTCGCGCAATAGCTTTACGACCCGGAAGGTCCTCAACATCCGCAGCGTACGCAACACGCGCAAGAATCCCCCTGCTTCGCCCGTGGTTGACGCAAGCAGGGAGGTGATCGCGACGATATCTGTCCAAGTGGTGATAAGCAAAATTCCCGAAGCACATGGCGAACTCCGGCGAGCCGCAACATAAGCTCCGCCAGAAAAGCCAAACCGAATGCGAGGTGAGCGCTCGTGACAATTCGCTTCGCGGGAGCAACGCCGTGGCGATGATGAAGAGCAGCGAAGCGGAATCGAAGATAAGAAGTGCGTAGAGGAACATCCGGGAGTGAGGATTGCGGCCGCCGTAAAGGCGCCGGGCGAAGCGCCGAAACCGCCCCAATGACGAACGGTCGTCGCCGGCCCCTGTCACAAAGCACCGATCCCTCAAAATGCCTAGAGCAATTGAAAGAACTCACGCTGCGGCGATGGGTTCCAGGCACCATGTTCGGCTGTCGACATTCAGATTACGATCCCACGACGGTCGGCGGGCTCTCTGCGATCGGATTTCGCCCTTCGCATAGCAAAGCCCCGATCGCAAGAGGAGGAACCGAACCTCCGCGGTACGATTGAAGTCCACGGAGGCGTTTGATGGCCGAAAACGAAAAGACGGGCGTTCGTCGGAGGGATGGCGGCGGATGGGGTTTCGCGGCCGCGCTCGGACTTTTGGCTGTTGCGTTCATGTGGGACCGCCTTGTCCCGGCTGATCAAATTGCGCGGCCAGTAAAGGGTAAGGCGTTCCCCAAGGAACGAGAGGCGGAGCGGAACGCCTCGGCCGTCGGGTTGGCGACCGAAGGCGGGGATCGCGGGCGACGGGCCACTTCGCCATCGCAGATCCCGGCTAGAGGATGGAAAGACATTCTGTGGCGCGTCTACGGCAACATCGGCGATCACCGCCTTCTCGCGCTCGCTGCCGGCATGACCTACTACAGCCTGCTCGCGATCTTTCCCGCGCTCGCGGCCCTCGTTGCCATCTACGGCCTCTTCTCGGATCCGAGCAGCATCGCCAAGCACCTCGACGAAGTCGCAGGCTTCATTCCCGGCGGGGCCGCCGACGTGGCGCGCGAGCAGCTTACGCGGGTCGCAACGAAGGGCGACCGGAGCCTCGGCTTCACCTTCGCGATCGGGCTTGCGATTTCGCTGTGGAGCGCAAACGCGGCCATGAAAGCGCTATTCGACACCTTGAACATCGTCTACGGCGAACAGGAGAAGCGCGGCTTTTTTAAACTGAACGCGATGTCGCTAGGCTTCACCGTCGGCGGGATGGCATTTCTCTTGGCGGCGCTAGGAGCCGTCGTCGTGACCCCCGTTGTTCTGCAGTACGTCGGCCTGCCGAACGCCACCCAGCTTCTGATCCGGCTCGGCCGTTGGCCTGCTCTCTTCGTCGCCTTGGCGCTTGCTCTGGCCTGCATCTACCGCTTCGGGCCGAGCCGACAGGCGCCCAAATGGACGTGGATTACCTGGGGCAGCATGGCCGCCACCATTCTGTGGCTCGCTGCCTCCGCGCTGTTCTCGTGGTACGCGGCGAATTTTGGAACCTTCAACGAGACCTACGGCTCTTTGGGGGCGGCAATCGGCTTCATGACCTGGCTATGGATTTCGGCGATCGTAATTTTGCTAGGCGCAGAGCTCAACGCCGAAATGGAGCATCAGACCGCTCGCGACACCACGACCGGGGCGCCGAAGCCGCTGGGCGTTAGAGGTGCCATGATGGCTGACACGGTAGGGACGGCGAGATCTTGAAGAACAATCGCAAATCAGGCGCGAACGAGACTTCGCCCAAGCGAAACGAAGCGGTGGCAAGCGATACAACGCGAAGAGCGCTTCCGTCAGGCGCGTCCGCGCGAATGAATGCCCGGGTCGTGCTTGCCGTCGTGTTGGTCGCACTTGCGTTGTGGACCGCTGCCGGATTTCTCTCCGCACTGATCTGGGCCACAATTCTCGCAGTGGCCCTCTGGCCGCTTTACATCAAGTTTGCGAAGCGTTTTACGTCAGGCCCTTCAGGCTTCGCCGCGTTCATATTCACGGTCTCGGTGGCACTTATCCTGATCACCCCCATGTCTCTCGCCGTCTACCAGTTTGCGCAGCAAGGAGACGTGTTAGTCGGCTGGTTGAAAAGGGCCGGAGAGAGCGGGATTGAGGTCCCTGAGTGGATTGCTCGCATGCCGATTGCGGCTGAAGGCATTCAACAGTGGTGGCGCGCCAATCTTTCGGATCCTAAAGCTGCGACCGGTTGGCTAAGATCCATCAACGCGGAAGACGCGTCAGATCTGCTTAGAACGTTTGGTGCACAACTGCTTCACCGTCTCTTTTTGCTGTTCTTTTCGCTGCTGGCTTTGTTCGTTCTGCTTCGCAATGGCCGCGCGGTCGCGAACCGCTTCTTGGAAACTTGCGACCGGCTTTTTGGGGAAGCGGGAGAGGGTTTGGTCGAGAAGATGGTCGATGCTACCCGGGGCACGGTGAACGGCACGGTATTGGTCGCTGTGGGCGAGGGATTGTTGATCGGTGTGGGCTATTTCATCGCGGGAGTACCGAATGCAGTCTTATTCACGATTTTCACGACGGCCTTCGCAATGCTTCCGTTTGGCGCCTGGATAGCTTTTACTACCGCAGCCGTTGTACTGGTCTCCGGTGATGGCAGTGGTTTCGCGGCCGCGGGCGTATTTTGTTGGGGGGCGATCGTGATGCTTGCCGGGGATCATTTCGTATGGCCGACCCTCGTGGGCGGCTCTGCACGGCTTCCGTTCTTACTCGCATTTATTGGAATATTTGGCGGTCTTGCTGCTTTTGGGCTTATAGGCTTATTCTTGGGACCGGTAATCATGGCGGCGTTGTTGACAGTTTGGCGAGAGTGGATATTTCGGCCTCAAGTCCACGAGAAGGCAGGCTAGGCGGCCTTTTAAATTACAACGCCGTGGATCATCGCCCCGCCCCCTCATCGCTAGAGCCTGCAACCGTCATCATTCCGTAATTGTTCTTATCTCGAACCTTTTCCAGGTTCCACTACTTGGGTATGGTGGCTCCGAGGTAACAACGGGCTGCGTATCATGTCCGGACGGGTCGAGCCGCTGCGCGACGAATTCATGTTGTGGCAGAGAAGGAACTGGTCGCGTTCGAACGACGCGAGCGAGAACTTCGGAAACAAGAAAGAAAAGAGCGGACGGAGCAACTGAAGTTGCCTGTTCTCGAGCGAGAACTTCAAAACTAGGCGGGATGGTCAGCCGCCCGCTGCCATCATAAATCCGCTTGCCAAACACGTCACAGCTGCGATGAAAAGCGCCATTTCCGACGGCGTTAGTCTCCAATCGTTACGCATGTTGCGCCTCAATTGTGGACGATTGAGCCCAGCGTGCGCTTCCAAACATTAACAAATGATTAAAACCTGCTTTCTGCAAGGACTAGTCCTTTGGCATCGAATGCGCTCGACAGGCGGCCAGATGATCGGTGTTGACGTGCCGAGGTGACGCTCCGCAACGTCAAGACGTACATTGAGTGGCGGTATGATGTCTTCCGCGTGACGCAAAAACCTTAGGAGGGTCTAGCTTCAGCCGGTTTTGATTTGAAGCATCGAGCTATGGCCGGTGGACGTACGTGGAGTGAAGAGGACATAGCCAAGCTCAAGAGCATGGCTGGGAGGCGTCCTGCCAAGGACATTGCCGTCGCGCTGGGCCGAAGTGTTGAGGCTACCGTGGTCGCAGCTTCAAAGCTGAAGCTTTCGCTACGCACGCGCTTCCATTTTGGTCGGACCGTTTCCGGCAGAGTGCCGACCCGTTTTGGCCGCGAGCGCGCGGCGACCTCCCGCGGGGGTTAAGTCAACGCGATTTACACAGCAAAAGACCTTCGAGCGGTCTTTTCAGCGCGTGAAAACTTACCAAGGCCGCCGGCTCCTGGCAGCCAAATGAGATGCCAATCGTTATCGCGTGACTGTGCCGGCAGTGGCTGGCGCACTATTGTCTTGCGACATTGGTGTATCGTTTCTACGCGGCGTATCGATCGTGCCTCGCGCTTCACGCGGCGGACCAGCATAATCGACTGTCAGTCCATTAACTTGGCACTGCAGCGTGCTTAGGCCGGCGTTTACGCTAAAGCCGCTACCTCGCCGAAGCTCTCGCGTAGTAAACTCGTAGAACAAGGTGGAATTTTTCTGGTTAGTC
>Ga0081540_1002245_pt1 | contig 15910 bp, 15 predicted proteins | sample TabmetS2T1R1_FD_71024 | JGI IMG/M metagenome (GOLD analysis project Ga0081540, IMG submission 71024) | Tabebuia heterophylla rhizosphere microbial communities from the University of Puerto Rico - S2T1R1 | ecosystem: Host-associated > Plants > Roots > Rhizosphere ... | reverse complement strand
TTGGTCAGGCCCGCGCGGCCACCTCGGAAGGCGGCGCTGCGGTATTGGGGTGCAGAGCGTGCCTACTGGAGCCATGCGGGAGCAGACGTACTGTTCAAGGCACCGGGGGCGGCGTCACGGCCGCTCCTCGATGACCTTCGCGTGCAGAAGCTTTCCGGTGAGCTCGATGCGGAGCCGGGAATCGGCAGCGGCGTTCGTGGAGTGGAGCTTGAGCTTGGAGTAGGTGAGGTTGAGCCCGTCGGTGTCGATCACGATGCCCGGCGCGCTGACGATGAACAGCTTGCCGTGCACCATGTCCGTCTCGATGCGCAGGACATTCGAGGTGATCACCGCGTGGGTAAAGTCGAGGGTGACTCGGCACTCCTGTGTGCGAAGCTCGATGCGCGAGGGCACCGGCCAGCGCCCCTCCCGCACGTACCTGCCGCCGCGTTGCTCGACCACGAGTACGTCTTTGCCTGTGGCTGCGGGCGCGATCGGCAGGTCGGCGGTGAGCTCGGCCAGCTCGCCGAGCGTCCGGGCTGAAAGCGCGCTCTCCAGCCGGGTGTCGAGTTCCTCGGCGCTGAGTCGGCCGTCACCGCCGGCGACCCGCAGCGCATCCACGACGCGGTCCCGATCCGCGTGCGATGCCCGCAGGCCGGGCAGGTCATCCGGCATGGCAGCCACGTTAGCAAGGCGGACCCATCCCCAGTAGCCATCGCTCGGCGGGGAGGTCGTTAGCCCGAATTGACTGATTTGCAAATGGCCGCGACGTGAGCCGCGTCCGACCCCACGATGACGTCCTTCGGGGCGCTGTTGGTTTGCATGAAGTTGCGGTTCGAATTGATGTCCCGCTCCAGCGAGCTGATGGCATTGTGAAGGCGCCCGTTGGGTGCCTCGGACAGAGCGCGTTGCAGCAGCGCCATGTCCTTCCCAGCCAGGATCTTGCCGCCCTGCTCGCCAAACCAGGTAGTGAAGTCCTTGCACGCGGCCGAGGCGGACTGCGGCGCTGCGTCCCCACAGCCGACGACGGCCGCCAGCGCCACACCCGCCATCAAGACCAGGATCTTGCTCACCGCAGATTCCAGGCGTCAGTGGCGGAGGCGACCGGGCCGGTCACGAAGCCGAGCACCAGGCTCACCCGCCCCACGCCCATGCACGCCAGCATCACGCTGGCGTCGGCCCAAGCCCGGGCGCAGTGACAGGAGTCGCGGCGTCGGCAGGCTCCCGCGCGCTGGCGGGGGCTTCCCGCGACAGGAAGATCAGATGCCGATGGCCAGGACATTGAAGAACGCCTTGACTCGAGGCATCTGCGCCCGCACAAGGCCCAGCGGCAGGCGAAGGAAGGTCGTAGGACCCGCGAAGGCCCGGGGACGGCGCTCTGGCTTGCAGACACCAGAAGATCCCCTCCCCTGTTGGCCAGGCGACCCGCCTGCCGCTGGGTTCCCATCCGGCGGTCGAATGGCCCGGCGGGTCCCGAGGCAGTGCGGCCGGCCCGGCAGCGGCCTGATCGGCATGCTGGGTCAGGATAGCCTAAGTTAGGTAAATCAAACCTAAGAACGAGCAAGGTCACTGGGCAGCGCGATCGGGGACTGCCCAGCGTGATCGTGGTCTGGCTCTGCGCTGGGCTCGCGCTCACCGCCGCGAGCGTGATCATCATGCCGATGCCCGGGATCGCCAAGCCGCCGGCGCCCTATGCGCAGGTATGCGTGCCGAGCCGTGCCGCTGAATCGGACGCAAGGCCGGACTGACCAGCCCGTACCCGCACCTTCGCCAAATCGTCGTATCGAACTCACTAACCGGACCACCGGATCCGGCGGTCGAGGTGTTCGGGCGGGAGGTCGTCGGCGAGGTGCGGGCGCTGAAGGCCGACCCGGGCTGGGACCTCTGGCTTGCCGGCGGCGGACGGCTCGCCGCGTTCCTGACCGACGAGATCGACGAGCTGCTCCTGAAGGTCAACCCGGTCGTCCTCGGTGCCGGTACCCGCTGTTCGGCGCCACCATCGGCCCGCGATCCGTGACGCTGACAGGTCATAACGTGTACTCCCACGGATTCGCACTTATGCGCTACCGATGGTCACCCTGACGAGAATTTGCAGGTCACAAGCTTGCTCAGGCCTGTTTGACCAGAATGGCACGGGTGTAGAGCAGATCGAAGCCGCGCCTCTGCACGTTCTGCTGGGACTTGGAGCCCGGCTGCGTGGTGACGACGGCGACGTCGCAGCCGGCCTTGGCGGCATCGGCGAGCCGCGCCGACAGCAGCGCGGTCTGGATCCCCCGCCGGCGGTGCGCGGGCGCGGTCGCCGCGCCCGTGAGCTGCGCTATGCCCTCCGTCAGGCGGAAACTTGCGCCGCCTGCGATGACCCCGTCGCGCAGCGCCACATACCGCACGACACCCGCCGCCGCGAAGTCGCGCTCGGCCCGCTCGACCACCTCACGCGGAAACTCCTCGTGCGACGGCACGCCCTGGGTGTCAGGGTGGGCGACGCCATCGGCGACGACATCGAGCCATGCCCCGAACTCGCCGTCGCCGCTCGGCCGGACCTCGATTCCCGGTGGCGTGACTCGCTCGGGCTGGCCCGCAAGGCCGAGGCCGAGCACGTTCTCGAACGAGACGAGCCGGTAGCCCTGCCCGGTCAGCTGGGCGCCGAGCGCGGGGTCGGCCAGGTGCGAGAGTTCGATCTGCACGGGGGCGCCGCGGGCGGCGAAGGCCCGCTCGATCTCGCCGAATTCCGCCGAGCTCGGCACGCCGCCGAAGCCGAGCCCCACGACCTTGTTGAACGGCGAGCCCTCCTCGGCAAAGCTCGCCACGCCGCCCGCGATCGGGATCACGAAGCCCGCTCCCGCCGCCCCGCGACGGCCGGCGGCTTCGCTGGCCTCGGCGATGAGCTGTGCCTCGACCCGCTCGATGCGCCCGGCCAGGGCGGCGTCGCAGAACAGGGGCAAGCGGCCGGCATTCACGGGCAGAGCTTAACCCGATCGTTCGTGCGGTGACCGTCGGTGATTTTGCTGGGTTCGGGGGGCCGCTGGACAAGCTACGCGTGCACGGCAGTGCCTGTTAGACGCTCATACGCGAGCCAAGAAGCGAGGGCCGCCCGTGACGGCGTCACGGGCGCCCCCCTTGTGGTCTCGCCAGGGGATCAGGTGCCCGTGCGTACACCGCTTAGTTCTGCCCGCGCCTGACTCGGCACGGCTTCCGGACGACTGAGCGTGCGGTCGGCCGATCGATACTCGGTCCCCGCGCCATCGCCGGCCGGCGGCTGGCCGGCCCGAAGCCCGGCTGGCACCGCGCTGGCCGGCTCTCCTGCCCGCCGCAGCGCGAGATAGCCGAGGACCGCGCCCGCGGCGAGCAGCGCCACGGTCACGAGCAGGCCGGCGTGGTAGCCGTCGAGGTACGCACCGCCGGGCGTGACACTGTCCCGCAGTGCGGCGCCCTGGCGAGACCGCAGGATAGCGCCGATCACCGTGATCCCAAGCAGGCCGGCGACCTCTCGGGAGGCGTTCAGCAGGCCCGAGGCGACACCGGAGCGCTCCGGCGGCATGGAATGCAGGACCGCGTTGGTCAGCGGCACGGTCATCAGCCCAGCGCCCGCCCCGAACAGCAGGAAGCCGGGCAGCAGGCTGCCGAAGGTGGCGCCGGCGCCAAGCCGGGAGAACAGGTACAGGCCCACCGTCATGATCACCATGCCCAGCCCTACAGTGCGGTGCGCCCCGATCCGGCTGGCCACGGGGGCGGCCACCGAGGCGAACAGTGCCATGCAGACGGCCATCGGCACGAACGCCAGCCCGGCCTCGGTCGGCGAGAAGCCGAGGATGGTCTGCAGGTATATCGACGTGAAGAAGTAGATGCCGAAGATGCCGAACGCCCACATCATCATCACGGTGGTCCCGCCGGTGAAGACGCGGGACCGGAACAGGGTCACGTCAACCATGGGATGCTCGGTGCGCGACTCGATCACGAGGAACGCCGCCGCCATCACGGCGGCGAGCGCGAACGCGCCGAGGATCAGCGCCGACGTCCAGCCCTTGTCGTGGCCCTCGATCAGCGCGTAGGTGAGTGAGAAGAGCGCGACGGCCGAAGTGACCAGCCCCGGCATGTCGAGCCGGCGCACGGCCGCCGGGGTGCGCGACTCCCCCATCGCCACCACGGCGAGCGCGAACGTGATGACCCCGACGGGCACGTTGATGAAGAAGATCCAGCCCCAGTGCAGGTGCTGGCTGATGAACCCGCCGATCAGCGGGCCGAACGCCAGCGCGAGCGCGCCGATCGCCGTCCATGCCCCGACCGCCCTCGCGCGCTCCGCCGCGTCGTCGAAGGTCGCGATGATGACGGCCAGCGTGGTCGGCACCAGTATGGCCGCGCCGAGGCCCTGCAACAGCCGGGCACCGATCAGTACCCCGCCGCTCGTGGCCAGCCCGGCCGCCAGCGAGGCGACGGTGAACACCGACAGCCCGATCAGGAACATTCTGCGGCGGCCGTACAGGTCGGCAACACGGCCGCCGGCGAGCAGCAGACCGGCGAAGACCAGGATGTAGCTGCTGACCACCCACTCCAGCCCCGCGATCGACAGATGCAGGCTGCGCTGGATGGTCGGGATCGCGACGTTGGTCACATTGTTGTCGAGGTAGGTCATGAAGGTGGCGAGGCTGACCGCCACGAGGGTCCACCAGCGTCTGGGCATCTGCCCCTCCTCTCGGCTTCCTGCACTGACGACATGTACAACGTACTTATACAAGCCATCTGTACGTTGTACAGGACATCGTGACTTGTACGGTGTATAGTTGTCAAGTGATGGCACAGACAGCGGCAGATGAAGCAAGCAGGACCCGGCTGAGCAAGGCCGCCGTGGTCGACAGGGCGCTCGCCCTCAGCGATGCGGAGGGCCTGGACGCTCTCACCGTCCGGCGGCTGGCGACCGAACTTGGCGTCACGCCGATGGCCCTGTACTGGCATTTCCGCAGCAAGGAGGAACTGCTGGGCGGGCTGGCCGACCGGCTGTGGGCCGAGATCGACACCGACCTCGACGAGGCCGCCGACTGGCCGCAACAGCTACGCGGCCTGCTGGAGTCGCTCCTGCGCGTGCTCCGCGAGCACCCATCGGCGTCCACGCTGCTGCTCGCGGGCGAGAAGCGGAACAGCGAGGCCGCGCTGGTGGCCACGGAGACCACTCTCGAGGTGCTGCGCCGGGCGGGCTTCGACCCTCAGCGCGCGGCGGCGATCGCCCGTAGCGCCTTGTGGACCGGGCTCATGCTGGTCATGAGCGAGCCCGGCTTCGAGCCGGGCATGACCGAGGCGGACCGCGCCGAAATGCAGCGGCGCAACCGGCTGCGGCTGGCCCTGCTGCCACCCGACCGCTATCCGCGCTTGGTCGAGGCGGCCGTCCCGATGACGGCGTGCGACGACCCGGATCTGCACTATCGGTTCGGTGTCGACCTGTTCATCGCCGGCGTGGAGGCGATCGCCAGGACAGCTGACGGGCTGCAACACCCGGCCAGCCCCGCTTAGGCGCGCCGAAGACCCCCCCCATACCAGAGAGGGTGAGGGTCACGGCGCGGCGTTCCCGCAGCGGGTGAGCGGTGCCCCTGGCTGGGTTCGGCAGATCCCGGGCGAGCGGTGGGTAGCGCCGCAAACCGGGTGGGTAGGGCTCCGGCGTGGGGTGGTACCAGCGCGTCTTCGTCGACACTGGCCGTGCCCCAGCGGTATGGATGCTGATCGGGTTCCTGGTCACCTTCGCCGTGACACGGGGGATCACGCGCCGGATCCACGCGAACGCGGCCGCGCCGTCCCAGCGGCCCGGTTCCCAGGGGCCCGGCCCCCGCGGGCCCGGTTCCCAGCGCCGCGGGCTCTCCGACGTGTACATCGGCGGTGTGCACATCCATCACCAGGTATGGGGAATCCTCCTGCTGCTCTTGGCCGGGCTGCTCCAGTTCCGGTACAGCCCCAGCGCGCCCTGGACGGAGGTGCTGGCAGCGCTGTTCGGGATCGGAGCGGCGCTGACCTTGGACGAGTTCGCGCTGTGGTTCAACCTCGACGACGTCTACTGGAGCAAGAGCGGCCGCAAGTCGATCGACGCGATCCTGGTCGGGGGCGCGCTCGGCGCCGTGCTCCTCATGCAGGCGTCACCGTTCGGCACCGCAAACGGCCGCGACCCCCTCGCCATCTGGCTCTACCTGGTCACCCTCGCGTTCAATCTCGCTGTGGCCGGGATATGCATCATCAAGGGGAAGCTCGCCACCGGCCTGATCGGCATCGTGATACCTCTGCTGGCGGTGATCGGCGCCATCCGGCTGGCAAAACCGGCCTCGATATGGGCCCACCGCCGTTACTCCGGCGCGAAGCTCGAGCGCGCGCAGCGGCGTTTCGGCCCCGCGTATCAGCTGCGCCGTGACCGCCTGCGCGATCTCCTCGGAGGCAGGCCGGACCCCGCGCGGGGCGACCCGGCAGAATGATCTTGACTGGGTGGCCGGATGCGCCGACCGACCCGGCCGCGTTCACCACAACGAGGAACGCCACGGCCGCGGTGGACGCAATCGATTTTCCTGCCCAAACCGCTGACCAGGCAATGTGAATTGAACCTGACGAGTATTCGATCCGGCCATTGCACATGTGGCCCGCGCGGTGTACCGTCCGAAAACGCCCCCCCGACGCAGTTGTATCCATCCCTGTGAAAGGGGGGCAAGATGAGACGGTTCTTGACCGTGCTGCTCGCCGTGGCACTCGCCGGTTTCATCGGTTTCGCGGGAAGCGGCCCGGCTTCTGCCCATCACCTCAACGCGCGGCAGCACGCCGGACCGGTTGTCACGGTTTTCGCGACCGGGCTGAACAATCCGCGCGGGCTGACGTTCGGCCCCAACGGAAACCTCTACGTGGCCGAGGGCGGTCTCGGCGGCTCGCACTCGACCGTCGGCAAGTGCCAGCAGGCGGCGGGCGCGGCCGCGCCCTACACCGGCAGCACCCACAGCCGGAGGCTCGGAGGGCGCATCTCGAAGATCAGTCCATCCGGTGTGGTCACGACCGTGGTGAAGGCGCTGCCCTCGAGCCAGACCAGCGATGCCACGGGGAACCTGGTCAGCGGCGTCTCGAGCGTTGCCTTCATCGGCCACAAGCTCTACGCGTTGCTGGCCGGCGCCGGCTGCTCACACGGCGTCCGCCGGATCCCGAACGGCGTCATCAAGGTCGGCCGGCACGGTTCCTGGAGGATGATCGCCAACCTGAGCGCCTTCCAGATGGCGCATCCGGTCGCCAACCCCGACCCGGAGGACTTCGAGCCCGACGGGACGTGGTACAGCATGATCGCCATTGGCGGGGCCCTGTACCCGATGGACTCCAACCACGGCGAGCTCGACCGGGTCACGCAGGCCGGCCAGATCAGCCGCGTGATCGACATCTCGGCCAGCCAGGGACACGTGGTCCCGACGGCGCTGGTTCATCACGGCGCGACTTACATCGCGAACCTGGGCCTGTTCGAAGCCAGCGACCAGGCGGGCGACGAGCACGTGTGGAAGCTCACCAGCCAGCGGACGCTCAGGGTCCGCGCAACCGGGGTGGAGAAGGTCCTCGGGCTCGCCTTCCGCGACGGCAAGTTGTACGCGCTGGAGATGAGCACGAGCGCGGGCGGGCCGACCCCGGGAACCGGGGCGATCGTGCGCGTCAAGCGGCACGGTCCCGCGGAGACGATTGTCTCGGGCCTGGCCTTCCCGACCGGCATGACGGTCGGTCCCGACGGGGCGTTCTACGTCTCCAACCAGGGCTTCCTCTTCGGCGAAGGACAAGGCCAGATCCTCCGCATCCAGCCCTGACCGCCGTAACGGCCCTGGGCCGGCCTCACGGCCGGTCCAGGGCTGCCCGCGCCCGGGCCCAGTTGAGGCGCTGGCCACGCGGTCCGCTGTGACAGGGGCGACGACCCGCGACGTTACCCAAAGGCGGTATACAGGCCGATCGCGTAACAGGCCAGCGCCCCCGCGGTGGCCAGCGCCATCCCGAGGGAGTAGCCGTCGGTGAGCTTGTCCGCGAAGCCGGATCCGAAGCCGGCCGCGAGGATGATCGCCACCAGGCCGGCCACCGAGGTGACGATCAGGGTCGCGTTCCTGGCGATGATCGCTCTGACCAGGACGAAGATGGCGGCGAGGACGAGGAATATGCCGAGCGCGGCATGGATCGCCAGCAGCGCGCCGTTGCCGAAGAACGAATTGTGCCCGGGATGACCCGCGGCCGGCAGCGTGGTGTACAGGTTGACGCCAACGCCCAGGGCGAACTGAATGATCAGCACTATCAGGATGGCCAGGCTGGCCCGCCGCAGGCCCGCCCGGCGGGCTGCCCGCTTCCGGACCGATGACGGGGCTGCCGCCTCAGGGCTCGTCATGTCCGCTCACCTCCAGGCCCTCCAAACGGGCGGGACCACAACTCGGCGACTACGGCATTCCGCCCTCGATACCCCCTTTCGTGACGCTTAAGGTAAAGCCCCCTTAAATTGATCGTCACGACCTGTCAGCGAGCGTACGTCGACGTCGCGGAGAAGAGGCCATCACCGGCGGTGCGACTCCGGCGCGCTGTCGCCGGCCGGGGGCGCGTCGGGGGAGGCAAGGCGGAGGTCGACCCGGGCGGCCTGGATGCGCTCCTGCTCGTGGGCGAGCAGGGCCATCGCGCGGGCGTCGGCCGGCGTGGGCCTGTTCACGTCCAGGGCCCGCGGCCACAAGCGGGCATACCGGACGGCGGCGACCTCGGCCGAGTACACGAGCGCCTGGCTGACCAGGTAGAGCAGCGCGAACATGCCTGCCACGGTGGCGAAGCTGCCGTAGACCGGCCCGGCCCGGCTGACAAGCCTCCCCAGCAGGATCGGCCCGAGGCTGAGCACCAGGGCCACCGCCGCGGCGCCGAGGGCCGCGCCCGGCCAGATGGCGCGGAACGGCGCGGGCCGTGCCAGCAGCAGCCGGGCGCCGAGGAGCAGGATGGCGAAGATGACCAGGGCCGACCCGAGCGCCGCCACGACGCGCTCCGCTCCCGCCAGGTCGGGGATCGCCGTGACCGCCACGGTGAGGGCGCCGACCGCGCCCGCCCCGAGCAGCAGTGCCGCCAGCATCGCGAACACCCGGAGGTAGCGGGGGATGAACCCGAAACGAGAACGGCGTGGGACGGCGGCGACGTTGTTCAGCGTCTGGGACACGGAGAACACGACGCCGGTTCCTGAGAACAGCAAACCGATGAGGCCGGCGATGAACGGCACGGTCGAGGTCGGCAACGTGGTCACCGCGTGGTCGACCGTGGATTGCAGCACCGGCGGCACGATCGCGCCGATGAGCCGCACGCGCAGCTCCGAGTTCGCCGCCAGCACCCGTGACAGGACCGCCACCCCGAGCAGCAGCAGCGGGAAGAGGCTGAGGAAGCCGTAGTACGTGATCAGCGCGGCCTCACGCCCGCCGTCATCGTCTCCGTATTTCTTGATCACCGCGTAGGGGAATCCCAGCACGCCGTGCCGGCGCTGCACGCCGTCCGCCCAGGCGATGACCCGGTTCACCAGTGCGCCCAGGCTCGCAAAGTTCATGCCCCAGCCTCCCAACCGGGCTGGCGCGTTGGCTACTCACAGGCGGTCATGGCTTCGGCCTGGCGCCGAGGTCGGGGCGGAGCTGGCCGCTTGACGTCGGTGAAGCGCCGTGAGCGTTACGGCCGTGCGTCCCCAGCAGCGACCTTGTGCTCGATGCAGCTCAGCAGGTGATGGTAGGAGTCGCAGAACGCGCGGACGCCCTCTCGCTCAAGCTCCGCGGTGATGGCGGCCAGGTCGAGCCCGGCTGCCGCGGCCGCTGCCAGGATCCGTTCCGCACCTTCGGGGTCGGCGTCGAGCGTGCGCGCCACCTTGCCGTGGTCGGCGAAGGCCCGCAGCGTATGGTCGGGCATCGTGTTGATCACGTCGGGGCCGATCAGTTCCTCGATGTAGAGCACGTCGGAGTAGTCGGGGTTCTTGGTGCCGGTGCTCGCCCACAGCGGCCGCTGCCGCCTCGCACCAAGATCACGAAGCCGCTCCCAGCCGGGACCGGCGAACTTGGCCAGGTAACGCTGGTAGGCGACGCGGGCGCTGGCGACCGCGACCTTGCCGCGGGCCGGCGAGCCCGCGTCGAGCTGCGCGTCGGCCTTGGTGTCGATGCGCGACAGGAAGAACGACGCCACCGAGGCGATCTCGTGTACCGGCTCGCCCGCGTCGGCGCGCGCGGAAAGGCCGCGCAGGTACGCGTCGATCACCTGCTCGTAGCGCTCGATCGAGAACAGCAGCGTGATGTTGATGTTCACCCCGCGCCGCGTCAGCTCCTCGATCGCGGGCAATCCCGCGGCCGTGCCGGGGACCTTGATCATCACGTTCGGTCGGCCGAGCCGCTGCCACAGGCTGGTTGCCTGCGCGATGGTCGCCTCGGTGTCGTCGGCAAGATCGGGGGTGCACTCGAACGAGACGAACCCGTCGCTGCCCCGGCTGTCCTCATATGCCGGGTGCAGCAGGCGCGCGGCCGCGCGGATGTCGTCGAGCGCGAGCGAGAAGAACAGCTCTTGCAGGTCGCGCTCCCCGTCGGCAACCAGCTCGCTCAGCTGATGGTCGTAGCGGTCCGAGTCGGTGATCGCCTTGGCGAAGATCGTGGGGTTGGACGTCGCGCCGGTGACGCTGTAGTCCTCGATCAACTCAGCGAACCCGCCGGTCTCGAGCAGCTCGCGGGAGAGCGTGTCCAGCCAGATGGATACGCCCGCCTCCCGGAGCCGTCGCAGGTTGGGGTTGGGTGCCACGGCGGTCCTCCGCTCAGGTGCCTGCCGCGAACTCGCCGGCCAACTCGGCGAGCGGGATGCCGGGATCGGTCAGCGCACCCACCTTGACCTGCTGGCGCGAGCGGATCAGCGCTTGCACGTCCTCGTTCACATCCCAGACATTGACGTTCATGCCGGCCGTGACCCGCCCGTCACGCAGCCAGAAGGCGACGAACTCGCCACCGGCGCGATCGCCACGGAACACGACCTCATCCCATTGCGGCGCGTATCCCGAGTATTCCATGCCGACGTCGTACTGGTCAGAGTAGAAGTACGGGATGTTGTCGTAGCTGAGCTCCTGGCCGAGCATCGCCTGCGCCGCCGCGGGACCCTGGTTGAGCGCGTTCGCCCAGTGCTCGACGCGGATCGGCTGCTCGAAGAACGGGTGCCACGCGTTCGCGACGTCGCCCGCCGCGAAGATGCCCGGCGCGGCGGTCCGCAGGTTGGCGCCGACCACGATGCCGTTATCGACCGTCAGGCCGGCGTCGCTGGCCAGGCCGGCGCGCGGCACGACGCCGATGCCGACGACGGCGAAATCGCACTCGACCCGGCGGCCGCTGGCGGTGCGCACCCCCGTGACCGCGCCGGTGCCCTCGAACGCCTCGACCCCGTCGCCGAGCAGGAGCTCGACGCCATGCTGATCGTGCACGTCCCGGTAGAAGCCTCCGACCTCGCGGCCGAAGATCCGCTCGTTTGGCAGCGCTTGCGGGTCGATGACGGTGACCTCAAGCCCGCGCTGGCGCGCCGAGGCGGCGAACTCGCTGCCGATCCAGCCGGCGCCGACCACCGCGACCCGAGCGCCGGGGCCGAGCCGCGCTCGCAGCAGGTCGCAGTCGGCCAGCGTGCGCAGATAGTAGACGCCGTCGAGGTCCGCACCGGGAACGCGGAGCCTGCGTGGCTCGGCTCCGGTCGCCAGCAGCAGCCGGTCGTAGCCGAGCTCACCGCCACCGTCCAGCGTCACCCGCGACGCGCCGGGCTCGACCGCGGTCACCGTCACGCCGGTGACAAGCTCGATGTCCTGCTCCGCGTAGAAGCTCCCCGGGTGCACGTAGGCATTCGCGCGCTCGGACTCGCCGCGCAGGTAGTCCTTTGTCAGCGGTGGCCGCTCATAGGGGCGCTCCGGCTCGGCGCCGATCAGCACCACCCGGCCGTCGAAGCCACGCGTGCGCAGCTCCTCCGCGGCCTTGGCGCCGGTAAGGCTCGCGCCAACGATCATGAACACCGGCTTCGTCATCGGATCCTCTCTTCGGTCAAGCTCACGCGCCGCCGCGTGAGCGATGCGGAGGCCGGATCCGGCCGGCACACCGTCCCAGTTCTAACGAATATCAAAGTTGACGATAGACCTGGGGCGGTAATTTAGTCAATCATCTTGTCCTATAGAAGCGCCACCGGGCACCCCAAGCCGCCAGCCGCGACGTGATCATCGGATCGGTGCACACCTGGCTACAGCAAGGTCATGATCACGATCGAGGCGCGCCGTAGCCGCCGGTACCTCCTCGGCCCTGTCGTGCGCTCCCGTGTAGCACCAGACGATGCCGCCCACCTTGCGGCCCCAGAGTTGCTCCGGAAACGGCGGTTCCGTCGCCGGTGATCACTGACTCCCCCAGGAGAGACACATGCAACATGTCGCGATGGCCTCCAGACACCTCAGGGTAAACGCAAGCCGCCCCGATTCCCACCGCCCGAACCTCCCGGCTGCCCGGGACGGACCCACGTGAGCATGATTGGCTCACCGTGGCAGGGCGCTGACGGAAGGGGCGGCCATGACAGGAATCGCGGCGGGCGGAACGCGGCCGAAGACACCGGCAAGAGCCGAGGGGAGGCGCCGTGCCGCCGGGATATACGGCGCCATCATCACCGCCGCGATCCTGGACACCGCAAGCGGCCGCATGCCTACCTATTCGCTCGTGATCGCGGTGGTGGTCACGCTGGTGGTGTACTGGCTCGCCGAAGAGTACGCCGAACTGCTGGGCGAACAGGTAGAGGACGGCCACCTGCCGACCTGGGCTCGCATACGGGAGACGCTGGCCGCGACCTGGCCGATGGTCAGCGCGTCCTTCGCGCCGCTGCTGGCGGTGGTGGTGGCGCGACTGGCCGGGGCCTCGGCCCTGGTGGCCGCCAACGCCGGGCTGGTGGTGGCGGTCGTGCTGCTGGCGGCCCACGGGTGGTCCGCCAGCCGTGCGTCCAAACTGCGGGGTCGGCAGCTGCTGCTCAGCACGTCGATCGCGATCGGGCTGGGGCTGGCGATGATCGGGCTGAAGGACCTGGTCCTGCTCAACCTGCACTGAGGCCCGTCCACGCCGCCCGGCACGCAGGCTCCACGGCACGCAGGCTTCACGGCGCGACCAGGCAGCCGCAGTGCCGTGCGCATATGATCTCCCTCTGTGCAGGCAACCAACCTGGCGCAGGTGGCGGACGAGCTGTACGGACTTGCCCCCACCGAGTTCCGGACCGCCCGTGACGAGCGGGCACGCCAGGCACGCGCGGCCGGGGAAGCCGATCTCGCTGAGGCGATCAAGAAGCTGCGCCGGCCGACGGTCAGCGCGTGGCTGGTGAACCTGCTGGTCCGCGAGGCTCCCGATCAGATACGGGAGCTGCTGGAACTCGGCGCGTCGCTGCGTGAGGCGCAACAGGCCCTCGCGGCAGACCGGCTGCGGGATCTGTCCGTGCAGCGCCGTCAGCTGATTGGGGCGCTCTCTCAGCAGGCCAAACGACTCGCGACGGAGGCGAGTCAGTCGCTCAGCGCGCAGGTCGAACACGAGGTACAGGACACCCTCGAGGCCGCGCTCGCCGATTCCGGCATCGCCGACGCGGTCGGTTCGGGCCGGCTGACCAGGGGCCTCTCCTACGCCGGCCTGGGGGAGGGCGTCGGTGTGGACGATGCCGTCGCTGTGTGGGCCGCGCCGGCCGAGGAGCAGGTAGCCGCGCCTCGCGCCCGCGGGCCTGGCAAGCAGGCGGCGCCCGTCACGCGGGAGACGCGGGAGCATCCGGCCACCTCGCGGCCCGCGCGGGCAGCCGGCACAGCCGGACGCGGCCGGCGCACGACGGAAGAGGCCGGACGCGACCGCCGGGAGGCGGAGGCGGCCGAGCGGGACCGGCGGGAGGCGGAGGCGGCCGAGCGGGAGCGGCTCAGAGCCGAGGCGGCCGAACGTGACCTGCGGGAGGCCGACGAGGACGCCCGCGACGCACAGGACGTGCTGGACGCGGCCGAGCGGGATGTCAGCGGCGCACGCGATCAGCACCAGGACGTCGTGCGGCGGACCGAGGACCTGGAGCGGCAACTGAACCAGCTCCAGGAGGAATCGGCTCAGATCCTGCGGGTCCTTCGGCAGGCCCAGCGGCGCCGGGACATCGCCGCCCGCGCGCTGGACGGGGCGCTTCGCCGCCTGGCCCGGGCGCAGGCGAAGGTTACCGGCGGCGGTGCTCCCTCCGGGCGATGAGCAGCGACTGGGCGCCGGCACCGACCTGCCCGCGGGTGTCGGAAAGCACGGACGTGGCCAGGCCCGCCCCGCCGCTGGAGATCACGGTCCGCGCGTCGAGACAGATCCACTCGCCGACGGCCTCGCGATGCAGGTGGACGGTGAGCTCGGGGTTGATGAAGCGCCACTGCCGCAGGTCGAGTTCGCTGGACACACCGTTGCCGCTGTCGGCGACGGCGAGTACCCGCTCCAGCGGGCCCGTCTCCTCGCCGGGCACGAGCGGGTAGCGCATCCGCGCCCAGACCGTCGCGGGGCCGGGCTGGGTGAAGCTGCCGCGCACGGGCCGCCATTCGATGGCCGACAGGTATCCGTCTACCCAGCCGCTGGCCACCGCCGGTCGCAAGGCCTCATCGGGCAGCGCGGGCGGGGCGGTCCGGGGCGACACCGGCGGGCTGTCGGTGCGCAGCACGCGCCAGGCGGTGGCGCGCGCCACGTCGCGGCCATCCGCGCTGGCCACCGCCTCCAACAGTTCCACGCTGCGGCCCGGGCGGGCCATCCGGGCGCGCACGCGGACCTCCCCGACCGGGATGGCGCCCAGGATCTCGCAGGTGAAACGCGCGATGATCATGTCGCCGCGGGGCTCGCACCGCTGGATCGCACGGCCGAGGAGCGCGCTCGGCGGACCGCCGTGCTGGGCCCGCGCATCCCACGGCCCGGTCGTGCGGGACGTGGCCAGCCACAGGTCCTGGCCGGCGGGGACGTAGAAGCTGTCGGCCACGGCTGGATGTTACCTAGCGGCCGCCGGCCAGGTTGCGGCTGCGCTGCTCGGCGCCCATCTCGCCGTAGGGGTAGTCGGCTGCGCCCGGGTCGCTGACGGCGTCCAGGTCGGCGGTTTCCTGGGGGGTGAGATGAAGACCGGCCGCGCGGAGGTTGCCCTCGAGCTGCTCGGTACTGCGGGCGCCCAGGATCGTGGAGCTGACGGCCGGCCGGCCGGTCACCCAGGCCAGTGCGATTTCGGCCATGGTCACGCCGCGGTCCGCGGCGATCTTGCGCACCGCGTCAACGACCCGCCAGGTCCGCTCGGTGCCCCGCCGGCCGTAGGCCTCCATGCCCCGGCCGGGGTCCTCGCCCAGCCGGGTCGCGCCGGCCGGGCGCGCGTCCCGCTGGTACTTGCCGGAGAGCCAGCCGCCGCCCAGCGGGCTCCACGGCAGCAGCCCGATCCCGGCGTCCACGGCGGCCGGCACGATCTCCCACTCGATCTCGCGCACCAGCAGGCTGTACTGCGGCTGCAGGGTCACCGGCCCGGCTATGTTCATCGCCCGGGCCAGGTGCACCGCCTTGGTCAGCTGCCAGCCGGTGAAGTTGGACAGCCCGTAGTAGCGGGTCTTGCCGGCCCGCACGAACTCATCCAGCGTCCGCAGCGTCTCCTCCAGCGGAGTCCACGGGTCGAACGCGTGCACCTGGTACAGGTCCACCGCGTCCAGGCGCAGCCGCCGCAGCGAGGCGTCCAGGGCCCGGGTCAGATGACGCGCGGACAGCCCGGACCCGTTCGGCGCGTCATCGAGCGGGAACCGGCCCTTGGTGGCCAGCACCACCCGTTCGGTGATCTCGGCAGGCCGGCTGGCGAACCACCCGCCGATGATCTCCTCTGATCTCCCGGTGCCATAGGCGTTGGCCGTATCGACCAGGGTCCCCCCGGCCTCCAGGAACCGGTCGAGCTGCCGGTGCGCCCC
>Ga0081540_1002244_pt1 | contig 15910 bp, 19 predicted proteins | sample TabmetS2T1R1_FD_71024 | JGI IMG/M metagenome (GOLD analysis project Ga0081540, IMG submission 71024) | Tabebuia heterophylla rhizosphere microbial communities from the University of Puerto Rico - S2T1R1 | ecosystem: Host-associated > Plants > Roots > Rhizosphere ... | reverse complement strand
CCAGAACGTGGACACCAGCGGCGTCGATGACAGGAACCTGGCAGATCAGGGCCAGGGCGGCGGCGACCAAGGCACGGACGGTTCGGACTTCGGCGACTTCGGCGACGGGGGCGGGGACTTCGGCGGCGGAGACTTCGGTGGTGGGGACTTCGGCGGCGGGGGCGACTGGTAGCGGGCGACCGGTAGCGGGCGACCGGTAGCGCCAGGTCGGCCTCTCGTCACCAGTGCTCGCGGTGCACCAGCTCGTTGAACGGCTTGCGTTTGAGGTTGTCGATCGGGCGCAGCGGCCCGTCCTCGGGATACCCGAGTGCGATCATCCACTCGACGTTGCGATCGTCCGGAACCCCGAGGATGAGGCGTGCGGCGTCGTGGTCTCCGATGGCCGAGTGCCCGGTGCCGATGCCCAGGTCCGCCGCCGCAATCATGATCGCGTAAGTGACCTGGCCGAGGTCGTACTCCAGGAGCTCGCGGTCACGACCCGGCTCGGCCTGCGGGCTGACGAGGACGATCGTCGCCGCCGAGCCCGCGACGTGGCGAGCGCCCTGCCACACCGTGCTGAGCCGATCGAGCCGATCCCGCTCCGTGACGACGACGAAGTCCCAGTACTGCCGGTTGCCGGCCGAGGGCGTTCGGCGGGCGGCTTCGAGGACGCGGTCCAGGTCCTGCGGCGGGATCCGGCGACCGTCGTACTGGCGGACGTTGCGTCGTGATCGGATGGCGTCCCAGGTCTCCATGGTGGGACCGTAACGGCCATCGCGCCGAGGAGCGCGCGTAGCCTGAGCCTGCGAGGGTCGGCGCCATCGGGCTCGCGCCGCGAGGGCCTCTAGCTCAATGGGTAGAGCAGCGGACTTTTAATCCGTGGGTTCCGGGTTCGAGCCCCGGGAGGCCTACTCTGATCAGGCATTATGCTGAGGTACATGCTTAATCGATCATGCTCGTGACGCAAACGGCTCGTGTCACGCCGTGGCCACCGGTAGCTCTGACACCGCAGCTGGACACCGGCCGAGTCCTGACCGACCTGGGCCGCGCACCGGCCAGCTCCACGACCATGAACCCGAGCACTGCGCGTCCTCCCGCGCCGGTGGGGGCGATCGCGAATGTCCCGAAAGATGGGTGTCTCTCCACCTGACGCTCGGTCATCAAGGCACCTGCACCACTGAGGGCTCGACATCGTTCCCTTGGACAGCGTCCCGCGCGATGTCGGCGGCTCGGTGCGGGATCGCCGCCGCCAGGCTGAAGACGGCGAGGAACGAGTAGTAATACACGGCGACCCAGAACCCACGAGGGTTGGTCATGACGAAGTCCGGGCCGGCGATCGACTCCGCGGCGAGCGCCCAGATCGGAACAGCCGTGAGAACGAGGACACCGCACATCGCTCGGCCCCAGCGTGGGCCCCGTCCGGAGAGGGCGTATCCCCCAGCCATGGCGTACAGCGGTACGCCGAGCGCTCCCCCGCCTATGCCGTCCTCGAAGATGCCGAGCACCTGGAGCGGCCCTTGGCTGAAGAGGACAGCCGTGAACAACAGCGGCGACAGGGCCAGCCAGCGCCAGCCGCGACGCCCGCCCGTCCTCCGCAGGTGTTCGGCCCACCCCAGGAGCATTCCGACCACAAGACCGGGCAGGAGGACGTAGCCGGTGGTGCCCGCCCAGCTCACGCTGGAGTCGTCGGTGACCTGGGCCATGAAGCCCCGGAGCCCCGCGGCCCAGGCGAGACCACAGGTCCCGCCACCGATCACGAGCGCGGGAGCGTTTGACCGCGCTCTTTGCTGAGTCATGGGACCCACCGCCGTTCTTGTCGGTATCTGCCTCACGGCCTCAGCCCTGGTCGGAAGGCGACGGCGCACACCGCCGCGCCGCTGAGCGCGACTCCCAGCCACACGGTCCGTACGGCGTGCGGGAAGTCACCGATCGGGTAGACGCTGCCCCAGCTGAACATCCCTGAGAGCGTCACCGGCGCCACCGCGGCCAGCGCCACCACCGGGGCGAGCACCGCGCCGGGGGTCGACACCAGCCGTCGGGAGGCCAAGGCCGCGGAGCCTACGACCAGGATGAGGGTGGCCCCACCTATCAGCCACCAGCCCGGCCGCACGAACGCGACGTCGCCGGGTCGCACCGCCACCACGACGACCCAGACCGACAGCGGCAGCAGCGTCACACCGAGCCGCGCGCTGCGTCGCCAGCCCGCACCGCGCGGCGTCACCGCGACCACCGCGAGGGCGTCCTCGTCGTAGACGAACGCGGCCGCTCCGGCACAGCAGGCGAGTACGGCGGGCGCGAGCACCCCGGCCACGTCCGGCCAGTGCACCACGAGCAGTGCGGTGGCAGCGGCCGCTGCGCAGCACGCGAGGACGGGGAGCCAGGCGACGCCGTGACGCAGGTACCAGAGCCGGGCGCTCACGCCGACACCCTGGACGGGTTGGGTTCGGAGTCCCGGTTGTCGTGGTTGCCCGTCGTGGCTGCCAGGGTGAAGAGCACGAGCGCGCTCGCCGCGACGGCCGCGACGAGAGCGCGGAACCATGGTGTCCGGGCGGTGCGGTCGTGCCACATCGCGCCCAGGACGGCGAGGACGCAGAGGGCCACCATGTAGCCGAGGTAGGCGCCGGGGTTACCGGCGATCAGGGTCTGGGAGCCGTCCGCGTTGTCCCCGGTGCTGAAGATCGCCCACGGCACCCACAGCCGCCACTCGGAGGTGCTGGTCTCCAGCAGCGGGGTCTGGCCGAGCAGGCTCACCACGATGAGGGCCACCACCGCCACGGCCGAGGCACCTCGGAACCGGAGCCAGCGGCCCGTCAGGACGCCCAGCAGCGCGCCGCCGAGACAGGCGACCGGGCACATCAGCAGGATGCTCCACACCTGCCAGTCGGGCAGGGTCCCGAACCACCACTCCTGTCGGGCCACGCCCTGGACCTGCGCGAGGATCACCAGGACGACCACGAACGCCAGCCCGGCCAGGAAAGCCGGGATGCCGGTCGCGGCGAGCGCGAGCGTCCGGCGAGCCTCGGTGCTCGGGGCCGTGGCGACAGCCTCGAGGGCGACCTCGGTGGAGCTGGTGAGCCGCGCCGCGGCAATCACGCTGGTCAGCCCGATGTAGAACGCACCTAGCAGCGGGAGCGTGAGCACGACCGGGACTCCCTCATCCTTGTTCAGGGCCACGAAGAGCCCCAGCACCACGAAGGCGAGGATGACGCCGAGCAGGAAGACGGGGTGACGCGCCATCCGGCGTGCCTCGATGACGGCCATCGCACGGTGACCGGCCAGGCCGGACGCGGGCACGGAAAGACCGCTCACGGTCGCTCCAGGTGTGATCGGAATGAGTGGGCCGGAATGAGCCGGGCCGGCAGGTCAGGCGGGGGCGCGGAGCCGCTGCGCATCGGGCCCGAGCATCAGCAGGTAGGCGTCCTCGAGGGTCGGCTCAGCCGGGTCCGCAGCGGCCGGCGCCGTACCACCGACCACGTGATGGCGCCCGGTGCCGGTCCGCCAGCTGACCAGCGCGTCGTCGCCGGGCTCGTCGGCCAGCCAGACCCGACCGACGGCGGTGGCGACCAGGTCGGTGACGGCGCCGTCGAACCTGACGGTTCCACCGGCGAGCACGACCACGCGCTCGCAGAGCGCCGCGACGTCCTCGGTCTGGTGGGTGGACAGCAACACGGTCGAGCGGTGGCCGAGGGTGGAGAGCGTGCGCCGCAGGTCCGCGCGCTGCGCCGGGTCGAGACCGGTGGTCGGCTCGTCGAGGACGACCAGCCGCGGGTCGCCCAGCAGCGCCTGCGCCAGCCCCACGCGCCGACGCTGTCCGCCGGAGAGCTTGCTCACCCGGGTCGTCGCCTGGTCGGTGAGGCCGACGAGGTCCAGTACCCGTCGCACCTCCCGGGTCCGGCGCTCGCGGTCGTTCCACTCCTTGAGGACCGCCACGTACTCGACGAAGCCGAAGGCCGTCATGTCCGAGGGGTAACCCAGCTCCTGCGGCAGGTAGCCGAGCTGCCTGCGTACGGCGGTCACCTCGGCGTGGGAGTGGTGCGGGTCGCGGCCGAACAGCCGCACCTGCCCGCTGTCGGCGGCGATCGAGGTGGCGACCAAGCGCAGCAGCGTGGTCTTGCCGGCCCCGTTGGGGCCGAGCAGCCCTGTCACCCCGTGGTCGAAGGCGAGGTCGACGTCGGACAGCGCATGCTTGCGGCCGTACCGCTTGCCCACGCCGGTGAGCTCGACGGCGCTCCAGGACTGGTTCACAGCGCCACCCCCCGCTGCCGGTCGATGCCCAGCCGGACCGCGATGACCGCACAGGCGGCGAGGGCCAATACGAGGTAGACGCCCTGCTGACCGGCTTCGACCGGCCAGGACGGCCCCAGGCCGCGGCGCGTCGAGGCGACCACGACGGAGGACCAGCCGAGCAGCACGACGGTCGCGGCGACCCGCGGGCCGACGAACCCGGCCAACGCCAGCAGCACCGGCACCAGGGCCAGAGCCGGACCCAGCCACGCGGCAGCGAGCCACAGGGGCCCGGGGAGTGCGAGCCCGAGCAGGGCGGTGAACGGCAGCACGGAGACCAGGACCGCGAGCGTGCGCAGCAGGATCAGCCTCGTGCGGCCGTACGGGGCGGTGGCGACCAGCGCCTCGAGCGAGTCCTGGCGCGGGCCGTAGGCGGCGGCGACCCCGAGCACCGGTGCGAGCGGTGCGACGAGGAGGAAGGGCGCGAGCGCCGTGCCGCCGGACAGGTATGCGGCGAGGGTCGCGAAGGACAGGGACAGGAAGGCCCCGACGAGCCAGGCGCTGCGCAGGGAGGCCGCGGCAGCGAGCAGCACCGCCGTGGGCTCCGGGAGCCCGAGCCGCCTGGCCAGCCGGATGGGGACCGGGAGGGGCGGTCGCTCGACGGCGTCGCGGATGCCGGCCCAGGTGCGCTCGACCAGCCGCGGCTCAAGCAGGTGACTCACTGATCTCCGGCAGCTCCCGCACCGGTTGACGTGCTGTTCGACCGAGGCGCCGGTGACGGCGTCGAGCGCGCCGGCGAGGTAGCTTGACAGCAGCGCCGGGTCGGCGTGCCATCCCTGTGTCTCGGTGGTCATCGCCATCCCTCCTGCGGCTCGGCGAGCGCGGCCCTCAGCTGCGCCTTGGCACGGTGAAGCCGGGTCTTCACGGTGTTCTCGCGGACGCCCAGCAGGCGGCCCGCCTCCTTCGTGGTCAGACCGTCGAGGACAACCGCCTGCACCACCGAACGGAACTCCGGCGACAGTCGCCGCAGCGCCGAGGCCAGATCGCCGTACTCGATTCCGAGGAGCACCAGGTCCTCGGCCGAGGGGAGCACGTGCCGCGGCCCCGCTGGGACGTCCCACTCCGGAAGGAGCACGACATCGTGGCGAGAGCGCAGCCTCGACACCATCCGCCGGAACGCGATGCCCCACAGCCACGCCCCGACCTCGCCGTCGTGACGGAATCGCCGCGCGTCCTTCCAGAGCGCGACGAAGGTGTCCTGGACGACCTCGACGACGACCTCGGGGTCGTTGCAGCGGCGGAGCAGCCGGGCGTGCAACCACGCGCCGTGCCGCTCGTAGAGCTCCCGCAGCGCGCCCGTCTCCCCGTCCGCCACCGCAGCGACCAGCGCCGCGTCGGTGACCGTCGGGATGATGCCCATGCTCTCACTGTCGCAGCGACGACGCGGTTCGGTTCCCGGCTGCCGGGGTCAGATCCCCACACTCCGGCATGGCGTCGGACTTCTCGCACGAACGGTGGCGTCAGACGCTGCGCTCCGCAACCGTCGCGATCAACGGCACCGTCCAGACCTTCCCGCCCGCGATCACCGACCACCAGCGGGCGCTCCTGAACGCTCCCACGCAGCCCCGGAGTCACGCACTAAACGATTCAGGCAAATCGGGCGTCTCCCTACGCTGCCCTTCGCGGGGCCGATCCTCAAGGCGTACATCGAGTTGGTCGAACCGTCGTCGTTCCAGTCGACGTCCTGCCCGAGGGCATATGCGATGACTGCCGGAGCTCAAGCCTTGTCCTCGTCAATAGTCAGCGACCACGGTTCGTATTCTCGGGCGAGCCAGCCTTTGATCATCCAGACTGGGCGGGACCCGTTCAGCCTAGATAGGGTCAAGGAAACTCTGTGGCGAGCCCCGGTCGAGCACCGAGAGCTGGCCGAAGCCGTTGGGCTGGCCAGCCGTGTGTGACACGGGTTGTGACGCGAACTGGCGCGCACGGCAGCAACTCCAGCGCGGTCCTGCGACCTGAGTCGCCCCGGATGGTCGGAGCAACTGCCGACTGAGCGCCGCCTACAGTTCGAGCATCGCGGCGGCGACCTCTGCGGCGGCCGCGTCGGGAATCGCGGTCGCGGCGTCTTCGAGCACCAGTAGCCGCGCGCCGGGGATCTCACGCGCGAGCGCCTCGCCATTGCCGACCGGGAAGAACGGGTCGCGACGACCATGCACCACGAGCGTCGGTATCGCGAGCTCGGGCAGGCGCTCGCGCCAGCGCGGTTCGCAGTCGAGCGTGGCGAAGACCGTGCCCATCTGGTTGGCCATCTGGACCGCGGGCTGCGCGCTCTGCGTGCGGTCGAAGATGCGCTCGGCGACCTCGCGCGCCGCCGCGGGGTCGTCGCCCCGCAGCTCCGCGCGGGCGGCGGCGAAGTCGGCGACGGAAGCGCGATCTGACCAATCCGGCATCGGGAGCGCGAACACGCGCTCCATCGTCGCTGAGTCGTGGTCGGGCAGGTCGTCGTCGACCCGCCCCGGTGCTACCGGCCGCGTCCCGGCGAAGGTGAGGGCCGAGAACGCGCCCGGATGGTCCAGCGCGGCGACCTGAGCGACCATCCCGCCCACGCCGATCCCGGCCAGGTGCGCCGGCCGGTCGTCGAGGCCACGGGCGAGGGCGGCCGCGTCGGCGGCGAGATCGCGCAGCGTGTACGTCGGCGCCTCGGGGTCGGCGCTCGTCGACGTGCCGACGTCGCGCAGGTCGTAGCGCACGACGTGACGGCCGCCCCGACCCAGGGCCTCGCAGAGCGCGTCGGGCCAGGACAGCATGGTCGGCCCGCCCGCGAGCAGCACCAGGGGTGCTCCTGCCTCACCGAAGTGCTCGACCCCCAGCCGGACGCCGTCCGGGGTGCAGAACGAACCGACCATCGCAGGCATCGTCTCTCCTCGATCGACGGGACGGCGCTCTCCGCGTCGCCCGGACCCTGACACGTAGACCCGACAAGACGGCCGGACTCATCGTCGCTCACTGAGTGATATCCCTTGTGCGGCACCCGACACGTGCCGTCGTCGCCGAACTCGGGACGCTTGGCCACCTCGGCCCGGATCCGCCGTGGACCCACCGCGGATGCGCTCAGCGCATCTCGCACACCACCCGTGGCGGACCGACTCGCCGGCGTCGTCAGGGAGCGCCTGGACCTCAAGGACTCAGGCGCCCCTCCTCCCACTCCTGGGCCCGGCTCACTCCGGGACCTCCCGGCTGCGGGTCAGCAGCCGCTGCACGGACAGCACGGCGTAGCCGGCCAGGGTCATCCCGACCAGGTTGACGCCGAGCTGGAGGGCGGACCCGGCGACCTCGCCGGCGTCGGCGAGCGCGAGCGCGACACCCAGGTTGCCCGCGGCCGGCACCGTCGTGACCGAGATGAAGACGCCGACGAGCACGTTCGACCGGCCGGCCGTCACGGACAGCACGCCCGCGGCCCCCGCCAGCAGGGCCACGACGAACGACCACCGGTCGGGCCGCCAGATGTACTCGGTGAGCGGTCGGGGCCGGGACAGATCGGCGGGGGAGATCCAGCCCAGGCCGCGGGCGGCGAGCGCGAGCAACGCGGTCACCGTGATGGCCAGCGCGAAGCCGAGCACGAGGAGGCGGACCGCCCGAGCGGCCAGCCGCCACCGCCGGAGCACGAGCGCAACGGCGAGCGCGGAGACCGGCCCGAACTCCGGGCCGACGACCATCGCGCCCACGACGAGCACCGGCGAGTCGGTGATCACGGCGACCGCGGCGATGGTCGTCGCCAGGCAGAGGAAGGCGTGGTACGACCACGAACTGCGGGTGTCCTCCTCGGCGCGACCGAGGACGATCTCCCAGACGATGGCGTCCTCCGGTGCCCCGGGCGCAGCTCGCTCGGCAAGCTCGGCCCGAAGGCCCGGCATCGCCTGGACCTCCTCGATCGCCACGCTGGTGTCGACGCTCCGCGGGTCCACGCCCAGCGTGCGCAGCCCGTGCAGGACGGGCGACACCGCCTCGCGGGCGACGTCGAAGAGCACGGCGTCCCCGGGGGGTACGACAGCGGCGTCGGGCAGCACGAGCAGGTTCGTCACCGTGGGCAGGTCCGAGAGGTGGTTCCGGACGGCGGGCGTGAGCCGCGGCGGCAGCACGAGGCGGACGTGGAACATCTACAGCTTCCGCAGCCGGATCCGCTGCACGTCGTGGTCGGCGCCCTTGGTCAGGACCAGCGTCGCCCGCGGCCGGGTCGGCAGGATGTTCTCCACCAGGCTGCGCTCGTTGATCGTCCTCCAGATGTGGCCCGCGGTGCGGACGGAATCGTCGTCGCTCAACGCGGCGTACCGGTGGACGCACGGCTCCGGCCGGCTGAGCGCCGTCTCCCAGCAGCCGCAGGGAACCGTCACGCCCTGTCGGCCGACGACGTACCGGGCCGGCTGGAGGACGTTGACGTCGCTGACGAACCGGAGCAGCGCCCGCCGGTCGTACGACTCCGGGAAGCCCTTGCGCTGCAGCAGCCCGCGCCGCTCGCGCTCGGCGTTCGGGAGCAGGAAGCCGTCGGTGGTGACGAGTTCCACCCGCGGCGTTCCCGGCCAGCGGGACAGCAGCTCCCGCAGGATGCCCGCGGTGGCCGACTTGCCCACGGCCACCGACCCGGCGATCCCGAGCACGAACGGGGTCCGCTCCGGGGCCTCACCGAGGAACGTCGAGGTCGCGGCGTGCAGCCCCTCGACCCCGCCACGTAGAGGCGGATGAGCCGGGACAGCGGCAGGTACACCTCCTCCACCTCGCTCAGGTCGATCCGGTCGCCCAGGCCGGACAGCCGGCCCAGATCGTCCTCGGTGAGCGTCAACGGGGTGCTGGCGCGCAGCCGGCTCCACGTGCTGCGGTCGAACACGGCGTACGGGGCTGGCGACCGGGAGGCGCTCGTTCCCGTCCGCCGCCCCCCGATCGGGCGAGTCGACGTCGTATGGGGCCGGCACGCGAGGCATTGTGCACCCCCACCCAGGTGAACGCCGCCGCGCGAGGCACGGGATGGATCTCGTGCCTCGCTAGGCTCAATGAGTGATGGGGCTGGCAGGGGCGAGCTACTTCTGGCTCAACGTCGAGGGTGAGCCGTTGTGCAGTCAGGGCGCATCTGCCATCGGCAAGCACCTCGGTTCTTCACGTCTGCGACTGAACCACGAGGAATGGCTGGAGGACCCGAAGGACTAGTGCCCGTGGTTGAAGATCCCACAACTGTCCACCTACTCATGACACGGCGCACTGATCACCTTAAAGAGCAGCACGACGTCGAGGTGGGCAGCGTCGTCGAGCCGAGCGGGAGGACGGCGGTATAAGCCCGAAGTGGTGGCCGCTGGTTGCGGCGGCGATTTTCCTCATTGCCTACGCTAAATGATGACTGCTAAGGTTACGGCCGAGCTGGTGGAACTCCGAGAGCCCAACTGCAGTCCCCTCCATTAGTACCCGGCGGGCTTCAACCCAGGCTCAGAGACTGGAACCGGTGGGCCGGCACAGTGCGCCCAGCCTGATCATCTCCACACCTTACCCACCCGAAACGACACTGGGGCGCCCGGCTGTCACCGCAGGAAATGGGCATTGCGATGCGGCATCTCCCAGCTAGCAAGCACAGATAAGAAGGAATCAGAAGCAGTGAGCAGACTCGGTCTTGTCCGCCGGTTCCGGGTTCGAGCCCCGAGAGGCCTACAAACCGCTAGGTCACGACCTGTCCCGCGTCCTGCGAGGTCCCGCGGGGACACTCTAGGGTCACTTTCCTCGGGGCCGAGCATGGACTCAAAACCCTCGGTGGTCTCCCGATCCGTAGGCCGCCGACCGAGGTAGTGGTCCTGCGTCATGCTGACCCGGGCGTGCCCAAGCTGGTCACTGATCTTGCGCGTCGGCACCCTCGCGTCGTTGTCGTCGTTGGGGTCGAGTGGGGTATACCCCCACAGGCGCGGACGACCGCCAGCAGCAGGCATAGGGCTGCGATGCCGAGCACTACACCGATGACTATGCAGAGCTAAGAGTCCAACCACAGAAGAAATGGTCGCTGAGATAGATCACCGCGCCGCTACCGGCGGCCGAGGCGGCGGCATAGCCCGCGGTGTCGAGGAGCACCGATCGCCTATGCAGGTCCTCACGGCCGTCTCCGACTCCCAGGACTAGCACGCCAGCGACCATCACGAGGGTAGCGATGGCGCTGATGATGATGATCACCGGCAGGCCGTGGATCTCCGGTGTGCCCTGCACCGGCCGACGGATGGCCTCGGCGACCACGAACACGCTGACGATTGTGCCGGTCGCGCACGGTCACAGCGATGATCCCAAGAAGGATCGGCGCGCTGTCGGCGAAGTAGTCGCCGCCTGCCGCCACGCCCAGGGAGTGCGTCACCGATCCGCAGTCTTGACCTGCGGCGCAAGCGTCAGTAAGATCACTTACCTCATCTATCGGGCTCGAGGGGTGATCTTGTGGCGGCAGCATTTCGTGCCTACGGACCCTTTGGCTGGTCCACCCTCCATGACCCCTTACTCCCGGGGCAGGCACACGTCTGGGCGCTAGGCCCTTTCGATCCACGCATTTTTGGGGGTTCCATCTCGGTCAGCGCACATCCCGCCGGGCAACAGTCACATCAGGGCTTGGCGGTTGAGCAGCTTTCGACAGCCTACGCGCGCGACGCTGTCGGTGGGGCGGCCGCCAACTTCGTGGTACGAAACGTCAGTGACACGGGCGTGTGGGCCTACCGAGTCTTCGTCGGTTCGATCGACGTGGCATAGGCGGTGACATGATGCGAATATTCGCCATCCATGACGCGCTAGGCAATATCTCGCAAGTGGTCACAGCACCTACGACGGACTCCGCGAAGCCAGTCATCATGACTCCTGCGGGCTTGACGATGACCGAGATTGGCGATCTTCCCGTCGAGGCTGAGTCGCTGGAGAGCCGGGAGAGCCTTGCAGAATTTGTGGCTAATTACGTCGTAAGTGTAGAGGACGTCGGCGTGGCCAGGGTAGTCACACGCGGCCCAGAAAGCAGCAACAGCAGTTGATATTGTCGTACTCCGCGCGGAGGTTCTGGCACTCGATATCGGACCGTTCGCTGATACGGTAGGTAGCGTTTGTGGCTAGGCCGGCAATGTCGCCCTGGCCGTGCTCATCGACCTAGGTGCGGCGTTTGCGGCGCTCGTCGGCAGTCAGCGTTCGCGTACGAGGAGCAACGTGTGTGGCCTGGGCGTCGTCCGCGACCAGCGCCGAGTAACGCTCGCGCAGCAACGTGGCGTGGGAGCCAAAGATCTCGCCTAGCCGCGGAGCCAGCGCGCCGATGTCGCCATAGAGCTGGTCCATCTGGTCAACGACACCAGCGAGTTGCTCGACTCGGTCGGCGTCTCGCGTTGCAGGCTCGGACGACGCAGCTGCCTCGCGGGTCCACACGGCGTCGAGGCCAACTAGCCAGAAAATCAGACTGATGGCACGGACCAGATCTTGAACCTCGTCTAGTGGGACTTGATCGCTTCTATCTGGCATGGGCGTACGTCAGGCACACGTGTTCTGGGTGCCTAGGCCGGGTCTGGACGGGTCGTGACGATATGACCCCGACTCGGCTGAATTAGTGCGTAGGGCTTACCGCACGCTCGTTCGTCTTGCGGCTCCGCGCGGTTCTCGGCGCGGGTTGCGTTCGGGTGATGCTGGCCGCGATGAGGCGACGTCGCTGGTCGCGGACCTGCCGACCGATGAGTTCGCGTTTCGGCTGCAGTCCGTAGGGCATGCCTCTCATCACCGCGCACCTGTCCATCTCCCTCGACGGCTTCGTCGCCGGTCCTCGTCAGAGCGAGCAGAACCCGATCGGCGTCGGCGGCATGGCTCTGCACAGCTGGCACCTTGACGAGCACAAGAGCGACGCCGACCAGCGCGCGACTGATCGCGTCCTGGCGCCGAGAGGCGCCTACGTCATGGGCCGCAACATGTTCGGCCCGGTGCGCGGCGACTGGGGAGCCTCCGACTGGCGCGGCTGGTGGGGGGACGAGCCGCCGTACCACGCGCCGGTCTTCGTGCTCACTCACCATCCACGGGAGCCCGTCTCGATGACGGGCGGCACGACCTTCTACTTCGTCGGCGACTTCGACTCCGCGATCAAGGAAGCGGTCGCGGTCGCCGGGGACCGGACAGTGACCATCGCCGGCGGCGCGAGCGCCGTCCGGCAAGGCCTGCAGCACGGCGTCATAGACGAGATCATGCTCAGCTACATCCCCGTGGTGCTCGGTGATGGTGAGCGGCTCTTCGACGGTGTTCGCCGGCTGCACGCCGAGCCGGTCGAGGTGGGGGCGTCGCCGGTGGCCACCCACGTCGTCTACCGCATCGAACACGGCTAGCGAGGATCTCTCGGCCCGGCGTGATCGCCGGCAAGCCCCCCGGTGCCGTTGGCCCGCGCATGACCGGGCGCGTGGTCGCGGTAGGTGCCGCGCGGCCGATCACCGCCGGACGCCGAGCAGGTCGCGATCCGAGCAGGAGCTCCTTAACGGCGCCGATTCTAAGCTTGCGTCGGCATCGCATCGGCGAGGAGAGCCGGGTGGAGCACGGCATGATCGGCCGGGAGCAGGAGCTCGTCGTGGTCGGGCGCGTCCTCGACCGTGCGAGCGAGGGGCCGGCGGCGCTCGTCATCGACGGCGAGGCGGGGATCGGGAAGACGACGCTGTGGCTCGAGGCGCTGCACGACGCCGGAAGGCGCGGCTTCCGGTTGCTCCGGGCGCGGCCTGCCGAGACCGAGGCGAAGCTGTCATACTCGGCCGTTGCGGATCTTGTCGGCGCGGCCTTCGAGGACGTTGGGGCCGACCTGCCACCGCCGCAGCGGCGCGCGCTCGCGGCCGCGCTCCTCATCGGTGACGCGGAAGGACCCGCCGACGGACGGGCGACGTCGGCCGCGCTCGTCGCCGTCGTGCATGTGCTGGCGTCGCGGGACCCGGTGCTGCTGGCGATCGACGACGTGCAGTGGCTCGACGGGGCATCACAGGAGGCGCTGACCTTCGCGTCGCGACGGCTGCCGTCGAACGTCGCGCTGATCGTTACCCGCCGGACCGGCGTGCCAGGGGAGCTGCCGCTCGGGCTCGCCCGCGCGCTGCCCGGCCATCGGGTGGAGCAGCTCCTCCTCGGGCCGCTCTCGCTCGCGGGGCTCCACCACCTGATCCGCGGTCGCCTCGGCACAGCGCCGTCGCGGCCGCTGCTCATCCGGCTCGCCGAGGCGTCCGGCGGCAATCCCTTCTTCGCTCTGGAGATCATGCGGGCACTCGGACCCGACGGGCCGCTCGACGAGCCGCTGCCGGTGCCACGCAGTGTCGAGGAGCTGGTCCAGGTGCGGCTGGAGGCGCTGTCGCCGGACGCGCGCCGGGTTGCCCTTGCCGCGGCCGCGCTCTCCTACCCGACGGTCACTCTCGTCGTGAGGGCGCTGGCCGGTGAGGGCCACGCGCACGCCGCCCTGGTCGAGGCGGAGGAAGCCGGGGTGCTCGTCACCGACGGGGGCCGGATCAGGTTCGCGCATCCGCTGCTCGCGTCGGGCATCTACCGAGGCGCGTCGCGCGAGCGTCGGCGGCGGCTCCACGAACGACTCGCCGCCGTGGTTGCGGACGCCGAGGAGCGGGCTCACCACCTGGCACTCGGCGCACTCGAGCCGGACGGGGAGGTCGCCGAGGTCATCGAGAACGCGGCCGTCTCGGCACAACGGCGGGGCGCGCACCAGGCCGCCTCGGAGCTGTTCGCCGCTGCGCGCAGGCTGACGCCGCAGGAGCGAACGGCCGAGCTGACGCGGCGCAGCCTCGGCGAGGCGACCGCGCTCCTCGCCGCCGGCGACGTCGAAGGTGCGCATGCGCTGGCGGAGCCCGAGACGGGCGCCACGGACGTGGCGCTGCGTTCCGAGGCGCTTCACCTGCTCGGGAAGACCGCATGGATCAGCGGCAGCGGCTCGCCGCGCGAACACTTCGAGGCTGCCCTGGCGGCTGCGCCCGAGGACCGCGAACTGGCCGCCCGCATCTACCCGGAGCTGGTCTCCTTCTCGACGCACGACCCGCAGCGCGCGGTCGCCTATGCAGAGGCGGCGATGCGCCTCCTGAGCCCCCAGCGCCATCCCGGACCGCTGGCGCAAATCGTCTTCGACCGCTTCTGGGCGCATGTCGGGCTCGGGCACGGTGCGCGCTGGGACCTCTTCGAGCAGTGGCACGCGCTGGAGGCCGAGGCCGGGCCCGACGCACCGAAGACGCCGCTGCCGCTGATCTACTTCTGGTCGATCGACGATTTCGAGGCGGCCCGCGATCGCTATGCCCTCGAGGAGCGCTGGTACCGCGAACGCGGGCAGGATCTCTGGCGGGCGGAGCGGCTGGCGCACCTGGCGATGACCGAACTGCGCGCCGGGGAATGGGACGTCGCGGCACGGTCGATCGAGGAGGCGTGCGAGACGCTCGCGCCGCATGTCGACCAGCCGGGTCCCTGGGGCGCTGCCTTTCGTATCCGCTCGATCGTCGACGCGCACCTCGGCCGCACCGGCCGTGCACGCGCGACGATCGAACCGTTCATCGCGAAGGCCGAGCGCGCCGGACTTGTCCTCTGGGAGGCGCTCGGGCTTTCCACCGTCGCCTTCATCGACTTCGCGGAGGGCGACCACCGAGCCGTCGACCGAACCCTGACCCGGATGCGCGAGCGCATGGGGACCGTCGGTGTGGCGGACTTCGCGCCCGACCACAGCGAGCCCTTCCACGTCGAGTCCTTGGTCGCACTCGGCGAGATCGAGCGCGCACACGACGCGCTCGCGCGTTTGGAAGAGCGTGGCCGGAAGCTACCCCGGCTATGGATCACGGTCACACTTCCGCGTGCGCGCGGGCTCGTGCTCGCGGCAGAGGGCGACGTCCGCGGGGGGCTCGCGGCACTCGACGAGCTCGATCCCGCGGAGGCGTCGAAGCTGCCCTTCGAGTTCGCCTGGAACCGGCTCGTCGAGGGCCGGTTTCACCGCCGGGTCAAGCACAAGAGCGCCGCAACCGTGGCGCTGCGTCAGGCCCTCGCGCTCTTCGAGCGGCTCGGCGCGCGGGCCTGGGCGGAGCGAACACGCGCGGAGCTGGGCCGGGTGGGGGTGCGTCGGGCACCCGACGAACTGACGCCGACGGAGCTGCTGGTGGCTGAGCTCGCGGCGACGGGACTGACGAACCGTGATGTCGCGAGCGCCGCGTTCATGAGCCCGAAGACCGTCGAGGCGAACCTCGCCCGGATCTACCGCAAGCTCGGCATCTCCTCCCGTGCCGAGCTGGGGGCGCGCATGGCCGACGAGCGTCGGCGTGTGGAGACGCAGACGTAGGGAAACACCTGATTCCCCAGCGACGGCCGGTCCCTACGGTCGTCGCCGTGACACGGCAGAGGTACCTGATCGAGCACTACCGCCCCGGCATCACCGCGGAGGCGCTCGAGCAGTGGGCCGCAGCGCTACGCGCGACGGCGATCACGATGGCGCGGGCGGGCGAACCGTTGCGCTATCTCCACTCCACGACCATCCCGAGCGACGAGGCACTGCTCTGCGTCGTCGAGGCGGCGTCGGACGAGCTCGTGCGCGAGCTCTATGCGCGCGCCGGCCTTTCCTTCGAGCGCCTCACCGCCGTGATCTCGGACGACATCACATCGGAATCGGAGGAGGACATCAGATGAATCGCCACGCCATCAATCGCACGGCCGCGCTCGTGGCCGCCTGCATCGC
>Ga0081540_1002243_pt1 | contig 15912 bp, 13 predicted proteins | sample TabmetS2T1R1_FD_71024 | JGI IMG/M metagenome (GOLD analysis project Ga0081540, IMG submission 71024) | Tabebuia heterophylla rhizosphere microbial communities from the University of Puerto Rico - S2T1R1 | ecosystem: Host-associated > Plants > Roots > Rhizosphere ... | reverse complement strand
AAAACATCGAAGAAGGCCGCGCCAGCGGCCACGCCCTGACCTTTTGCAGCGTGCTCGGGCAGGCGGCATGTCCGCTTACGTATTTTTCCGGCGACCTTGACGCCGCTGAACTCTACTGCGCGGCGTTGCTTGATCATACGGAACGCCATCCCATCAGACTTTGGCATCTGTGGGCACAGTGTTTCAAAGGCATGTTGACGGTGAGGCGTGGAGGAATCGACGCTGGATTGGCGGCCCTGCGAGGTGGACTGGAGGGCGCCGGCGAGGCCAGGTTCTTGCCGCGCTTCCTGCTGCCTCTTGGTGAGCTTGCGATTGGTTTGGGTCAGGCTGGCAAGACCGGCGAAGGCCTGGCGATTGTCGATGACGCCCTGGCCAGATGCGAAGCCCGGGCAGAACGATGGTTCGTTCCGGAGCTGAAGCGCATCAAGGGCGAACTCTTGCTCCGCGAAGGTCATCTGTCCGAACAGGCTGCCGAGCAATGTTTCACGGAATCGCTGGAGCTTGCAAGGCGCCAAGGCGCGCTCTTCTGGGAGCTGAGGAGCAGCTTGAACCTCGCCCGTCTGGGGATCGATCAGGGGCGTATGGCGGAAGCGCGGACTGTCTTGCTCTCCGCTTATGAGAAATTCGGCGAAGGCTTCGGCATCGCCGATCTGCGCGAAGCAAGATCGTTGCTGGAGATGTCGTCCTAGTCACTTTACCCGGCGGGAGCTTGCTCCACCGCAAGGCCACGGTGTGCGTCGCCGTAGGTGGTTCGAGTCAGCATCTTGCGCAAACTTTCGCCTCGACCTCCTTCGCGGCGCCAGAGGCCGGGAGTTTTGCCGACTGTACGATGAAATCGCGTTGTCAAATGCGCCTGGTCGGCGAAGCCGACCTGCAGCGCAATTTCCGACAGCGGCAGGTTTGTCTCCAGCATCAGCTCCTGCGCGCGCCTGATGCGACGTTCGATGACGTACGCATGCGGGCTGACGCCGAGGCTCGCTTTGAAGGCGCGCCGGAAGTGACTTGGCCCGAGGTGAACAACACTGGCGAGTGCCGTCACGGTCACGCTGCGACTCAGATTGTCCTCAATGAAGGTTTGGATCTGTTGGATCTGCCACGGTGTCAGTCCTCGGGACGCCGTTGCCGGTGACGCCGGACCGGTAGCCACCTCAAGGGCTGCAGCAGCTTCGAGAATTTCACACGCCTGCGCGATGACATCGAGTGCCGCTGCTTTCCGGTCGACTTCCAGCGCTTGCAGTCCCGCGCGCAGAAGTCCGGCGACTGCGCGGGCCATCACCGCGGCATCGCCACCACCCCTATGGTCCTGCGGAAGAGGGGTCGACCGCAGTAGTTCGAAAACTACGGGAGCGTTCAAGTGCAGTCTCCTCGGCGTTCGATGTTGAGTCCGGCTAACCGCAGCATTGCTCAGGACCAGCGTTGCTGCTCGTTAAGTGTTGTTAAATTGAGCTCTTACGCGTGCAAATAACATGCAGTTATTTCAATTGGTTAGGCCGCCATTAAACCAAAGAAGGAGACAGCCACGCGCGTTTTGTACAAAGCCGGCGCAGGGCTTCCTATTCAGATTGCGGCCGCGGATGCACCTTCATGCATGCAAACGCCCAGTGTCTTCGAATCAGCAGGCCGCCAATGCACGCTCTCATTGTCCTGACTTCACACGATCGTCTCGGGGACTCCGGTCGGAAGACCGGCGCCTGTCTGGAGAGCTTCGCGCACGGATACTACGCCTTTGTCGATGCGGGCTTTGAGGTCACCATTTGCTCGCCGCTTGGTGGTCCGCCGCCGATCGACAATCTCTGCAATTGTCGCAATGCGACTTCGGGCATCCTGCAGAGATTTCAAGGCGATCGGACTGCCCGCGAGGATTTCTCCGACGCCTTGACGCTGTCGCAGGTTTGTGCGGCTGATTTCACAGCGGTTTACTTTCCTGAAGGTTGTGGCGCCATGTGGGATCTCGCCAACGATCCAGCCTCACGCAAGCTGATCCTCCGCTTGCATGAGTTGCGATGCCCCTGCGCGTTTGTGGGGCATAGCACGGCAGCACTCTTGCAGGTTCACGGGGTCGACTCTGTGCCGCTCGCGAAGGGGCGCAGTGTCACCGCTCCGAACCGGGGGGAGGATGCGGCCTACGGTCTTCCGCTGGAAGCGCCTTCGCTGGAGCGTGAATTTACCTCGCTTGGAGCATCCTATATGGCTGGACCTGACGGTATGCCGCACCTCGTTCAGGATGGCAGGTGGATCACCGGGCAAAACGCGGCATCCAGCGCGATCGTTGCGCGTGCCCTGGTACTGGCGGCGACCTAGGCGCGCAGCCACGGATACAAAGACTGCCGCGAGGATCGCCAAAGGCCTCCACGTCGCAAGTGCGATAGGCCAGGCCACGGACGATCCATCGGACCGCAAGGACGTTCCAGGTCGCGCAACCACGTTCAAGCTTGGCCTAAACGGCCGCGGTATGTCGCTGTGATGATGCGCGAGCGGCTTCGGGCATGCCGATGACCAACGTTGTAACCGACAATCTTTCGCAAGTGAGCGGTGCGCACGCGTCAGCGCAGCGCGCGAAAAGGCGCGTTGTGATCATCGGCGGCGGATTTGCGGGGGTCGCCGCGGCGCGCGCACTGAAGCGGGCCGACGTCGAGATCGTCCTGATCGACCGGCGCAACCATCACATTTTTCAGCCGCTGCTTTACCAGGTGGCAACGGCAGTTTTGGCGCCCGCTGAGATTGCCGCACCGCTGCGCCAGCTCGAGGCAAAGCAGAAGAATCTCAGCGTGGTTCTCGCTGATGTCACCGGGATCAACCTGAGCACGCGCACGGTCGAGGCGATCCAACCTGGGCTCGGCATTCGTAAGCGCGCCTTCGACCACCTGATCGTCGCAACGGGCATGCGCCCGAGCTATTTCGGGCATGATGAGTTTGCCCAGCATGCGCCGGGCCTGAAAAGCCTTAATGACGCCGAAACCATCCGGACCAGGATCCTGAGTGCGTTTGAACTGGCGGAAGCGACCGAGGACGAAGTGGAGCGTGCGCGCCAAATGACCTTCGTGCTGGTTGGGGCCGGTCCCACCGGCGTTGAACTCGCGGCCTCGATCGCCCAAATGACTGCGGTTACGCTACGCAGGAACTTCCGCAATATCGATCCGGCGAAGAGCCGCATTATCCTGCTCGATGGTGGCACCCGCATATTGCCGAGCTTCGATGAAACACTGGCCGTCAGGGTGGCGCGGCGGCTGGGCAAGCTCGGCGTCGAGGTCAAGACCGGCCTGAAGGTCGAGAAAGTGGACGAGCAGGGTGTGGTCGCCGGCGGTGAGCGCATTGCCAGCGCCACGGTACTGTGGTCGGCAGGGGTCGCCGCATCGCCGGTCGTGAAGATGCTCGGCACCAAAACCGATCGGGCGGGCCGCGCATTGGTCGGCCCGTACCTCGAAATCGGGGAGGCGAGCGACGTGTTCGTGGCCGGCGATGCGAGTTCGATGCTTCAGGACGGTCACCCGGTGCCTGGTGTTGCGCAGGCCGCGATCCAGCAGGGACGGTTCGTCGGGCGGCTGATCGCGCGCCGCATCCAGGAGCGGGCTGACGGCTACCCCTTCCGCTATCGCAGCAAGGGCAACATGGCGGTGGTTGGCAAGAATTTTGCCATTCTGGAGACCAATCATCTGCGCACCAGCGGCTTCTTGACATGGATCGTGTGGGCGCTGCTTCATGTGCTTGCGCTGCCGCAGTTGCAGAACCGCTTCAGGGTGCAGACACAGTGGTTCTGGTCCTATCTGACGGGTCAGCGCAGCTCGCGCCTGATCACCGAGGCGCCTCGTCCCGCTGGGCCCCGTTAGGAAGAGTTCCATAACATGAGTGCTTCACCCTCAGTCATCAGAACCGTCCGTTGGACTGTCCTCGCCGCCGTCCTGCTTGGGCTCGGAACCTTTCTCTGGTTTGCCACACGGCCGGCTCCGCTCACCGTCCAGGGCGAGGTGTCGGCGAACCGGGTCGACGTCAGCCCGCGCGTGAACGGGCGGGTGGCAAAACTCGGCGGCGATGTCGGCGATACCCTCAAGCGCGGTGCCCTGCTGGCGGAGCTGCAAAGCCCGCAACTTTCGGCCTCGCTGCTGGCGGCGCGGGCGGCCCTTGCCGTGGCGAAAGCGGATTATGACCGCGTACATAGCACCCGCCCCGAGGTGATCGCGTCACGGAAGGCTGATCTGGCCGCGGCCGAAGCCGATGTGGTCCTCAACAAGGAGACCTATGACCGGCAGGCACATCTGATCACGACGGGCTTTACGCCGCAGCAGAAGGTGGACGAGGCCACCCGCAACCTGGAGATGGCGACGCAACGACGCGACGCCGCCAAGGCCGCGCTGGACCTGGCGGTCAAGGGATCCAGCGACGAGGAGAAGGCGCTTTCGGGAGCGCAGGTGAAGCAGGCCGAAGCCAGCCTGAACCAGCGCGAGGTCGACGTTACCGAACTCACAGTGCTCGCGCCCATCTCGGGCCAGATCACCAGCCGCGTCGCCGAGCTCGGCGAGAATTTCAGCGCAGGCGCGCCGCTGTTCTCGCTGATCGACATGGACAATCTCTGGTTCACCTTCAACCTGCGCGAGGATCTCCTGGCTGGGCTGAAGATCGACGACAGGTTTGACGTGACAGTTCCGGCGCTCAAGTCGAAGACCATGACCGTGCGCGTGACCATGATCAACGTCCAGGGCCAATATGCGACCTGGCGGGCCACACGCGCCACCGGCGACTTCGACTTAAGGACGTTCGAGGTGCGTGCCAAGCCGCTTGAGCCCGTGGATGGCTTGCGGCCGGGCATGAGCGCGATCGCGGCGTGGTCGGCGCGGGTGCGCTGACATGCAGCGCCGCGAGCATCAGCCGCCGGGATTTTCGCTGGTCTTCTGGCGCGAGCTGGCATGGTTACGGCGCCGCCCGCTGCTGCTCGCGCTCACCGCCGTTCTGCCCATCGGCCTGATGCTGCTGCTCACGGCCATCCTGAGCGCGGGCCTGGCGACACAGCTGCCGATCGCGGTGCTCGATCTCGACGGCTCCGAGCTGTCGCGCGCCGTCATTCGCGCCGTCGACGCCACGCCTGACGATGCCGCCGTGCTGCACGTCGCCGAATTGTCGGAAGGACGCCACCTGATCGTCTCGCGCAAGATCCGCGGCCTGTTGATGCTGCCGCGCAACCTCGAACGCGACGTCTTCGCCGGACGGCGGCCCGAGGTCGTGTTCTTCTACAATACCCAGACCTTCACCGTCGGCAACCTGGTGCTGCGCGGCGCCAATGCTGCGATCCCGAGCGTTGCCGCCGGCATCCGTATCTCGCTGCGGACGGACGAGGGGATTCCGGTGGAAGAGGCAAAGGCGGAGATCACGCCAATCCCAGTGCAGACCCACGCGCTGTTCAACTCCACCCTCAACTACGTGCATTTCCTGCTCACCGCCTTATTGCCAGCCGTGCTGCAGACCGTGGTCGTGACCACGATGGCCTATGCCGTCGGCCTCGATGTCGAGACGCGCCACCGCTTCGCGGTGCTGCGGCGGCTGGGGGGAGGGCTGTTGCCGGCGATGTTCGGCAAGATGCTTCCCTACACGATCCTGTTCCTCTCGATCCTGGGGATCGCGGATTTCGTGCTGTTCAAATACCTCGAATTGCCGTTGCGGGGAGAGCCGGAGCTGCTGGTGCTCGCCGGCTTCCTTTTCGTGCTGTCCTGCCAGTTCATCGGCGCGCTGCTGGCGATGCTGCTCCGTCCGGTGGCCGTCGCCGTCAGCATCGCCACGGTACTGACGGCACCCGCCTTCGGCTTCATGGGCATCGGCTTCCCCCGGCTCGGCATGAACGAGTTCGCCTATGGCTATGGCGAGATCCTGCCGGGCACCTGGTATTTGATGGCGCGCGTCGACCAGACCATCCGCGGCGCGCCGATCGATCTTTCCTGGAAACCGATCCTGGTGCTAACAGGCTTTGTCGTCGTGCTCATCGGCCTGACGGCCGCACGGATATTGAGCATGCGCCGCGCCGCCGAGGAGCGTACGTCATGACCATGCTCGCGGTCTTTCGCAACGAATTCGGCCGGGTGTTCGCGCTGCGGCCCGTGCTTTCGGTCATGGTGGTGGCTGCGGTCATATACGCGCTATTCTATCCGCAGCCTTACCTGAATGAAGCCCTGCGCAAGGTGCCGATTGCGGTGGTCGACCAGGATCGCACGCAGATGAGCCGCGACCTGGCGCGCCTGGTGGATGCGACGCCCGATATTGCAGTGGCCCAGGTTCTGCCGGATGTCCCGACCGCCGAGCGCCAGGTTTATGCGCGAGCGATCTTCGGGATCCTGCTGATCCCGCAGCATTTCGAGCGTGACCTGCTGCATGGCCGCGCGTCGCCGATCGCGCTCTATGCGGATGCAAGCTACTTCCTGATGTATAATCGCATGAGCGGCGCGGTGAGCGCGGTGTCGCGCACGGTCGGCACCAATGTGGAGATCACGCGCCTGATCGGCCTCGGCGTCGATCCGCCGGTGGCGGCGGCGGCGACCGATCCGATGCCGTTCATTCCGGTGCCGTTGTTCAATCCGCAGGGCGGTTACGCCACTTACATCCTGCCGGCCGCCTTTGTCCTGCTCCTGCAGCAGATGCTGCTGATCGGCGTCGGCCTGCTCGGCACCTTGCCGGGCGAAGAGGTGTCGCGCCGGACGCGGCACCGCCTCAGCGACAGGCTTTATGAATCGATATCCACCGTCGCCGGCAAGCTTCTTGCCTATTTGGCCGTCGAAGCCCCGATCGTCACGGTCTATCTGATCGGCTTGCCTTATCTCTATGGCATTCCGCGCCTCGGCTCGGCCGCGACCATCCTTGCCTTCGCGCTGCCGTTCGCGCTCGCGGTCGCCGCGCTCGGACTCGTGGTCGCCGCGGTCCTGCGCAATCCCCTGGCCGTGCAGCTGGTCTTCGCGGCGGTCGGCCTGCCGTTTTTCTTCCTCGCCGGCTTTGCCTGGCCGACGGAAGCCATGCCCCTTGCGGTGCAGTGGCTTGCAAAGCTCCTGCCGAGCACGCTCGCGATCGACGGGCTCGTCGATGTCGCCCAGCTCGGCGCCAGTCTGTCGGATGTCCGCAGTGAATTCCTCGGCCTTTGGCTGCTCGCGGCCGCCTATGCCGCCATTGCTGTCGTTGTCGAATTCGCCCGGCGCCGTCCGGCGCCGATACCTGTATCCGTTTGAGGACCGCCACGATGGATGCTTCAATCATCACGGCTCTGGCTGCTCTGACTGGTACCGCAGTTGGCGGCATGACCAGCCTGGTCGCTAATTTGATTACACAGCGCGTCCACCTTCGCGCGCAATGGCTGTCGCACGAGAAGAACCGCCGGCAAATCCTTTACAGGGACTTCATCGAGGAGGCGTCGAAGTGCTATATCGATGCGCTCCAGCACCACGACAGCGATGCGGACATTCCAAGCCTGGTCGGCCTTTATGCCAAGCTCGGCAGGATGCGGGTGCTATCTTCGGAGCCGGTGATGAACTGCGCCGAGCACATTGCCCGCAAGATCCTCGATACCTATCTCGAGCCCGACAAGACCTTTGTCGAGCTGCGCGACATGGCGAAAAACGGAACGATCGACCTGCTGCGCGACTTCAGCCACGCCTGCCGGGTCGAATTTGAGGAGCTGCAGGCGCGGCAGTTTTGATCGGATATTGATTACTCGGCCGCGGCCGGCGTTCGGGCGAGGGGAAGCTCAAGCTTCCGCCACACATCGACCAATGCGTCCTTGAGCTGATGGATCAGCGGTTCCCCATGGTAGGGCGTAGGCGTAATCCGGAGCCGCTCCGTTCCCCTGGCAACCGTCGGATAGTTGATGGGTTGAATGTAAATCCCGTGTTCACCGAGCAGGAGATCGCTCGCCTGTTTGCAGAGGCCGGCATCGCCGACCATCAGGGGGACGATATGCGTGCCGGTCGGCATGATCGGAAGGCCGGCCAGCGTCAGTACCTGCTTCAGCAGCGCCACATTTCGCTGCTGCAATCTCCGCTCCTCGCCGGACGCCTTGACGTGCCGAATGGCGGCGGTTGCCGCGGCGCAGAGCGGTGGGGGTAGGGCGGTCGTGAAGATGAACCCGGGAGCATGGGAGCGGACCGCATCGACCAGGTTCCGGCTTCCGGTGATGTATCCGCCGAGGCATCCGAATGCCTTGGCGAGCGTGCCTTCGATGACGTCGATGCGATGCATCGCCCCGTCGCGGGCGGCGACGCCGGCGCCGCGCGGACCGTACATGCCGACCGCATGGACTTCATCGCAATAGGTCATGGCGCCGTAGCGCGCGGCGAGATCGCAGATGCGACTGATCGGCGCCACATCACCGTCCATGGAATAGAGGCTTTCGAACAGGACGAGCTTTGGACGGGACGGTTCGGCCGCAAGCAGGCGCTCGAGCGCAGCGGTGTCATTGTGGCGCCAGATCTTCCGCTCTACGCCCGATTGGCGGACGCCCTCGATCATCGAATTGTGGTTGAGTTCGTCGGACAGGATCAGGCAGTCAGGAATGAGTCTTGCGATGGTTGAGATGCCGGTCTGGTTCGAGACATAGCCGGAGGTGAAGACGAGCGCTGCAGCCTTGCCGTGCAGCTCGGCGAGTTCGCCCTCGAGCTCGACCAGCGGGGAATTGGTCCCGGCGATGTTGCGGGTGCCGCCTGCGCCGATCCCGGTCCTCGCGGCAGTCTTGGTCAGGGCGCCGATGACCTCGGGATGCTGACTCATGCCGAGATAGTCATTCGAGCACCACATCACGATCCTGCGCGGGCCGCCGGGCGATTTCCAGATCGCAAACGGACATTGGCCGGCGATCCGTTCGATCTCGATGAAGACGCGGTAGCGCTGCTCTTCGTGTAGATGCTTGAGGGATTTGGTGAAGAAATCATCGTAGATCATGTCCAGTCCCTGGAAGTCAGAATCCTGGCGACCGCTGTCGCCCGGCCTTGTTCATTTCCTGTCAGGCAGCGTGCTCCCTTACCTTTGCGACGGTGCCGCTTGCGTGCAAGGCATCGATCTCGGCTGCATTGAATCCGAGCTGCCGGAGGATTTCGTCGTTATGCTCGCCGATCTGCGGAGCACGCCGCGCGGCGGTCTTGGCGACGCCATGGACCTGGATGGGGCTGCTGATCGTGGAGGTCAGCTTGCCGCCGGCGCCTTCCAGCGGGACGATGATTTCGTTGGCCCTGAGCTGCGGGTCGTTGACTACCTCTTGCGGCCCGCGGACGGCGCCGAACGTGACGTGGACGCCGTTGAACACCTTGTACCAATGCGCCATCGGCTGGGCGGCGAAAACGTCGTCCAGGATCGCCGTAAGCTGATCCATGTTGGCCATCAGCTTCGCCGGATCGGAGAATCGGGGATCGGTCAGGAGATCGACGCGGCCGATGGCTTTTGCTACGGCCTCCAGCTTGTCGGGCGTAACGATGAGCACGAACCAGGTGTCGTCCTTGGCGCGATATACATTCATGGCCGCATTCGCCGGATGCTTGCGATCATGCAGTCCGAAGAATTTCGCCTCGCACAGCGCCGCCTGGATCGAAACACTCGCCGACCAGACGCCTTCGGCGAGTAGGGAAGTCGTGACATGCGCGCCTGCGCCGGTCCGTTCACGGCGGTAGAGCGCGGTGACGATCGCGGAATAAAGCCCGACGGCGGTGGCATTGTCGCCGCTGCCGGCCACCGGCCAGGTCGGCGGCGCGCCGGCATCGCGCGTCATCGACAGCAATCCGCTGCGCGCCCAGTATGAGGTGATATCGAAGCCGGGAAGATCGGCGTCCGGCCCCTTGTCGCCGAAGCCGGTGATGTCTGCATAGATCAGGCGCGGGTTCCAGCGCACCACATCCTGGTATTCAAGCTTCAGGCGCGCGCGGGCAGGATGGGGCGTATTGACGATGAGCACATCGGCCCATTTGACGAGCTTTTCGAGGACTTGCTGGGCGCTCGGCGATTTCAGGTCAAGGGCCATGCCACGCTTGTTGCGATTGGCCAGATGCCAGGGATATGCATCCTCGGCGACCGGCTGTGGCGGAAGCTTGTTGGCGTGCCTCCAGAGCTCGCCGCTCGGCGGCTCCACCTTGATGACGTCGGCCCCGAAGTCGGACAGGATCACGCCGGCGCTGGGGCCGGCGATGAAGCTCGCCAGGTCTACGACTTTCAGCCCGGAAAAAATGTTGTCGGACATTGCTGTCTCCTCAGCGTTGCAGTTCGTGTGCGATGGAAGTTGTTGGAACAGGGCGGACGACCAGGCGGTCCAGCACGCCGGAAATCCAGCCGAGCAGCCGCGTCTGCACTTCGCGGCGGTTGGTCTCGTTGAGCATCTCGTGACGGCCGCCCGGATAGAATTCGTGGGCGATGTCGCACAGGCCCGCGGCGCGGTAGCGCTCGATCAACAGTGTGACGCCTGCGAGGTGCTGGCCGACGGGATCCTCGCTTCCCGAGAACAGGTAAACCGGCAAGTCGCCGCGGATTTTCGAGAGCGCAACGGGATCCGCAAGCCGTTGGGCCGACCCGAGGAAGGATGCGAGCGAGTCCGGCTGCAGGGCCGCAAAGCAGAGGGGGTCGTTGATGAAGGCGTCAACCACACGCTGGTCGCGGCTCAGCCAGTCGAACGGCGTGCGCGCTGGTTCGAACGCGGCGTTGAGCAGGTTTTCTCCCGCGGGCGACGAGCTCGCCAGACGGGCCAGCCCATCCAGAGCGCCCGATCCCGAAAGAATGAGGCCATCGATCTCGTGGCTGTGATCGATGACAAAACGCTGCGCGGCAAACGAGCCCATGCTGTGGCCGAGCAACAGCAGCGGCAGATCGGCATTTTCCTCGCGCGCGAGCTCGGCGAGGCGCGCCATGTCATCGACGAGGAGCTCAAAGCCGCCGCTACCGAAGTCTCCGAGCTTCGCTGCGGATCGGGCCGAAAGCCCATGCCCGCGGTGATCGTTGGCATAGACGGTCAGTCCCGATGCGGTCAGGACATCGATGGTCCCGACATAGCGCCTCATGTGTTCGCCCATGCCATGTGCAATCTGGACCACCCCGCGGGGCGGACCTTTGCTGTCCCAGCGCGCACAGGAAATGCACATGCCATCGGCGCTTGTGAGCCGGAATTCGGCGTCGGGGCCCACTGGGTTGTTCGCGTGTGCCATGATATCCATCCCGGCTTCCTCTGCCTCAACGCCCGTGAAATTGCGGCGCGCGTTTTTCCAGGAATGCGGAGGTGCCTTCCTTTTTGTCTTCGGTGGCGGCGCAAATGCCGAAATAGGAAGCCTCCAGCGCACAGCCCTCGCTCTGGCTGGTGTCGAGGCCCTTGTTGGCCGCATCCAGCGAATATTTCACCGCGATGGGCGCATTGGCGGAGATCTGCTTCAAGAGGGCTTCTGCGCGAGCGATCAGGTTCGCGGCAGGAACCAGCTCGTTGACCAGTCCAATCCGGTAGGCTTCCTGGGCAGAGATGGTCTCGCCGGTAAGGATGAGCTGCAGCGCGCGGCCCTTGCCGACCAGCCGCGGCAGGCGCTGCGTGCCGCCGCCGCCGGGCAGTAGCCCAAGCTTGACCTCGGGCTGGCCGAATTTTGCGTGCTCGGCGGCAATGCGGATGGTGCAGGCCATGGCGGTTTCGCAGCCGCCGCCGAGCGCAAAGCCGTTGACGGCCGCGATCACCGGCTTGCCGAGATTTTCGATGAGGTTGAGAACTTCCTGGCCGAACCGGCTGGATTCTTCCGCCTCGTAGGCATCGACATGGGCAAGCTCGCTGATGTCGGCGCCCGCAATGAAGGCCTTGTCGCCGGCGCCGGTCAGGATCACGCCATGCACGGCGCGATCTTCCCTGGCGTCGGTGAACGCTTTCTGCAGGTCGATCCAGGTTGGCGTATTCAGCGCGTTGAGCACTTTCGGACGATTCAGGGTGATGTAGGCGATCCCATTCTTTTTCTCAAAAAGCACGTTCGCGAGCGCCAAGGCGTCGGCCATTGTTGTCTCCTGTGGTCGTGAAGAAGCGGGCGGAGATCATGGGCTCCGCCCGCATTCCGCAGAATTCAGATGAATGCGCTCAGCCCGGTGATGGCCTTGCCGACGATCAGGTTCTGCATCTGGTAGGTGCCCTCATAGGAATAGAGCGCCTCGACGTCGCAGAAAAATTTGCCGACGTTGTAGTCGGCGACGATGCCGTTGCCGCCGAGCAGCTCGCGGCCCCAGGCCACCGTCTCGCGGGCCTTCGCGGTGCAGAACGCTTTTGCCAATGCCGCATGCTGGTCGGTGAGCTTGCCTTCGTCGTCGAGCTGGGCCAGACGCAGCATCATGCACTGGCACGCCGTGAGATTGCCGAGCATCCTGGCCAGCAGATCCTGCACCAGCTGGAACGAGGCGATCGGCTTTCCGAACTGCAGACGGCTCTGGGTATAGGCAACCGTGTTTTCGAAGGCGCCCATTTGCGCGCCGGTCGAGGCCCAGCCCACCATGTACCGGGTCATCCGCAGCACGCGGGCGGTGTCGCGAAAGGAGTTGCCGGCCTGCAGCCGGTTGGTTTCGGGGACGCGAACGTCCTTCAGCGTGATCTGTCCGTTCTGGACCACCTTGAGCGCCATCTTGTGCTCGATCTTTTCGACGCTGAAGCCGGGCGAAGACTTGTTCTCGACGATGAACCCTTTCACCTGGTTGTCGGCGACGTCGCGCGCCCAGATGATGGAAAGGTCGCACCAGGGCGCGTTGCCGATCCAGCGCTTCTGGCCGTTGAGGATCCAGCTGTCGCCGTCGCGTTTGGCCGTCGTCGTCAGGCCGCCGCTGGCGCCGGAGCCGACCAAGGGCTCGGTCAGGCCGAAGCAGCCGATCTTCTCGAAGCGCGCCATTTGCGGCAGCCATTTCTGCTTCTGCTCCTCAGAGCCGTCGAGGTAGATCGAGCCCATGGCAAGGCCGCTATGGACGCCGAAGAAGGTGCAGATCGAGGGATCGATCCGCGCAAGTTCCATGGCGACAAAGCCGAACTGCTTCTGGTTGCCGCCGGCGCAGCCATAGCCCTCATAACCGAGACCGCCGATGCCGAGCTCCTTGAACGACGGTAGCAGCTCGAAGGGGAAGGCATCATCGGACCAGTATTTGGCGATGATCGGCTTGACTTTCGATTCCATGTAGGCGCGCACTTTCTTCACCAGCGCCAGCTCGTCGGGGGTCAGGAGCTCGACGAGCTGGTAGAAGTCGCCGTTCGGTAGCGGCAGTGCCTTCGGTGTCTCCGGTTTGCGGGCTGCGGCTGTGGCCATTTTCGATCTCCTTGAGGGACGTTCTGAACGGAAGGGAAGAACGAGTCGCGCGCGTTACGTGGGCTCGGAGGCGAATGTGCAGGAAGCGCGGGTGGCGTTCTTGGAGCCGCTTGCCGTCACAGGGACGTTTTTGCCTTGATATCGGCGAACCCAGATCAGGCGGCGGGGTCAAAACGAATTCGCCTCCAGAGGCATGGCCACTGGAGGCGTTATCGGTGCAACGGATATGATTGCGCTAGGCGACCTTAGCCTGGTTGGCCTTGCCGATTTTGTTGCGCATTTCGATAAGCCCGAGCAGGATCTCGTCGCGCTCGGCAGCCAGCTCATCGATCGAACGCGAACCGGCTTCGGCATGAACGCCGTCGATCAGCTTCTGCTGAATGTCCGGGGTGAGTTGCGGGTTGCCGAGTACCTTCCACCACGCCGATATCGGCCCGGTGAACTGCTTGAAGAAATGCTCGATGCCGCCCTGGCCGCCGCCGAGATGATTGAGCAGAACCTGGCCCATGATGCCCCAGCGCAGGCCCGGTCCCCAGCTCAGCGCGGTGTCGACGTCGGCGACGCTGACGACGTCTTCGGCAACGAGGTGATAGACCTCGCGCGCCAGCGCGGCCTGCAGGCGGTTCGCAACATGGCCGGGCACCTCCTTGTTGAGCCGGATCGTCCGCTTGCCCAAAGCCGTATAGAACTCGGCCGCGCGACGGATCGTGTCTTCGGAAGTCTTCTTGCCGCCGACGATTTCAACCAGCGGGACAAGATGCGGCGGATTGAAGGGATGTCCGATCACGCAGCGTTCCGGATGAAGCTGGCAGGCCGCCTGGATCTCGCTCATCGTCAGGCCTGACGAACTGGAGGCGATGATCACGTCGGGCGGCAGCAGCTCGTCGAGCTGCTTGTACAGAGTTCGCTTGAAATCAATCTTTTCCGGGCCGTTCTCCTGGACCAGGTCGGCATTCTTCACGGCGTTGACGAGCGAGGCGGTGAAGGTAAGCCGGTTCTGGCTTGCGCCGGCCGCCCGGCCCAGCCCCCGCCACTCTCTACCGCATCGGCGACAAGGATGACTGCTGCGTAAACGGCGGTTTCCTGAATGAAGAGGGCGATTTTGATCTGTTATCCTACGATCTCTATCGCCACTTGCGCGACAACACACCGGAATTTGAACAGCTAGCAGCCTTTCAGTCGAGCCGTAACCGCATGACGGTTCGCCGCAGCGGCGGCACCGCCAGAACGGAGCGTGTGGAATATGTTTCCGGGAATTACTTCACGACTTTCGGCATCGGAGCTTATGCCGGACGTACCCTCCTTCCGGCGGACGATACTCCAGGAACGTCTCCAGTCACAGTTCTGAGCTATCAAGTTTGGCAGGCGGATTATGCTGCCGATCCCCGAATCGTTGGATCGACTCTGTACATACAGGGTAAACCTGTAGCGGTGGTTGGAATTGCGCCTCCCAAATTCTTTGGCGACAGAGTTGATAGTGATCCCCCGGAGCTTTGGGTCCCTCTTGTCAATGAGCCAATTATCGAAAGTGAAAACACGATCCTCGCTAACGCCGATAGCAACTGGCTCTATGCCATCGGGCGACTAAAGCCTGGAGTCAATCCACTCAGCCTGCAGGAGAAACTTTCCGCAAGCCTGCGCCAGTGGCTGGCCACGCAGCGGAGGTACACGATCAATGGCAACGATACTCAGATTCCCAAGCAGCACGTCGTTTTAGCTCCAGCGGGTGCTGGGGTGGAGAACTTACAGCAACAGACAGGCAAGGGGTTACGTTTGCTCATGGCCATCTCTGGACTGGTCTTACTGGTCGCGTGCGCCAACGTAGCGAATCTGATGTTGGCCAGAGCAACGACCCGCCGCGCTGAGCTTTCCATCCGTATGGCGCTGGGCGCTGCTCGCGTCCGACTGGTTCGCCAAATGCTTACTGAAAGCGTAGTTCTCAGCTGCATCGGCGGCGTGTTTGGATTGTTCCTGGCCTTCGCTGGCACCCGCATGATGCTGGCACTCGCATTTCCAGACGCGAAACATCTCGCCATTGATACCCATCCCTCCATGACCGTGCTCGGTTTCGCTTTTGGGCTGTCCTTAATTACTGGAGTCTTCTTCGGCATCGTGCCCGCATGGATCACTTCCCACTCCAATCCCGCGGAAGCGTTACGTGGAGTAAATCGCTCCACACGTGATCGGTCTTCGCTCCCACAAAAAGGCCTCATTGTTTGTCAGGCAGCATTGTCGCTGGTTTTGCTGGTTGCTGCGGGACTGCTCACTAAGACGCTGCGAAACCTCGAACACCAGAACTTTGGCATCCTCACGGCAAACCGGTATGTGCTTCATATTGATCCGGCAGGCGCTGGCTACAAACTTTCTAATATCCGTGCATTTAATGAAGAGTTGGAACGGCAATTTATCGCTCTGCCCGGCGTGCAAAGCGCAGGGCTCGAACTCTACAGCCCACTGGAAGGTAACAACTGGGGAGAAGCCATCCATATAGAAGGCAGGCCAACCCCTGGTCCTGAGGCGGACATTGGTTCATCGTGGGACCGGGTCAGTTCACATTTCTTCGAGACTATCGGCCAGCCCGTGATTCGAGGCCGGGGAATCACCGACCAGGACACAGCCACCTCCCGTATGATCGCGGTCGTGAACCAAACCTTTGTTCAAAAAT
>Ga0081540_1002242_pt1 | contig 15915 bp, 17 predicted proteins | sample TabmetS2T1R1_FD_71024 | JGI IMG/M metagenome (GOLD analysis project Ga0081540, IMG submission 71024) | Tabebuia heterophylla rhizosphere microbial communities from the University of Puerto Rico - S2T1R1 | ecosystem: Host-associated > Plants > Roots > Rhizosphere ... | reverse complement strand
AATAAGCGAGATCGCCCAGTCGATCATCACCGCGTCGGAGATGCTGAAATGAGCGAGCCCCTTCGTATCGGCTTCATTCCGCTGGTCGACGCGGCCGCGCTGATCGTCGCGGTGGACAAGGGCTTTGCCAGTGCCGAGGGCCTCGACGTCGCGCTGGTACGGGAAGTGTCGTGGTCGAACGTGCGCGACAAGCTCAACATCGGCCTGTTCGATGCTGCGCATCTGCTTGCACCCGTCGCGATCGCCTCCAGCCTTGGGCTTGGCCACATCAAGATGCCGATCGCCGCGCCTTTCAATCTTGGCCTGAACGGCAATGCCATCACGGTCTCGCCGGCGCTGCATGCGGCGATCATGGGCGAAATCGAGGGCGACCGCTTCGATGCGATGGCGACTGCCGCCGCGCTTGCGCGCGTCGTCGCCAACCGCAAGAAGGCCGGCGCCGACCCGCTGACCTTCGGCATGACGTTTCCGTTCTCCACCCACAATTATCAGCTGCGGTTCTGGATGGCGGCCGGCGGCGTCGACCCCGACGAGGACGTAAGGCTGGTGGTGCTGCCGCCGCCCTATATGGTCGACAGCCTCGCCAGCGGACAGGTCGATGCGTTCTGTGTCGGCGCGCCCTGGAATTCGGTCGCGGTCGATCTGGGTATCGGCCACATCCTGCATTTCGTGTCCGACATCCTGGTGCGAGCGGTGGAGAAGGTTCTCGCCGTGCGCCAGAACTGGTCGGAAAAGAACCCGGATGTTCTTGCCGCGCTGGTTCGCGCCGCGGCACGCGCGGCAGAATTCATCGAACAGCCGGAGAACCGTGCAGAGGCCGCGAGCATTCTTGCCCAGCCCGAGCGCATCGGCGTCGACGCCGAGGTGATCCAGCGCACGCTGGTCGGCCGCCTGAAAATCTCGCCTGATGGCACGATGCGCGAGAGCGGCCGCTATCTGCTGGTGGGACGGGAAGGCGCCCCGCGGCCGGAGCCCGTGCAGGCCGCCTGGCTCTATGCCCAGATGGTGCGCTGGGGGCAGACGGCTTACAGCCCGGAGGCGCTGAAGACCGCGATGGGCGTGTTCCGGCCGGATCTGTATGACGGGGCGCTTGGACGTGACAGCAAGCCCGCGGAAGCTCTCGATGCGATCGGCGCGTTCACGGGCCCGCCGTTCAATCCCGACGATATCGCCGGCCATCTGGCGGCGTTTACCATCAGGCATCGAAAGACCTGAGCCGGTTCCAGCGGAAACGATTGGCGATTGGGTCCAATCCGGACCCAAATCGGCCGAACAATATTCTCGTCTCTCTCCGAACGGCAGAAGGGTTTCACTGAAACGAGAGCTCGCGAAAGCGTCATTATCACTATTTTCGCGAGCATATTGCATCCGCAGGCCTTCGATCTTCCATATCACGCACATGCAGCGTTGGAGATCGACCATGCAGCAATTATCGGCGGAAGCCCGCCTTCATTACCGTGCGCGCTCGGTGTCCTCGAGGACAGAGCGGCGGCTGCACACGATCGCGATCTACAGCTCGCTCGCGCTCATCGCCGCCGTCGTGATCGGTTCGCTTTCGGTGCATCCGTTCTGACAAAAGAAAACCGCCGCAGGAAAATTCCGGCGACGGCCATCATTCCAATCTCTTCCGGCGATCAGTAGCCGCAGATTCAATTCGGCTTCTTGAACGGCGCTACCTCGATCCCGGCGGCCTTCAGCGCCGCGCGCACGCCGCGCGCGATTTCGACCGCACCGTGCGTGTCGCCGTGGATGCAGACCGTGTCGGTGCGCATCTTGATCACCTTGCCGGTGACGGAGACAACCGCGCCATCCTGCACCATCCGCACCACGCGATCGGCGATCGCCCTGGCATCGTGCAGCACCGCGCCGGGCTTCTTGCGCGACACAAGATTGCCGTCGTCCTCATAGGCACGGTCGGCGAACACTTCATGCACCATCGGCAGGTTGGCGTCTTCGCCCGCCTTCACCAGCTTTGAATTGGCCAGCACCACGAAGATCAGATTGGGGTCGACCGCCTTGATGCCATCAGCGATCGCTTTCGCCGTCATGGAGTCCTCGCAGGCGACATTGGAGATCGCACCGTGGGCCTTGACGTGGGTGACCTTGTAGCCGGCGGCGGTGGCGATCGCCTGCAGTGCGCCGATCTGGTAGGCGATCAAGTTCTCGATCTCCCGTGATGTCAGGCCCGGCATCGGCCGCCGGCCAAAGCCGTGCAGGTCGCGGTATCCGGGGTGGGCGCCGACGCCGACGCCGCGCGCTTTCGCAAGCTCGACGGTCTTGCGCATGATGTCGGGATCGCCGGCATGGAAGCCGCAGGCGATGTTGACCGAGGTCGCAAGCTCGATCATGGCGGGATCATTGCCCATCTCCCAAGCGCCAAAACCCTCACCGAGATCGCAGTTGAGATCGACTGTCTTCATGGTGCTTGCTCGCTTTCTGAATGGGCAAACGGATGCCAGGTTCCGGCATCCACGGCGCTGACAGCGTGGCCTGCCACGTTAGCACCGGCCAGCGCCTCGATGTTGAATTCGGTGCCGTCGGCACGCAGCCGGTCGGGCAGGGTGCGCAGGAGTTCCGCGAACTTTTTCGCCTCGGCCTGCGCCTCCACCATGCTGACCGACTTGAAGCGGAAACTCCGGCCGGCGGAGATCTGGGCGAAGCGGCCGAAATCGGCCGAGATCACCGTGGCGATCTTCGGATAGCCGCCACTGGTGCCGCGGTCCGGCATCAGCACGATCGGCGCTCCGTTGCCGGGCACCTGGATGCTGCCGTTCACGGTGCCGTCGGAAACGATGTTGTGGCCGTGCAGGTGCTTGATGACGGGACCCTCGAGCCGGTACCCCATGCGGTCGCTGGTTGCGGAGATTTTCCAGTCGCTGCCGATGAACAGCGCCTTGGCTTCGTCCGAGAATTCGTCGTCCTGGGGCCCGAACACGACGCGGATCGGTGCGTCGGAGACGGCCGGCAATTCGATGCGGCGCTCCGGCGCGCCGCTTGCGGCTGCGACCTGCAATTCGTCGCCGGCCTGCAGCGGACGCGGGTAGGGACTGCCGAGCCCGGCGCGCGCGTTCACCGAGAGGCTGCCGAACATCGGCTCGCCCGGAATGCCCCCTTCGATCGCGAGGTAGCTGAACGAGCCGCTTCGCGCAAAGCCTGTTGTCAGCGTCTCGCCATCTGCCAGCGTCATCGAGCTGTCGGAGGCGACCGGACGCTTGGCAATGTCGGCATTGCGCTGGGCGCCTGCCAGTGCCACACGCACCGGCCCGCCGCGCGCGGTGAAGCTTGCGCTGAAGGGACCGATCTCAATGGCTGCCGCAAACGCCGCGTTGCCGACCAGCGCATTGGCGGCGGCCAGGCCGTGGCGATCCATCGCGCCGCTCGGCACAAGGCCATAGCGCTGCGATCCCGGACGTCCGCCGTCCTGGACCGAGCTTGCTGGACCAATGGAGGCGATGACGAGCTTTGGCATCAGGCGACCAGCTCGGCGACGATTTCGCCCGCCTCTGCAGCGCGGTCCTGCTCGGCGAAAGTTTTGGCGTCAATGCGGGAGAACGTGACGTCATCACCGGGTTCGAGCAGGAAGGTGGGATCGCGGTGGAGCTGGTAGGTGCGCACGGGCGTGCGGCCCAGGAGATGCCAGCCGCTGGGTCCGGCAAGGCACTGCACGCCGGTCTGCACGCCACCGATCGAGATGGTGCCGGCCGGCGTCAGCAGCCGCGGATTCTGCCGTCGGGGCATGTGTAGAGATTTCTCGAGGCCACTGAGATAGGACCAGCCCGGCGTGAAGCCGATCATCGCGACGCGATAACTGCCCGCAACGTGCCTTGCGACGATTTCGTCAGGCGTGGTGCTGAGCGTCTTCGCCACATCCTCCAGATCGATGCCGTGCTCGCCGCCATAGGCAACGGGAATGCGCCATCGCCGCGCGCTAGCAGTGGTCTCACCCGGCGATGTGGCCAGCGCGAGCAGCCGCTGGCTCAGCGTGTCGAAATCGATCTGCACGGGATCGTAATGCACCAGCAGCGAGCGATAGGTCGGCACCGCCTCGGTAACACCCGCGATCGGCGCGCGCGTCAGCGAGCGGTCGAGCGCGAGCACGCTCCGGTTGGCGCCATCGTCGATGTCGCGGGAATACTCCACCGTGATGGCGCTGTCGCCGCTCGGCAGGAGGCGGGGGAGGGTTGTCGTTGCGGCCATGGCCTTCCGGGATTTTCGCCTTGCAAGTTAGCGCGTTTCCTTCCCAAGTGGAATTCGGCCCGCAAAATAGTTGTTGCAACTTCAATAAATTAAACTACACGCCAGCGATAAGCAGGGTTGATCGCCCGGCCCTTGACGCATGGCTTCTTCCCCGCAAGATGCGGACCGCAAACTTTCCCACCGGAGCCTGTCTTTTCGATGTCCCTGTCCCCCGAGCAGATCGCAACGCTTTCCAAGATTTCCACCGCCACCATCACGACCGTGCTGCTCAAGAAAGGCCTGCGGAACATCTGGATGCGCGGCACCAAGCCGCTGCATCCCGGACAGAAGCGCCTGGTAGGCCCGGCCTTCACGCTGCGCTTCGTACCCGCGCGGGAGGATCTCGCCACTCCGGAATCCTGGTCGTCGCCGATCTCGACCCGCACCGCGATCGAGGCCATGCCTGCTGGCTGCATTGCCGTGGTCGATGCCATGGGCATCACCGATGCCGGCATCTTCGGTGACATCCTCTGTGCGCGCATGGTCAAGCGCGGCGTCACCGCGCTGATCACCGATGGCGTCGTGCGTGACGTCGAGGGCGTGCTCGGCACCAATCTTCCGGTGTGGTGCGACGGCTACGCAGCGCCGCCCTCGGTCGCGGGTCTGACCTTCGTCGGCTGGGGCGAGCCGATCGGCTGCGGCGGCGTCGCCGTATTCCCGAACGACATCGTGGTCGCCGACCAGGATGGCGCGGTGCTGATCCCGCAGGCGCTGCTTGATCACATCCTGGCCGAAGGCCCCGAGCAGGAACGGATGGAAGCCTGGATCGTCAACGAGGTGAACAATGGCGCGGCGTTGCCGGGCCTCTATCCCATGAACGCCGAGACCAAGGCGCGCTACGCGGCAAGCAAGAAATAACATCAGCAGGAAGAGGAAAGCCCATGCAAATTCATCTCGCCGGCACCCGGCCGACTCGTCGGGCGCCGAAGGAATCCTTCACCGGCACGGTGCTGCAGGATCCAATCATCCAGACCGAAGCACCAGCGCGGCTGGCCTGCAACCGCGTTTCGTTCGAGCCTGGCGCGCGAACGGCCTGGCACACGCATCCGCTCGGGCAGACTTTGTACGTGATTTCAGGTGTTGGCCGCGTGCAGGCCAAGGGCGGCCCGGTGCGGGAAATCCGGCCCGGCGACGTGGTCTGGATTCCGCCGGGTGAGAAGCACTGGCACGGCGCGGCGCCGAACAACGCGATGACCCACATCGCCATGCAGGAGGCGCTCGACGGCAGCTACGTCACCTGGATGGAACACGTCACCGACGGCGAGTACAACGTCGCGCCGTCAGCCTGATCGCAAGGTCGACGCCGTCAGTTGCGCTGCGCGGTCCATGTGCCCGAGCACGTTGCCGCGCGCCAGGTGCCGGAGCCGGACGAGCCGCTCAGCCGGCCGAAGCCGACCGCGCGCTTGATGCCGGAGCTCAGGGTCACGCTGATGATGCCGGCCTCGGCAACTCGCCCCGACGCCGATACGCTGGCGGTGTTCGAGGCCACCTGACCGTTGCTGATGCCGATCGAGACCGACGCGCCATTGGTGCACGAGGAATTCGACGAGGCGATCTGCACGCTCCATTGGCCGTCGAATGTTGCGCTGGCCGCAGCGGGCGCCGCCAGCAAAACGCCGGCAAACAGCAGACTGGCAAGCTTGGCTTTGTGAAATGCGCTCATGGTCATCACCTTCCCCCATTAGTGTTCCTCGATGGGCAAGATGTCATGCCGGGAACCCGGCGACCGTGATGGCTCTCACGCAGGAAAAAGGCCTCGCCGGCGGGCGAGGCCTTTCCAATGACGAAAGTCACATTGGGCGGCTAGTTCACCCGCGTCCAGGTCTGGCCGCCGCAAAACACGCCGCCGAAGGCGCAGCCCTGCACGCGCAAGCTGTCGGTGCCTTTCATGGCGATGGTGGAATCATAGGTGCTGCCGGTTGAGGGATCGAGGATGCGTCCGCTCCACTTGTCCTTGCCGGGCTTCATGTTGATCAGCACCTGCTCGCCATTCTGATTGGTCCTCTTGTCGACCGAATAGCCACAGAGGTTGGAGCCGCACTGCTCGATGCGAACCTTGCCTTCCTTCTCTTCGGTCAGCCAGACGCCAATTGGCGAATTCGAAGCCACCGCAGGAGCCGGTCTCGGAGCTGGCGGCGGGGCGGGCGGAGCCACGGCAACCGTTGGTGCAGGCGGCGGCGCTGCCGCAGCAGGCGGAGGAGGTGCAATGCTTTGCTGGACGGGCGGCGGCGGGCTGGTTGCGGCGGAATTGTCCGCCGGCGTGGCAGCGGCGGTTGTCGTCGACTGATCGGCGGTGGCGCCGAGCGGCGGCGGGATCGGGGCCTGGATCGGTGGAGCCGCGGGCGCGGCGACAGCCGCCGGAGCGGGCGCGGGTGGCGGCGGCGCGGCCGCCGCGGCCGGCTGTTGCTCGACTGGGGCGGCGGGAGGCGGCGCTGCTGTGGTCGTGGTCGCCGTCTCCGGTTGCTTCGACTTGGCGGCCGGCGCGTCTTCCTTCTTCTTGGCCTTCTTGGTGTTGTCGTAGACGCCCGGAATTTGGACCGTACCGCGGTCCGGATCGATGCGGATCGTCTTACCCCCATACTCGAAGGTGTACTGGGCTTGCGCTGTACTGCTCGCCAGCAACATGGCGGCGGCAGCCAAGAGCTTTTTCATATTGGCCTCCTGAACGGGGTCCCGGCTCGAAGCTCTAGACTTCGAAGGCTTAAATCAACGTGACCCAGGTCACTTTCAAACAATAAGTCGTGGCCGCACGGCTTGGGTTCAATCTATCAGCGGGCGAAGCCAGGTTCAGCCGGAAATGCCATCAATTCCACGCAAAAATCGCAGGATTCCGTACGTTTCGCAACATTCTGGCTAGGCCTCATCGCTCCGCAACACGTTGGCGATGGCGCTGCGTCCGGCCATCTCGTTGCGCAGATCCTCGAAGCGCCGGCGCGCGTCGGCCTCGCGATCGTCGATCATCTTGATCGCCGCTTCGCGGCTCATTGGGCCCGACGTGATGGGGGCGGAATTCTTCCCGATGGTTTCATCAACGAAGAAGTCGTCGTTATCACCCCGCCGCATCGACCACTTGAAGCGGATCGACTCCATCGGTCCGGGCCCGACCTTGAAATATTCGTCACCCTCGGGCGGCTCGGGCGCCAGCGGTTCGTCCTCTACGACAGCAATCGCCTGCGGGTCCGTCTCGCCCCGCGGCTGCAAGGCTGCCTCGCCTTCTGCGGCGTCGCGCATGCTGGCGATAGCGGCCAGCGCGTGGTCAATGGGATCGCTGTTTTTCAAAATCGAGCCTCCGGATTCAATTCCGTAAGCGGAACGGTGTCCCCGTTGCCGCACCTCGTCTTTCTTCGTTGCGCGCGAATAAGGCTCAGTTTTGGCCGGGAAAAGCCGTGCTTACGCGCATACCGGCGGCAATTTGTCCCTCCAGGGCCGCGCCTGCTCGAGCTGGCCTGCGAGCCGGAACAGGGTCGCCTCATCGCCGAGTCTCGCGGAGAACATCATGCCGAGTGGCAACCCGGCCTTGTTCCAGGCCAGCGGCACACTCATGGCGGGTTGGCCCGACATGTTGAACATGGAAGTCCCGGGCATATAGCGGCGCAGGATCGGCGTGATGTGCGAGAGATCTTCAGCCATGGTGTTGAGCTCGCCGATCTTCACCGGCGGTGAACAAAGGGTCGGACACAGGAAGATATCGCAGGTCTCGAAGAACTCGGCGAGCGACCGCGCGATCCGGAAAGCGTCGAGCTGGGCCGCGACGTAGTCGGTGGCGCTGGTCTTTTGCGCGTTGTGGCTCATCGCCATCGTCAGGATTTCGAAATCCTGGTCGGTCATCTGGCGGCCGAACACCGCCTCCGCCATTCGAACCGTCAGCGCGGTGTTCGAGCCGACGATGAGCGCCATGACAGCGGCCGGATCGGCTGGAAGTTTTGGCGCGCGCTCCTCGACGTGATGGCCAAGCTTGCCAAGCATCGCGGCTACCTCGCGGGCTTCAGCGGCGATCTCGGGATCGATGGCATCGCCGTAGGGCGAGCGGTCGGTGAAAGCGATGCGCAGCCTGCCGGGCTCACGGCCGACTTCCTGCGCGAAGGGCCGCTCCGGCGGCGGCGCCACATAGAGGCTGGTCGGCTCCGGCCCATGGATGGCATCCATCATGACCGCGCTGTCACGCACGCTGATACTCAGGACATGACCGCAGGAGAAGCCGCCCCAGCCTTCGCCGCGGTCGGGTCCCAGCGGATTGCGGGCGCGGGTGGGCTTCAGGCCAAATACGCCTGAGGCGGAGGCGGGGATACGGATCGAGCCGCCGCCATCGCTGGCATGCGCCATCGGCAGGATGCGCGCGGCGACCGCCGCCGCGGCGCCGCCCGAGGATCCGCCGGAGGAGTGCGCGACATTCCAGGGATTGCGGGTCGGTCCGAACAGCCGCGATTCCGTGGTCGGCATCAGCCCGAATTCCGGGCTGGAGCTCTTGCCAAAGATCGCAACGCCCGCGTCGAGGAAGCGCTGGGTGAGGGTGCCGTTATGATTGGCAACGTTGTTGCGGTAGATGCTCGCGCCGAACGTGGTGACCGTGCCGGCCAACAGGTCGAGGTCCTTCAGCAGGAACGGCACGCCGGTGAAGGGGCCGTCGGGCAAGCCCTTGTCGACCTGCTTCCTGGCGTAGTCGTAGTGCTTGACCACGACCGCATTGATCTGGGGGTCCACCTTCGCAGTGCGTGCGATCGCTTCATCGAGAAGCTCCTGCGCACTGACCTCTCTCCTGCGTACGAGATCGGCGAGGCCGACCGCGTCATACTTGCCGTATTCCCTAAAGGCCATGGGATACCCGCTTCAATGCAAGGCGCCCGGCGCGCCGCCGGGCGCAGGTCCACGAAAGACGATCAGCCAAGGACGTCCTGATTGATCACGTTCTGACGGATCGGCGAGCCGTCCAGCGCGCTCAGGATGTTGAGCGCGGTCTGCTCGCTCATGCGATCAACCGCCTCGCGCGTCACGCCGGCGACATGCGGCGCCGTGATGACGTTGGGCAGGGCCAGCAACGGATTGCCGGCCGGCGGCGGCTCCTGCTCGAACACGTCGAGACCGGCGCCTGCGAGCTTGTTCGACACCAGCGCCTCATGCAACGCCTGCTCGTCGATGATACCGCCACGCGCGGTGTTGACGAGATAGGCCGTCGGCTTCATCAGCTTGAGCCGCGCAGCGCTGAACATGCCGATCGTTTCCGGATTCTTCGGACAGTGGATGCTGACAAAGTCTGCGCGCGGCAAGGCTGTGTCGAGATTGGCGGCCGGCTCGCATGCGGCAGCCTTGATATCGGCCGCAGGCTTGTAGGGATCGTAGATCAGGACATTCATTTCCATGGCAAGGCAGCGCTTGGCGGTGCGGGTGCCGATACGGCCGAAGCCGACGATCAGAACGGTCTTGCCGAAGAGATCGTAGGGCAGTGCCCCAAGCCGCGCGGCCCATCTGTCGTCCTTGACGATGGAATCCATTTCGCTCGCGCGTTTGGCCAGCGTGAGCATCATGAACAACGCCTGCTCGGCAACCGAGGGCGAATTGGCGGTGCCCGCCACCATCAGCGGCACCTTGCGGCGGCTGAGCGCCGGCACATCGACGGCATCGAAACCGACGCCGATGCGTGTCACCACCTGCATGTCGCCTGACGCTTCCAGCTCGATCTCGCCGAAGCGCGTAGCGCCGAGCGCCACGCCATGAACCGGCGCGTGCTCGCGCAGCTTGGCCTGGAAGTCGCCGGCCGAAATCATGTTGGAGAATTCGATCATCTCGATGTCGTCACGCTCGCCGAGAAGTGTTCGGCCCGCCTGCGAGAACGACTCCGTGATGAAAATTTTCTTCTTGTTGGACGCCATTTCCTGCCCTTGGTGATGCTTGTCGCGCCGTCAAAGGACGGCGCCGGTCACCTCGTTTAGCAAATGCATGTTGTTGAGGTCCACAGCCAATCGGAGCGGGGCGCCATCCTGCGCGCCGGCGTTGGGATTGACGCGGCCGCAGACCTGTGCGCCCTGCAGCGTGAAATAGATGAGCGTCTCCATGCCCATCGGCTCGGTGACGTCGAGCACGGCGTCGAAGGACTCGACACCTGGCTCCGAATGCGCGCTTGCTTCGGTGATATGCTCGGGGCGAATGCCGAGCAGCAATTTGTCGGTACGCGGAATTTTCTGGTAACGCGCCGCCCGCGCCGCCGGCAACGGGAAGGCAATCTTGTCGCTGATGCGGACCTGCGGCTTTCCGGCGGCATCCTCGAGCTGGCACGGGATGAAATTCATTGCCGGGGAGCCGATGAAGCTCGCGACGAAGCGCGTCGCCGGATGGTGATAGAGCTCGGTCGGCGTGCCGATCTGTTCGATGCGGCCGTGATTCATCACGACGACGCGGTCGGCCAGCGTCATGGCCTCGACCTGGTCGTGAGTGACGTAGACCGTCGTGGTACGCACCTTCTGGTGCACTTTCTTGATCTCGATGCGCATCTGCACCCGCAGCTTGGCGTCGAGATTCGACAGCGGCTCGTCGAACAGGAAAACTTTCGGATTGCGCACGATGGCGCGCCCCATGGCGACGCGCTGGCGCTGGCCGCCGGAGAGCTGCTTCGGTTTTCGGTCAACCAGCTCGACGATATCGAGCATGCGCGCGGCCTCGTCAATGCGCGACTTGATCTCGGCCTTGGGATAGCGCTTCAGCCGCAGCCCGAACGACATGTTCTCCGCGACCGTCATGTGCGGATACAGCGCGTAGTTCTGGAACACCATGGCGATGTCGCGGTCCTTCGGCGGTACGTCGTTGACGACGTCGCCGCCGATCAGGATGTCGCCGCCGGAGATGTCCTCCAGCCCCGCGATCATCCGCAGGGTGGTGGACTTGCCGCAGCCGGAGGGACCAACGAGGACCACGAACTCATGGTCGGCGATGTCGAGATCGATGCCGCGCACCGCTTCGACCTCGTCGTAACGCTTGATAACCTTGCGCAGATTTACCTCGGCCATGAGTCCCTCAACCCTTTGTCGCACCGGCGGTCAGGCCGGCGATGTAGTAGTCCATCAGGAAAGCGTAGATGATCAGCGGCGGGGCAGCGCCGAGCAGGGCGCCTGTCATGATCTGTCCCCAGTTGAAGACGTCGCCCTTGATCAGCGTGGTGATGATGCCAACCGGCATCACCAGCTGATCGGTCGACGTCGTGAACACCAGCGGGTAGAGGAACTGCGCCCAGGAGACCGTGAAGGCGAAGATCGTCGCGGCGATCAGGCCGGGCAGCGCCACGGGAATGAAGATCCGCGTCAGCGTCTGGAACCAGGAGGCGCCGTCGATGAGGGCGGCTTCATCGAGCTCCTTCGGGATCGAGGCGAAATAGCCTATCATGATCCAGGTGCAGAACGGCACCGTCAGCGTCGGATAGATGATCAGCAGCACGTACCATCTATTGATTAACTGGATGCCAGTAACGTCGCCGATCACGGCGAACATCTTGAAGAGCGGTATGAAGAGCAGGGTCTCAGGAATGAGATAGGTCAGAAATACGCCGGTGCCGAGAACAGTAGACCCCCAGAACCGCATCCTCGACAATGCAAAGGCTGCCGGTACCGAGATGAGCATGGTGATGCTCACGACGAAGATCGAGACGATCGCCGAATTCCAGAAGAACCGCAGGAACTGGTTTGAGGTCAGCAGTCCGATGTAGTTTTCCAGCGTGGGATGGAACACCCACCACGGGTTGGTAGCCGCCGAAATCTCCGCGCTGGTCTTCAGCGACGTGATGAGCATGTAAATCGGCGGGGTAAGGAAGAAGACAGCGAAGATCACCAGGAAGAAGTAAGACCACCGCAGCGCCCAAGCGCGGTCTCGGCTCATGCTGCCGTACTTGGTCTTGCGAGTTGGTCCGGCCTTGTCGATCGTGAGCGTGGTCATCAGGCTTCATTCCCACGCTTAGAGATGTCACGCAGGATGAAGATCGCTGCGACCGCCAAGATCGGCACCATGAAGAGCGAAACACTGGCGCCGAGCGGGATGTCGCTGCCCTCGATGCCGACGCGGAATGCCCAGGTGGCGAAGATGTGGGTGTGGTCCAGCGGGCCGCCCGCGGTCAGGATGCGCACGATGTCGAAATTAGCGAAGGTTACGATCAGCGAGAACAGCGTGGTGATCGCGATGATGTTGCGCATCATCGGCAGCGTGACGTACCAGATGCGCTGCCACCAGTTAGCACCGTCGATGGCGGCTGCCTCGTAGAGCTGGTCAGGCACGGATTTCAGCGCGGCCAGGTACATGATCATGAAGAACGGCGCGCCGACCCAGATGTTGACGAGGATCACCGAGAAGCGAGCCCAATATGGATCGCCGGTCCACGGGATCGGCCCGATGCCGAAAAATGACAGGGTGTAGTTGAAGGCGCTGTAGGACGGGTCGAACAGCCACAGCCAGGCCAGCGTGCTCATCGCCGGCGGGATCACCCATGGCACGAGCAGCATGCCGCGCCATTTGCGCTGGCCCTTGGCCGGGATGTTGTGGACGAAATGGGCGACAATGAAACCGATCACCGCCTTGAAGATGACGGCCGTGATGGCGAAGATGCAAGACTGCTTCACCACCAGCCAGAATGTTTCGCGCTTGAACAGGAACTCGAAATTGCCGAGTCCAATGAAGCGCGCCATTGACTTGTTCAATGTCGCCAGGTGGATCGCGTAGAAGGCCGGGTAGATGACGAGGGTCGCGATCAGCACGATCAGCGGCAAGGCCATCAGGAACGCGATGGTCGATTTGCGATTGAGCACACTCCGCAAGCTTGACTGTTTGCGAGCCGTTTGCGTGCCGGCCGTGCGGCTCGACTGCAATGCGACGTCAGCCATGGCGCATTTCCCCGTAAGTTCCGGTCCCGAAACATGCAGGCTCCGCGGGCCCGCACGATGTTAGGCAACGGCGGCCCGCTCAGGCGGGCCGCCGCAAGACCTGAAGCGTCAGCTCCGCATGAAGCCTTCGCACTCGCCTTCCGCCCAGGCGAGCACCTTTTCCATCGCCTCGCCCTTTGAGTAGCGCAGGCACATCTTGGTCAGGGTCGCCTGCGTGTAGATCTGCTGCGCGATCTTCGGCGGCGCGGGCGAAGCTGCGATCGAGAGGACCTGGTGGTTATGCGGGTTCGGATAATGATAGAGCGTGCCCTTCGGCGGCTCCACTTCCTGCCAGACCTTCAGTGTGGTGAGTTTTTCGTAGCAGGGCAGGTCGTAGCCGCCGCTCGCCACCACCATTTTCTCGATGGAGTCCGGCTGCGACAGCGCCCGCAGCACGCCCTTGGCCGCTTCCTTGTTCTTGGAGAATGCCCAGGTGCCCCAGAAGTAGGGCAGGTAAGGCGCGAAGCGGCCCTTGGGTCCGGACGGGAAGCCGTGGGTCCAGCACTGCTCTGCCACCTGCGGTGCGTCGCGCTTGGCGACCGCCCAGGCGCTTGGCGGATTCATGATGAGAGCGCCCTTGCCGGAGACCAGCCACTTGTTGTTGGAGGCGTCGTCCCAGGCGCCGACATCCGGCGGCAGGAAGGAGATCAGCTTCTTGTAGAACTCCAGCGCCTGTCGCACGGCGTCGGTCTTGACCGTGAGGTTGCCCTTCTCGTCGACAAGGGCCGCACCGAACGACTGAAAGATCGCGCCAGCGGTGTCGACGTTGTCACTGGTCTCGCCAAGCCCGATGCCGAACGGCACGCCGCCTTTCTGGCAGGCTTCGGCGGCCTTGAGGAAGGTGTCCAGCGTCCAGTTGTCGGCCTTCGGCGGGCTGCCTGCGGGGTACATGGCCTGAATGTCGATGCCGGCATGCTGCTTCATCAGATCGATACGCGAGCAGGGACCCTTGATCTGGCTGCCGACGCTGGCGGGCACCGCAAGCCATTTGCCGCCGGCCTGCCCTAGATACTTCACCGTGCCGTTGGGCTCACCGTTCTGCTTGATGAGATCAGTCACGACGTCATTCATGGGCTCGAGCAGTTCGGCCTGCGCATGCGGCCACCAGGTCGGCATGGCGAGAATGTCGTGACCGGATTTCGCCTGCGCTTCGGCGGCGATGGTGAGCAGGTTCTTGTTGCCCTGGCTCGGAATGTAGTCGATCTGGACTTCGACCTTCTCCTTCTCGGCCCAGGCATTGACGATATCGGTGGAGGCCTTGTTGGCGCCCGGAACCCAGTGGTCCCAGAAGCCGATCGAGAGCTTGCCGGCGGCATGGGCGCCGCGGACATACGGTGCGGTGATCATCGCGGCCGATGTCATCGCAGTAGCAGCAACAAATTGTCGGCGAGAAAGCTTCTTCCGGGACATGTTGTTTCCTCTTTGCTGTGCCAATTTTTTTGACTTTTTTCTCCGTCTTGGACGTCGCAGTCGCGATGCGTCGGCGGAGTTTTTGTAATGAGATCAGAGCAGAATTGTTTGCATCTGTCGAGAAAGCTGCTTTGCCGCACTCATTGAACTAACGTTGTGTGCAATTCCGCGGCACGTGGTCGCGGCGATGTGTTGCCGGCGCGATCGTCAATAATCCCGAAAATCCATATTGCGCTGCAACGAGCGGCATGGTTCGCAATCAATGATCCGCAATCATCGGATTTGCGCCGAGCGGATAGCGTTATGAGGCGAGTGTAACTCGTTCGCCTCACAAGTGTTTCCCCGCGCGGAACCGCGCCGCGCAGCGGTAGACGAATTCGCCGCACTGGCGATAAGCTTGCATCTTGCGCAGATTCCCGCGGCGAGGCTCGCTGGTGCGTTAACTTTGGATCGACCGAGGAGACCAAATAATGATCAGTCCTGAACCGATCGCGCGAGCGCAGTCGCGATTGCGTTTGATCGCCGGCGCCGTCGCCGTGTTGGGCCTGGGTGTGGCTGCGCTGGGCGCGCCGGCGACGCTGCAGGCGCAAGGACTGGTCGAGGGCGCGCAGAAGGGAGCGCGCGAGGGCAACAAGGCCGCAGGTCCCATCGGCGGCGTGCTGGGCGGCGCGATCGGAGGTGTGGTTGGCGCGGTCGGGGGCGTGGTCGGTGCTGTCACCGGTGGCGGCGGCAACAACAATCAGAAGGGCCCGCCGGCAAAGCAGGATGCCGGCAAGGACGCGGCAAAGTCCGCCAAGTCCGATCCAGCCAAGTCCGATGCAGCCAAGTCCGATCCAGCCAAGCCCGATGCTGCGAAGCCTGATAGTGCGAGGTCCGATAGTGCGAAGTCCGACGCGGCCAAGTCGAAGACGGCCAAGGCCAGCAAGGGCGCCAAGCAGCCGCAGGTGCTGACCCAGGCCGGCGCCCCGCAGCTCACCGCCGACCAGATCGTCGCCACCAGCGACGCCAATATCGAGCGGATCAAGAAGGAGCTGAACCTCTCGTCCGAGCAGGAGAAGCACTGGAGCGCCTTCAACAGCGCGATGCACTATCTCGGCCACAATGGTGCCGAGCGGCTGAACCTGCGCGTCGCCCGCGCCCAGCGCGATCCGCCCGACGACATCATCGAGCAGATGCGCAATGAGGCGCAATTCCTCAACGACCGCGCCCTCGACCAGCGCAACGTGGCGGATGCCGCCGAGCCGCTGTTCGCGAGCCTCGACGACAAGCAGAAGCAAACCTTCATCAACGAGATGGTGCGGCTGAGCCACGAGCGCGGGCTGGATTGATCGTCGCCGCCTTGCCCGGAAAATAGGCTGCGCCGCCGCTGCGAATA